>Ga0302325_10012205_pt1 | contig 18457 bp, 14 predicted proteins | sample Palsa_T0_2_FD_201948 | JGI IMG/M metagenome (GOLD analysis project Ga0302325, IMG submission 201948) | Peat permafrost microbial communities from Stordalen Mire near Abisko, Sweden - Palsa_T0_2 | ecosystem: Environmental > Terrestrial > Soil > Palsa > Peat permafrost | place: Sweden: Abisko...
AGCCGCTCGAAACGCGGCCGCCGATCCAGCGCGCGAGCAGCGTCACGGCGCCGTTGGCGACGGCCGCTTCGGGGCCGATGAAGCGTGCCACGTTGGCGGTCGAGTGCGCGACCACGATGACGACGATGGTCAAGAAGATCTCGAGCCAGAACGCCGGCCATGCGCCGAGCAGCATCTGCGGGAAGAGTGCCGTCCGACCCGGGTGGATGGCGCTTAGGACGAGCACCCCGGCAGCGGCGGCGCCGAGAAACTGCACCACGACGTACCCGGGAACGCGCCTCCAATCGAAGTCGCCGCGCGCGGCGAAGCTGATCGTGATGCACGGATTCATGTGCGCGCCGGAAACGTACCGCAGCGCGTAGATCATTGCCGTCGTGGCGATCCCGGTGCAACCCATCTCGACGGCGTAGCCCAGGCTCATCCCGAGGGCACGAGCGATTGCGGCCGGCGCGATGCTGGCGACCGTTACGACCAACGTTCCGAAGAACTCGGCGACGAGACTGGCGACGGCGCCGCGCGGCTCCCGCGTTCCCTCGAGTACGCCGCCGCCGCCTGCTTCCGCCGAGCCGTCCTTGTCGCCGGACGTCGTGGGCACGTTCGGCCCCTACCCGGCCGAAGAGGTGCGCGAAACCCAGGCGCACGGACGCGCCCGTGCAGAAGAACCGCCCATGACCACGATGGCGATCACGCATGACGAGCTCGTCGCGACCCGGCGCCGGCTCCACGCGGCACCGGAGCTCTCGATGGTGGAGCGGGATACCGCCGCGTTCGTCGCCGCGGAGCTCGGTGCGCTCGGGCTCGACGAGATCCGCACCGGCGTCGGCCTGACCGGCGTGCTGGGAACGCTGCGCGGCGGCAAGCCCGGGCCCGTCACGCTGCTGCGCGCCGACATGGACGCGCTGCCGATCACCGAGCTCAACGACGTGCCGTACCGCTCGCAACACCCAGGCGTGATGCACGCCTGCGGTCACGACGGGCACGTCTCGATCCTGCTCGCCGCGGCCAAGACGCTCGTCGCGCGCCGTGCCGAGGTCCCCGGGACGCTGGTGTTCTGCTTCCAGCCCGGTGAAGAGGGGCACGCCGGGGCGAAGAAGATGATCGACGACGGCGCGCTCGAGAACCCGCACGTCGATCGAACGTTCGCGCTGCACCTCTACAGCGGTCTGGACGTCGGCAAGATCGGCGTGCGCGACGGCGCGTTCTTCGCGTCGGCCGACGAGTTCGATCTGACGATCCGCGGCCGAGGCGGTCACGGCGCGATGCCGCAGCTCGCCGTCGATCCCGTCGCCGCCGGCGCGTACCTCGTTACCCTGCTGCAGACGATCGTGTCGCGCGAGATCGCGCCGAAGGATCCGGCCGTCGTCACGGTCGGTCAGTTCGTGAGCGGAACGACGTTCAACGTGATCCCCGACGAAGCGAAGATGAAGGGAACCGTGCGCGCGTTCGACGCCGAAGTGCGCCGCTCGATGCCCGAGCGCATGCGCCGCATCATCGACGGACTGTCGGACGCGCTGCGCTTCGAGTTCGAGTTCGATTACCATTGGTCGTACCCGCCGACCGTCAACGCGCGCGAGATCAACGACGTGGTGCGCGCCGTCGGCACGCGCGAGCTCGGCGCCGCCAACGTCGTCGAGCACGACATCGTGATGTGGGCCGAGGACATGTCCTTCATGCAGGAAGAGCGCCCGGGCGCATACTTCATCGTCGGCTCGCGCGGCGGCGACGCCAGCGCCTATCCGCACCACAACGCGCGGTTCGACATCGACGAGCGCGCCTTGGAAATCGGTTACCGGATGATGACGGCGCTCGGCCTCGAGGGCTCCTTGCATCGCTGAGCAGACCCACGAGAATTCGCAGGCTTATCTCAAACTTTTCTCAGTCCGGCGGCGTATGTTGGGGTAGCCACACCGAGGAGCGATCGTGTACGCACCCCAGATCCAGCCCATTGCCGGACCGCTGGTCCTGCGCCTCATCGGCGCGCTCGATCCCGACCTGATCAGCGCTTTTCGCGACCTGGAACGCCGTTTGCCAGACGGCGCGACGGTGCTGGTCGACGTCCGCGACCTCCAGCTGCTCGGCGAGATCGAGATGGACGGCCTGGTGCACTCGATCGCCCAAGCGCGGTCGGAGGGACGCGACGTGCGGCTCGACGCGCGCAACCTCCAATGGAAGCGCGCCGCCAAGAAGAATCTTTCCAGACAACCGCAGATCGACGCGAAACTTCGTTCCAGCGCGCGTCGCACGGTGATTCTGGCGCACAGCCCGCTGCGCAAGCGCCGCTAGCTCGCCCGGCGGAGCGGTCCGCGCCGTCGTTTGGCGCTCCCGGTTCGCCGATCGTGCGCCATTTGGACAATGACTGGACGCTCGAAATGGCCTATCGTAAGCCTTTCCGATGCGCCATGCTTCGAGGGACCTCAGCACAGGATGCGAGCATGACGCGTGCGGGGTCGGTTTCTTAGCCGATCTGACGAACAAGGCATCGCACCGAATCGTCGAGCTCGCGCTGGCGGCCGTCGGTGCGATGGAGCACCGCGGGGCGCGGGCCGCCGACGGCCGCACCGGTGACGGCGCGGGGATCTTGATGGAGACCCCCCGCGCGCTGCTCCAGCGCGACCTGGCGGCGGCGCACGTGCGGGTTCCCGAGCAGCACTTGGCCGCGGTCTGCGTGTTCCTCCCGCGCGACGAGGACGCGGCGGCCGCGGTTCGCGGCCGCGTCGAGCAGGCGATTCGCGGCGAGGGGGTCGCCCCGATGCGCTGGCGCATTCCGCCGGTCGAGCCTGCGGTGCTCGGGGCGCAAGCGGCGGCCGCGGCGCCGACCTACGAGCAGCTGCTGGTCGACGTCGGGCCCGGCAACGCGCGCGAGCGGATGCGCGCCGTGCGCCGGGCGGTCATTCGCACGCTGCGCGAGGACGGCGACGTCGCGACTCTGGTGAGCGCGTCGCCGACGACGATCGTGTACAAGGCACTGCTGTCGTCGAGCGAGCTGGGCGCCTACTTCGCCGATCTGCGTGACCCGGCGTGCGCGTCACGCTTCGCCGTCTTCCACCAGCGCTTCAGCACCAACACCGCGCCCAGCTGGCGGCTCGTGCAGCCGTTCGGGACCATCGCGCACAACGGCGAGATCGATACGATCACCGGCAACCGCGCCTGGATGCGCGCCCGCGGCGTGCTCTCGCCGCGCGGGGCCAGCGACTCGCTCGAGTTCGACGTCGCGCTCGACGCCATGGTCGGCGCCGGCTACCGCGTCGACGAGGCGGTCGATCTGATGCTCTCGCCGGCGATCGACGACGACGAGCGGCTGCGCGCGTACTACGATGCGCACGTGCCGACCGTCGAGCCGTGGGACGGGCCGGCGGCGATCGTGTTCGCCGAAGGCGATCGCGTCGGCGCCGCGCTCGACCGCAGCGGTTTCCGGCCGCTGCGCTGGTGCCGGACCGAGTCGGGGAAAGTGCTGGCCGCATCGGAGGCCGGCGTGATCGACTTCGGTGACGATCCGATCGTCGAGCGCGGCCGGCTCGGGCCCGGCGAGCGGATCGTGGTGCGCTTCGCAACGGGCGAGCTGATCCTGCCCACCGCGTTCCGCACGCTGCGCCGCGAGAACTCCGATTTTCGTTCGATCGTCGCGTCGTGGAGCTTCACGCCGCCGCCCGAAGCGCCGCCGCCGGTCGACCGCGAGACGCTGCGGGCGGACCTCGTACGCTACGGCTACGCATCCGACGAGCTCAAGCAAGTCGTCTTCGCCTTGGCCGGCGGCGTCGAACCGATGTGGTCGATGGGCGACGACGCGGCGCCCGCGTTCCTCGAGCGGCGAATGCCGGTCACCGAATACTTGCGCCAGCGTTTCGCGCAGGTGACCAACCCGCCGATCGACGCGCTGCGCGAAGGCTTCGTCTTCGACATGCGCGCGTTCGTCGGCAGCGGCGACACGAACGGCGACGTTCCGGCGCCCGGCAGCATCGTCGCGATCGACACGGCATTGCTCGACGAGGGCGCGTTCGACGCGCTGGCCGATGACGCGAGGTTGATACCGCATCGCATCGCGCTCGACTTCGCTTCGAGCTCGCTGCGCGCGCGCATCGGCGCGATCTGCGACGAAGCCGAGCGCGCCGTGCGCGACGGCGCGACCTATCTGGTGCTCGACGACCGCGGCGCGGAGCTGCCGCTGCCGGCGGTGCTCGCCGCCGGGGCGCTCCACCAGCGGCTGACCTCGGCGGGACTGCGGATGCAGGCGTCGATTGCGGCCTGCGACGGGTTCGCGCGCGACGCGCACGGCTGCGCCGCGGTCATGGCCGCCGGCGCGAACGTCGTTTCGCCGTGGCTGGCGGCGCGCGCGGCGGTGGCGGAGACGGGATCGGCGACGCCGCTGCTCGAGACGCTGCGCGCCGGATTGGTCAAAGTGCTCGCGAAGCTGGGGATCTGCACGCTGCGTTCCTACGTCGGCGCGCAGACGTTCGAAGCGCTGGGCCTGCGCCGCGATCTCGTTGCGACCTGCTTTCCGGGCATGACGACCCACGTGCCGACGCTGGGCTTCGAGGAGATCGAAGAAGACGTGCGCGCATGGGACGCGCTCGCGCGCGCCGGCGCCGAGCCGCCTCAGCGCGGGCTGTTCCGCTACCGCCGCGACGGCGTCAAGCGCCATTTCGATCCGCCGCTGCTCAAGAATCTGCGCAAGACGATCACCACCCGCGACGAAGCGGCGTTTCTCGCCCTGTCGGACGAGCTCGAAGCACGCGACACGATCGCACTGCGCGACCTCATCGAGCCCGTGCCGATCGGCGATCCCGTTCCGCTCGACGAGGTCGAGCCCGAGGCGGCGATCGTGGCACGTTTCGTGACGGCGGCGATGTCGCTGGGCGCGCTCGGTCCCGAAGCGCACGAAGCGGTCGCGCTCGGTGCCAAGCTGGCCGGCGCGCGCAGCAACGGCGGCGAGGGCGGCGAGGATCCGGCACGCACGCTCAACACGATCAAGCAGGTCGCTTCCGCGCGCTTCGGGGTGGCGCCGGAGTATCTCGCCACGGCCGAAGAACTCGAGATCAAGATCGCGCAGGGCGCCAAGCCCGGCGAAGGCGGTCAGATCCCCGGCTTCAAGGTGACCGCCGAGATCGCCGCGCTGCGCGGCGCCGTGGCGGGACAGTCGCTCGTCTCGCCGCCGCCGCACCACGACATCTATTCGATCGAGGACCTCGCGCAGTTGATCTACGATCTGCGCCGCGCCAACGCCAAGGCGAAGATCGCGGTCAAGCTCGTCGCGCAATCGGGGATCGGGTACGTAGCGAGCGGCGTGGCGAAGGCGCGCGCCGACGTCGTGCACATCGCCGGTCATGACGGCGGCACCGGGGCGTCGCCGCTCGGCTCGATCAAGCACGGCGGTCTGCCGTGGGAGCTCGGCTTGGTCGAGACGCACCATACGCTGGTCGCCAACGGTCTGCGCGGGCGCGTCGCGCTGCGCGTCGACGGCGGTTTCAAGACCGGCCGCGACGTCGTGATCGCGTCGATGCTGGGGGCCGACATGTTCGGCTTCGGCACCGCGCTGCTGATCGCGCTGGGTTGTATCTACGCGCACCAGTGTCACCAGAACACGTGCCCGGTCGGCATCGCTACGCAGGACGCGGTGCTGCGCGAGAAGTTTCCCGGCACCGCCGAGGACGCCGCGACGTTCCTGCACTTCGTCGCGCGCGACGTGCGGCGACGGCTGGCGGCGCTGGGCGCGCGCTCGCTCGACGAGATCCAAGGCCGCAGCGACCTCGTGCGCCCGCGCTACGACCGCGCGCGCGGCGTCGACCTCGACGAGCTGCTGCGCTTGCCCGAGACGCGCGCGCCGATCGACTTCGCGCGCATCGACAACGCGCACCTCGACGACGAGGCGATCGCCGGCGGAACGCAACGCATCACGCCGGCCGATCGCGCGGTCGGCGCGCGGTTCGCGTACGACGCGACGCTGCGCAAGGCGCGTGGTGAGCGCGTCCCGCCCGCCACCTACCGCTACGTCGGCAGCGCCGGTCAGAGTTGGGGTGCGTTCTTGAGCGCGACGCTGACGCTCGAGCTCGACGGCGAAGCCAACGACGGCGTGGGCAAAGGGATGAGCGGTGGTCTGCTCGTCGTGCGCGGTGCCGGGAGCGGCGAAGAGCCCGCCATCGGCAACGCGTGCTTCTACGGTGCGCGCGGCGGCCGCGCGTTCGTGCGCGGCAGCGCCGGTGAACGGCTGGCGGTCCGCAACAGCGGCGCGTCGATCGTCGTCGAAGGCGCCGGCGACCACGCCTGCGAGTACATGACCAAAGGCACCGTTGCGATCATCGGGCCGACCGGACGGAACCTCGCCAGCGGGATGACCGGCGGCGAGCTGTTCGTTTTGCGCGACCATGCCAAACGGCTCGGACCGACCCCGCTGACCGTGCAGGAGCTCGACGACGAAGCTCGCGGCGTGCTGCGCAAGCTGCTCGCCGAGCACGCGCTGCGCACCGCGTCGGCGCGCGCGCGCGAACTGCTCGCCGGGGATCTCGGCGAGTTCGTGCGCATGGCGGTCGGCGTCGCCGCGCCGGTTGCACTCAGCGCGTCGCGCTGACCCGACGCACCGCCGGCCTAGGACACTACTGGCGGATCGGGCGGCGGCGGTGGCGCCGGCGGCGTTTGCTTTTGGGTGGCCGACTGCACGGCGCTCAGCGTCGCGTCGGCCGCCTTCTTAGCCTGATCGGCGAAGATCGTCAAGTGCTGCTGCGCCTGCTGCGTGCCGGCATCGAGCACGGTCTTGCTCGACGCGATGAAGGCGCTGGTGTGCTGCAGCGCCGCATTCGCCTGTTCTTGCGCGGCCGCGGTGAGGTACGGCGTCTGCTCGACGATCGTCTTTTGCAGCTCCTGTGCCTTGGCGACGCCCTGTTGGATGAGCGGCGTCGCCTGCTCGATGCCCTTCTGAGCGGCGTCTGCCGCGATCTGCTGGAGCTGCTTCGCCTGCTCCATTGCCCGGTTGAAGTAATCCATCCGCTCGGTCTCCTAATCAGGGCGCCCGGTCTTCGCCATGAACGGTGAGAACCCAGCGCAGCGCGCGTGCATACTGGTCGAGCTCGCGAACCGTCCGGCGGAGCCAGCGGAAGGCGGGGTCGGCGCGTTGCTCCGTACCCGACGACGACTCGACCTGTTTCACGTAGGCGGCGATCTCGGCCAGCTGGGCCTCGATCTGGTCCCAGCGCTCGCGGAGGGCGGTTTCGGACGCGTCGGGGAGGCGGTCGAGCACCGGCGGCGCGGGGCGGTCGCCGAAGCGCATGCTGAACTCGAGCCGCGCGAGCGCGTAGTCGCTCGTTCCGCGGATGAAGCTGGCCAGCAGGTTAACGAGGCGCGGATTCATGATTGACCGGGGTGGCTGATCGTCGGTACGTCATCGTCGGAAACGGGTTCGCCGGGACCACCGCCGCGGAGCAGCTCCGCAAGGCGGACCCGACCTGTTCGATCGTCCTGTTCGCCGACGAACCGTATTGTCTCTACAACCGGATCGCGCTGCCGCCGATGTTGCGGCTCCAAGTCACCGAGCAGAAGGTGATCATGCGCGATCTGGCGTGGCACGAGAAGCTGCGCATCGACCTGCGGCTGTCGACCCGCGTCGACCGGGTCAACGTTGCCGAACAGACCGTGCTCGCCGCCGGGCGCGAAGAGCCCTACGACGCGCTGCTGATCGCCACCGGCGGGCGCCCCAACCCCGCGACGTCGCCGGGCGCCGAGGGCGCGCAGAACGTCTACAACTTTCAGTACATGTCCGAGACGAAGGCAATCTCGCACGCGCTCGAGACGGCCAAGGTCGGCGTCGCGGTTGGCGGTTCGTTCATCGCATACGAGTTGGCCGAGGCGTTCGTCTCGCGCAAGGTCGAGACGCATTGGCTCATCCGCGGGCCGCGATTTTTGCGGCGCATGCTCGACGAGGCGGCCGGCGAGCTGCTGCACGACGCCGCGCGGGCCGACGGCGTGCACCTGCACTTCGGCGAGGAAGTGCGCGAGTTCGTGCGCTCCAACGGCGTCGTATCGAAGGTCGTCACCACGACGGGCAAGACGATCGACACCGATTTGGTCGGCATCGGCCTCGGGCTGACGATCAACACCGAGCTGTGCGACGGCACCGGGATCGAGACGCGCACGGGCATCGTGACCGACGAGCACCTCGAAACCGCCGTCCCCGGCGTGTTCTCGGCCGGCGACTGCGCCGAGTTCTACGATCCGATCGCCGAGCAGCACTACCGGATGGGCACCTGGAACAGCGCCGGCGCGCACGGCAAGCTCGCGGCGCACAACATGGCCGTGCACGGCGTCGAAGGCGGCGAGCGCAAGATGTTCGACGTCATCCCGGAGTACAGCTCGCTGGTGTTCTCCGGCCAGACGATCACGCAGTTCGGCCTCTCGCCCGAGTACCGCGACGACATCGAGACCGAGATCAGCGTCGATCGCGACAAGATGTGGTACCGCGCCCTCTACTTCCTCGAAGACCGCTTCGTCGGCGCCGTCCTCATCGGCAAAGGCAACCGCGCCGGCAAACGCCGCTACCTCGAAGCCATCAAAACCAAAGCAAAGTTCCCCAAGCACGAACGCCGAGCACTCCTGGATTGGACTGCTGAGTAGTTTCGTTGCGACGAAGTACATGAAGTTCGTGCTGCGGTATCGGCGGAATGATTGCGGGCAAGGTATATCTAATATTGCAGAGTGAGCGAGGTGTGCGCACCGTGCCCGCACCCGGTGTCGGTAGTATATCAGCCGAGACTGGTCGCGCTGGTTTCGATCGATGGTGCAGAAGCGGGTACCCGGAGCGTTAGCGCTTATTGCGCGGACTGTCGTTGCGTGCTTGAGCCCCGACTTGACGATGTATACGTGTCTGAAGGCGTTCTAGCCGATGACAAACGTTACGGTCGCAGTATTGATCACGCGTCGCGCTCAATCGGGCAGCCCGGGCCATGGAAGCGGCTCGGGTTACCTTCATGGTCGGACGTCGCCGAGCGGCGAGGTATCGAACGAATCAGCCGGAGCGCTCTATTCGAAGATTACACTGCACACGATCGTGCCAGGGTCGGCGAACTGATACAACACCACCTGGGACTGTCACGGGGAAGATCTACGAGGTCGATGGCCGCTCCAGCCCCGATCGCAAATATTCATGTGAGTCTCGAGACGGTGAAGCATTTTCTAGACGACTTCTTCGTGCATAGGCAGGGGGTTAGCCACCTACGCTACCTGCCGCTTGTGTCGCGCACAGTTGAAGACCCGCTTGAGGTATGGGAGAGCACCAAGGCTATCTATCATCGTGGCACTACGCTACTATTTTCTCCGACCCTATCTCGTCGCGAGTTCGGTAATAAATCACATGGTAGTCGTCGCAGAGAATACTGGCTGGGTGGTCACGGCATTCAGCATAGACGACGATACGTGCGAGGGGCATCGCGACGGATCGTTTCGTTTTGCTAGCTATTGCAAAAAATAAAGCGCCTTCCTGAGGGGACGCGCTTTATTTGCGTCGCTCGCGCTTTCGGCTCTGTCGGGGCCTATTCGCGCGAGCAGCAGTCGGACCGAAGTCCATCCGCATGAGCGTCGAGCGTTTACCGCCGCGCCTAAAGCAAATTGTACCACATCCGCCGGGATCGTGCCTTCATTAAGGCTTACCGCAAAAAAGGGCGCTCGCTTGCTTTGGGGCCCTGGCAGGGATAAGGCGAACTCGCCGCCGTCGAAGAAACCATCGACCTCGCAGGCATCTATCCCGCACTCACCGGGTCCGGCAAGGGGTAGAGGGTGCGGAGCGCGCTGTGGTCGCGGTCGCCGCCGCCGCGCGCGATCAGCTCGTCGAAGCGCTCGCTCACGAGCTTCGCGGCGACGAGATCCATGCCGCGTTCGTCGCCGGCGTCGGCGGCAATGTTCATGTCCTTGCGGTGCAGGCGCGCTTTGAAGCCGGGATTGAACGCGCGGTCGATCATGCGCTGGCCGTGGACTTCGAGGATCTTGCTCTGCGCGAAGCCGCCGAGCAGCGCGGCGCGGACCTTGTTCGGATCGACGCCCGACAGCTCGGCCAGCGCCAGCGCTTCGGCCACCGCTTCGATCGTCACGCCGACGACGATCTGATTGCACGCTTTGGTCACCTGCCCGGCGCCGAGCTCGCCGACGTGCACGATGTTCTTGCCGAGCGCGGCGAAGATCGGCTGCGCGCGCGCGAACGCGTCGTCGCTGCCGCCGACCATGATCGAGAGCGCAGCATCGATCGCACCCTTCTCGCCGCCGCTGACCGGCGCGTCGAGCGACGTGACGCCCTTGCGCGCCAGCTCCGCGGCGACGTGCTTGGTGGTGGCGGGCGCGATGGTGCTCATGTCGATCCACATCGCGCCGTCGCGGATGCCCGCGACGATCCCGTTCGCGCCGAGCGCGACCGACTCGACGTCGGGCGAGTCGGGCAGCATGGTGATGATGACGTCGCTGCGCGACGCGACGTCTTGCGGCGACGCGCCGGGCTGCGCGCCTTCGGCGACGAGCTCGTCCATCGGCGCGCGCGAGCGGTTGAGCACGACGAGCGGATAGCCGGCGCGCAGCAAGTTGCGCGCCATCGGCTTGCCCATGATGCCCAGGCCGATGAAGCCGACGGTCGGGAGCTGCTGTGCCATTACGATGCGGTGACCTCGTGCGCCGGAAGCGATGCGATCCACGAGAACGTCTCGGGTGCGGGCCGCGACTGACGGTATTCCAACCCGATCCAGCCGTCGTAACCGAGCTCGTCGAAGACCGGCAGGATGCGTTCGTAGGCCAGCTCGCCGGTCCCCGGCTCGTTGCGGCCGGGGCTGTCGGCGATCTGCACGTGACCGATCCGGCCGATCTGCGCGCGGATCGTGGCGATCACGTTCCCCTCCGCGCGCTGGGCGTGGTAGACGTCGTACTGCAATCGCAGGTTCGTCGCGCCGACCTCGTCGATGAGGGCCAGCGCTTCGGCCGACGTGCCGATCAGAAAGCCCGGCGTGTCGATGCGGTTGAGCGGTTCGATCAGCGCCGTCGCTTCGATCGCGTCGAGCGCCTGCGCGGCGTAGCGCAGGTTGGCGACCAGCGTCGCGCGCGCGGTCGCCGGATCGAGCCCGTCGATCGCGAGCCCGCACAGGCAGTTGACCCGCGCGCACTCGAGCTCGCCCGCAATCCGCACCGCGTCCGCGACGCCGCGGCGAAACTCGTCGACCCGTGACGGATCGGAGGCGAAGCCGCGCTCGCCTTTGGCGAAATCTCCGGCCGGGAAGTTGAACAGCACCTGCGTCAACCCGTTCGCGCGCAGCCGGTTTCGAATCTCGCCGACGTCGTACTCGTACGGAAACGGGTACTCGACGCCGCGAAAGCCGTGCTCGGCGGCGGCGTCGATGCGGTCGTAGAACGGCAAATCCTGGTACAGGAAGCCGAGGTTGGTGCAAAAGCGCGGCACGCCGAGCCCTTCCGTGCCGATGGTCGCGCTGACCTCGTCCCGGTCGGTCCTTTTGGTCGTTGACGGCAACCTGGGCGGAAAGGTACGGTTGACGGTACCGTGACCACCCTGGCGCCCTCGGTCGATCCCCGCCTTGCGTTGCTGCAGACGCGCTTCGCGGCGGTCGTCGGCGGCAAGAACGCGATCGTGTCGCCGGCCGAACTGCGCACCTACGAGTGCGACGGGCTGCTGGGGTACCGCGTGCGGCCGCGGATCGTGGTCCTGCCCGGCTCGACCGAAGAGGTCGCCGCCTGCGTGAAGCTGGCCCGCGAGCTGTACCTGCCGGTGGTGCCCCGAGGCGCGGGTACGGGGCTGTCCGGCGGGGCGCTGCCGAGCGAAGGCTCGATCGTGATCGGCCTGTCGCGGATGAAGAAGATCCTCGAAGTCGATCTCGACAACCGCATCGCGCGCGTGCAGCCCGGCGTCATCAACTTGGACATCACGCGCGTGCTCGCACCCGACGGCTACTACTATGCGCCCGACCCGAGCTCGCAGAGCGTATGCACGATCGGCGGCAACATCGCCGAGAACTCCGGCGGCGCGCACTGCCTCAAGTACGGGTTCACGGTCAACCACATCGTCGGGCTCACGTTGGTCACGCCCGACGGCGCGATCGTGCAGCTCGGCTCGGCCGCGGGCGAGCCCGATCCGCTCGGCTACGATTTGGTCGGCGTCGTCGTCGGCAGCGAAGGCATGACCGGCATCGTCACCGAGGCGCTGGTGCGCGTACTGCGCTCGCCCGAGCGGACGCAGACGCTGGTCGCGACGTTTCCGTCGTGCGACGAGGCCGGCGACGCGGTCTCACGGATCATCGGTTCGGGGATCGTGCCGGCCGCGATCGAGATGTGCGACGCGCTGGCGATCGAGGCGATCGTCGCCGCGACGGGCGTCGACTGGCCGCTCGACTGCGGGGCGCTGCTGCTGATGGACTACGACGGCGTCATGGCTGAGGTTGCCGAGATCGCCGCGCGCGCCGACCAGCTGTGCCGCGACGCCGGTGCGATCGAGATTCGCGCGCCCAAGGACGAAGCGGAGCGGCTGCTGGCGTGGAAGGGGCGCAAGGCGGCCTTCGCGGCAATGGGGCGCATCTCGCCCAACTATTTCGTCCAGGATGGTGTGATCCCGCGCAAGGACATCGCGGCCGTGCTGCGCGAGATCGCCGCGCTCGGCGCGAGCGCGGGATTGCGCATCGCCAACGTCTTTCACGCCGGCGACGGCAACTTGCACCCGCTGGTCCTCTACGATGCGCGCATCCCGGGCCAAGAGGCCGCCGCCGAGCGGGTCGGCGGCGAGATCCTGCGCGTGTGCTTGAAGTACGGCGGCTCGGTCACCGGCGAGCACGGCGTCGGCCACGACAAGCTCTGCTATTTGGGCGAACAGTTCAGCGCCGACGATCTGGAAACGATGCAAGCCGTGCGCACCGTCTTCGATCCCGAGCTGCGCTTCAATCCCGACAAGATGTTTCCGACGCCGCGGTTGTGCGGCGACCGGCCGGGCGCGTACGTCGCCCATCCGACCGAACAGACGGGCGAAGCGGGCCGCGGATGAGCTCGATCGTCGTCGCCGGCGTCGCGTCGCGCGACGTCGTCACGCCGCGCACGGTCGAGGAGCTGGCCGACACCGTGCGCGAGCTGCTGGGCGCGCGCCGTCCTTTCGCGTTCGTCGGCGGCGGCACGCAGATCGATCTGGGTAATCCGCCCAAGGCGCTCGACACGATCGTGCGCACCGTCGCCCTCGACCGCGTCGTCGACTACATCCCCGAAGATCAGACGATTACCGTCGAAGCCGGCATCTCGCTGGCCGAGCTCGATCGCGTGCTGGCGCAATACGGGCAGATGTTCCCGCTCGACGTGGTCGACCGCAACCGCGCCACCGTCGGCGGCGTGATTGCGACCAACGCCTACGGCCGCCGCCGTCAGCGCTACGGCACCGCCAAGGATCTCATCCTGGGCGTGGAGATCGTCCGACCCGACGGCGTGCGCGCGCGCGGCGGCGGCAAGGTCGTCAAGAACGTCGCGGGCTTCGATCTGCCCAAGCTGATGGTGGGTTCGCTGGGCACGCTCGGCGCGATCGCGTCGGCGACGTTCCGCGTCTACCCGTTGCCGGCGGCGACACGCTCGGCGGCGCTGCGCTTCGATCACGCCGACGACGTCACCGCCGCCGCCAAGGCGGTACTGGAGCGACGCCTCGAGCCCGAGTCGCTCGCGCTCTACAACCACGACACGCTGGTCGTGACGTTCGCGGGCACGGAGGCCGGCGTCGACGCGCAGATGAGGACGCTGCTCGAGATCGCCTTCGCCACGCAAGGCGAGGCCCGCGAGCTCACCGCGCTCGAGCAAGAGTCGTACGAACAGCGCGAGCGCGCCGTGCGGCGGGACGGCGCCTGGCGTTTTCGCATCATCGCCCCGCCGGCGGTACGCGTCGCGACGCTGGGCTCATACGTCGCCGGCTCGCCGCTCGCCGTGCCGGTCGCGTATCCGCAGCTCGGGGTCGCGCTGCACGCCTACGCCGCGGACGCGATCCCGCCCGACACGCCGGGTCGCAGCGGAGCGTCGCAGTTCGAGGACCTGCGGCGTTACGTCGGCAGCCGCACCGGCGGACACGGCCGGCTCGTCATCGACGCGATGCCCAACTGGGCGCGCGGCAAGATCGACAGCTGGGGCTCGCCGCCGCCGTCGTTCGCCCTGATGCGCTCGATGAAAGCGAGCTTCGACCCGCACGGCCTCTGCAACGCCGGCCGCTTCGTCGGCGGACTCTAAGTCCGTTCGACGCTCGCAATGCACGGTAAGCGAAGCATAACGCCCGAAAACGGGTACGATGGAGTCGCGGACCCGCGTCTCGAGCATAGCTCTCGCGGAGCTCGCAGAAACCGGCGAGCGGAGTTCGTCGAGGTCTCATCTCAGGGAAGACGGCGACGACGGCGAGCGCGGACCGAGCCTCGAGGTATGCTAAAATGTTGAAGATGGCCGCCGTTCGCAGCGAAGCCCCCGCTACCGTCTTTGAGGTCGAACGAGACAACGAGACCGACCTCACGTTCAGGGGCCGCTCTTTGGCACGACTGGAGTATCCGGACAGCTCGTCGATCGAGTTGTTCGAGACGGAGAAGGGCAAGTTCGTCGTCGCCGTCGTCGACATCGATCAGTACGGTAACGAGGCGCACCGCGCGTCGATCGTCGACAACGTTGAGGCGCTGGTCGGCTGGTTCGACAGCCGCTACGGCTCGATGAGCCGCGCGTTCAAGAGCATCGCTCGGCGCTGCGGCGACACCCGACCGGACATTTTAGCGCGCGCCATCGAGGTCGTCGAATAGGCTACAGTCGACCGCGCTAGGGTCGGCTGGGGCGGAACGGGGCTTCTTCGAGGCCTTTCTTGAAGACTCCGAACTCATGCCCGAAGTCACCGAACCCCGGCCGACGGAGTCTCCGGTAGAGACGGGCCCGCGTTCGTACGATTCCTTGATCTCGGATTGCGTGCACTGTGGGTTCTGTTTGCCGGCGTGTCCGACGTACGTGTCGTGGGGCGAGGAGATGGACTCGCCGCGCGGGCGGATCGACCTGATGAAGGGCGTGTCGGACGGTGCGATTCCGCTCGATGACGTCGTCGCGGGGCATATCGATGCGTGCTTGGGGTGCATGGCGTGCGTCACCGCCTGCCCGTCGGGCGTTCGATACGATTTGCTGATCGAGGCGACGCGCGAGCGGGTCGAGGCCGCGGTGCAGCGGGATCCTGAGGACCGCGCATTTCGAGAGTTCGTTTTCGCGACGTTCCCGTACCCGCATCGCTTGCGCGCGATGGTGCCGGCGCTGCTGCTGGCTTCGAAGATGGGCTTCACGCGCGCGATGTCCGGGCCGCTCGGCAAGCTGCTGCCGCATCGCATTCGCCAGCTCGCGACGATGGCGCCGCCGGTCAGCCTTCGCGATGCATTCGCTTCGCTGCCGTCGTTCACGCGCGCGCGCGGGACGAAACGCGCGCGCGTCGCGCTGGTCGCCGGGTGCGTGCAGCGCGTGTTCTTCCCGCGCGTCAACGCCGCGACGATCCGGGTGCTCAGCGCCGAAGGATGCGACGTCGTCGTCCCGTCGGGACAAGGGTGCTGCGGCGCGCTCTCGCTGCACAGCGGGCGCACCGAGGAGGCGAAGCGCTTCGCCCGCGCGCTCATCGCGCGCTTCGAGCGCCAGCAGGTCGACGCGATCATCATCAACGCAGCCGGCTGCGGGTCGACCCTCAAAGAGTACGGCGACCTGCTCTACGACGATCCGGCCTGGCGCGAGCGCGCGAAGGCGTTCGCGGCAAAGGTTCGCGACGTCAACGAGTACCTCGCCACCCTCGAGCCGCAGGCTCCGCGCCGGCCGATCGAGCTGCGCGTCGCGTACCACGACGCTTGTCACCTCGCGCACGCGCAGCGCGTGCGCTCGCAGCCGCGCGCCCTGCTCTGCACGATCCCGGGCCTCGAGCTCGTCGAGATTCCCAGCGGCGATCAGTGCTGCGGCAGCGCCGGGACCTACAACCTGTTCGAACCGAAGTCGGCGCACGAGATCGGCGCGCGCAAGGTCGCCAACGTTCGCAGCGTCGCGCCCGATCTCGTCGCCAGCGCGAACCCCGGCTGCACGCTGCAGATGCAGTCGATCGCGCGCGAGAGCGGCGTCGAGCTGCGCTGCGCGCACCCGATCGAGCTGCTCGACGCCGCCATCAACGGCACATCGCTTCGCTGAGCCGCCATGCTTGACGCGCGCCCGCCGTACGACGATCTCGCGCGGGAGTGGCGCGCGCTGCGGGCATGCGGCGTGCGCGTGCGCGAGATCGCCTGCGTCGGGGCGCCGCGCACGCTGCTGGTCGCCGAGATCGGTGACGCGTCGGCGCCGACCGTCGTGATCTCGGCCGGCGTGCACGGTGACGAGCCGGCCGCGCCATGGGCGCTGTTGTCGATCGTGCGTGACGGGCTGCTCGATCCGCGCTTTGCCTACCGGATATGGCCGTGCCTCAACCCGAGCGGATATGTCGCCGAGACGCGCGCGAACGCCGAAGGGAACGACGTCAACCGCAGCTTCTCGCGCGGCGGCACCACGCCCGAGGCGCGCGCGGTGCTGACGGCCAACCGAGACCGGCGCTTCATTCTCGCGCTCGACATGCACGAAGACTTCGAGGCCGACGGCTGCTACGTCTACGAGCCGCTGCGGCCGGGTTTCGCCCCGAAGTACGCGCCGCTCGTCGTGCGCGCGCTCGACGATGCCGGTCTCGCCGCGGAGATGCTCGACGAGAACTTCGATCTCGGTCTGCCGGCCGGGTACGATGTGGGCGCGTTGTACCGCGTCGAACGCGGCGCGGTACTGGTCGACTACGAGGCGGAGGTGCGCGCGTTCGAGGGCTTACCGGGCTCGCTGGCGTCGATGTATCGCGGGACGCCCTCGGCACTGACCTTCGAGACGCCGCGCCCGCGGCCGTGGGACGAACGGATTGCGGCCCACCGCCTGTTCGTCACGACCGTTCTCGCCGCCGCGTAGCAGGCGTGCGACGGCCGGGGAGCCGGCGTGCCGCGGCGCGAACGCGGGCGGGTCATGGCTGAGCGCGATTCCCTCGAAGTCGACGTCCTCTTCGTCGGCGCCGGTCCGGCCTCGCTGGCCGGCGCGATCCGGCTGCGGCAGCTCGCGGCGGCGGCCGGCGCCGAGATCGCCGTCATGGTGATCGAGAAGGGCGGCGAGATCGGCAACCACGGGTTCTCCGGTGCCGTCGTCGACCCGAAGGCGCTCGCCGAGCTCTTCCCCGGTGAGGACATTACCGGCGGTCTCGACGTCGCGGTCGGCAGCGACGCCCTGTGGTTCCTCACCAACGGCGGCAAGATCAAAGCGCCGTTCACGCCGCCGGCGCTCAACAACCACGGCAAGTACGTCGCGTCGCTGTCGAACCTCACCAAGTGGCTCGCGGCCAAGGCCGAAGAGGCTGGCGTCGACGTGTTCCCGGCGTTCCCGGGCCAGGAACTGTTGTGGGATGGCGAGCGCGTGGTCGGCGTGCGCATCGGCGACAAAGGCGTCGCGCACGACGGTTCGCACAAGTCGAACTACGAGCCGGGCCCCGACCTCATGGCGAAGGTCGTCGTGCTCGGCGAAGGCCCGCGCGGCACGCTCACCAAGACCGCGGTCGCGCGGCTGGGGCTCGACCGCGACCGCGATCCGCAAGTCTATGCGGTCGGCATCAAGGAGCTGTGGCGCGTGCCCGGCCGGCTGGCCGCCGGCAGCGTGATCCACACGCTGGGCGCGCCGCTGTGGAACACGTTCGGCGGCGGCTGGATCTACGCGATGACCGGCGACATCATCGACATCGGTCTGGTGACCGGACTCGACTACGCCGACCCGACCACCGATCCGCACGACAACTTCCAGCGCTACAAGCTGCATCCCGCGATTCGTCCGCTGCTCGAAGGCGGTGAGATGATCCGCTACGGCGCCAAGGCGATTCCCGAAGGCGGCCTGCACGCGATGCCGCGCTTCTACGCCGACGGCCTGTGCATCGTCGGCGACAGCGCCGGTTTCCTCAATGGCTTGCGGCTCAAGGGCATCCATCTTGCCATGAAGTCGGGGATGATGGCGGCGGAGACGATCTTCGACGCCCTGCAGAAGGACGACACGTCGAGCAGCGCGCTCGGCGCGTACGATGCGAAGTTCCGCGACTCGTGGGCGTTCACCGAGCTGCACGCGGCGCGCAACTTCCACCAAGGCTTCAGCGCCGGCATCTGGGGCGGGCTGATGAACGCGCAGCTGGGCATGATGACCGGTGGCCGCGGCTTCGGGATCAAGGACAAGCTGGCCGGCGAGTATGGCCACGAACGGATGCGCAAGCGCAGCGAGCTCACGCCGACGCAGGTGACGCACCGTGTCGTCCCCGACGGCAAGCTCACCTTCGACAAGCTGACCGACGTGTACAAGAGCGGGACGATCCACGAAGAGGACCAGCCGCCGCACCTGCACGTCGCCGACACCAACATCTGCGCCGACCGCTGCACGGTCGAGTACG
>Ga0302325_10012207_pt1 | contig 18456 bp, 28 predicted proteins | sample Palsa_T0_2_FD_201948 | JGI IMG/M metagenome (GOLD analysis project Ga0302325, IMG submission 201948) | Peat permafrost microbial communities from Stordalen Mire near Abisko, Sweden - Palsa_T0_2 | ecosystem: Environmental > Terrestrial > Soil > Palsa > Peat permafrost | place: Sweden: Abisko...
AATTGATGGTAATCGAGATTGAACTCGTTGACCATCTGAAAGTAGTCGCTCAATGAATTTCGCACGGTGGATTCATCTCTAATGACCACGGGAGTTATCCAGCCAAGGACATAGTTGCGAGTGCTTCCCTTAGCATAAAACTCGAATCGTTGCTGTACTCCGAGACCGCAATCGAGCATGTGACGCTTCCAAATCTCAACGGAAGGTAGGAAATCAGGCCAGAAGCTGACAGTAGCAGCAACAAAGCGATGGTCAACGCCGGTCGAGCTATCTCCAGTTCTGGAGCCAACTGCTGAAGCACCTTGCGCGATTCGAGGCGAAGGGTGTAAGCGACTACACCAACTTTCGAATGAAAGTTGAGATGGTGGGACGTACGGAGTGTTCGCTGACGCCTAAACTATCAAAACCACCATCAAGTCAAGGATCACTTACCATCATGTTGCTTGAAGCTTTGCTCTCCTTGAGCTCTTCTGGATTCTCGAGTTCAGGTTCCATGGTCATGGATTCCATTTATACAGAGCCTTTGAAGTAATCACAAACACTCTCGCGATCTCTGTGATACTTATTGCTCCTCCAATATTTTGTTTGTTTGGGTTGTAGAACTCCAACTTCCTGTGAAAACGAGGTCATTCGAATTTGGTTGTGAATGTTGTCAGGGGAATATCACACGATTTCACAGCGCCTTTGTTTCACGGGCCATTTCCGTACACGGCCCGTGCGCACACCATCTCAACTCGCGAAAATACGCAAGGCACTGCCATAGCTATTGTACAAGTTCAAATTATTCGCGTCTTCCAATCTATGGATATATGGTTACCTGCGAACCCCTGTCGATCAGTGTAAATTTAGGCTGCTGCCAGGTACCGAAGCAGATCAGGGCGATCCTGCTGCGCAGCGGCGGAGTATTGCAATTTCGCCGTTCAAAACGTCTTTAATCGATCATGAGTTATTGAATTGTTATGTTGCAGACGTTCCATTTACTTTCTCTGTTCAGGATGTGAGCCCGGTTGGGCCTCCTAATCCCGTCCGTTTGGCTGAGGCTTTGCAGAGAGAAAACGGGCGAATTTTGAAACCCGATAAGGATTGAGGCCCTTTGTATGGTACGTCAACCCACGAGGGCGCATGGGAGACAAAACTGTAGTAACAATATACGTATAAATCATCTTCAATTGAACTATTGATCTCCCTAGTCATTTTTGCGTCTTGTCAATTTCCTGGACTACAAGATAAATCCCTGAGATCGCCTGACTGCTTAGTCCACTCACATAAAAATTCAATTGTTTTCTCGTATTGCTCAAATATCGCCGGGTCATGAGAACGGATTTGGGCGCTCTCGAAATCTATGACCACGGCCCGGTTGTTCTGGGCCAACATGTTTTGCAACGAGAAATCTTCGTGGTACACATCCTTTGTACCAAGGGCACGAAGAGCATCGGCAATGGAGTCGATTAGTTCGTCGTTAACTGCGCACCGATCCAAAGAAACCCCGCCGTAAGACATGATGATCATTGGACGAATAACGCCAGACGCGATCGAATACGTTGTTCCGAGGACCAGGGGGATATGAAGCCCCTGCAATTCCTTCAGATGCTCGTAAATCTTGACTTCGTTTTCAAAAAGCCAAGATTCCGTCCTTTCGAGATAGGCTTTCACGACAAGAACATGCCCAAAACGTTCAGATCTCGCTGCGAGACAGTTCGCGCTATTTCCTCCACCAATAACCTCGCCTTCACCTTCGCTAATGAATTCCAGGACATCCTCGACGACTGCTTCAACCGTAAAGCTGAGCAATTTGTGATATTCTGCATTAGGACAGTCGGGCTGATAAATGCCATCTCTGAGAGCCGCAAGACACAATGTGGTACAATACTGGTACTTTCGAGTAAAGGGTTCGTACGGGCGCGGGTTGGCAGACATCTGGGTTCCAGATCGAGATGATTGTGGTTTGGTGTCGCCGTCTTTTGGATTCTTATCACTTTCCTTCCTTTGCGACCAATAATAGCTTATTCACAGATCCGTAGCTGACAGAATTAGCATCTTGGACAACAACACTAAAGTGTGTACCTTGATCCCCGCTGCAAAACACTAGTAGTACTGGTCTGAATGAATGTCTGGAGCGCGAGGACCGCGTTTCGAGGCTGTCCGCCAGTGCCATCGATAATCACAAACACTTGGTGAAGAAGTACTGTGATTTGTATTGTACTTCTCTGATGATTTAAATTATATTTGCGTCAGCCGAATTGGCTGGAATGAGATCATTTTACATGAGATTGGAGAGCGATCTCACAGTTTCAAGGATTCACAAAACCCCAGTCAAATCCCGTATTACCCTGCATCCTCTCATGGGCTATGGAGTCTGGATTTGAACGATATTCCTTTTTAGCCAATAAACAGAACTTGAATATGAATCAAGCAGATTATCTTCCGCTTACTTTAACGTCCGTTAGAATGGCTGATCTGAAAGGCGAGGGATGGAGTGCATTAGCTAAAGCCACCCATTTCGGTATAAGGGTTTCGCGTTTCGTTATGTGCGTTGCCTGAATGAACATGGTAGGATTCTATTCCCATATATAATTCTTGTCTAACTTCTCTACCTTCATGACACCTAAGAAACTCTCTCAAGGCAACAAGGCCTCCAAATCTCCGGATTTCTTAACCTCCAATGCTAACTCCTCAATTTCACTTTCGAAGTTTCGGATACTTGCGGAACTCTGATCGACGAGATAGGCGCTTTCTAAGTCAATGACGGTGACTTTATTTCCGTTGACCAAAACATTATCCATTCTCGAATCCTCAAGCAAAACTCCATTGGAGCGTAAGGCAACAGCACACTTAGTGAGATTGATGATAAGCTCGTCATTGGCTGTACATTGATGAAGCGGGATCCCGCCGTACGACATAATAAGCATTCGACAATCGGAGCCGGCAAAATTTGAATGAGCGGTCCCAAGCAGAAGAGGTATGATATCTCCCTGTAAATGAGCCAAGTGATTGTACATATTCAACTCGGTGTCGCACAAGTACTGCTCCGTCTCCTCGTAATATGCTTTGACCACAAGAATATGTCCGTACAATGCTGATCTGACGACGACACACTTGGCACTGTGGCCACCACCAATCACTTCCATCTCATCTGACTCGATAGACTCCAACACGTCATTGACAACCGAATGCAAGTCGAACTTACGGGCTTTATGATCTCCCGCATTTGGGCATCTGAGATCAAAACAGCCCTCCCGTAAAGCTTTGAGGCAGGCTGTCGTACAATACTGACGACCGCTTGAAACGGGAGCGTACTGGCTGCGAGTGGAAGGCCTCGAGCCATGAGAGAGCTGAGAGGAACGGGGAGGATGACATGACGAATCGTTCTCATCATTCCCCCCTGGCTTTGAGGGCGCAACATGAACTACAGAGAATTAATTAAGATGCTTTACAATGCTGGTGCCGCCCCACTTTTTGAGCCCCCCTGGCGGATCGAGGTCCATAGCGTAAAATCGCCTTGCTACCCATGCCAGAGTCGCGAGCCCAACTTGAGCTGTAAAGCATCGTGCGGGAGTGGTATCAGGCCTCCAAGGTCGCTGCAAGTGATACACTCTATTGTAGAAAATGCTGAGATGGCCGCGATTCTCGGGAGGAATGAAGCAATAAATTATGTATTCACTGGTTGCAAGGAACCCAACAGAGCGTTTGTCTCTGACAAGGTCGCCGAATATTTGGACAAGAGCTCCCGCTAATCTGACGCCCTCTCGATGGGCTTTGATTGCTGCTCCACCTTCTCTTCGGCTTGGGCATGGGCGAGAGACGAATTGCTCTCCGAAATGGCTGAATGGAAGTTGTGTGACGAACCTTTTGAGAGCCGAACTGGTGACAACCCAGGGTGCTTTAACTTCCCCGAGCCCAACTTTTGACATCTGCAAGGTCCCATCCGTTATAACAACATCCGGGTTAGACAGTACCCGGAATCCGGCTAAAGGCGAGGTATAAACTTGTACATCCCCGGTAAGTGGAGAGGTTTGCGGTTCAAGATACGGACCGAAACTGAGGTTGAAATCATTTACCATGTCGAAATAATCGCCTAGTGCTACAGCGGCGGTATTTTCATCTCGGATGGTCTGACCACCCAACCATCCGGCGAGCGCGGCTTGGGTTTTGAAGCCAGCGCGTTCTGCGAACAAACTTGTACATAATCCTCGATTGGCCATTTCGGCTTTCCAAGCCTCAATATGCTGAGGAAACTCCCTCCAAAACCCGATGGAATTCGGTATACGTCGATCTCTGATATCTGTCGAAGTAGACCCTGAGCGGGTACCAGCAGGTGTGGTTCCGCGAGCAACATGACGCGGATGGTGAAGCACCATAGTCCACGACTCGAAAGTTAGAGGAAGCGCCACTGGCCTCGCTTGCATTCCCTATATTTCAGCGACATCTAAGTTTTGTAGAGCTCAAGTACCATCATAATTGCTTTCGGAGAAGTGAGCTTCTCCGTATCAGTGTCCGAGTCTAATGCCTCAACGTCCATGTCGAGCCTTATATTCAAGCTATGGGAAGCAATCACAAGAGTCCTCCTGATGTTTGTGACCGTTGTTTGCTCTACCAACAAGTGTTTTTCACATATTCGCCTTCATCCCATTTTGGTTGTGAATCCTTTCAAAGGGAGCATCACAGCATTTGTTTGTCAGCCTAATCCTGAGGAGGCCCGTGCGCCATCCCAAGCACTGTTTAAACTCATGAGAAACTCTGAGAAAACTGGTGGTGATAAGGACGCTATGAACGGCTGTGACAGCTGTAACTGAACCCCATAAAGGCAACTTCCGTTGCCTGTCAGCATACAAAACGAAAACCAAACGACTCATCTGACCAGACCACGCAAATTAAGAAGCCTCCCAACTCTTCCTGTACATGTACCGAAAGTCACAGCGCGACTGGCCTAGTCCAGCATTCAAAAGATGCTCAATGGCGCGAGTAGCTCAAGTCATCACAAGTTTCGAATTTTTGGAGTGGTGCACGTTCGTTTGGACTTCCGAAAAGTGATGCATTCCCAGGGGAAGACAGTGATCTGAAGAAACGACGCAAGATGTTCTCAATTTCTCGATGTCCGCTACGAAATCTAATCAACCAAGTCCTTCCAAAACGCCCCTATTCTAAGGCAGCAATGCCTTCAGATTTCCCGAGAACCTGACCTTCTCTGCAACCCCCTCGATTTCCGCCTTGTATCGTTCCAAAGCAGCAGGACTCGGAGGCTCCACGATAAATGCGCTCTCAAAGTCGATGACAGCGACTTTGTTGTCGTTGACAAGGAGATTGTCTGTGGAGCTGTCGTCGAGGAAAATGCCGTGTGCGCAAATTGCGATGGCGGCTTTTGCGAGTTCGTCGATGAGCTCGTCATTTGGGGTGCAGTGGTGCAAGGGAACTCCACCATACGACATAATGATCATTCGAGAGTACGAGCCCATAGGGACATTAACGGCTCCAAGAATGACAGGGACGTAAACTCCTTGTAGCTCTGAAAGGTAATGGTATACTTCCAACTCTCTTTCATACAGATACTGCTCAGTCTCCTCGTTATAAAGTTTGACAACCAGTCCATGTCCATAGCTGTCAGATCTGACAGCTACGCACTTCGCGCTGTTCCCACCACCAACGACTTTCACATGGAGGTTTCGGACAGACTCCAGCACATCGCCGATGACTGCCTCAAGAGTAAACTTACTGCGCTTGTGGTCCTCAGCATTGGGACAGCCTGGGTGGAATGAACCGTCTTTCAACGCTTTGAGACAAAGTGCCGTACAATATTGCGGAAAGGCTGTCATTGGGGCTAATGAGCCGCCCCTGGAAGATTGTCTATGGCCTGTAAACGGAACACCTGGGTGATATGTCGGATCCGCCCGTTGCTCTGGAATACGTCTTGGAGGTCGCCAATACTCTGCAATTCTGTTAGCCGACGTTTATGTGAAGAAGGACCTAATGGCATCCTCTCGGGTGGAGCATATAATCGTTTTCCGAGCCATGCTAACGTTGCCAGACCGACTTGCGCTGTAAAACGTCTCTCCACCGGCATATCTTGGTTCCAAACTCTCTCCTCACGATACACCGGGCTCATATACACCTCGATACGAGTCCGATCATTGGGTGGGATGAAACAGTAGATGATATGGTCCGGAGTTGCGAGAAACCCGACAGTAAGGCCGTCGCTGAGAAGGTCGTGGTACAATTGAGTAATAGCCTTACCCAAGTTAAGCTTTGCTTCGCGGTAGTCTAAAGGCTCGGAAGAATCTTCTGGAGCAATGTAGTCGCGGCCAAAATTGTCGAAGGGGAGTCGCTCGAAAAATCCTGGATAGCATCGGGTCGAATAACCCAAGGGGTTTTGATCTCGCCAAACCCGACCTTTGTCATTGAGTCGGTACCGTCAGTGATGATGATATCTGGTTGACCAAAAATGCCCATACCGGCTACTCTGTAACGGGTGTAGACTTCAGCGGAGTCTCCGACAGTCCCAAGATTCGGTTCAAGCAAGTGAGAGAAGCTTAGATTAAAATCATTAACCATCCCAAAGAAATCTACGTGTAACGAGGTGACTGTGGAGGTCTTGCAGCTGATTACTTGCCTCGGGACGAAACAGGTGGTATAATACTGAGTTTCCTCTCTCGCGAAATGCTGAAACGAATGGCCCAACCGACGAGCAAGCATATCCTCTTTCCACGCCACAACATGACGCGGAAACTCGCTCCAGTGAGTCACTGACCGAGGAACAAATTTATGATCGACGCCGGGGAAGGTTGTCCCTGTTCGGAATTCGCGAGGGGCGACATTAGGAGCCTTCCTCAACCGATTACACCACGTCTCAAAAGTAAGCGGCGGAGCAGTAACCTGAGTGGACTAAACACCTTAGCACAACCTTCCAAACACCAACATACCATCATCTCCTTTGTACTCTCAAAGAGTTCTTCTTCGATATACCCGTCCCATTCCTTGGCCTCCATCATCGCGATATATATGTCCTGGGAGTTGCAATCACAAACAGCAATGTAGTGTTTGTGTTTACCTTCGTTGTTATAGAAGTTTTTGGTGCATTTATTGGGCTTGAATGATGGGTGTGAAAGAGGTTCATAGGGGGTGGGAGGGTTGGTGTGAAGGCGTCAGGGGTAAATTGGCGTGATCGAGCGGTCCGGGATCCTGTCCGGATTGGTTCAGCCGCTTTCTGAGCAGTGCATCTCACGCTTTGGAAGCGTCACTAGCGACGAAAAGTATAACACCAACCTTCTCATCTCATCTCTTCTCAACCGGTCGATCCCATCTAAGTCAAGACTTAGCATGATATAATACCGACTCATTCTGCGGTGCGCAACAAAATGATCGTCATCTCATCTCACCACTTAACTTATCTTCACCCGCCATATGCATCTTCACCATCTAAATCATACCAACCTCCAAACAAACCATGATATTCGGTTCAAACAAACCCAGGCGGTCTTCTGCCCCAAAGATTTCTATAATCGAAATCCTCCGATGTCCTTTTGAGGGGGCGTTTTTTGTGCTTTTCTCGGCTGTGGTTTTGGTGCCTTTTTATTCCGTACTGGTAATAAGTAATGGGCTTCAGTTGGTGTGTTCATGTGGTGCTGGGTTGTAGAATGTGGTGTCATGGGATCGCCGATAGGAGGAATAGTGGGCTCGGGAAGTGAATGGGTCTCGGGAGAGAGATAATGTTCGGCAGGTGACAAGGTTCATCCCTGGTGGCAAGACAAGAATAACGTCTTGTGAAGTGAAGTTGTAAATATATTTCCATCCAGGAAAGCTGAGGGATCTTACGCACACAAATGCGATTTTATAAATTCAAGGGGTATATATCCTCTTTCCTCTAAATCTGCCATGCAAAGACCATATGCCCTCCAGACTACAAACCCAAAAGCTTTCCCCACACCTTTTCTTGGCCCGCCCTCCCTCAGACTAATACAACTTCAAATTCCCCGTAACCCGATCAATAACTGACTTCGGTCCCGGTCCAATCCCCAGCACAGTCGCACTCCCCGCAGCAATCTGAGTCCGTCCGGCGTCATGCACGATCTTGGCGGTCAGGGAAAGGGACATTGCCGCTGCCTGGAGCATCAGGATTTCGTCTTCCGATTTAGCTTGTAGTGTGACTTTCATTTGGCCGCTCATTTCCCAGCGCCGGACGACCTACCTTTTAGTCAAGTTCAGGGGAACAGGGATGCGGGGACGGGTGGGGAGGACCATTGGTTGGTGCTTGAGAGCTGATTTGTAGCAAGCTAAAGTAGCGTGACTGCATTGTGCGGCCTGTTTGTTAAACTTGATACATTTGAGAAGAGAGTACAGCTTTCCCTTTCGTCATTCCCAAGTCCGTTCTCACTACTAGAACCTGGCACTGTCAATCCCACCCATCTTTAAAGGGGAAAATACCAATTTACATTCCTCGTTAGGAAGTTCCGTCTGCTGTCCAACATCACTGTCCACCTCCTCTTCCGAAGAAGCATCTGAAGAACTACTCGCTCCATCATCTGAAAGTGTCTTCTTCTTGTTACTCCGCCGGCGTCTCGAGGATGACGACGAGCCCCATGACAAGAGAGAGTTTCCTACACCGACCCAGTAGCCTAGCGCAAGGGAGAGGATTGCTGTTGCGATGATAGACGGGACGAATGCTGGAATTGAGGGCGGCGAGACAGCTGCCTTTTCGGCGACTGGGTTTCGGGACATTGTGCGCGACGACAGGCAAGGGGACGAGAGGCGATGATGACGGGCCACGGATCCGTCGTGATTTTCCGAAAAGTTTGGGGATTTCACGAATAAAGCCGAAACACAGTCTTCTGAAAGCCACATCACCGTTTGTCTGAGCTTCTCTCGTCCGTGCAACAGCAGTCAGTTCATCCACCATGGCTTCAAGAGGATATTTCTCCTCGTTGACGAAAGACCAAGAAGACAACGCCTTACTAAAACGACTGGCCGTACCCGAACAATCCTACAATCGTCTCTCAAGTCTCTTGTCCCGACTAACTGAATCGACCTCCCCGGCCGAATTATCGACCCTGCAAGCCGAACTTGATGAGGAATATGTCAACTTTGAGCTTGCCATGATAAAGTCGCAGAACATACGTAATGTCAATGAAAAGGAGATCCAACGGTACAACGAGGAGAAACAAATCATATGTATCCCTCCTTGCAACATTCCCCCATGACCCTTCATGGATTCCACTCTCCACGGGAGAACGATGCTGATTTGTAGTGGACAAGAGTAACCAGGCGCAGCAGGATATCACGTCTCTGAGAGAGGAGCTACAAGAAGCTAAACTGGAAAGAGGACAGAAAGTCCAGTATGATGAATTTACTCGCACCATCCTTAAAAAGACTCCGAAATCACGGGCCGAACAAATCACGTAGGGCCCTTGTCTCCCATGTCCTCTAAGAGTTAGTGCAATCGACAAGATTTCCAGCGAATTACAGGAATTGGAAACGGAGTTGTCATCCTATTCCTCTGTATGGGACGCACGAAAAGCCACCTTCGATAGCATCCTCAATAACCTCGAGGTCCTGAAACGGGAAGTAGAAGATGAGAAAGAGGAGCAAGATCGGAAGGAGGGCATGGACGAGGGGAGTGATCATGAAGAGGAAGAGGGACAAGTTACTACGGGGGCTCAGACGCCGCTTACGACTGCTGCTAAGGCTGTATTCGATAACAGAGGCGAGAGGGAACAGTCGCGGGATAGTGGTGAGGTGGATGATGATATGAGAGAACGATTGGAGAGTGCTTTGCTGGAGAAAGCGGAAGACGAGAGGAAGAGGGGTGGGGAGGTTGAGATGGAGGAAGAGGAAGAGGAGGAGGATGAGGTGAAGATGGTGGAGGCGGATTCGATAATGCACTTGGATTAGGGGGTTTCAGGGATTGTACATAGTAGGTTTCTGAGAATGTTTGCGGTCAAGGCCGGTTGCTGGAACGCGCTTGAGTATGGGGTCCTTTAATATTACGGGCTCCACGCAGGCTGGATTTCTGGATCACCGCATCAAGTGGTGCAGCTATTTATAGAGGATTATTAGACGCCTCGTCGTACTGAGGGCAACGGTTAAGAATTCTTCAATCGTGTCAAGATACAAATTCACTTTGGAAAGCAGGATTCTAAACCTCAAGTGCACCATAAAGTCCATTCTCTTAGAGATCCATTTATGCTACTCATCTCAAACTGCTGTGAAGATAAATATCCCCAAATCTGAGCAAATCATCCAATCCCGCAAATTAGCTTCTCTGCCCGCATTAGACCGACGATCAAAATTCCTCACCATCGCCTCAAAATCCAGCAAGAGCGGTCTTTGAAATTTCCACAGCACCGTCCACAACAACAACACCACCGCAAACACTCGCCATGTCCTCCAAACCACGAAAAGTGATGGTCCCACCCATCGTAAGTCCCCGTCTCTCTTTCCTAAAACCGCGATCCCTTACAGTAGAACCTCATCTTCAAGCTCCTCCAACAACATGTTACAGTGCAGATATGGTTATTCGAACAAGTCGATTTCCGCATCGAAGGGAAAATCAGAGTACGTCTCCCTCGTTTCGTTCTTTTGTCTTGGGGCCCTTTGGCTTGTGGGCGGGACTGCTGTGGATTGTGGCGCGGGTGCTGATGAGTAGGGATTCGACGAGTTTATGAATTTGGTGATTGATGATGCGGTGGAGATACATACCAAGAAGGACAAACAGAGACAATTGGGACGGATTTTGTTGAAGGGGGAGAATGTTACGCTTATTGCGCAGGCGGAAGTATAATGTTGGTGCTGGATAGAGCGCAGGTTTTGGCTGGGGAAGAGGATTGAGGTCGGCGGTGGTGCTGGTGTGTTGCATATATTTTTGGGCAGGGATTGCTGCTGTGCTGGTAAGAGTAGCGTGGAAAAGAAGTCTCACCATATAAATATGCTGCGGTTTGCTTCTCCCAGGATTGTTGGAATGTGTCGTTTGTGCTGAATGGGGGTTCAGGGATGATTTTGAAAACCGGATATCTCTTCATTCCGTATTGACATGAGCGCTATAACTACAATGCACATCCAGCGCGCTCAGGTATTCCCCTTCTTCCATACCATACCATACCATACCATATCAACCCAAAAAAACCACAATAATGAAACTCTTCTTTCCTATCCCAACTCCCATCCTATCCCAATCAATTCCCATTCACACTCTTTCTCGTAAGACTCCCCGTCCGTCTAACTTCACTGCCCGCCAAACTCCGTCTACCAGCCAAACTCGCTCTCCCCACCGTCCCACCCCTGACCTCCTCCATATCAGAATGGTAGCTCTTCTCACCTAGTCCCGTCCCACGTCTCCTGACCGTAATATCCGTCCGCGCAGTCCCGTCCGTTCGCTCGCCACTGTCGGAGGTACGACCGACATTCACGCGCGGAGGCGAAATCATTGACACCGGCCGGGAGGGCGGGGTAGGCAGACCAGTGGAATCGGTCCTTGCGCGAGGGGGGGATGAGTAAAAAGTGCGGCGAGGGGTGTCAGGGGAGGCGGAGGAGGGACCTGAGGGAGTGAACGTTGAGGACCGGTTGGGGCGGGACAAAGAGCCCCCTGGGAGAGTGGATTCGTGGTCACTGGGGATTTGGTGGTCTGATAGAGTTTGGCCGTGGCGAGATGATAATCCTCTGCGTGATGTTGTTGTCGCGAATCTGTGTAATGATCCCGCTGAAGGGGAGATTCCGTCTCTCTCCCTGCCGGTGTATATTTCCGTTGCAGCCCTCGAGGGGGGACGATATTGAATGGTATTATACCTCGACAAGCCCGGTCTCGAGACCACACTTCCGCTACCCCCAGCATCCTCGTCATCGAAATCCTCCCCTGCAACCCCAACGACAGAATGCACCGGTCTCCGAGCCCTCGAGATAGTACTCCCCGCAACAGAATTCCGCGCCGTAATATTCGTCCCAACACTCATTCTCCTCGAAGCACCTGATCTCGAAAGCGTCAATGACTGTCTACCGCCGCCGGCGCTGGAAGTAGCACTCAAAGGCGACGAATCGAGAATATCTTCCGACCGATACTGTAATTGTCTCGAACTGTTTTTCAGGGAAAATTGTTGCAAGTCCGATAGCGCGAGACATAAATCTGTTAAGCCACGACATACGCCGTCGACTTTTCTGCGCACCATACGCGGGGAGGGAGATTGACTTGGATCTTGCGACATCAGAGTCAAGGACATGGCTTCCTGGGCAGTAAGTTCAATGGCATGGGTGATTTCATTTGACAGGCCCGAGGATTTGAGTTTCGTCAACGCCGCCTGCAGGAGAGGGTACGTTGACGGGGAGGAAGTGGATGTGATGGATGTTCCTGCATGGGAGGGAAAGGGCGAGGATCTCTGAGGGGAGGATGAGGAGGTTGCTGTTCCGCGGGTGAGTGGCCTATCACTTCCACTTACGCCTACGCCGACGCCGACGCCATCGATCGATGGAGACGAGTTGTTCAGTTCGAGTCTCCGTAGGCGGCGTTTGATGGACTCGAGCTCGTCCCACATGATACTACTTGACGAGACGACACTGCCTGTCCCGAGCGTCTGCGGCGATTTCGGCGAATCCATATTATTCAAACCCATGTAATTCCGTCTAGACACGTACTCCTTCCCTCCGGCGTCGTTGACACTCTCCTGCGTGGGCGTCTGATCCAAGTACAATTCCTCTGGCGAACGACGCTGCGAAAGCAAATTAACTCGAATCGTATCGTCATTGCCATTATTTGAGTCCATGAGCGCCGGTGAATTCAAATGGGACATGGCAGAAGAGAGTTGTTGCGAATTTGCGGTGGCAAATGTGTTATCTGTGCTTTCGGAGGGGGACGAGGTATGTGTTGAAAACCGCTGGAGTTGGATTCTTTTGTTCTCGGGCGAGTCTCGTTTTACTCTCGCTTTGATTGTCTCGGGGGATGTCGAGTGCCGTGACTTGTATCCCTCACTATTAGAGGAACTTGGAGAAGAGGGTACAGTGTTTTTGGAGGGCTGGCGGGTCGAATTTGCGAGGGAAAGAAATGGATCTTCGGAAAGACTGGATTCGTCCTGTAGTTGGGCCGCAGAGTCGGTATGGTCCATGTCCACGAGTCTGTCCGTATGGCTGCTCATCTGTCGCTGTCTCAGTATCCCAGCCGAGTCCTGCAAATGCGAGACAATAAGTCAGACGAGGAAGCCGATAAATGGCAGCTCAGAGCGGGCGATGTCCAGACGCGGATGGAAGTGGATGGAAGTGGTGGGTGACGTTCAGTACAAGCTTTCTGCGGTAGTTGCCAGGGAACCCAACCAACGCCAAAGGGGAACGAGCCGAAATTAAACCAGCGAAACAGGCACCACCACAACCATGCCCAGTGCACCCACCGTCGCGCGCACACAATAACAATCGTATTTACGTATGTGCTAACGAGAGGTCCGAGCGTGCTACCGCGAGATTCATTGTTTATATCCCATGTGATGTTGTCAAACGTCCATATATGTCCTCTGGCAGAGGTACACTTGGCTTCCCGGACGATAACGTGTGTCCTGGACAATACGCCGTTTCTTTCGTATTTGTATAGTGAGCATACGTCGCCGCCGGGGATTCCGCTGGGCAAGGCAGAAAGATTGTCGGTTTATTTGTATAGGATTTTGGCGACGGGGTTGGTGCTCAGTGTGGATGATGGGGACAAGAAATGTGTTGGGGTGGCTGTTTGGCAGGGTCCGATTTCCCGGGCTGGGATTTTGTCGAGATTAATAGATTGGTGTGTTCATGGAGGATTCGATGTTTGGGATCAATTGAGCTCCTTGTACTATGGAGACGGACGACTCAATCGAAAAGTAGAGGTTACTGTGGGGAGGTCTGATGGTAGAGAATGGCGGACTACGAGAAAGTTGCGAAACGCATCAGGCGGGAGATTCTGGGGGATGCGAATGAGGAGGATACCTGGTATTTGCATATGCTTGCTGTTTCACCGGAATATCAAGGCATGGGGATTGGGAAAAAGCTGGTCAAGTACGTTACGGATATTGTATACTGGCTGTTAGACATTGAGCTGAGAAGTTAGTCTGATCGGGATGGGACGCGGTGTTATTTGATTACATCGATTTTGGAACCGAATGTTGCGATCTATGAACGGCTTGGGTTTGAATTGGTAAGGACCGGGGAGGTAGCTGACGAGGGAGTCGAAGTCAAGGTATGCATTGACCATGGCACGACTTGACTGTAGTTTTATTGCATGCTCAGAGAGCCCGTTGGTCGTGAATGACGATTCAAGCGCGGTTGATGTGAATAAATTCCAATGATGTATTACTTCGCTGCATTTCCGAACCCTGGGAATCATTAACCTACAGCCTCTTTCCTTAATTCTCCCAGTCTGCTTCAAGTCTATGCAATCATACAATCTCAATCTCGTTCAACGGTGTTTCCAAATACTCTGCTATCAACTCAGCCTACAATCAGCATCATAAAAGGATTCCGAGTCACCTTGGTCCGCATCATTCCAAGTGGCGCATCCTTCGTACCGGCAAGTGCAATCAACAATCCCTTCGTCGCCAATGAAGGTACCTGATACAAAAGCAACTGTCCGTCCTACAATCAGTCCACTCCCACCGATAGACTACCTCACAATCTACCGCGGTCCATAATAGTCCCTGCTTTGATTCTACAGTGTCTCCATTCGGTGTATCCCATAGTTCGTCTATATTCTTGATGTTTGAATAGCTCTTCCAGATCACGTTGGCGATGGCAGCGAGGCTACGTGCCTGTCGGCGGGGACCTTCGCCGTGGGATAGCGCGTTTGAAGGGGAATTGACGGCATGGGCTAGGAGCGTGCCTTGAGGTGTAGCGAGGACGGCAGTGTGGATGTTGGACGACAGGGCCTGTGCAAGAAGATCCTGAAGAGGTTTAGGCTGGAGCATCCTGCACCGTCCACAATGTCGTTCCTCGATGATGGAACAGCAAGATTATGGTCAAATGCGTAGGCTCTGCTTCTTTTTAGGTCAGAGATACGAGGGTTTCCAATCAGTCAGTTTTGAAATCTCCTGTTCTCTGCCTTTCTCTTTCTGCTGTGTCTATCTACGCACTTCCCTCCTCGTTTTATACTTTTGAAGCCATCGACCGACAGGCACGCTCATCACCAGACTCTCTGCTCTACACACAATCACAAACGCGCCTTCTGCCTCTCTATTTCTACTGCAGACGATCGGCAACAGACAGGACATAGTCATCGCCCCAACTCGCTCACTCGAAATCACACGCATTTTCTCCTCACACCCGCGGCACATATCCACACATCATGACCACCGCATTAGCAAAACAGATGGAAGCCACCCACATTAAGTATATCCCTTGCATCTGCTGTCTAACTGACGTAGTAATGGCCCACAAGAAGACTGGAAGACGAATTTAACAGCCCCTACAAAGGATGGCCGACCAAAAACTGAAGTACTTCGCCTCTCCTTGGCCTACTAACGTGCAGGACGTGACGGCGACAAAAGGGATCGAGTGGGAGAACCTTTATTTGAAACGAGAACTCCTCATGGGCATCTTCGAAGCCGGTTTCGAGCACCCGTCACCGATTCAAGAGGAGAGTATCCCCATTGCCTTGACGGGCCGGGATATCTTGGCGCGCGCCAAGAACGGGACCGGAAAAACCGCCGCGTTCGTCATTCCCGCCTTGGAAAAGGTCAACCCCAAACTGGAGAAGATACAGGCATTGCTCCTGGTCCCGACGCGGGAATTAGCATTGCAGACGTCGCAGGTGTGTAAAACCCTCGGAAAGCATATGGGTATCAATGTCATGGTGACGACGGGAGGAACGGGCTTGCGAGAGGATATTGTAAGGTTGAATGAAGTTGTACATATTGTTGTGGGAACCCCGGGTCGGATTTTGGACCTCGCGGGAAAGGGTGTTGCTGATTTTTCGGAATGTCCTACTTTTGTGATGGATGAAGCGGATAAGTTGTTGAGTCCAGAGTTTACTCCGGTCGTCGAACAGTTAATTGCTTTCTTTCCAAAGGATAGGCAAATCATGTTGTACAGTGCGACATTCCCTCTGGTTGTTAAGAGTTTCATGGTATTCTGTCCCCTGAAAACGCTGACATCAGGACAAACATCTTAACAAACCATACGAAATCAATTTGATGGAGGAGTTGACGCTGCGGGGAGTCACTCAATACTATGCCTTCGTGGAAGAGAAGGACAAACTTCCATGTCTAAACTCATTGTTCTCCAAGGTTTGTTCCCTCGATACCTTTAACTGATGAGTTACAAATCAACCAATCGATTATATTCTGTAATTCCACAAACAGAGTGGAACTCCTCGCCAAGAGAATCACCGAATGTGGCTACTCATGTTTCTATTCCCACGCCAAAATGCTCCAAGCCCATCGTAATCGCGTCTTCCACGATTTCCGTCAAGGAGTCTGTCGCAATCTCGTCTGTACCGATTTACTCACCCGTGGTATCGACATCCAAGCCGTCAACGTCGTCATCAATTTCGATTTCCCCAAGAACGCAGAAACCTATCTCCATCGCATCGGTCGAAGTGGTCGTTTCGGACATCTCGGTCTTGCTATCAACTTGATCAATTGGGATGACCGATTCAATTTGTACAAGATTGAACAGGAATTAGGAACGGAGATCCAGGCCATTCCAGCAGAGATTGACAAGCGCTTGTATGTTGCTCCAAGTGCTCTCAATGAACCCGCTGGTCAACAACGGAGAGTCCCCCAACAACAACAGCCCTCAAGGCAGCCACCCCAACAACAACAGCAACAACACGATCAAACACAACAGCAGCAACAACAGTCCCAACCACTCCAACAAGTCCCTCGCGCACCCATCAACATCAACGGTCAACAATCCCAACGACCTCCACAACAATACCGAGGCTCACCCCAAACATCCCGCCAACAACCCCTGCAATCCGCCGGACGAGGCTTCAATCCCTCCCGAGGCCGCGGAGGCTTCAACGGCGCCACCCGAGGAGTCCCCCAAAACGGATACACACGCACCGCCCCTCCCGCTCAGCGGTAATCTGCGTGGTGATCCCTTTTGCATCTCAACAGGAGACTCCACGACAACGCAATGATTCCACTGCACGCTGTTGCTGTATTTTTTATACTCACTCTCTTTTTATGATGATGTTCTTGTTTTGGAATCGGTCTTTGGTATGGCGATGCTGGTTTAACGCTGTGCTGCCTGTGATTGGGCTTTTTGTATTTTGTTGGGATTCAAGTGTGCAGTGGATTTGTTGGTGTTGTTGATGAGAGATCTCTCTATCTTGGGGATATCAATTCTCCTTTTCTTTGTGTGGTGTGTGGTGATGGTGGGAGTGGATAAAAAATAAATAAAAAATGATTTTCTTTGTATGGGTCACTATATAGCCGATTCTATGTAGTCTGGAAATCTACTCGTGGAAAGAAATATTGGTTTGCCTGTCACTTGTTGGTGGTGAGATGGAGAGATATTTTGTTTCAGAGATCTGTGGCCGCTGTGATTTAAATTTGCGGACATCACTTGCGGTCCCTTGCGAGCTGTCACTTTCGACCCACCAAGCAATGACTTCCCTAGCCCGTCGTTCCCTTCTTCAGCTAAGTCGACAGTCTCCCAAACTCCACAGATCTCTTCCCATCACCTCCCGCCGTCTCCTGTCAATCTCCCCCTTCCGCCGTCAAACTCCCCTCGAAACACCCGCCGTCGAAGAAGTCGCTACTTCCGGCCTGAACGACGCACCCGTCTTCCTCGAAGACGATATCACACAAGTAGACTGGTCACGTAGTTTCCACGGCCTCTCCACCGAACCCTTCTCCGAAGAAGCAGCCAAAATCCTCACCGCGCCTCTCGTCCTCGACGACATTGAAATAAAACCAGGTCCCTCCCTATCCCAACTCTCCATCCACCCTCGTTGTAGGGACTAATGGTAGATGGGATAATATATCTCCCCGAGATAAAGTACCGTCGGATCCTGAATAGGGCGTTTGGGCCTGGGGGATGGGGATTGGCGCCGCGGAGCGAGACGACGGTCACGGCAAAGAGCGTGTCGAGAGAGTATGCGCTGGTGTGTCATGGCAGACTGGTCAGTTTGGCGCGGGGGGAGCAGGATTATTTTGATCCGGGGGGGATTGCGACTGCTACTGAGGGATGTAAAAGTAACGCTCTCATGAGATGTTGCAAGGACCTCGGCGTCGCAAGTGAGTTATGGTATTTCCCTAGAGTGTCTCTGTCTCTTTTGTTCTTATGGTTTGGAGAGTTGCTGCCGGCGAGTTTGTTCGTGATTTGGGACAGGGACTAATGAGCAGGGATCCAAGATTTATTCGGAAGTTCAAGAGGGAGAATTGTGTGGAGGCTTTTGCGGAACATGTGGTTACTAAGAAGACAAGGAAACTATGGCGAAGAAAAGACGATGCGTTCGAATATCCATATAAAGAGAAAAAGGGATTCAGTTCTTTCTAGCCAATTCACAACAAGGCTCGGTAATTT
>Ga0302325_10012209_pt1 | contig 18454 bp, 15 predicted proteins | sample Palsa_T0_2_FD_201948 | JGI IMG/M metagenome (GOLD analysis project Ga0302325, IMG submission 201948) | Peat permafrost microbial communities from Stordalen Mire near Abisko, Sweden - Palsa_T0_2 | ecosystem: Environmental > Terrestrial > Soil > Palsa > Peat permafrost | place: Sweden: Abisko...
ACCTTGCCGAAGAGAGTGGTCGAGCGGGCTGGAGCCGGTGTGTTTTTTCATGGAAGCGTGAGCAAAACCGAGATAGCCTGCGCCTATCGGGAAGCTTCGGTATTGGTCTTCCCCACGTTGTGCGATGGATTTGGGATGGTAGTCGCGGAGGCCTTGGCGCACGGTGTGCCGGTGATCACCACGCCCAACGCAGGCGCGTCCGATCTGATCGTCGAGGGGCGCAACGGCTTTCTGGTCCCGCCGGGCGAGACGGCAGCCTTGGCGGAGCGCATGGAGTGGTGCCTGGATCATTCCGAGGACCTGGGAGCAATGCGCGATGAAGCCATGGCAACCGCCCGGCGCTGGACGTGGGGCGACTTCCGTGCCGGAGTCCGAAATCAGTTGTTGCCGCTGCTAGGTTGCAGCGCCGCGGCGTAACCCATGCACGGCCTCCGAATCGCGATCACCGCCGACCCCGAAATCCCCGTGCCCCCCAAGCACTACGGAGGTATCGAGCGCATAGTCCATCTCCTAGCCTGCGAGCTAACCAAGAGAGGCCACGCCATAACGCTTTTCGCCGCCCGCGACTCCCAAGTCCCCTGCCGTTTAATCCCCTATTCCGGCGATGCCATAAGAAACGCAGCCAGCATAGCCCTAGAAGTCCGTCGCAGAAACTTCGATCTTATCCACAGCTTCGGCCGACTGGCCTTCCTATCCGCCGTCCTGCCCTTATCCATCCCCAAGTTAATGAGCTACCAGCGTCCGATCACCCCGCGCAGCATCGTATGGGGCACCCGCCTCGCGCACGGAACTCTGCACTTCACGGCATGCAGCCGGCAGATGACCGCCCCCGTTCGGGACCTGGCGCCCTGGCACGTCGTCTATAACGGTGTCCCCGTCGAGCGCTATGACTTTCAGCCGGTCGTATCCGCGGATGCTCCTCTGGTATTTCTGGGGCGCATCGAACACATCAAGGGTGCCCACCTAGCGGTGGAAGTCGCAAAGCGGACCGGTCGCAAGCTGGTCATAGCCGGAAATATCCCCCAAGGCGCACAGCACGCCGCCTACTTTGATGCCGAAATCAAGCCACACTTGGACGGCCGCCAGATTTCCTACATCGGCCCGGTGGACGACTTCCAAAAAAACGCTCTTCTGGGAACAGCAGCGGCCCTGCTGATGCCGATCTTATGGGACGAGCCCTTTGGCATCGTGATGGCGGAAGCCCTTGCCTGCGGCACGCCGGTCATCGGACTGCGGCGCGGCTCCGTACCTGAAGTGGTGGAGCACGGCGCTAATGGCTTCGTTTGCGATGGTGTCGATGAGGTGGCCGCCGCAGTTGGCCGCATCGGTGAGATAGACCGCGGCGCCTGCCGGCGCATCATGGAAGCTCGCTTCAGCGGCCCGGCCATGGTCGAAGGTTACCTAAGCGTCTATCGCTGTATTATCAATAGCTTGGGGTTTGATTGTTCCGAAAGGGTGTCGGCCGCATGACAGCTCTGATCCCCGAGCGAGTCAAGCGGAAGATCAAAAATCGGCTGGGTGTGCCCTCCGTGGAATCCGGCCTGCAGCAACTTCGTTTGAACGGTTTTTTGCCGAAAGTCGTGCTGGATATCGGAGCTTATCAAGGCGAGTGGACCGTTCTCTGCAAAAGCATCTGGCCGTCCTGTTCCGTGTTGATGCTGGAAGCCGCCCCGGCGCGCATGGCGAAACTGCGGGAACTGGCAGCCTCCTTGGCCGGCGTGGGTGCCCGGCAGGCGCTGCTGGGTCCCACTCCGCGGCCGTCGGTGCCGTTCTACGAGCAGGAGTCGGCCAGTTCGGTGCTGCCTGAATCCGCCAAGACCGGGCAGCCGTCAACTGACCTCAGTATGCAAACACTCGATGAAGCCGTCAGCAATACTGGGTTCGCTGCGCCGGATTTCGTGAAAGTGGACGTCCAGGGTTATGAGCTGGAAGTATTGAAGGGCGGCCGAAAAGCGTTGCAATCCGCGGAAGCCGCGCTGCTTGAAGTCAATCTTTTGGAGATTTACGAAGGCGCGCCCTTACTTCACGAGGCAATCTGCTTTATGGCGAACGAGGGCTTCCGCGCCTACGATGTTTGCACTCTTTACCGGCGCCCGCTCGACCGTGCCCTCTGGCAAATGGACATAATCTTCGCTCGCGATGGATCGCCCCTGGTCTCCTCGAAGCGCTATGAATAAGCCGGCTACAACCGACGTTTGCATCCTCACGACCGGCCAGCCGTCGAACAACCCGAGGCTGGTCAAGGAAGCGGACGCCCTCGCCGAAGTGGGCTATACCGTGCAAGTGCTCTGCGTCGACTGCGGATTGTGGCCCTCCCAAACGGATTCCAGCGTGATGACCGCTCGTGCCTGGGCGTGCCAGTACGTGGGCGGAATGGTTCAAAGCCGCCCGCTGATGCACCGTGCAGCCCGGTTGCGCCAGGCGTACAGCAAGCGCCTGCTGCCCTGGTTCTCCAGCTCCGAAACTCTGCGGCAGGCCGCCATGATGCGAGTTGGCCCCGAGCTCGAAGCCGCCGCTCTCCGGCATCCGGCCAAGTTGTACATCGCGCACCATGCGGCGGTGCTGCCGGCAGCCGTGAAGGCCGCCGCCAAGTTTGGCGGCCGAGTCGGATACGACACTGAAGATTTCTACACCGGCATGCATGCCATTGGCCAGCCGCCATCCCTGTTGGAACGGATTGCCGAAGAAATTGAGCGCAAGCATCTGAAGTCCTGCGACTACGTCACCGCGGCGTCTCCTGGCATCGCGGACGCGTACGCGGAGAAGTATCGGATTCCCCGTCCGGAGCCGGTGCTCAACGTTTTCCCGTTAGCGCAGAGGCCCGCGGCTTTCCGGTCCGCAAGCGCGTCCGCCCCACTGCAGCTCTACTGGTTCTCGCAGTGTATCGGCTGCGATAGAGGTCTGGAAGATGTCGTCCAAGCCATGGGATTACTGCGCGATGCCCATATCGAGCTTCATTTGAGGGGCAACTGGCAGGCCGGATATCGCGAGCGGCTCTTTGCGGTGGCGCGTTCCGCGGGAGTGAACGGCGATCGAATCGTAAGTCACGCGCCCGCCCCGCCGGATGAGATGGCCCGGTTATCTGCTGAATACGACATTGGATTGACACTGGAACGGCCTTCGGATCATAACAGAACGCTCTGCTTGACCAACAAACTCTTCGTGTATCTGCTCGCTGGAAATGCGATTATCGCCACCAACGTGCCAGGCCAGCGATCGCTCATGGCGGGGCTCCCAGGCGCAGGCTGTTGCTACGAGCCCGGTGACATCGTGAGTCTGGCCGCCGGCATTCACAAGTGGTATACCGATAGGTCGGATCTTGAAAGCTCTCGCCGCGAGGCTTGGGCTTGGGGTGGACGCCGCTACAATTGGGACCGAGAGAAGCGAACCTTCCTGAATCTGGTCGAGAGCATTCTGTCTCCTGCTTTTTCATGCGCAACGTCCTAATCGTGTCGCCCCACTTTCCGCCCATCAACGCGGCGGACATGCACCGCGTGCGGATGGGCCTGCCGTACTTCAGTGAGTTTGGCTGGGACCCTGTGGTTCTAGCGGTTCGTCCGGAGGATGTGGAAGGCGTGGTTGATCCGCTCCTGCTGGAGACGCTCCCACCGGGGCTGGCAGTCTCCCGGGTTCCGGCCCTCGCCGCACGGTGGACCCGCATGCTAGGCGTAGGGAATGTCGGACTTCGCGCCCTCCCTTTTCTATACCAGGCGGGTCGCAGCCTCTTGCGAACCAAACGATTCGATCTGGTCTATATCTCGACCACCATGTTCGCCACTATGCCTCTTGGCCGGCTCTGGAAACAGGAATTCGGCGTTCCGTTCGTGCTGGACATGCAGGACCCCTGGGTCAACGAGTACGTCGAGAACTCTCCGCAAGCGCAGCCGCCAAAATTCTGGCTGATGAAACACGTCCACCGCGCCCTGGAGCGGTGGACCATGGCGCAGGCCGATGGGTTAATCGCGGTGTCCGGCGACTACATCGCAACGCTCCGGCGGCGTTATTCGGAGCTCACGTCGGTGCCAGCAAAAACTCTCCCCTTCGGTGCGTCGGAACTCGATTTCAAAGTCGCGCGCATGCATTCCCAGGGCAATCGCTTTTTCCAGCCGAACAACGGCGAACTGCACGGAGTATACGTCGGCCGCGGCGGACATGATATGGCGCCCGCCCTGCGAGTTATTTTCGGCGCGTTGCGGCAGGGGACCGAGCAATGGCCCGAACTGTTTTCCAGGGTCCGGCTGCACTTTATCGGCACCGACTATGCTGCCGATCGCCGGTCTACGCAAACGGTCGAACCGATCGCGCGCGAAATGGGAGTCTCCGGCCAAGTCCAGGAGCATCCGCAACGGATCCCCTATTTTGAGGCGCTCCAGTTGCTGCTGGATGCCGATTTCTTACTGGCAGTCGGATCGGACGATCCGCAATACAGCGCCTCCAAGATCTACCCTTATATCCTGGCCCGGAAACCGCTGGTGGGCGCGCTCCATGAGGCGAGCAGTATGTGGAATGTGCTGCGCCAGTTGCGCACGAGCGTCGTGTCGTTCTCGCCGGATCGGCCTGCCGCCGCGGCCACGGGCGAGTTGGCCGCGCTCTGGTGCGGGCAGCTATCGCGCCTGCCGGAAATACCCCGCGTCGAACGGAGCGCTTTTGCTGCATTCCGGGCGCGCGAGTTGACCCGCGAGCAATGCGATTTGTTCAATCGAGTAGTTGAAGGCAAGGCGTGCCCCGTTTCAATTCCCAGTTACGCGTAGCCATCCTGACTACGCATCCGATTCAGTATTATTCGCCAGTATTCCGGAAGCTTGCGGAATATGACGGCTGGAGACTGGACGTATTGTACTGCCGTCAGGCTAATGCGGAGGAACAGGGCGCCGCAGGCTTCGGCCGCGCATTCGAGTGGGACGTTCCACTGCTCGATGGGTATGACCATCGGTTCCTACGCAATGTTGCGGCAAAGCCATCCATTGCAACTCCCACCGGTTTGGATACGCCTGAAGTGGCGAGTCTGATCGCTGAAAAGCGCTTCGATGCTGTGGTGGTGCATGGCTGGCACTACAAGAGCGCATGGCAGGCGATCCGAGCTTGCTGGAAGGCGCGCGTTCCAGTCCTGGTGCGCAGCGATTCGCATCTGAAAACGCCCCGCTCGCCGCTGAAACGTGCAGCCAAGTGGCCGCTTTATAAGTGGTCTATTCCGCGCTTGGATGCCTGTTTGCCCGTGGGCCGATGGTCGCGCGACTATTTCCTGCATTACGGAGCGGATCCCGCGCGCATCTTCGTTGTTCCGCACTGCGTGGACTCCTCAAGGATCTCTGGCCAGGCCCGCGACCTGATGCCGCGCCGCGAAGAGCTCCGGAGGAAATGGCAGTTAGCCCCAGGCGATACCGTCTGGCTGTTCGCCGGAAAGTTCACAGAAAAGAAGCGGCCCCTCGATTTCGTCGAAGCCATCGGGCGGGCGCGGCAACTCGGCTCTTCCGTGATCGGCCTGATGGCCGGAGATGGACCGCTCCGGACGCAATGCGAGGCATACGCAGCAACGCATGGCGCTCCCATAACCTTTGCGGGTTTTCTCAACCAGACTGAGATCGTCCAGGCTTACGTGGCGGCGGACGCCTTGGTGTTGCCATCCGATGGCGGCGAGACATGGGGATTGGTCGTGAATGAAGCCATGCTGTCTGCGCTCCCCTGCATCGTCAGTGACCGGGTAGGCTGCGGCCCGGACCTGATCGAGGAAGGTCGAACCGGTGACGTGTTCCCCCTAGGCGGCATCGAAGCATTGGCCGGCATCCTCCAGCGATATGCGCGGCCCACGCTCTCCTCCATGGGCGCGCGCGCGTTCGAAAAGATTCAAAATTATTCGGTGGAGTCGGCGGCTGACTCTCTGATCGAGGCAGTTGCCCATACATTGCGCTCATCCGTCGAGTTCGCTTCTATCCATGGATACCAGCAAGCTATCTGAGCTGTTGCTCGTCTGGTTGGCCGTAATGGGGCTGGTCGCCGTGGTGCGCATGCGGCGAAAGACGCCCGCCGCCGGCCTGACCATGGCGTACTTGTTCAACCTGTCGCTGATCCACTGGGCGGGCGCTGCGATTTACGTGCTCCCCGCCTTTCAGAGCCAGGACGTGCGCCTAACCGAGTTGGGATTCGAGCAGAGTCTCTATGGCGTCGTGGCCTTTGCGTTTGGCGGGCTCGTCCTGACACCGCTGCTGGCCAGTAGGGGCTGGCTGCCGCGCGCGAAGCAAGGGCTCCAAGCCGACTCCCGGCTGCCCAAGGCCTACATTGCCTGCGGGGTGATTTTTTACCTGCTGTCGTCTACGTTTTTTGGGCAATTGCCGACTGCTAGGGCCGTCGTGTCCAGCGGCCAGCAGCTTGTTTTGGCCGGCCTCGCACTGTGTTGCTGGAAAGCTCTGCAAGAAAACAACCCGCGAAGACTGGCGGCGTGGCTGGCCGCGGCGCTCCTGATGCCGCTAACGACTGTAGTCACAGCCGGATTTCTGGGATACGGCGCGGTCGCTCTTTTGACTCTGTTGATCTTTGTGTCAGGTTTTGTGCGGTCGCCGCTCAAGATCGGGCTAGCTGGCCTGGTACTGACCTATTTGGGTCTTTCCGTGTTCGTCAGTTATATGCGCGACCGGGGCGATATCCGAGCCTCAGTGCGGGGCGGCCAGTCGTTGACCGAACGGATGGATCGCGTCGCGCAGACCGCGGAGACGTTCGAATGGTTCGATCCCGGGAACATGCGCCATTTGATGAACATTGACGGCCGATTGAATCAGAATTACCTGGTCGGTGCGGCAATCGTACGGCTGTCGGAGACTGACGGCTACGCCCGCGGCGATACGCTTTGGGACGCATTGCTAGCGCTCATTCCCCGAGCCTTCTGGCCGGATAAGCCTATCTCTGCGGGTAGCGGCGACTTAGTCGGGCGCTATACCGATATCAAATTTGCGGATGACACCAGCGTCGGTGTCGGGCAGGTACTGGAGTTTTACGCAAACTTCGGAACTGCGGGTGTGCTAATCGGCTTTGTTTTAATGGGTGTGGTTGTAACGGCTCTGGATTTACAGGCTGCCGAAAGGCTGACGCACTCGGATCTGCAAGGTTTTGTGTTGTGGTATCTGCCGGGGATCGCTCTGTTACAGGTCGGCGGCCAGCTTGTGGAACTCACGGCCAGCGCGGCGGCCAGCGTGATCGTAGCTCTACTGGTGAACAAATATCTGGGCCGCATGCAGATCCTGGCACCCAGCCAGGCCACCACAGCGGTGAGTCCTGTAAATGGACGCTAGCAAGGTATTCGAGTTTTTGGTTATCTGGGCCGGCGCGATGGCGCTGTTGGCGGTACTCCGCAAACGGTGGCACATACCTGGCGTCGGATTAACCCTGACCTACCTGCTTAACCTGTCATTGATCCACTGGGTTGGCGCGGCAATTTACGTGCTGCCCACGTTTGATACGAGAGATCTGCGATTCACCGAGCTGGGCTTTGAGCAAAGTCTTTATGGAATGCTCGCGTTTTGCGTGGGCGGCGTCCTCTTTACGCCAATTCTAATCAAGAAGGGCTTGCTCCCGCGCGCCAAGGGGTCCCATCGGCTTGATACCAAATTGCCCAAGTCTTACATCCTTTGCGGCGTAATATTTTACTTGTTGTCTTCTACCTTTCTCGGCCACCTGCCGACCGCCACGGCGATCGTCTCTAGCGGCCAGCAGCTTATAGTCGCTGGCTTGGTGCTTTGCTGCTGGATGGCTTGGAAGGAGGGCAATGGGCGAAAGCTCGCGGCGTGGCTCGCAATTGCGCTCCTGATGCCGCTAACGACCGTGGTGACGGCCGGATTTCTGGGCTACGGGGTGATCGCCGTCATGACCCTCTTGGTTTTTGTCTCCACTCTTTTTCGGTCACCCAAGAAGGTATTCTTTTGCGGCGTGCTGGTGGCTTATGTGGGCCTCTCTGTGTTTGTCAGTTATATGCGCGATCGCGCCGAGATCCGGGCCAGCGTCCGGGGCGGTCAGTCCCTCTTGGATCGCTTCGATCGCGTCACGGATACCTTCGCGACCTTCGAATGGTTCGATCCCGCAAACCAGGAGCATCTGAAACGAATTGACGGCCGCCTGAACCAGAACTTCTTGGTGGGGGCCGCGGTAATCAACCTGACTCAGACAGAAGCCTACTCCCACGGTGAGACGCTATGGGACGCAGCGTTGGCGCTTATCCCGCGAGTCGTCTGGCCGGAAAAGGTCATCCAGGCGGGCAGCGGCGACTTGGTCACCCGCTATACGGGGATCGAGTTCGCGCCCGACACCAGCGTGGGTGTCGGCCAGGTGATGGAATTCTACGCCAATTTTGGAACGTCTGGCGTGGTACTGGGCTTTCTCATCATGGGCGTAGTTATCACTGCACTGGACTGGCAGGCAGCCGAACGGTTGGAGCGCTTGGATCTACACGGATTCGTGCTGTGGTATCTGCCCGGCATAGCGCTCTTGCAGGTTGGCGGCCAGCTTGTCGAGCTGACGGCCAGTGCCGCTGCTAGCCTGACGGTAGCCCTGGTGGTGAACCGCTACCTGGATAGCTGGCAAGCCAAGCGCGCATCGAATACGCCCGCGTACGCCGCTGTTCCGCGGCTCCGGAGCTCGCCGCGCAATGTCTGACATCTCAATAGCCGAGGTGGTCGGTGTGTTCCCTTCCTTCAAGCCATTTGGGGGAGTCCAGGCCAGCGGTCGAGAGGCTTGGCAAGCCATCGTCTCCCGGATGGGCGAGGGCCGGGCTTGCTTGCTGGGTTACGAGCCGGAGAGAGGCAAAACTCTGGCCGCCCTCGAAGCGCTGGCCATGCGCCCCAAGTCTGGCACGTTACTAGTGTGGCATCTGCAATTGCTTAAACTGGCGCGAGTAATTGCTGGGCCGGCGGCGCGCGTGGTCGTATTCTTGCACGGTATTGAAGCTTGGCGCCGCCAGGATTCCATTACTCGCTGGGCGCTTCGCAGAGTGAATCTGTTCCTGTCCAATAGCGAACACACGTGGGAACGCTTCGCGAACCTCAATCCGGCGTTCCGCGACGCGCCACATGCCACCGTGCATCTGGGAGCCGAAGCGAGTCTCGAAATAGCGCCTCCCGCGCCGGCTCCCAAACCCGTCGCGCTCATGTTGGGACGCATGCTGCGTAGCGAAGACTATAAGGGACACCGGCAGATGATCAACGCCTGGCCCCGCGTTCTCGAAGGCCTTCCCGAAGCCGAGTTGTGGATCGCTGGCGGTGGTGACTTGCGCCCCGAACTGGCGCAACTGGCCGTCGCCCTGGGATTGGGCAGCCGCGTTCGCTTCTTCGGCCAGATCTCTGAAGAGGAAAAAGAGCGCCTTATCGCGCAATGCCGCTGTCTGGCCATGCCCAGCCGCGGAGAGGGATTCGGCTTGGTCTACCTGGAAGCCATGCGTATGGGACGGCCTTGTCTGGTAAGCGATAAAGACGGCGGTCGTGAAGTAGTCAATCCGCCCGAAGCCGGCTTGGCTATCAATCCCGACGATCCAGCGCCACTCGCGGCAGCCACCGTTCGTCTGTTGCGCGCCGGACCCGAGTGGGACCAATTCTCCTCGCAAGCCCGTAGCCGATACGAAAGTCAGTTCACGGCCCAGCACTTCCGCGAGCGCCTGAACGCCGTATTATTTGCTGCTTAGCCGAGCCATGCCTGTCCGAAAAATCTTGCATGTTATCCCCTCGGTCGGCCCACAGCGCGGCGGACCTAGCGTCATGATGCGAACCATAGCCCGCGCGCTATCGCAGGCTGGCATGGACGTGCATGTCGTCACCACCGACGACAACGGCCCCGACCGGCTGCACATCCCGCTCGGCAAGCCCCAACGCGAAGACGGCGCCACCTGCTGGTATTTCCCACGGCAGACCCGCCTATATAACTTCTCCTGGCCCATGACGCGGTGGCTGATGAAGCACGTGCGCGAGTTCGATCTGATCCACATTCACGCCCTGTTCTCCTATGCGGCCCTGCCCGCTGCTCTGCTGGCGCACCGCGCCGGAGTGCCATACATCGTTCGGCCCCTCGGCACGCTTAACCGGTGGGGCATGCATAACCGGCGGCGGTGGCTGAAAAAGCTTTCGTTCCGGCTGATCGAAAGCCGCATCGTGGCTGGCGCCGCGGGCATTCACTACACCTGCGAACAGGAGTCGGTGGAGGCCAGCGAACTTGGTATATCCGGCAGTCCGCTAATCATTCCCAATGCCGTAGACCTTCCGGCCGGCAACACGCTTTCGGAGCGTGCTTCAAACAGCCGCCAAGCCATTCTCTTCCTCTCTCGTTTCGACCGCAAAAAAGGCCTTGACCTCCTCTTCGAAGCCTTCGCACAGGTGCGGAACAAAGGCGTCGATGCGGTGCTTGTCCTGGCGGGCGTCGGCGATCCGGACTTGGTGGCGCAACTGAAGCAGAGCGCTGAACGGCTAGGTATCGCCTCAGACGTGGTTTGGGCGGGATTCCTCACCGGCGACGATAAGTGGGCGGCATTCAGCGATGCGGATGTGTTTGTCCTGCCGTCATACTCGGAGAATTTCGGCATAGCTCTGGTGGAAGCTCTGGCCGCGGGTTGCCCCGCGGTTGTTTCCGATCAGGTCGGCATTCACCGCGAGATTTCTCGCGCTGGGGCCGGACTCGTCACGCCCTGTCGCGCGGAAGCACTGGCCAAAGCACTTGTCGAGGTGCTTACAGACCCCGCACTTCGCAGACGTATGAGCGAAAACGGCGTGCGCCTCGCCAGACAACAATTTTCGCTGGATGCTGTCAGCCGCAAACTGGCGGAAACTTACGCCGCCGTGATTCCATGACAACCCTTGCCGACACGGTCGCTCATCAGGGTGATATCCGGAACACGCGTGTGCCGATCACTGTGGTCGTGCTGACTTATAACGAGGAGCCAAACTTGGAGCCGTGCCTGAACAGCCTCTGCGCTTGGGCTCGCGAGGTCTACATCGTAGATTCAGGCAGCACGGATCACACCAGTGAGATCGCCGCCCGCTATGGTGCAACCTTGGTGCACCATCCCTTCTCGTCGCACACCCTCCAATGGGAGTGGGCGCTCGAGAATCTGCCCATTCAAACGGAATGGGTCTTAGCCCTAGACGCAGACCAGCGTGTCACGCCTGAGTTGACCGACGAAATCTGCGAACTCGACCCCGCGGTACTCCGTACTGTGGATGGTATCTACATCAAGCGTAGGCAGGTGTTTCGCGATAAGTGGATCAGGTACGGTGGTTATTACCCGAAGTACTTGCTTAAGATGTTTCGGCGCGGCAGAGTGAAAACAGATGCCCGGGACCTCGTTGATCATCACTTTTATGTCGCGGGTAACGTGATGAAGTTGCACGGCGATCTCTTGGAAGTGAACAAGAAGGAAGACGACATCTCGTTTTGGATTGAGAAGCACAACCGCTACGCAACGTTGCTCGCTAGGGAGGAACTGGAGAACGCCAGAATCGGGCGAGAACACATCGTCAAGCCATCATTCCTCGGCAAACCCGATCAGCGGATCCTTATGTTGAAGCAGATCTGGTCGCGTTTGCCGCTATTTGTGCGGCCGTTTCTTTATTTCGTTTACCGGTACTTTATACGCCTTGGCTTTCTGGACGGCAAGCAGGGCGCGATTTTTCATTTTTTGCATGCCTTCTGGTTCCGACTGCTGGTGGACATTAAGTTGGACGAACTGAGGCGACAAGGGGCTAGAGGATGAACGTTCTCGGACTAAACGCCTTCCATGGCGATGCGTCGGCGGCTCTACTCGCCGGCGGCCAACTCGTGGCGGCCATCGAAGAGGAGCGGTTGAACCGCATCAAGCATTGGGCCGGATTTCCGAACCTCGCTGCGGCCGCCTGCCTGCACGGAACCGATCACAACGACATCGAGCACGTCGCCATCTCCCGCAATCCCTTCGCTCACTTTGGACGAAAAATCATTCACGCCGCCGTCCGCCCGGCCTCCTGGCAGAGGTCTATGTCGCGCGTCGCCAACATCGTCCAGGTGGCCCGCCTAAGTTCCGACCGCCACGGCACGATTCTCTCCGAATTGAAGCGTGCCCGCATCCACAAGGTCGAGCACCATCGCGCGCACCTAGCCAGCGCCTTCTTCGCCTCCCCCTTCGAAGAAGCCGCCGTGGTTTCGGTGGATGGCTTCGGGGATTACAGCAGCGTCCAGTGGGGTATCGGCCGCGGTAATCGTATCGACGTTCTTGGCTCCGTCCTGTTTCCGCACTCGCTCGGAATTCTCTACACCGCCTTTACGCAGTTTCTGGGCTTCCCGAAATACGGCGACGAGTACAAAATGATGGGCTTGGCCGCTTACGGCGAGCCCCGCTTTGCTCCGCAAATCCGCCGGATCGTCAGGACTGAATCCGGCAATACCCGTCTCGACCTCGATTACTTCACGCATCACAGCCAAGGCGTCAAAATGACTTGGGATGGGGGCGAGCCAGTGTCCGGCAACGTGTTCTCGCGCAAAATGATCAAAGTGTTTGGCGCCCCGCGCGCACCCCGCGAAGAGCTCACTGCGCGGCATGCCGACATGGCGGCCTCCGTCCAAGCCGTCCTCGAAGAAAACTATTTCGCACTGCTGAATCATGTCTACCAGCGCACCGGACAAAAAGCGTTGTGCCTGGCAGGTGGAGTCGCTCTTAACTGCGCGGCCAATGGCAAGATATTCGAACAAACGCCGTTTCGCGATATCTACATTCAGCCGGCCGCCAGCGACGCGGGTACTTCCATCGGCGCGGCGTTATCAGTCTGGCACGAACGCCTCCATCAGCCGCGCTCTTTCGTGATGCAGCATGCTTACTACGGTTCGGAATACAGCGACCGCGAAATACACGCGGAGTTGGAAAACGCGGGCGTCGCATATCGCCGCCTGAGTGAAGCGGAATTAGTTGACCAGACCGCCGAGCAAATCGCCGCAGGCAAAGTGGTCGGCTGGTTCCAGGGCCGCATGGAATTTGGACCGCGCGCCCTCGGCAACCGCAGTATACTGGCCGACCCGCGCCGCTCCGACATGAAAGATCTCCTCAACGGCCGCATCAAACATCGCGAACATTTCCGGCCCTTCTGCCCCTCCGTGCTGGCCGAAGCCGTCTCGGATTTCTTCGAGACCGACTATCCGTCGCCCTTCATGGTGACCGCTTATCGCATCAAAGGCGATCGCCTGCAGGACATCCCCGCTGTCACCCACGCCGATGGTACCGGCCGCCTCCAAACTGTTGACCGGGAATCCAATCCGCTCTACTGGAAGCTCATCCGACGCTTCGGTGACATCACCGGCGTCCCCGTTTTGCTCAACACGTCATTCAACGAGAACGAACCCATCGTCCAGACTCCGGCGCAGGCCCTCGATTGCTTCCTGCGCACCCGCATGGACGTGCTGGCCATTGGCTCGCACATGCTGTTGAAATCCAAGAATTTACGCGCTAGCCAGAACAAGCAAGCCTTTGCATTGGCCTAACTCACCGGTCCATCGCCCATTCGAGGTTCAACCATGAAGGTACTGCTATTGAATCAGTGCTTCTATCCCGACGTGGTATCCACGGCACAGCACGCGAGCGATCTTGTCGCGGCACTTACCGCGCGCGGCCACGAGGTAACAGTGGTCGCCAGCACGCGTGCCTATGACAACCCGCAGATAAGGTTTCCGAAGGAAGAACGGTGGCACGGCTGCCGCATTCTGCGCGTCCCCTGCCTGGCCCTCGGCAAGACCGCAAGGTGGCGGCGCGCGGCAAACTTCGCCAGTTTCTTCCTCAGTTGCATACTCCGCGTCCTCTTCCTCCCGCGCTTCGACGTCGTCATGGCCCTCACTTCTCCCCCTCTCATCTCGCTGCTCGGCGCGCTCTACGTCAAACTCAAAGGCGGACGCTTCATCTTCTGGGTCATGGATTTGAACCCTGACGAAGCCGTCGCGGCCGGCTGGCTAAACAAAGATTCGGCCACCGCACGCATTCTCGCCAGTCTGCTCAACTTTAGCCTGCACGCCGCCGGCGAAGTCGTGGTGCCCGATCGCTTCATGCGCACGCGCGTAATGCAGAAAGGCGTGCCCTCCGAAAAGATCACCGTAATCCCGCCGTGGGCGCACAGCGCAGTCGTACACTACGATCCGGATGGCCGGCAGGCCTTCCGCGAGCGTTATGGATTCGCTGGCAAATATGTAGTCATGTATTCCGGCAATCATAGTCCCTGCCATCCTTTGACTACCGTGCTACAAGCCGCCGCGCGCCTAGCCGGCCGTTCGGACATTGCGTTCTGCTTCGTGGGCGGCGGCAGCGAATTTCCCACGGTCGTTAATTTTGCCGCGACGCACAACCTGGCGAATATTCGCTGCCTGCCCTACCAGCCGCTGGCGGATCTTTCAGCCTCGCTTTCGGCCGCGGATCTGCACGTGGTTATCATGGGCGATCCCCTGGTGGGCATCGTGCATACCTGCAAAATCTACAACATCATGTGCATCGGCGCGCCAGTCCTCTATATCGGACCCTCCCCGAGCCATGTGATGGATATCGCCGCCGGCAACGGAATCCCGCTCGCCTCAGCCAATCATGGCGACGTGGATCTGGTCGTGCGCCGCATACTCGCTAACGCCAAAGATGGCGCCCAACTCGGCGTGCCCGACCGGCGCATGGTCGAGCGCGGCCGCAGTTTTCATCAAGACCAGCTCGTGCCGCGTTTCGCGGATCTGGTCGAGACGCTGAGCGAAGAAACTCCGGCCGCGGTTGCCCCCCTGCCGAACGCGTCGAATGGCAGTGCTCCGAAGGCTCTAGCCGCATCTGCGGGCGGGGCCGAGCGTAACTATTCCTCAGGGGATTGAATACGTGAAGATACTCGTAACCGGCGGCGCAGGCTTCATCGGAAGCCACTTAGTCCGGCGCCTCGTTAGGGACCGGGCCGGCTCCGTCACCATCCTGGATAATTTTCACCGCGGGCGTCCCGAAAACCTCGCGGACTGCCTCGATGAAATCCGGCTCGTGCGAGCCGACATCCGGAATCCCTCGGCATTACTCGAAGCGCTGCGGGGCATCGATCTTGTCTATCATCTCGCTGCCCAGTCCAGCGTGATGGGTGCAGAAGCGGACGCGGATTACACATTTCAAACGAACGTTGTTGGCACATTCGACCTCTTGCGGGCGGCCCGCACGAATGGCGTCCGGCGTGTAGTGTTCGCTTCGTCGCGCGAGGTCTATGGAGATCCGCTCCACGTTCCGGTGCCCGAGACGGCGCCGCTTAAGCCCAAGAATCTCTATGGCGCCAGCAAGGTCGCCGGTGAAGCCTACTGCTCGGTTTTTGCCTCCGATGGCCTCGAAACCGCCGTGCTACGGCTCGCCAACGTCTACGGACCCGGCGACACCGGCCGTGTCATCCCCCTCTTCTTACAGCGCGCCCTACAGGGTCAACCGTTGGTGCTCTTTGGCGGACAACAAGTGCTGGATTTCGTCCGGATCGACACCGTAGTCGAAGCGCTGTGCAAGGCCGGATTTGGCGATCCGATCCTGGAGCCGCTCAACATCGGGAGCGGCAAGGGCGTCACCATTTCCAATTTATCCCGGCGCGTGCTGCAACTGACCGGCTGGCGCTCGCAGTTGCAGATCGTCCCCGCTCGCCAGACTGAAGTGACCCGCTTCGTCGCCGACATAACCCGCGCCCGGCAACTGCTCGCCCTTGAGCAACCTGCCGATCCCCTATGCGCACTTCACGAACTCGTTGCCTGCATGCGCGCCGAAAGGTCTCAGGAGCTACTGCTGGAGCAGCTTGCGTGAAGAAATGCGTTTTCCTCAGTCTCGCGTCCGCCCTTATCGCGGCTGCGTCCAATAACTTCAAAACCGTGACAGACCCCACCTGCGGCGTGGTTGGCGACGGCAAAATTGACGACACCACGGCCCTGAACCACTGCATCGCTACCTTGCCCGATTACGGCGTCCTCGCCTTCGAGGCCGGCCTCTCGATCCGCATCAGCAGCACGATTAAAATTCACGGCAAGTATGGCATCCGTTTGCTCGGCCTCACGTCCATGTTCGGCGGCCCCTCCATAGGAAAGGCGGCGCCCGCTCTTTACTGGAACGGCCCCGACGGCGGCGCCATGGTCGATATCAACAACTCGCAAAACTTCGTCATCGAAGGACTTACCCTGTTCAGCGCTCCAAACTTCACCACTGGAACCGGCGGCGCGCGCATCGGCTTCAATGTGGACCAAACCCTAAAACTGGGACTCATCACCACCAACGGAATATTTGAGCGCGTCACAGTCGAGGGCATGGAACAAAACAGCCACTTCATTGGGATAGCCTTCGCCTTGGCCGGAGGCAGCAACGTCGAGCATATGACCGTCCGTGACTCGATCGTATCTTGTTCATACGGTACTGGCTACGCTAATGCGGTGGGCCAGGGAATCACGATTGGCGGGAGCTACAACGCCAAGAAGCACCTCTATGAGAACAACAGCATTACAAACTGCGCGACCGGCATCTATTTAGCGAACGGATCGGCTGATATATTCCATAATCAGTTCAACCAAAATGGCACCCACATCTTCGCGGTGCCGGTCGATCCCATAGTCATCGAGGCCAACGATTCCGAAAACGCCCGCCAGTTCTTCCGGGGAAATCTCAGCTACGGCGGCACGATCAGAGGGAATCGGATCGCAGCCGTCTTTCCGCCCAAGGGCAGTTGCGCGGTCGAAATCGACGGCGGCAGCACCGTGATGTTCGAGGCCAACGGATTCGACCGCGGCGCGTATGTTCCAGTCTGCCGCGGCCCATCCGGCGCTGGAGCATTGGCCTCCAAAGGAAACAGCTATCCCAACATGACCGAAACGCTCGCGGGCTTCCGGACTTTCGACTACGGATTGACTTCAGAACTCGATGGCATCCCAGGCCTCGGCGGTTACGCCGCGCTCGCTACCAGCGGATCGCATTTTTCAGAGGACAAACCAACCACCGGGATGGGCTTCATTTACTACGCCAAGGACGCGCAGGCCTGGCAAATCTCCGAGAACGGCCAGCCCTATACCCATCTGGGGGCCGGCCTGCCATTCCGGACTCCGAAAAGCGCCAAAGATTCTTGCAAAAAGGGGGACATGTTCGAGGACGCGTCTTATATATATGTGTGCGTTGCCGACAATACAGTAAAGAGGACCCCACTATCGAGCTTTTAGCCATGTGGCGCACGCACTCGTGCGTGCCGTGTTCACACTCATGTGAACACCCACCTCCCCGTAATACAATCGTCAGCGCGTGCTTACGCAGGCCGGTAGTAGAATTGCTATTACTGTAAAATGCTACAACCCCGATTGCCCGCCCCACGCCTCGGACCTATAATCAATCAGTGGGGCATGCAGTGGGGCACGCCCCCGCCCGCGCCCGCCGCGGACTCTTCAGCCATCACAACTCGCGTCAGGAGCAGATGTACTAAGCCGTAGAACGCACCATGCCGCGACCCGGGCCCCCCTCCAGGTGGCGAGCGGCCACAAGGAGCAACGATGCACCAACCAGACGAGATGAAGCGGCAAACCGCCCAGCTTGGCCAGGATCCCGCCGCCAAGAAGCCCTATCGCCGGCCCACGGTGCGCTACGAGCGTGTTTTCGAAACCTCAGCCATCTCATGCGGCAAGGTTCAGACTAACCAAGGACCCTGCCACCAGAACAGGAAGCTGTCATAAAGCAGAAAGCTGTCACAGCATGAAACCGGAGCAAATCGAATGAAATGTCCCAGATCCCTCTCCTCCAGATGGTCTATCGCCGCCGCCGCCGTGGGCCTCATCGTCATAGCCCTCGTCATGTTCGGACCGCTGTCCGGCCAGGACGCTCGCGTCCTCATCACCGAACCCATTGACGAATCCAATCTCGTCACACTGGTCGGCAACACCCGTCCTGAGGCCCGGGACATCCGAAACGACCGCGGACCCGTCCCCGACAGCTTCCCCATGACTTACATGGAGCTGCAGTTGAGGCGGCCGCTCTACCTGCAGCAGGAGTTCGATAAGCTCCTGATCGAGCAAACCACCAAAGGCTCGCCCAACTACCACCACTGGATCACGCAGGAGCAACTAGGTGAAACCTACGGCTTGGCGCAACAAGACGTCGAAAACCTCACGAGTTGGCTCCAGTCCAAGGGCTTCACCGTCGATCAGGTCTTGCAGTCCCGCATGGTCATCGGCTTCACCGGCACGGCAGGCCAAGTCCGCGACGCCTTCCACACGGAGATTCACTACCTGGAAGTCCAGGGCGTGCAGCACTATGCCAACGTCCGCGACCAGCAGATTCCGGCCGCTATCGCCCCCGCCGTGGTGGGTGTGGTTTCAATGCACGACTTTTACCCGCACTCGAATGCCAAGCGTGGTCCGGCCTACACCTCCGGCGGATGCACCAGCGCAACGTTGCCAACCTATCCGGGTACGTGCTACAACCTTGTGCCAGCCGACTTCCAGACCATTTACAACATTA
>Ga0302325_10012210_pt1 | contig 18453 bp, 14 predicted proteins | sample Palsa_T0_2_FD_201948 | JGI IMG/M metagenome (GOLD analysis project Ga0302325, IMG submission 201948) | Peat permafrost microbial communities from Stordalen Mire near Abisko, Sweden - Palsa_T0_2 | ecosystem: Environmental > Terrestrial > Soil > Palsa > Peat permafrost | place: Sweden: Abisko...
GAACGCGATTTTCGCGCGGTAAGGCTATTGCTGGACGGTCAGCACCAGCCCGATCGGCGACGAAACGCCCCCGACGCTGGCCACCACCTGCCAATTGCCGTCGGTCAGCGAAGTCGGCACCTGGATCGCCACCTGATAGAGCGGCGCGTAGCCCGGCGCCAACGCCGCCCCGTACACCTCGGCTGGAATGTTGTTGACTGTTACCGTTGGGAGCGTGCTGGCGGAGTAGAGCTGATCGCTCGGTGTCTCCACTCCCGTGGGTGCGGCCGGAGTGGTGGGGCCAAAGCCGACGCCCCACAGAATAATTACGTCGCCCGGCGCGGCTGGAACCGTAGCGACGCCCGGGAAGGTGCCGGCCTGGGCCGCCAAACTGAAATCCTGCCGAGTGGCAACCACCTGGTTGTTGGGCCAAGCGAAGAAAGCAGGTCCGAAGTCGTTCACTGTCGCCGTGAACGAGACACTCGATCCCATCGAATTCGTGACGATCACGTCCTGCGGTCCCGGCCCGATATCGGGAACCACAAAGTTGATCTGAGCCGGACTGATGTAGTTTGGATACGCGGGTTGGCCGCCAACAGTCACCGTCACGTCATCGAGCATGGTGGGAAACTGGCCGTTGACGATGAAGTTGTCCCACGTGTCGGTGAAAGTTGTAAGGTTGGTCCCGAAGATCGACGCCAAAGAATTCGCCACGATTCCGGGCTTGAAGCTCGCCCCGTTTTTCACGCTCGTTAGGAGCAGCGGCGGATACGAGACGCTGATCTGCCAGGACCCGACATTGTCGGAGTAGAGGTTATCGTCGACACCCAACAGTAGCTGGTTGGCGCCCGCGGGTATGGTGAAGTTCGCAGGACCGTCGCCGATGGGAAACGGAGACCCCACGATCACGCCATCGTTCGCGAAGGTGCCGACCAGCTCGGACGCGTAAACAGGATACGAATTGGGATCCATGAAATAGCTGGGATAGCTCCCGTAACCCGCCTCTACGGTTTTGTTGGTTGGGTAGGCAGAATCTCCATTTGCGTCCGTGTTAGGGAAACCGCTCTCCGGCAAAACGTTCACTTGGCCGCTCACGTAGGTAATCGTCAGGGTTCCACCCGCTGGAAATGGAATACCGCTGGACGCGCTGACGCTGGCCGGGGCGTCATTGTCATCGGACCCGTAGTTGAAGTTCGGATTGAGGGCTTGCTGCCAGGGTCCCTGGGTTCCGTTGACCGTGATCGTGGTGGATGGACCGGTGACCACCGGCCCCGCGGACGAGACGCTGATGTTCCAAGATCCCACGTTGTCGCTGTAATCGTTATCGTCCACGCCCAACAGCAACTGGTTGGCGCCCGCCGGTATGGTCAAGTTTTCCGGGCCGTCTCCGACCGGAAACGGAGTTCCCACGATCACTCCGTTGTTTGCGAAGGCGCCTACCAGTTCCGAGGCATAAACAGGGTAGGAATTGGGGTTCATGAAATAGCTGGGGTAGCTCCCGTAACCCGCGATTACGGTGGTGTTGGTTGGGTCCGCGGAGTCGCCGTTTGCGTCCGTGGCCGGGAACCCGCCTTCCGGGAAAACGTTCACTTGTCCGCTTACGTAGGTGACTGTAAGGGTTCCGCCTGGAGCGAAAGAGACGCCGCTGGAGGCGCTGACGACAGCCGGCGCCAGGTTGTCGTTTGACCCATAGTTAAAGCTCGGATTGAGACTTTGCAGCCAAGGCCCCTGGGTCCCGTTGACCGTGATTGTCGTGGATTGGGCCAGCGCGAATGGAGCGAGCGAGACGAGAAACGCCGCGCTGATGCCTGGCCCGAAAAATTTGTGCACGATTGCCTCCATACACGAATGGGAACGGAAAGTGAATCCTTTCAGAAATCTCGCCGTCGTCAGCCGGTAAAATAAAGAACCGGGATGCTCCGACGCTCGTTGACGTTTTTCGCCGCTTTGATCCCTGGCCTGGCGCAGGAAGCCCCCATCAAAGTGGACGTGAATGTGGTCAACGTCCTGTGCACGGTGTACGACAAGCGCGGGGCGCTGGTTGAGAATCTCGCGAAGGAAGATTTCGAAATCTTCGAAAACGGCCGCCGCCAGGATTTACGCTACTTCGCGCGAGACACCGATCTGCCGCTCACCATCGCGCTGCTGGTGGACGTCAGCGGCAGCGTGCGATGGGTGATCCAGGACGAGAAAGACGCAGCCGGTGCGTTTCTCAAATCGATTCTGCGGCCGACGGATCAGGCCATGCTGCTGGGCTTTTCCAGCACGCTGATTTTGTGGCAGGACTTTACGCATTCGACGGCGCGCCTGGCGGAGGCGCTCGGCAGAGTGCGCGCCGTTCCGTTTCGCGGACTCCCGCCGCTTGGCCAGCCCATGCCCGGCACTCTGCTCTACGACGCGGTGTACCAGACCGCCACCAACAAGCTGATCGACGTCACGGGCCGCAAAGCGATGGTGATCATTTCCGACGGGCTCGACAACGGCAGCCGGATGCATCTCGACGAAGCGATTCAAACCGTGCAAGCCACCGACACGGTAGTGTATGGGATCTGCTATGAATCGGGTTTCTCGGGATGCGCGTTTCTGAAGGGACTGGCGGAGCCAACCGGCGGCCGCATGTTTCAGGCCGGGAAGAAAACGCCTCTGCGGGAGATCTTCCGGATCATCGAGGATGAGTTGCGGAGCCAGTACGCGCTCGGCTACGTTCCCTCGAATCGGGAGCGCGACGGGTCGTATCGGAAACTGCTTGTGAAGGTGCGGGACCGAGCTTTGAAAGTGCGGGCGCGCAAAGGGTACTTCGCGATTAACGAGGGCGCGGTGCGTCAGCACAAATAAAAAGGGGAGCCCGAAGGCTCCCCTGAAACTACCGAATGATCGAGCTCAGCTCAGAATATGAACTTGAGCGCGAGTTGCAATTGGCGTGGGTTGCTCGAGAACGCCTGGGAGGGTTGCTCGAAGATTCCCGACCGCGGTTCCAGGAAATCGTGTACCGTTTCTCCCGTAAACCCGATCGGCGCGACGTCACTGATGAAGCCGCCGATGTACTGCGGATGGTTGAATATGTTAATGAACCGAGCCGAGAACTGGATCTTCTTGCTTTCGGTGATGTTGAAGCTCTTGGCGATCGTCATATCCAAGTCATCGATGGGGTGAAGCTGCCCGGTGTTGCGACCGCCGTTGGGCAGGGTGCCAGGCCCGGCCTCGATGTAGCGGGCGTTCGGGTTGTTGGCCAGGTACGCCACGGTGTCCCCGGCGCTGTTCGTCAGCGGCGTCACATCGGAGCCCGTGTTCACCTGCCCGGTCGGGTTAACAAAGGCGCGATCTCCGGCCGAATCGCCGTTCAGGTTGGCGTCTACTCCGCTTTGGACGTCATACAAGGTACCGGTCTGATAGGTGTAAACCGGAACAAACTCCCAGTTGCCGACCACGTTCTTCATCACCCAGTTTGAGTGCTTGAAGAACGGCAGATCGTAAAGCAACTGGAAGGTGAAGCGTTGGCGATGGTCGAGCCCGGAACTGGAGCGGTCGAGCGCAAGGTTGGTCGAGTCTTCGGGCCGGCGGGGCGTCAGGTAGGTGCTGAAGACGTCGGCGGTGGAATCGTCGATGGCGTGGCTCCAACTGTAGGCGCCGTTGAGCTGCAACCCATTGGAGAAACGCCGCTGCAAAGAGTTCTGCCAGCCGTGGTAAATCGAATTACCCCAGGGCTGGTAGGAGGTGATAAAACTCCCGTCAAACCCGGCGTTCAGGTAAGCCGGCTTCAAGAAACCACCGTTGTCGTAAAGGTTGATCAAGCAGTTGGCTACCGTCGGGGACAGGCAAGCGTTGCCGTTCGCCCCATTGCCTGCGTTATCGTACGCGTTCGTCAACCCGTTCAGGGTGGCCTGGCTAGGGGCGCTCAGATAGACTGGCAAAGCGTTGGAGCCATTCACCGTGGGCTGTTCATTCAAGCGTACCTGGACCGACAGGTGCACGCTGTGCGTACCGACGTAGCGGCTCTCAAAGGTGTAGTTGTTATGGAATACGTGCTGGATGCCCACATTCCACGAGATCGTCTCCGGCCTGGTTCCGTTCGGGACGTAGCCGCTGGTTTCGCCAATCGCCTGCGCGGCGGTCAGCGACCCGGCGTTGGAGTTCGGAAGAATACCTCCGTTTGCAAGGAAGCCGCTCGCGTTGGTACCTCCCACGTCTATAGTGTGATTGGCCTCTGGCGGAAGTGTGAGCAGCCCTTGGTTGTCGTAGAGCACGTCGTAGAACATTCCGAAACCGGCGCGAATCGAGGTCTTGCCGCTGGTACCGGGGGAGTAGGCAATGCCGACGCGGGGCATGAAACCATCCTTCTGAGGTTGTGGTTCGCCGAAGGTGATGAGGCCTGGGGTGTTTGCAATCGCATTCTCGGTCTGCAGCCGTTCGCTGTAGGGGATCGTTTGGTATTCGTAGCGCAGGCCCAGGTTCAAGGACAAGTTCGGCCGGATCTTCCAGGTATCGGTAGCGAAAAAGCCCGACATAATTCGGTCGCCGTAATACTTCGAGCCGCCGACTGTGCGCTCTGCCAGGTAATCCGGATAGTTATCGAACAGGTAGTCCGACAGATACGACCATTCGTAGTCGCCGCGGGACCGCTGCGTGAAGGTTTGTGGCGAAATCTGCTTCCAGCCGTCAAAGCCGAATTTGAAGGTGTGCGCGCCCTTGGTCCAAGAGATGTTGTCGGTCAATTGGTACTGGTTCTGAATGCCGCTTTGCGGCCCGTTGGGATCGGGGCCGAACGTATTATTCACGCCACCCAGTTCGAAGATATCGATGTTCGGGAACGAGTCCAGTCCTGGGAAAGGGATGTTGGGGACCGGAGTGGCGGTGGAAAGGCGGTTGTAGCCCATCCGGAACTCGTTGACCAGGGAAGGCGTGAAGGTGTGATACTCCGACAGAGTCGCAAGATAGGAGTTGGTGGGAACGGTGATGTAAAAGGCTGAGGGGAAGCCGTTCGTATCGATGGTCCCCGTGCGGTTCAGAATGAAACGGCCGCGGAGAGAGTCCGTGTCCGAGATGTTGTAGTCAGCGGAGGCCACCCCGAATTCGTTGTTGGTGAAGGCGGGCGACGTAACCGGGACCAATCCGATGGGGATGGATACCCCGGTCGGGCTCGGCCCGTTGATGCTCTCATTTCCCGGCCCAACAACAGGATAGGCGCTGTCGCCGCAGGCTCCGGGGGTAGTTGCCGCCGAGGCCGTGCCGAGAAACTTCTGCAACTGGGTCAGATTGTTTTGGTTGATCCCGGGTATGCTCTGTATAGTCCCATAGCCGGCGGCAGTGGGAGCGCAAACCGTTCCCGTGGAACCAATGGTGCCGATCGGCTGGTATTCGTAGTCTACAAAGAAGAACAACTTGTTTTTCTTGATCGGTCCCCCGAAACTGCCGCCGAAGCGGTTGTTGTCGTAGCGGGGATGCAGCGGGATGCCCTCCACGGCACTGAGGTTATCTCCAGCTAACAGGTCTCTGTTTATGAAATATTCGTAACCCGAGCCGTGAAACTGGTTGGTGCCGCTCTTCACTACCTGGTTGAACTGGCCGCCCGAGGAGTGGCCGAAGTCGGCGCTGAACTGATTCTGCAGGAAAGTGAATTCCGCCACCGCGTCGCCGGGAACGCTCACCACGGGTCCCGTGACGCTGCCGTCGTTGTTGTCGATGCCCTCGATGGTGAAGCTGTTGTTGCGCGGGCGCTGGCCGCCGACGCTGGGACCGGTGCCTACGCCGATGCCGCCGCTGGTCGCAACGCCCGGCGCGAGCAGCGACAAGTTTATCACTCCGGAACCGCTCGACGCAGTGGGAAGTTCCAACAGCTGCTGACTATCGAAAGTATTTTGAAGCTGCGCCGTGGTTGTATCGATCACTATCGAACTGGCGCTGACTTCCACCGTCTCCGCACTCTTGCCAATCTGCAGGGTAATGTTGGCAGTCGAAGTGACGTTCAATTCGATCGCCACGTTTTTCAACTCCGCTTTCGCGAAGCCGGCGGCCGTCACGGTGATGGTGTACGTCCCATTGGGCAGGTTAGCAATGCGATATTCGCCGGCGGACGTTGTTTTGCTCGTGTACTCGACGCCGGTGGCATCGTTGAGCGCGATCACTGTCGCGGTGGGTACGATTGCTCCGCTGGCATCGTAAATCGTGCCGGTGATGTTACCGCTGGTGCTTTGCGCAAAGCCGGTCATTGGCGCGATCGCCATTAAGATCGCGGCTATGATAAGAAGCAGCCCGTTCCTTGATTTCATGTTTCTTCTCTCCTTTGGGACCGGAACCCCGTTTCCGCTCCGCCCGTTGCCGGAGCCTGGCCGTGGGTTCCCTAGGGCCGGGTACGTAGCATCTGCGTTACCATTCATTACGCTTGAGCCTTGCAAAGATTGTTTGTTTCCTGCCAACAACTTACGATTGGGCGAAGGGTCCCAGAGCTATGCTTTCCAGTAGATTTCAAGCCTTGGGATTCCAAGGATAGGATCTTACGAGCGGAATTGGCGGGATTTTATCGTGGCGAGCCAATTTGGAGGCAAGAATGCAAGGGCCGGGTCCGTCACCGCCGGAGATGGTGGTCAGCGGGTAAGACAAGATCCCATATAATTCGTAAAGGCCATGCGAAAGCATCTGATGTTCGGTTCCGGCATCGTCTTGCTCGCCATTCTGGTGGCGCTGATGGTGTGGCAAGGCTCCTTCACTCTCGGCCGGTTTGGCCCCTCGCCGAGCATTCAGCAAACCTACCTGTTCTGGGCGCTCTCCACGCTGATCTTCATTCTCACCGTGACGCTGGGGTTCATTCTGTTCCGGACCGGTGTTCGGCTGTATATCGAACGGCAAAGCAATCGGCCCGGTTCGCACATCAAGTCCAAACTGATCGGCGGAGCGCTGGCGCTCAGCGTGCTGCCGGTGTTCTTCCTGGTTCTGTGGAGCGTTTACATTCTCAATTACAACCTGGACAAATGGTTCAGCAGGCCCGCGCAGAACGTGAACATCGACTTGATTCAAGTGGCCAACGCGCTGCGCCGCGAGATGCTGGATAAGCTTACCGCGCAGGCGCAATGGCTCGCGTCGCAACCTTCGGCGCAAAGCGCGGACTTCTATGCCCAGTTCTGCGTCGCCAATCAGATCGAGCGGGCCGATATCGACGGACGGATGCTTTGCTCGGCGCCGCCATCCCGGGGACGCGATGGGGATTTGATTGCGGCGCACGTGAAAACGGCGCGCGGCACGCTTACGCTTTCGGCGCGGATGCCGGTGGATCTGGCCGCCAAGCAGCACGAAATCGACGGTTACGTTTCCGAATACAACCATCTGGCGGCGGACCGCAAGGCGTTCCGCAGCATGTACCTGTTGCTGCTCACGCTGATCACGCTGTTTATTCTGTTCTTCGCCACCTGGATCGCGCGCTATATGGCCGGACAGATCAGCACGCCCATTACCGCGCTGCTGAAGGCGGCCGAGCAGATCCGCAAGGGGAATCTCGGATATCGCCTGCATGTGATGGCCATCGACGAAATGGCGACGCTGGTAAAAGCATTCAATGAAATGGCGGAGGCGCTGGAGACCAACAGCAAGGAGCTGGAAGCGCGCCGCCGATTCACCGAGGCGATTCTCGAAAGCATTCCCACCGGCGTCATCTCGCTGACCTCCGACGGGCGGATCCAGCGCGTCAACCGCGCGCTATTGGGCATCTTTCCCGAGGAGCAGGTGACGCGGGCCACCCGGCTGGGCGACTTATTCTCGCGCGAAGATACCGCCGAGATTCGTTACCTGATGAATCGGGCGCGGCGCACCGGAGTGGCCGGCACGCAATTGGAATACAAAGCCGAACGAAACGTGCTGCATCTCGCTCTCACCGTAGCCGCGCTCGACGCGCAGCGCAGCGCGGGTTTCGTGTTGGTGGTGGAGGACACCAGCGAGCTGCTGCGAGCGCAGAAAGCCGCGGCCTGGCACGAAGTGGCGCGGCGAGTCGCGCACGAAATCAAGAATCCTCTGACGCCCATCGCCCTGTGCGCCGATCGGATCGGGCGGCACCTGGAACGGGGCCAGCCCACCGCTGAGACCCGTCGCATTCTGCTGGAGTGCGCGTCCACCATCGCGCGGGAAGTGGAAACGCTCAAGGCGCTGGTGGACGAGTTCTCGCAGTTCACCCGGTTCCCGGCCGCGCACCCGGTTCCGTCGGATCTGAATCAAGTAGTGGAGACCGCGCTTTCGGTGTTTGACGGGCGGCTGGATGGAATCCGCGTGGAAAAGGAGCTCGATCCCGGCTTGCCCTTGGTGAACATCGATCAAGAACATTTCAAGCGCGTGGTGGTGAACCTGGTGGATAACGCGGCCGAAGCCATGCAGGACGCTCTTTACAAACGGCTTTATATCTCCACGCGCGGCACCGAAGCGGACTCGGTGGAACTCATCGTGGCGGACACCGGATGCGGGGTTTCTCGCGAAGATAAGGAAAAGCTTTTCCTGCCGTATTTTTCGACCAAGGGCCGCGGCACCGGACTGGGCCTGGCCATCGTGAATCGGATTTTGGCGGATCATGCCGCCACCATTCGGGTGGAGGACAATCAGCCGGCGGGCGCGCGTTTCATCGTGGATCTTCCCGTTTCGAGCGCCGCCGACCGCGACCCCCGGGAAGTCGAGGCCAAGGCAGCCGAGGTTTCCGCGGCCGAGAGCCGGTTGTGAAGCCGGCCCGGATACTGATCGTCGACGACGAGCCGCTGATCCGGCAGTCGCTCGCCGGTGTGCTCGAAGACGAGGGCTATCAGACCCATGCGGTGTCGACGGGCGAAGAGTGCTGCGAGGAAATCGCGCGGGCCGCTTACGATGTAGTGCTGCTGGATGTCTGGCTGCCGGGCATGGACGGCTTGGAGACTCTGGCGCGCGTGCAGGAGATCCCCTTCGCGAATCGTCCGGTGGTGGTGATCGTCTCGGGCCACGGCACCATCGAAACGGCCGTGCGCGCCACTAAGCTGGGCGCGTTCGATTTCATCGAGAAGCCGCTCACCATCGACAAGGTCATGCTGGTGGTGAAGAACGCCCTGCAACAGCGCCGCTTGGAGCGCGAGGTGGAGCGCTTCAAGGAAAGCGGCCGCGAGCAACTGCGGATCATCGGCGAAAGCGTTCCGATGAAGGCGCTGCGCCAGCAGCTGGCGCTGATGGCCGCCACCAACGGCCGCGTGCTGATTTACGGCGAGAGCGGCACTCGAATTCGAACGCAACGCGCGCAGAGCTATCCATATAAAGAAGATCGCGGCGGCGATCGCCAGCATCGGATGGAAGACGCGCAGGCGCAACAGAAAATGCGCAGATGCCGAGAAATCCTGACGGAGGCCCTCGCCGAGCGACGACACTGGGAACAGCGTGTCTCCCAAGGCAGTGATCGCGCCCGTGACGCCCACCACCAAGGCGGCGCATAAAGCGCCCAAGAAGAGCGGCGAGCGGCGGACGGGTGGCCGCCCGGGATCGCGCGAGAACCAGGCGGTGAGCGCCAGCATGGCGAGCAGAATCTGCGTGTTCACCAGGTGAAGAGAAAGATAAATGGCGCGGCCGGCCGAGGCGTTCGCTTCGACATATCGGAACAGCACCAGTCCAGCGCCCAGCGCCGCTTCCGCGATCAGGAACGCGAACGATGCCAGAGCGAACTTTCGCGCGCGATGGCCGCGGGGAAACAGCTTCAGGCTCCAAGCGAGCAGCCCCGCGGTGGCGAAGAAGGCCACCCCGCTCATGCCGCGATGCGTGAACTCGATGATGGTGGAAACGGCGGGAGCGCTCGGAATCACCTCGCCGTTGCAGAGCGGCCAGTGGCTTCCGCAACCGGCGCCGGATCCGCTGGCGCGCACCAGCACGCCCCACAACACCACCAGAAGATTCCACGCCAGCACGCCCCAGGCGTAACGGGTGAAACCCGGCGAGCGAACCGCGGCCGGCGATGTTAAGGTAGTGCTCACTGGAATCAATGTAGCAGGCCTGATAAAATCTGGTCACTAGCGCCAATGGCTGTTTTTCGTACCTTCGTAACGGTTGCCGTCCTTGCCGCGTTCTTCGCCGGGATGCTGCCCGCGCAGCAGAAGAAGAAACCTGGGTCGGACGACGAAGGCTACATCCCCGTGGTGGCGCCGGAGAACAAATCCAAAAAAGACAAGGATGAAACGCAGAGCCTGTCTCCGGCTAAGGAACTGCCCAGCGCGGTGCTGGTGGACACGGATCGATTGACGTTCGGCGTTTCGCCGCTGTCGGCGAAGGGGCTGTTTACGCCGCAAACTCGCGACGCCTTGAAGACGCTGCTTCGCGCGAGTCATGGAACCATCGTGAAGCTGCGCGTGTTCGTCGCCGGTTCGGGCGATCTGCGCCGCGTAAGCGAAATGGTGGCCGAGGCGTTCACCGAGAAGCATCAGCCGCTGCCCGCGTTGAGCGTGGTGCAAGTGGGCGGTCTTCCGCTAGTGGGCGCGCAAGTGGTGATCGAGAGCACGGAGACGGCCAAGCGGCCCGTGAACCCGAACGGCGTTGCATTTCTTTCCGGGCAGTCGGCGGCGGGCGTTGGCCAGTCGCTCGATCAACTGAAAAGCGCGCTGCAAAAAGGCGGCATGGAAACGGACGATGCTATGCGCGTGACCTGCTTCGTCAGTTCGCTCGAGGAACAAAAGGATGCGCGGCAGCGGATGGAGGCGACGTTTCCGTCGGCGGCGCTGAACCTGGTCCAGATGCAGCGCGAGGCGGTGACGCCGGTGGCCGAATGCGAAGCGGTGGCGCGGATGCGAACCGCCGCGACGGAGCCGGTGAGCTTTCTAAATCCCGCCGGCCTCGAGAAATCGCCGAACTATTCGCAAATGGCGCTGGTCACCAGTCCCAAGCTGGTGCTTACCGGGACGCAGCTGGCGTTCGGGAGCCAGGAGAGCGACGCAAAGCTGGCATTCGATCGTTTACAGAAGGTGCTGAGTTCGATGAACGCCCGATTCGACGGTGTCGTGATGTCGCATGTTTATCTCACTTCGAGCGCCATGATCGCGCAGGTACGCAAGGTTCGGGCGGGCTACTACAGCGGCGCGCATCCGCCGGCCAGCACCATGCTGCCGTTCGAAGGCCTGCCGTCGCTGGACGCGATGTTCGGCGTGGATCTGATCGCGGCGCCGGATTCGTCCAGCGCGCAGCGTTAGTCGAGATGCGACTGGCATCGACTGTTGTGATTCGCAGGGCTCCGGATGAAGTGTTGGGCTTCCTGGAGGATATCTCCAATGTGCCGAAGTGGGACCGGGGGGTGTCCGCCGTGCGGCTGACCTCGCTGGGCCCTCTGAGGATCGGAAGCGAGTTCGACACGCTGCCTTATCCACGACGCCCTGGTGACGGCCTGGAATGGGGGCGAATGTCGTACCGGGTTACGGAATGGGACAGGGCCGGCCGCTACGGCGCAGTACAGTTGATCAGTAAGACCGGCAACGCCCGTTTTTTCAGGACGGCGGCCTGGCTCACCCGCGTGGAGACTGTGCCGGAGGGGTCGCGCGTGTTTCTCGGCGGTCGACTTTACGCTGCGGCTTCGTTACGCGTTCATGGCGCCAATTCTTTACGTCGCCAAGCGAGGCATTCTTGCCGATCTCGAGGCCTTGAGACGCGCCGTGCAGAATTCGTAGGAGCCGTAGTGGTGTTGGAGAAAGTTGAGCCTTGCTAAACTGAGGATTGATCTCGCCGCAAAAACCTCGCGTCTCCGTAGTCAGCTATTTGAACACCGCTCCGCTGGTGTGGGGCATGCTGCACGGCCCCCAACGCGGGCTGTTCGATTTGGAGCGCTCGCTGCCCGCCGAATGCGCGGACCGGCTGGCCGACGGTCGAGCGGACATCGGCATTGTTCCATCGGTGGAGCTGAACCGAGGGAAGCTCGAAATCATCCGCGGCGCGGGCATCGCTTGCCGGGGCGCGGTGCGCAGCATTCTCCTCATCTCCAAAGTCCCCTTCGGCGAGATTCGAACGCTGGCCACGGATTCGAGTTCGCGGACTTCGGTGGCGCTTAGCCGCATCGTGCTGGCGCGGAAATATGGCGTGGAACCGCGGCTTCATTCCGAGCGGCCGCATCTCGGTTCGATGCTGGAGCAATCGGACGCGTGTCTGATTATCGGCGATGCCGCGCTGTTGCTCGATCCGGCGGATCTTCCGTTCCACGTGCTGGATCTCGGCGGCGAATGGACCGAGATGACCGGGCTTCCCATGGTATTCGCGGTTTGGGCGGCGCGCGCGGAACTGCCGCAACAAAATCCCGCGCCGTTCCTCGCGTCATTGCGCTTCGGCCTGGAGCACATCGACGACATCGTGCGCGAGGAGCACGCGAAGCTGGGCATCACGGTGGCGCTGGCGCGCGAATATCTGACGCGCAATATCGCGTTCGAGCTGGGACCGCACGAGTACGAAGGTCTGGCGGCTTTTCTGCAATATGCGTCCGAGCTGGGAAATCCGGCCGGGCGGAAGGAGGTGTCGGTATGATGACGCGCCAGGAGGCGATGGATTTGTTTCAGAGCGACGATCTGATCGGGATCGGAATGGCGGCCGACGCAGTGCGCAGGAAGCTGCATCCGCACGGCATCGTCAGTTACATTATCGATCGCAATATTAACTACACCAATTTCTGCACCGAGTATTGCAGCTTTTGCGCGTTTTACCGGCCGATGGGCCACGCCGAGGGTTACCTGCATCCGCAGGACGTGATCTTCGACAAAATCCAGGAGACCATCGACCTGGGCGGCACGGGTATTTTGATGCAGGGCGGGCTGCATCCGGAGTTGAAGATCGAGTGGTACGAAGATCTGTTGCGCAACATCAAGACGCGCTTCGGCGACAAGATCTGGAACCACTGCTTTTCGGCGCCGGAGATCGTCAATATCGCCGAGGTCAGCGGGCTGACGCTGCGCGACACTATCGCGCGGCTGCGCGATGCGGGCCTGGAATCGATTCCGGGCGGGGGCGCGGAAATTCTCGACAACGAGGTGCGCCGCAGGATCAGCCGGCTGAAATCGTCGGCGCAGGATTGGATCGACGTGCACCGGACCGCGCACGCGTTGGGCCTCCGCACCACCGCCACCATGATGTTCGGGTGCGGCGAGACCATCGAGCAGCGCATGAATCACTTCGACATCGTGCGCCAGATCCAGGAAGACACGGGCGGGTTCACGGCGTTCATTCCGTGGGCGTTTCAGCGCGAGAATACGTCGCTGGGGCGTTTCGTGAAAGAGGAAGCCACGGCGGTGGAGTTTCTCAAGACGCTGGCGCTGTCGCGGTTGTATCTCGAGAACATTTTGAACATACAGTCCTCGTGGGTGACGCCGGGGCTGAAGACCTGCCAGTTGGGGTTGCGATTCGGCGGCAACGACGTGGGAAGCATCATGATCGAGGAGAACGTGGTGTCGGCGGCCGGCGCGCACAATCGAGCGTCGGAAGAGGAGCTGCGACGTCTCATCCGCGACGCTGGTTTCATCCCCAAGCAGCGCGATACGCTGTACCGGACGTATTTTCTCAACTAGTAATGTGTCTGTGAAGATCACCTCACCGTTTCCGCGCCGGCGGGAAGTCCGGCGAGAACGTTGTCGATGAAGCGCTTCAGCGTTTCCTGATCCGCTCCCGGCGACTCGACCACTCCGAAATATCTGCCTTTGGCGAAGGCTCGTGAGCCGGGTGCGGGACACCACCTTTGAATCGCGTCCCATGCGCTGCCGGGCGACCAGGGCAGTGCGAAGAGCGTCAGCGTGACCGGCGCAACTCCTCGGTAGGTTGCTTTCCACGCTTTCGCCGCGTGCGAAGTCTCAGGCCACAATTCGATTTCGGGCGGTACGGGATCGAAGGCAGTTTGGCTCTCGCGCGACCAGCCGTCGGCCGCGATCGGAAGGGCTTCGAGACGTGGCGTGAAGTAGCCGCGACTGAGCTCGATGGCGACTCCTGCTATGAGAACGATCCAAAGGCGCTTCATCCACGTCATACTTCTGTTCATCGTACACCGCTGGTGAATTGCTTTGAGGACATCGGCGGCAGGGATACGCCCATCTTGGTAAGCCGCCCGCGGCGTGTTCACCTTGGTCGCCGATCTGCGCAACAAGGTTCGCAAATACATCCGCGCTTATTCAAAATCAGCTCGGCCGTTCCGTTGGACCTGCACCGACCCCAGCCGTGGAATCATCCCTAACAAAATCGCTGGGACATTTTACTAGCTATTTTGGCGCTGTCTTCTCATTGAAGTACAGCGTGACGTCTACAGCGTGGCTGGCCGCGTTGATCTTCGTGTCCGAGCGGCTGTTCTTCAGATTGTCAAACACGCCGCCGTCCTTCACGCGCTTCAGAAAATGATCCGGATACTCCGGATTGAAAGGCTGCCCCGGCAGGGGCGACCACATCTTGCGGATCGCCGGCTCGGTCTCGATGTCAAGACCGACGATCGAGAGCTTGCCTAACGTGAACAAGGGTCCGGGGTTGATCTGGAAGGTCAGGTTCACGATCTTGTCGGTGTCGTTGACGTCGCGCCGAACCTCCGATGCGGCTTTCAGATAGCCCCTGCGCCGCAAGCTCAACGCGATCTTCTCTTGCGCCGCTTTCACTTCGTCGAAGTTCGCCGTCTGATCGGTCTTGAGATTCGCCAGCTTGGCGAGCTGCTGAGGAGACGAATCCTCGTCGCCGAAGAAGCGCACGCGCCCGAGCTTGTATGCCGGACCGGGCACGACGTCGACAGAAACATCCACTCCATCCACATCTTTCGACGGCTGGGTTTCGATCTTCCCGAACGCCACTCGGATCATTCCGCGCGCCTCGTAAATCGGACGGATCGTATTGGAGAGCAGCACGCGCACCTGCGCCTCGGTATAGGGAACACCCACGGCCACTCCGAACATGGCGGTTTGCAGGGTAACGACGGGAACGTCGCCGGTATTGGTGAATTTCACGCGAGCGATGTTGGGACGCGCCTTGGCGGGCCGGAAAACCACCATCAGATCCGCGGTGTTCTCGGAGCTCAGCTTTCCGCTTAGCGGCTCGTGATAATTCTTGCCCGCGAGATACTCGGAAATCCATTTTACGTAGCGGTCGAGTTCGGGCTTGGTGGCCGGGATCTTGTCTCCAAACAGAGGGTCCCGTTCCTTGAGCCAGGCGCGCAACTCGGCATCGGTGGCCGGCAGTTCCTCGAACCGCAATGGATAAAGCTGCCCTATCTCGGCGACTTCGACGGTGGCGTTGTAGCCTTTGAAGTCCTTCGCGGGAGTGAAGCTATAGCTGACGTTATCGAACGCGCCGGTTGCCACCAAGCGATCGCGCGCGGCGTCGAATTCCAGCTTGCCCGCGACCTGTCCCACTTGGAGTCCGGCGGCCGTCAAGATCTGCTTGGCGGTGAAGACGCGGTTGCCTTGGACGGTTATCGTTTCGATGGGCCACGGCCGGCCTTCGAGCGGAATCAGGGCCGAGTTGTCCTCCGCGGGCGCAGTCGTTTTTGAAGTATGGTGAGCCGTTTGCGCGCCGCCCGGCGCGGTCGCGAACAAACCAGCGATTGCCAGGGCGGCCAGCTTCATTCGAGTTCGAAGGAGACGAACAGGAGACGCCCGGAGCGTTCCACTTGCATTACGATGTCGGCGCCGGGTTTGAACTCATCCAGCCTGTTCTTCAAGGCTTCGACAGTTGAGACCGGAGAACTATTCACGGAATAGATGACGTCGCCGGGCTGGAGTCCGGTTCCACTGCTGAAGTCGGTAGTCGAGCCCGCGGCAACCAGCACGCCGTAGGAATTGCGCAAGTCCGGAAGCAGCGCGGCAAGTTTCTTGTCGATGCCGATGGCCAGGATGCCGAGGCGCGGAACCAGGTTGTCCTCGGGATTGACGAGGTCGGCGAAGCGAGTGGGATCATCCACCGTATTGAGCACGGGCACTTCGATGGTGAGCTGCTCAGTGCCGCGCAGGACACCCAGCGTTATCTTTTCGCGCATCGGGGAACGAAAGATATAGGCTTCCAACTGGCGCGCGTTGCGCATGCTGTGGCGATTAAGAGTCTGCACAATATCCCCGATCTTCACTCCCGCCTGATCAGCCGGTCCGCCGGGGGTGACATCGCTGACGATCACACCCCAGTCCCGCGGCAACTGAAGACCGTCCGCCAACGCAGGCGTGACGGTTTGCACGCTGATCCCGATCCGGCCGCGGTGTACGTGCCCTTCTTTGCGAATCTGGGAGTAGATGGTGCTCACCAGGTTGCTGGGGATGGCGAAGCCGAGGCCTTCGCTCCCGCCCGATTGGGAAAGGATGAAGGTATTGATGCCCACTACGCGCCCTTGAGTATCCACCAGCGGCCCGCCGCTGTTGCCGGGATTGATGGGCGCGTCGGTCTGGATGTAGGCGAGCAGGTCGTCGGGATGAATTTCGCGCGAAGTGGAGCTGACGATGCCCATGCTGACCGATCCTTCCAAGCCGAGCGGATTTCCAAAAGCCATCACCAACTCCCCTTGGCGGACGGCGTCAGAATCCCCCAGCGGCAAATGGGGCAGCGCGGCGCGATCGATTTTGATCACCGCGACGTCCATGTCGCGATCCAACCCGATCAGCTTGGCCTCGAGCAGCTTGCCCTCCGGTTCAATGGTTTCGACGCGGCCCGCGGCGGGGCGGGGCATTGAGGAAAGCCGGACCTGAATCCGGCGGGCGCCTCGCACCACATGGGCGTTGGTGACGATATAGCCGTCGGCGGAGAGAATAATTCCCGAGCCGGTGCTGTGCTGCTTGGAAAGCAGGCTGGCGGCGTTACCGGAGTCGTTCTCCTCCGAGGTTACGTATCCGGTGGAGAAGATCTGAACCACGGCCGGCCGAATGCGGCCTACCAGATCTTCCAGCGTGGAGCTGAATTCGACTAGGGTCGCCGGCTTGGTTTCCGGTTTAGCGTCGGAGCCGTTGCGCGACGCGTTTGGCTGCGTGACGGCGGGCGCCGGAGCTGGAGTTTGAGCGATCGAGAAAGCGCCGAATCCGAGCATAGCGCCTAGCGAAAGCAGCGATAATCGTCTCACGATTCTATTTTCTCGCATATTCGCCGCCGCGCCGAGGCCCATGCCATGCGGATAGCCATCGCGACTTCGCGGGACATGCCCAACCTTCCGCCCGGCGAGCACGCGGATCATGAGTGCATGGGAGGCTTGACGTGATATGGCAAATTTGCCATAATCATGCCTGATGAGAGAACCCGAAAGGCAATGCGGTGACAAAGGGAACAAAGCAGCCGGACCAGCCGTTAGTTCGGCCGGTCGTCTGGATTGCCAGCAGCAAGAACGATCTTCAAACTTGCCGTGCGAGGTGAGGGGTTCCTTCGGGTTTAGGATTTATGAATTGCAGCAGGGCAAGACGCCACTCGACATAAAGCCTTTGTCTCAGTTTGGATCGGGCGTTTACGAGCTACGAGAGAGCTTCGACGGGAACGCCTATCGGATGATGTACGTTGTGAATCTCAGGAAGGCGCTATATGTGCTGCACGCCTTCATGAAAAAATCCAAGTCCGGGATCGGTCTGCCGAAGCCGGACGCAGAGTTGATCGCCGTGCGTTTACGGCGCGCACGAGAGTTAGATATGGAGACTAAACATGGCCAAAATTCCCTTTGAGAAAAGCAGCGGCAACGTGTTTGCCGATATTGGATTCACGCCAGCCGAGGCGGCGGAACTCGCTGCCAAAAGCAGCTTGATAATCGCCATTAAGGACACCATCGAACAGCGCAAGCTGACGCAGCAGGAAGCGGCGCGGCTCTGCGACACGGATCAGCCGACGCTTTCCAAAGTGTTCCGCGGCCGGATGGAGAGCGTCACCATAGACCGGCTTGCCAGTTGGCTCAACGCGCTTGGACGGGACGTAGAGATTATCGTCAAAGCGTCCCCGCGCAGGCGCCGCCAAGGTCGTCTGCGGGTGATCGAAGCCGCGTAGTAGTCGCAGCACGCGCCCAGGTATGAGCAGGACCACTATCGTCAAAATGCGCGTTCGAGTACTGTCTGGGTTGAGTTCAACACTCAAGATATTCTCTGCCGTCGCAATACGCGCAGCTCCTTCCTGAAGCCCGAGCGGAGTCACAATGACTCCCCCTTTTGCCCCAGCGTCGCTGATCCTGTAGCTAACGCCCCGACTTTCTCTTGGTTCTGTTTAGAGGTTGTGTATCGCCGGCACTCCACGATAAGGAAGCCAGAGCCATCTTGGCAAAAGCCTTTCCCGTCGATCTCCCAGTCAGTGCCTGATCGCAAACCCGCTACTACTTGCTTGCCTTCGACGCTTTCCAATCCAAACGCTTTGGCGCACTGGTTCAGGAGGTAGACCGCTACTTGCTCGTAGGATTCCCATTTTATTGATGCAGTCATTAAATCCCGATCCTTTCCACCTCGCCCACGCTGATGTCGTCGTTGCGCCGGTCGTACAGGCCGGAGCTTGAGTTTGAGCGATCGAGAAAGCGCAGAATCCAAGCATAGCGCCTAGCGAAAACAGCGATAATCGTCT
>Ga0302325_10012211_pt1 | contig 18453 bp, 25 predicted proteins | sample Palsa_T0_2_FD_201948 | JGI IMG/M metagenome (GOLD analysis project Ga0302325, IMG submission 201948) | Peat permafrost microbial communities from Stordalen Mire near Abisko, Sweden - Palsa_T0_2 | ecosystem: Environmental > Terrestrial > Soil > Palsa > Peat permafrost | place: Sweden: Abisko...
GCGCAAGACCTGGCCTATGCCCGCGACTACCAGGCACGCCAACCGCAGAGCGGCGCGCCGGCCGAGCGGTATCTCGACCGCTGGCTGCCCGCCGACGAGGACCTCTGCGCGCTGCTCGGCCCGCGCTACCGCGCGCTGGATCCAAACCGGCCGTTCGTCGCGATCGTCGCCACCGGTCGGGCGGTGACTGCCGACGACCTCCCCGCGCTGTGCGACCTCGCGCGCGAGCAGTTCTCGGACTTCCGTCCCGGCTACGTGTGCCTCTGGACTGCCGATCCCCCAGGAGCATGGGAGCACACGAGCAACGACTCTCGGCTGCTGGCCTGCCCCCTGGGATCCCTTCGCGCCCGGCATCCGCCGTCCGAGCTCTCGCTGCGCCCGGCGACGGATCTGCGCCACTACGACGCCTACCTCGGTCTCTACGCCAAGCACCGCGAACGCGATCCCGCTCACGCCTTCTACGCCCGCCCACGGACCAGGGAGGAGTTCGCCGCACTCGTGAAGGCCGGCTCGTTATGGACCGTCGAGCTCGCCGACGAACCCGCGGGCGTGCTAGCCGCCCAGGACGGCGTTGCCCGCGGCGTGCGCGGCGCGTGCGTCAACGAGCTCGTCCTCGACCCCGCCCACTGCGGCCAGGGCTATGGCCCACATCTAAGCGTCCTGCTCGCCCACCACCTGCCCCACCCCGATAACCAATTTCTGTTCGGCACGATCCACGCCGGGAACACGCCCGCCTACCTTGCTGCCCGACGCGCCGGACGCACCGACATCGGCGGCGAAGTCATCGCCACCCTCTAAACGAAGGCCTGGAGGCGGTCCCGCCGAGAAGCCCGAGTGCGGACGACCGCCTACAGGTCGTTCGACACAGGCCGGTAGCGAAGGTAGATCACGCGAGCGCCAAACGTCTGCGTTTCGACCAACTCCAGGTCGATCCTCTCGTCCAGGCGCGGGAAGTAGGGCGTGCCGCCGCCAAGCAGGACCGGGCTGACGAACAGCTGCCACTCGTCGATCAGCCCCAGCTCCATACACACGCGGGCGAGACCGGCACCGCCGACAGCGATGTCCTTTCCGGGCTGTTCTTTGAGCCTCGCAATCTCCTCGCCGACACCCTCCCGGACCAACCTGGTGTTGCCCACCACGCTCTCGAGCGTCGTCGAGAACACGACCTTCGGCAGCGCCTTCCAAAGCCGAGCGAACGCGACCTCGTCCCCCGGCAGCGCATCCTCCCGCACGGTCTCCCAGTAGAGCATCGTTTCGTAAAGCCGCCGGCCGCAGAGCTGCACGCCCGTCTCCTGCACCCGCTGGGTGTGGAACCGAAACAACTCCTCGTCCGGCACCGACCAGTCGATCGCACCGTCCGGCCCGGCGATGAAGCCGTCCAACGACACGGTCATCCCATAGACCAGCTTGCGCATCAGATCCTCCCTCGGCCCGCGTCCAAATTCTCGCGTGGAAAATACGCCTCACGTCTTTGCTATCGGTACCCCGCGACCACACTCGGTGACTAGTAGTTCCGGCCCGATAGTTGGCGCGGCTCATGCGCCGACGATCGGTCCGCGAACAATTACGCCGCGAATTGACGCGAGCGCAAGAAGCTGCGCGAGCGCCTGTCCTTCGGCGCGCAAGCCGGCGCGCGCGAGCCGTTCACCGAGCTGCGCCCGATTGAGCGGCCCCTCCTCGTAAAGCGAACGACCGATCACCGCCACGCCACGCTCCGCTGTGGCGACGCTCACGCCCTCCTGGCGAAGACGCCGCGCATTGCCGGCCACCATCCGCGGCGCGGTCAGCGCGTGCAGCCATCCGTAGTCCTCGGTCCGAACGAGGTGCAACGTGCCACGGTTCAGCCAGTCGATCACCAGCGTCCGCTCCACGCTCGAAGCGCGATCAACATCGGCGGCACACAACCCCGCGGTCCGGGCGCGAATCGCGAGACGTACACCGCGCGCATCCTGCGCCTGCAAAGCCAACAAACGCTCGGCCACGGCAACTCGACGCCGCCTGGCTGGCAACTGTAGATCGTCGCCCGGGGATAGGCGAGTACGAGTGGCGAGTGCGTCGCGATGATGAATTGCGAGTCCTCGTTGACGAGCTCGTGGACGCGCCGCAGCAACGTGAGGCAGTTCTGGGTGGAGAGCGCGGCCTCCGGCTCGTCGAGCAGGTAGAAGCCGCCAGGACCGAAGCGGTCAATCATCACCGCGAGGAACGATTCGCCGTGGTACTGCTCGTGTAGCGACACACCGCCGTACGACGCGAGCGAATCGTCTGGCAACCCTTCTAGGTAAGTGGCCGCGGTGAACAGGCTGTCTGCGCGCAGGAAGAAATCGGTTCGTGGCCGACGCCCTCCACGTACGAGACGTAGGGCCTGGCCGAGCTCTGAGTGCGACGCGCGAGTCGAGAACGCGAAGTTCGACGATCCGCCCTCTGCGTTCATGCCCGCCGCGACCGCGATCGCCTCGAGCAGCGTCGATTTGCCGCTGCCGTTCTCGCCGACCAGGTACGGACGTCATCCTTGAGGTCAGGGCCGCAGCGAGCCGACCCGAGGACCTGGACGGCATAGCACAGCTCTTCGCGGCGAACTGACGCGGGGATATCTTGCCTGCGTGGCGAGGAGTGCTGAGGGCTGAGAGAGCGGGAAGGAAAAGCGCTCGCCCGGACCGTTCCAGCACCTATCGACTAGCCGACCCGCGTTTCAGGCCGCACATTGGCTCGGCCCGCGACGTCGAGAGGTCGATAATGCTGCTGGAGACGATCTCGATCATGGAGGCGATGGACACGGTGTGGGCGCAGGCACGGCGGAGCGCATGAACGACGACGAGCGTCAGTTGATCTCCTCACTCGAGGCTCAAGAGGAACGGCTGCTGTTCAGCCGCTTCGACAACATGGACGCGTGGCGGCTGGGCAGCGCGATGGTGGCGGCCGCGAGCGAGCGTTCGCTGCCGGTGACGATCGACATCCGCCGCCACGGCCAGCAGCTGTTCCATGTCGCCTTACCTGGCACGACGGCTGAAAACGATTCGTGGATCGAGCGAAAGGTAAATGTCGTCAACCGTTTCGCTGCTGCGTCATACCTAGTGGGACGGCGGCTTGCAGCGAAGGGGACCGCGCTAGACGAGGCGCTGGGCGTCGAGCCGCGGCTGTTCGCGGCACACGGCGGCGCGTTCCCGATCCGTATCAGCGAGGTCGGGGTGGTCGGCAGCGTCACCGTCTCCGGCCTGCCGCAGGCCGATGACCATGCGTTCGTCGTCGAGATGATCGAAGCATTCCTCGGCGTATGAGCGCAGACCCCGCAACGCGAAACTGAGCCGTCGGTCGGGGTTGCTCTCGAGCCCCGAGATCAACACGGTGTCAGTTTCGTTCGGGGTGACGTTGCATGTAGCGAACCGCCGCCGCCGCGTACGTCGTCAGGGTCACGACAAATACAGCGATCGCGGCGGGGACCGACCACCAGATTCGCGCTGCAACGACCGGGAGCCCTACCAGCACCCAGGAACCAGCCGCGCGAGTGAGGATCCCCCTGGCGCTCCGTTCGGCGAACCAATCGGCGAGTGGTGGCACTAGGAGCATCGTCCCACCGAAGTCGACGTATGCGCCGGGCGTTAGGGTTTCTCTGGTCGTGGACGACAAGGTCAATTTAGCGGCGAAGCTGGATCTGCTCAATGGCCCCTACAGCCCGGGAATCATCGGCTACATCAACGACTACAAGCTCAGGTCGTCAAGGCCCACGGCGAGTTTGTTTGGCATATGCACGACGACACTGACGACTTCTTCCTCGTCATTAGTGGGCACCTCACGATCCAGCTGCGTGATCGGAACATTGAGCTCGATGAGGGAGAGCTATTCGTCGTTCCGCGGGGTGTCGAGCACTGCCCAAAGGCGGACGGCGAAGCGCGCCTTCTGCTGATCGAGCCGAAGGCCACCGACAACACCGGCGACGTGGTCAGCGCGCTCACCGTGAGCAACGTTCCAGAGATCTAGGCAATCCCCAGCTTCCCCGCGGCGCGAGCTGGGAACTGTCTCGCCTTCGCGCTATGATCCAGACTGACGGAATGAACCCCACCGATACCCGTACGCATGGTGACGTACTTACCGCCATATCGGATGGGATGGTCGCGCTGTTGAAGGAGTTCTACGGCCGCGGGCCAACGCGGACGAAGTCGTATTACGCCGATGACCTCGTGGTTTGCGTGCTGCGCGGCGGCTTCTCTCGCGTCGAGCAGACGCTGCTCGAAGGCGGCCGCGGTCCCGCGGTGATCGAACAGCGGATGGCCTTTCAGGAGCTGATGCGCGAGCGCTTCGAGAAGGTGATCGAAGAGGCAACCGGCCGGCCGGTGATCGGCTTCATGAGCGGTAACCAGCAGCACCCCGACATGATGTGCGAGGTCTTCATCCTTGCGCCGACCGACCTCGTTGACGTGTCGGAGATGAGTGCCGGCGCAGTTCACTCGTTTACGACCAAAGGCACCGCGGCCTAGAGGCACGGCGACGACTGCCGCGCCTTCGCCGGCGGCGGCGGCGCGCTAGGATGCTCCGCGGAGGGCAGCACCGTGAGGTCAGCCCGAAGCGGGCACGGCAGCACGATCTGACTTTCGAGGATTCATCCAAGCCTCGGAGGTCGACCCTGCCCCGCACGCCCGTAAGGTCTCGCTTGCCACAGAGTGGCGAGCCTCCGTTTGGCTGTACGGCCGGAAGCAGTGTCCGCGGCGCGGCCTGGGTCTGCGTCGCCGGCGAGTTGAACCTCGTGACGGCGCCGCGGCTCGAGCGGGCCGTGCGCCAGGCGACCGGGCGCGCGCGGCTCGTGGTGGTGGACCTGCGCGGCCTTACGCGAGTCGACGCCGCCGGCGTGGGCGCGCTGGTCAGCACAACTCGAAGCGCCCGCCGCGACGGACGACGACTCTTTCTCGTGCGCGGACTGCCACAGGTGGATCGCCTGTTGACGCTGACCGGAGCCTCAAACTCTGTGGAGACGATCGACCTCGCCACCGGCGAGCCGACCGTGCTCGCTCTGCTGCACATCGCACGCCGGGACCGGGCCAGTGGCCGAGCGCGTGCGCGGCCTCCCCGGCACGCCGTCGAGCGCCCAGGCGAACTGCCTTTGCTGGCTTGACAGCGCCAGTAGCATCGGTAAACGAGGGCATACGTCGTGAGGTCGGCAGACGCCGGCAGTGCGACCTGACTTCCAAGAGATCCACCATCGTTCTTGGAGGTCGCCGTGCCTGACGCAACGCCAGCCCGAGCCGTCGAGGTCGCGGCGCGTGCATGTTCAGGAGCTCGGCGCATTTCTCGCCCGCGAGTCGGGCGCAGCTGGTGGACTTCCCGGCACCCCGTCGGCCGACGCCAACGCCAAGCTGGCTCACACATGACCCACGGCGACGTCCGCCTTACCGCGAAAGGCTCCTGATTGTGGTTTGGCTCGTCGTGATCCTCGTTGCTATCGTGTTGATCGCGCTGACCGTTGCCGTCGTCCGGCGTCGTCGGCGCGGTGGCGGCGTCATCGCGACGCGGCGGAAGCGATGAGATCGCTCGTCACCGGGTCCTCGATCCGTGGTCTACCCGTGGTCACGATCGCCGGCGGCGAGGACGTCGCCGAAGTGCGCGACGTGCTCTACAGCCCCGAGGCCGGCCGCGTCGTCGGCCTGACACTCAACAAACGCGGATTTCTCGCCGGGCGCCGCCGCGAGGTGCTGTCCGCCGAGACGATCCACGCGATCGGCCGTGACGCGGTGATGGTCGACGATGAGAGCAGCCTCCTCTTGCCGGCCGATGCCCCCGAGGAGGTCGGCGCGCCGCCGTCGGGTCGCGACGTGACCGGTGACGAGGTCCTGACCGACGGCGGCACGAGCCTCGGTCAGGTGCGCGACGTCGTCGTACTCGTCGGCAGCAAGGGCGAGGTCGTCGGTTATGAGATCGAGACCGCGTCCGGCGGAACCGGGTACATCCCCCTACCCGTCCAGCTGGCGGTTTCGGGCAGCACGCTTGTCGTGCCCGAGGCCACCAAGGGGTTCGTCGAGGACGACCTCGTCGGGCTCGGCGCGGCCGTCGACGAGTTTCGATCCACAGTTGGTATCTGATGAGCGAGAGCTTCGCCGCAGCCGCAGGGCGCAAGATGGTCAGCCGAGCGAGCGCCGAGGAGCTGGGCAAGCTCGCTCACATCGTCGTCGACGTCGAGCAGCGGCGGGTCGCTTGCCTGACCGCCGGCAAGCGGCGCAAAGCACTCCTGGTCGACTGGGAGAACGTCAGCGGCTTCGGGCCGGACGCGGTGATCGTGACGGACGAAAGCGCTTTACATGAGGCACGAGACGACCGCGAGCGCGCAGCTGCTGACGGCAAGCTCGATCTGCTCGGCAAGCGAGCGCTGAGCGATATGGGCGATGACCTCGGGCCGGTGACCGACGTCGTGTTCGACCCGGCGAGCGGCGCCGTGGAGACGCTCGTGCTCGGCGACCACGAGGAGCCGGCGACAGCGCTCCTCGCCGCCGGCTCGTTCGCAGCGATCATCCGCACGGAGCCGCAGCAGTAGCGGGCAACAGTTTTCGGCGTCGCGCTCAGCCGAGGAGATCGAGCAGCGGCTCGAGCAGCACAGGCGGAGCGGCGAGGATGCCGGGCGGCAGGCCAGGACGGTCGGCCAACACGCGCACCTCGAGGCCCGCGCACTCGCAAAGCAGCGCGCCGGCAGCGGTGTCCCAGATCTTGACGGTGCGCTCGTAAAAGGCATCGAAGCGGCCCACGGCCGTCCAAGCGAGATCCAGAGCGGCGGCGCCGCAACGGCGAATGTCGCGGATCCCGCCGATCAACCGGACCACATCGCCGGCCTGCGCCACGCGCACCTGCGCGTCGTAGGCGAAGCCCGTCGCGACGAGCGCTTCGGCCAGCCTGGTGGCGCGCGCGCGGGCCGGATGGATCTCGCGGCCGTTGCGCTGCGGGCGGCCGCCGCGCAGCGCGCTGAACGTCTCCCCGCCCAGCGGGTCGTGGACGACGCCGGCGAGCGTCCCGCTGGCGTCGCGCACGGCGACGCTGACGCACCAGAGCGGGATTCCGAAGAGAAAGTTGATCGTCCCGTCAAGCGGATCGACGACCCACTGCAGGCTGCTCGAACCGGCGATGTCGCTGCCCTCCTCCTCGGCGAGGAAGCCGTCCTCGGGTCGGCGGGCGCTGATCAGCTCGCGGATCGCGCGCTGGGAGGCGACATCGGCGTCGCTGACGAGGTCGGTCGGAGTTGACTTCGAGGAGACGCCGCGCTCACCGCCCGCCTGGAAGCGCTCCGCCAGCAGCACGCCGGCTGCACAGGCCGCCTCGATCGCGAGCTCGAGCAGCTCGTTGGCGTCGGTTCCCTCCACCCTGTCGGCCGCGCTCAGGGACGCAAACGCCGCTCGACCCACGTGCGGTACCCGGGGCGCACTTCGTTTGCCGTCGGGCCGAGCAGCTTCCAGCCGTCGTAGGCGAGGCAGAATGCGGAGACGAGGATCACCCAGATCGGCCAGAAGCTTCCGTGCGCGCCGACCGCGAACCATGTGACGACGGCGCCGACATCGATCAGCGCGACGATCCCCACGTCGTGATAGACGCGGCGGCGGGCGAGCTCGCGCGGCGTCGCGAGAACCACCTCGGCACGTGGATCCGGCAGATCGGCGCGGAGCGCCGCGAGCTCGGCGGCAGTCTTGGCGGAGTAGGCAGCTTCAAGCCGATCGCCCAGCTCGCCTTCGCTCAAGCGGCCAGCCGCAAAGTGGTCCAGCAGCTCGCCCGCCGCGGCTTCGCGCTCGGAATCTGACACACGCAGGTCGGGCACTCCAGCCATGGCGTCAGATTAGCCTTTGCGTGGCGGGTCGTGGTTGAGCACGCACCTCGTTGCAGGAGTCGGAGCGCTGGGCGCCGCCTATACTCAGCCGCCGTGCCCGATGGCGATCAATCGGTGACGATCATCGGTGCCAGCGGAGCGCTCGGCTTCGGCTTGGCGCTGCGGCTCGGTGCTGCCGGGGTCGCTGTCACGATCGGCTCGCGCGACACGGCTCGCGCAGAGGAGGCGGCACAGAAGGCGCAGGCGCTCGTGGCCGGCGGCAGCTTCCGCGGTCTCGAGAACGGCGCCGCAGCGGCAGCGAACGAGCTGGTGGTACTGAGCGTTCCGTTCCGCAGCCACTCGGAGACGCTGACGAACCTCAAAAGCTCGCTGCAAGCCGGTCAGCTGGTGCTCGACGCGACCGTTCCGCTGGCCGCCGCCGTCAGCGGCAAGGCGACACGGATGCTCGGGGTCTGGCAGGGATCGGCAGCCCAGCAGGCGCAGGAGATGGTGCCCGAAGGCGTCAGCGTCGTTGCCGGGCTCCACACCGTCAGCGCCGCGCTGCTCACTGACCTCGAGCATGACCTCGACGAGGACGTTCTGATCTGCGGCGAGCGGCGCGAGGACAAGGCGCGTGTCGCAGCGCTCATCGGCCGCGTCGATGGCCTCCGCGCCGTCGACTGCGGCCGCCTTGAGATGGCGCGGATCACCGAGTCACTGACTGCGCTCCTGATCTCGATCAACGTGCGCTACAAGACACAGGCCGGCTTCCGCGTCAGCGGCCTGCCCGACTCGCTCTGGTGAGCGTCGTCCTGCTGTCGGGCGGCACCGGCGGCGCCAAACTGGCCCGCGGCCTCTACGACATAGTCGGAGCCGAACTCGCGGTCATCGCCAATACCGGCGATGACATCCAGATCTACAGCGCCCATGTCTCGCCCGACCCCGACCTGATCACCTACTGGCTGGCCGACCGCATCGACGAGCGCGGCTGGGGGCTCGCCGGCGACACGTTCGCGGCCATGGCGATGCTGCGCGAGCTCGGCGTTGACGTCTGGTTCAACCTCGGCGACGGCGATCTGGCGCTTTGCTTGGAGCGGCGGCGCCTGCTCGACGATGGCCTCAGCGCGACGGAGGCACATGCCCGTCTGGCCGCCGCGCTCGGCGTTCGAGCGCGCGTGCTGCCGATGAGCGATCAACCGGTCTTGACGCGGATCCGAACGCGCGGGGCCTGGGTCGGCTTGCAGGAGTTCATGATTCGGCTCGGCGCGGGCGCGCCGATCGAAGACGTCGAGTTCGCCGGGGCTGAGGACGCGGTGCCCTCGCCGGCGGTGCTTGCAGCGATCGCGGACGCCCGGGCGATCATCGTCGGTCCGTCCAACCCGGTGATCTCGATCGGCCCGATCATCGCGCTCCCCGGTCTGCGCGAGGCGCTCGCCGCGGCAGGAGCGCCGATCGTCGCGGTCAGCCCGATCGTCGCCGGCGCCGTCCTCAAGGGACCGACCGCCGAGTGTCTGGCGTGGGCCGGGCTGCCGGCCAGCACGCAGGGCGTCGCCCGCTTCTACGAAGGTCTCCTCGACGGGATCGTGAGTGACGATCCGGCGGGCGATATCGCATCGCTACGCTGCGAGACGCTCATGTCGAATGCCGAGCAGAGACGACTGGTGGCAGAGCGTGCGCTCGAACTGAGCGAGTCGCTCGCGCGCCCCAGCTAGCCCGGGATGCGCACGCTCGCGATCCTTCCCGTCAAGCGCTTCGGGCTGGCCAAGCAGCGTCTTGCCGAGCGGCTGAGCCCAGCGCAGCGCGAGGCGCTCGCCCAGGCGATGGTGACCGATGTGCTCGGTGCGCTGGTGATCTCGCGGCGCCTCGATGAGGTGCTGGTGATCACCAACGAGCCGTCTGTCGTATCGATCGCACAGCCGCTCGGCGCCACGATCGCGCCGGACCACCGCGACGCCGGGCAGAGCGCAGCGGCGGCCATCGGCGTGGAGTACGCCAAGCGCAACGGCTTCGAGCGGGTGCTGATGGTCCCGGGTGACTGCCCAGCCCTCGACCGCGACGAGCTCGACGCGTTGCTGGACGAGCACACCGACAGCCCGTCTGTCGTGATCGTGCCCGACCGCCACGGCGCGGGCACCAACGCCCTGTTGCTGGCACCGCCGGACGTCATCGCCCCGTCCTTCGGACCGGAGAGCTTCGAGCGACATCGCGAGCTAGCGGACGCGGCCGGGGTTACATCGGCGGTAGCGCGACCGGCGACGCTGCTGATCGACATCGACACGCCGGCCGATCTGGCCGCCCTGCTCGCCGGGCCACGGCAGCGCGCACCGCGCACGCGCGCCGCCTACACGGCTGCCACGCCGGCACGCTGATGGGCACGCTCACCGCCCGCCCACTCGCCGGCCTGCCGGAGATCACGGCCGGTGCAGATCTTGCGACGCTGATCCTCGCCGCCGGGCCGCCACCGGCAGACGACGAGATCGTCGTCGTTGCGCACAAGGCTATCTCGAAGGCGGAGGCACGCGTGCGCGCACTCGACTCGATCGTTCCGTCGCCGCGCGCGCGCGAGCTCGCCACCGAACACGGCAAGGACCCGCGCCACGTCCAGGCGATCCTCGACGAGGCAGCCGAGCTGCTGCGGGCTGACCACGGCGTGCTGATCACGCGCACGCCGCACGGCTTCGTCTGCGCCAACGCCGGCGTCGACGAGTCAAATGCGCCGGATGACGGGCTCCTGATACTGCTGCCGCGCGACCCCGACCGCTCGGCGCGCGCACTGCGCGCCCGCCTGCGCGAGCTCTCTGGCCGCTCACCAGCGGTGTTGATCAGCGACAGCTTCGGTCGTGCCTGGCGCCTCGGCCAGCTCGACACAGCGCTCGGCTGCGCCGGCCTCGTTCCGCTCGACGACTGGCGCGGGCGACGCGACCGCCGTGGTCGCGAGCTGCAGGCGAGCGTGATTGCGGTCGCCGACGCCGTGACCGCGGCGGCCGAGCTCACGCGCGGCAAGGACTCGGGCGAGCCGGTCGTGATCGTCGCCGGCCTCGGCCAGCACGTGCTGGCCGACGATGGGCCCGGCGCGGCGGCGCTGATCCGCCCCAGTGCCGAGGACCTTTTCGGCTGAGCGGGCGGAGTCCGGCCGGCCGCGTGAGCCGGCCGGACCCCGCCCGGCCCTCAGGCGCGCGCTGCCTTAGTCGCGGCGGAGGCGCCGTTGGTCTGGACGGCCCCGAGGCCGAGGCCACCGGCGAGACTCGCGCCGAGCTCGGCGTCGACCTTGTACCAGTGCTCGACCGCGCGAACCTGGACGTCGTGATCGACCCCGTCCGAGAGGTGGTCGATCAGGTTCGAGGTGAGGTTCGCGCGGTCGGTCTGCGACAGCACCTCGCGGTACAGAGTGCCCGGCTGGCCGTAGTCGTCGTCCTCGCTGTGCAGCTCCTGTGCCGTGCGGACGATTTCGCCGGTCGCATCCCAGGACGGCTCGATGTAGCGCTGCGGGTCGGCTGCCGGGCCGCCGTAGCTGTTCGGCGCGTATACCGGCGCGCCGCCGTTGTGCTCGTAGCGCATCGCGCCGTCCTTGTTGTAGGTGTGGACGGGGCTCTGCGGGCGGTTGATCGGCAACTGCAGGTAGTTGGGCCCGATCCGATAGCGATGGGTGTCCGGATAGCTGAACAAGCGGCCCAGCAGCATCCGGTCGGGGCTCGGCCCGATGCCCGGGACCATGTTCGCCGGCTCGAACGCCGCCTGCTCGACCTCGGCGAAGAAGTTCTCCGGATTGCGGTTGAGCACCAGGCGCCCGATCGTGATCGGCTCGTAGTCGGAGTGCGGCCAGACCTTCGTCAGGTCGAACGGGTTGAAGCGGTAGTCCGCCGCAGCCTCGAACGGCATGATCTGCATCTCGAGGCGCCAGACGGCCTCCTGCCCGCGAGCCAGCGTCTCGTAGAGGTCGCGCCGGTGGAAGTCGAGGTCCTCGGCGACCATCGCGGCAGCGTCCTGCCGGGTGAAGTTCTCGATGCCCTGCTCGGTCTTGAAGTGGTACTTGACCCAGAAGCGCTCGCCGCCGGCGTTGATCCACATGAACGTGTGGCTGCCGTAGCCGTTCATGTGACGCAGCGTTCGCGGCGTGCCGCGGTCGGACATCAGGAACGAAACCTGGTGATAGGACTCCGGCGACAGCGACCAGAAGTCCCACTGCGCGTTGTTGGAGCGCAGACCGCTGTCCCCCATTCGCTTCTGCGAATGGATGAAATCGGAGAACTTCGAGGGGTCGCGGATAAAGAAGACCGGCGTGTTGTTACCGACCAGGTCGTAGTTCCCCTCCTCGGTGTAGAACTTCAGCGCGAAGCCGCGCGGGTCACGCACGGTGTCCGCCGAGCCGAGCTCACCGGCGACGGTCGAAAAGCGCGCGAACACGTCGGTCTTCTTGCCGACCTGGCTGAGAAACGCCGCGCTCGTCCAATCGGTGACGTCCGCGGTCACTTCGAAGAAGCCGTGGGCGCCGTAGCCGCGCGCGTGCACGACGCGTTCGGGAACGCGTTCGCGGTTGAACTGCGCCATCTTCTGGATCAGGTAGTGGTCCTGCAGCAGCAGCGGGCCGTTCGGGCCGGCACTGAGGGAGTGCTCGTCGCTGGGAGCCGCAATACCGGCGTCGGTCGTCGTGTGTGGAGGGCGCGTGTCGCTCACTTGGTCACTCCTTGCGGGGTTTCTTGGCAGTCGGGGCACAGGCCCCAGTAGGTCACTTCAGCCTCATCGATCAGAAATCCGTGATCTGCAACCGGCGCTATGCAGGGCGCGGCGCCGCGCCGACAGTCGACGTCAGCGACGCTGCCGCAGGCACGGCAGACGACGTGATGGTGGTTGTCGCCGACGCGCGTTTCGAAGCGCGCGGGGCTGCCGGCCGGCTCGATGCGTCGCACGAGGCCGGCACGCGCGAGCGCGGCGAGCACGTCGTAGACGGCCTGCGTCGAGATCGAGCCGATCCGCTCGCGGGCGCCCTGGGCGATCGTGTCGACGGTCGCGTGGCTGCCGGCGCGCGCCGCGGCGAGCACGGCGGTGCGGGGCGCGGTCACGCGCAAGCCGGCGCCGCGGAGCTCCGCGGCGGCGGACTCGTCGAAGCTCGCGTGCACGTGACGCAACCTAGCACCAATCTGGAATCGCTCAAGCGACGCTGTGCCCGTATGTTTAGGTCAACGTGGCTCGCGTGCAGATCCTCAGCGATGACCTGTTGTTCGGCTCGAAGCTGCAGGCACAGCTCGCGGAAGCCGGTTACGAGGTCGGCCTCGGGCTGAGGGTCGAGCCAGGATGTGACGCCGTTGTGGCCGACCTGACGCATGATGCGGGCGGCCGGATCGATACCCTCGCCGGCATCGAGGTGCCCGTCCTCGCGTTCTACTCGCACGTTGAAGGGGACGTGCGCGATCTAGCTCGCGCGGCAGGGTTTGCGATCGTCGTGCCGCGATCGCGGATCGCGCGCGAGGCTCCGGTGCTCGTCGAGCAGCTGCTCGCTACTGCGCGTTGATCTCGCGGAACTCGTCGCGCACCGAGTACGGCCGGCCCCAGACCGGCTCGATCGGATGGCGCCCCTCACGGATTTCGCGCACGACAAGCTCGCCGGCGATGTCGTTGTCGTCGAGCAGCGTCAGCGCGGTGCGTACCGCCGGCACGGCGGCGGCATGGCCAAAGCGGTGCGCGACGATCAGACGCCAGTGCCACTCGTTCGCCGAGTAGGGCTGCGCGTTGCAGACGACGAGCGCGACCGCGGCATCGACATAGCGAGTCTCGTCCTTAATCCTCAGGTCGAGCTCGAGGTCTGTCCAGTCGCTGGGCAGCGAGTCAACGATCTCTTGAAACGTGTCCGTGAGCCCCATTGCGGATAAGCCTAGAGCAGCGAGCGACGATCAGTGAAGTTGGTCGATGAAGGTGTAGACCACCATCAGGCTGACGACAACGACGAAGACGCGAAGCGCCCACAACGCGGCGATCGTCCGCGAGCTGAGCGCGGCGCGCGGCACCGGCCGCGAGGTCTCAGAGACGAACTGGTCGCGCTCCAGGTTCATGATCAGCTCGTCCTCGGGGCGCTCAGGGAGCCGGAGATCTGGTTGGCTGACCGCGGCGGCCCGGGGTGGATCGTCGATCAGCGGCGCCATCGGTTTCATGAGCCGATTATGTGGACGGTCCGCAGGAAAGAGTCGATGCCATAGGCGGCTCCGCAGAGGCCGACGAATGTGATCACGCTGATCCCGATCACATTCGTGGAGCGCTTGTTCACCCACGGTCCCATCAGCCCCTTGTCGTTGGCGAGCATCACCATCAGGACGAGGCTGACAGGCAGCAGCACGGTCGCGAGCACGTTGGCGTTGAGTGCGATCGAGAGCAGCGGCGCGCCCGGGATCAGGATCACGCCCGCAGCGACGAGGGCGACGCTGATATTGGCGGCGTAGAAGAGAACAGCGTTGCGCGGCGAGCTGTTGAAGCTGTGAGAGACCCCGATGCATTCGCCGGCGGCATAGGCGGTGCTGGCACAGATCGTGAGGATCGCCACCGCGCCTGCCTCGATCAGACCGAGTGCGAACGCGGCACCGGCGGCGCCACCGGCCACGTGGCGCAGCGCCTCGGGGAAGCCCGCGCCGGCGAAGCCCTGGATGCCCGACCCGTTGTGCGTGAGCAGCGCCGCACCGGCAACCAGCGCGCCGATCCCGAAGATCGCGGCGAGCACCGCGCCGGTCGCCGTGTCATAGCGGCCGTGCTTGATGTCGCGCGGCGTCATGCCCTTGTCCGCGGACGCGCTCTGCTGGAAAAAGATCATCCATGGCGTGACCGTCGCGCCGATCGTGGAGGCCAGCAGGAGCAGCAGCGTGTTGAAGCTGCCGCCGGGAAACGGGCTGAAGTCGAACGAGCGCGCGACCGCCGCGACATCTGGCTTGACGAGGATCGCAGCGAGTAGGAAGAGGCCGTTGAACAGCGCCATGCCGAGGACGATGCGCTCCCAACGCCAGTAGCGCCCGCCGCTCAGTGTGAACACGACGAGCGCCAGGCCGAGCACGACCGCGACCGCGGCACCCAGGTGGAAGTATGCGAGCCCGACGCGGATCGAGACGAACTCGGCGACCAGCGTGACGAGGTTGGTCAGCGTCAGATCGCCGGCGCCGAACCAGCCCCAGACCGTCCCGAAGCGCTGCAGCACGAGCTCGCCGTAGCCGCGGTGGGTGACGGCGCCAACGCGCATGCACATCTCCTGACAGACATAGGCCATCGCGAACAGGAGCGGGATGAAGGGCACGAAGAACCCGAGGCCGTACTGCGCACCGTCGGAGGCGTACGCGATCATGCTCGGGCCGTCGTTCTCGCCGAGCATCGCGAGGATTCCCGGGCCGACCAGCAACCACAGCAGCTGCCAGCGCCGGTGCTGGCGGCGCGCGTCCTGTACGCGGGAACGGTCGAGCGAGCGAGCGGCGTCCTCGCCGGTCAGACGAGGCGGACCGCCAAGGCCGGCGGCGACACTCGCGTCAGGCGCCGCCACTGACACCCCCTCCGCTGAGCGGGTCGCGCTCCGGCGGTCGTTCCTCGAGCTCGACGCGCATCGCGTGCGCCAGCTCGCCGCCGATCGTCTGATCGCGCTCGCCAAAGCGCAGGAAGAGCGGTCCGCCGAACGGCTGACGCGATCGCACCTCGAAGGCATCGCCCGGGGCTATGCCACAGCCGCCGAGATAGCGGAGCATTTCCGGGTCGGAATCCGAGACACGGACGAACGTGCCGCGGTCGCCCGGCTCGAGCGATTCGAGGCTGCGAGTCGCGCGCTCCTCGAGCTCGAGCTCGACGCTCGGGATCGGGTCGCCATGGGGGTCGATCGTGGGATCTCCGAGCTTGGCCGAGATCAGCGCCTCGAGATCCTCGGAGAGGACGTGTTCGAGCACCTCTGCTTCGGCGTGAACGCGGTCCCAGGACATCTCGAGCGCTTCGGCCAGGAACAGCTCCAGCAGCCGGTGGTGGCGCACCATCTCGAGCGCGAGCCGCCGGCCGTTCGCCGTCAGCCGCACACCGCGATAGGGAACGTGCGTGATCAGGCCGAGCTCGTCGAGCTTGTGCAGCATCGCCGAGACCGAACCGGGCGTGATTCCGAGCCGCGCGGCGAGGGCGGTGGTGCTGACGGGCTCTGAGCTGCGGCCCTCGAGCGCGAAGATCGCCTTCGCGTAGTCCTCGACCGCCTGCGAGCGCACCGATTCCTTTGTGGCCATACCCACAACATGTTATGGCATTCCAAACTTTAATCAGTGGGCACTCGAACAAACGTCCACGGCTATCCTCGGAAGACCGTGCCGAGCACTCTGGAAGACCTCTCACCGCCCGCCCGCGAGTACGTAGCCGCCAGCGAGGAGGCCGGACTGCTCGACCGCTCAGAGCGCGGCAAGCTCTCGCTCAGCGGGTCTGACGCCGCCGCGTTTCTCGACTCGGTGCTGTCGAACGACATCGCCGCGCTCGCGCCCGGACAGGGCGCCGACGCGACGCTGCTTACGCACAAGGGCCGCATGCTCGCCGAGGTGCGCGTCCTGAAAACCGACGAGGAGCTTCTGCTCGATACCGAGCGGGTCGCGCTGCAGGCGTTGTTCGACGCGCTCCACCAGTTCCGCATCGGCTACCGCGCCGAGCTGCACAAGCGCACGCTGGAAGTGGCCTTGCTTTCCCTGGTCGGCCCGAAGTCAGACAGTCTGCTCGTCAAGACGCCGGCCGCCGAGGAGTTCTCGCATGTGGCGAGCGAGGTGGCCGGCCACTCGGTGCGGGTGGTGCGCACGCTGTTGGGGCTCGACGTCTTCTGCGATGCCGAGGATCGGGAGGCGGTGTGGTCCGGTTTGCTGGCCGCCGGTGCGCTGCCGGTTGGTGAGGCGACGTTCGAGGGAATCCGGATCGAGGCCGGAATACCGCGCTACGGCGTCGAGATGGATGAGACGACGATGCCGCAGGAGGCCGGCATCAACGAGCGCGCCGTCTCCTACTCCAAGGGCTGCTACATCGGGCAGGAAACGGTGGCCCGGCTCTACTGGAAGGGCAAGCCGAACCGGCTGCTGCGCGGCCTGCGCTTCAGCAAGCCGATCGAAAGCGGCGCCCTGCTGCGCCAGAACGAGCGCGACGTCGGCAGCGTCGCGAGCATCACGGCCTCGCCACGCTTCGGCCTGATCGGCCTCGCGCTGCTGCGCCGCGAGGTCGAGCCGGGAGACATCCTCGACGTCGCCGACACGACCTCGCTCGCGACGGTCGTCGAGCTCCCGTTTCACGCCACCGGCGCCGAACGCCGCTAGCATTCGCGCCTCGCTTGCCACTCGAGACGGCCGACATCACGAAGCTCAGCGTCGAGCCCGGCGAGCTGCCGGCGAGCATGCCGGCCTGGGTGATCCGCAAGGAACGCGAGGGCGAACCGATCGACGCGTTCCAGATCGAAGAGGTCGACGTGCCCGAACCGGGGCCGTTCGAGGTGACCGTGCGCGTGATGGCTGCAGGCGTCAACTACAACAACGTCTGGGCGGCGATGGGCAAGCCGGTGTCGGTCTTCGGCTACGGCGATCACCCCGAGTTCGGCCACCACATCGGCGGCTCGGACGCCTCCGGGATCGTCTGGAAGGTGGGTCAGGGCGTGACCCGCTGGCAACCCGGCGATGAGGTCGTGATCCACTGCAACCAGGCCTCCTACGAAGACGTCGAGGTCCACGGGCTCGACCCGCTCGCGGCACCCTCGCAGCGCATCTGGGGCTACGAGACGACCTGGGGGTCGTTCGCCCAATTCACGAAGGTGCAGGCACAACAGCTGCTGCGAAAGCCACCGGCGCTGAGCTGGGACGAGGCGGCCTCCTACGGGCTCGTCTACTTCACGGCCTACCGGATGCTGATCGATCGCTGCTCAATGAAGGCCGGCGATCGTGTTCTGGTCTGGGGCGCCGCCGGCGGCCTCGGCGTGTTCGCGACGCAGCTCTGCGCGGCCGCCGGCGCACTCAGCGTCGGCGTCGTCTCCTCGCCCGAGAAGGGAGCGCTCGTCGAACAGCTCGGCGCGACCGGCTGGATCGATCGCAGCGAGTTCGCTGGGATGATGCGGAGCGGCTCCGAGACGCCCGAGGAGGAGAAGGCGCGCCAAGGCGAGGCGCGGCGGTTCTCCGAACGCGTGCGGGAGATCCTCGGCGCGGCGCCCGACATCGTCTTCGAGCACGTCGGTAAGGCGACGTTCCCGACATCGGTGTATGTCGTCAAGCCGTTCGGCAAGGTTGTGATCTGTGCCGGGACAACGGGCTACAACCTCGATTTCGACGTTCGCTACCTGTGGATGCGCCAGAAGGAGATTGTCGGCTCGCACTTCGCGAACGCCTACGAGTGTCAGCGCGCAAACGAGCTGATCGAGGCGCACCTGATCCGACCTGTACTGTGGCGGACGTTCGGCTTCGACGGCGTTGGCGAGGCACACCAGCTGATGAAAGAAAACCGGCATCTCGGCAAGATCGCGATCCTCGTCGGCGCCCCGGTGGAGGGCGCCGGGCGGACCGCGGAGGGCCCGGGAGCGATCCGCGCGGAGGTGGGTATCTGATGGCAGGCGTAGTCCACATACCGTGGTATGCCACGGGCTTCCGCGGCGATCAGCTGGAGGCGGAGCTGATTCGCGTCTCGCAGCTGGCGACCCGCTACAACGCGACCAGCTACGCGGTGTACCGCCT
>Ga0302325_10012212_pt1 | contig 18451 bp, 14 predicted proteins | sample Palsa_T0_2_FD_201948 | JGI IMG/M metagenome (GOLD analysis project Ga0302325, IMG submission 201948) | Peat permafrost microbial communities from Stordalen Mire near Abisko, Sweden - Palsa_T0_2 | ecosystem: Environmental > Terrestrial > Soil > Palsa > Peat permafrost | place: Sweden: Abisko...
GAATATTTAAATTCAAGGATCCGCAATCCGTCAGATTAAGAATCATTAAGTCGCGCGAATATCCGTCGACCTGACGGAATCTTTATATAAGGTTTTAGTGATATATCGGACTTATTTAATTCTTTTATAGCTATTTAGATATTCTAAAGTATAAATAAACATAATACTTTAATATCTAACCGAGTTTCTCTTAATGAATCTAATCCTCTCTTTTATTAATATATATTTAAAGCTTTAAATATTATATAAAATATATAAAAAGTCTCTTTATATTAACTTTTACTTTAGCGATAAATAAATAAATAATTATAACTATAGCTATTTATTTTATAAAAAAGAACTCTATAATTATACCTAGTAAAATTAAATAAGACTTATATACGTGATTTTCACAAGGTATCCGTACAAATTCGCGATCCACGCGGATCGAATACTATATATAAGTTCGATCGGAATCGGAAAAGGCCAGTTTCGAAGAAGCGGTATCTTGCATTTGTATACCAAGCTCGAAAATCCTCCGTAGCTGAATGAGGGGTATCCTGTAGATGATCGGAAAAGTCGTTTAAGAGGCCAAAAGACGCTGGGATCGACTGGTTGGAGTATTAAAAGTTTGATGGAAAGAACTATAGTGTCTCAATTATTTGATAAGCTGATGGTACCAATTTTTGTTTGGTAGAGTCAACAGAGCACAGGAGTAGGCCAGATCATGTAATTATTACTTAAGCAATTGAAAGCAGGAGCAGATCCCGACATTGTACCTATTTCGGTTGACTTTGATAAAAAGTCGGTCCAGGTAAGGGAGAACTAGAAACCTTGATCTAAAGAACTGCGAGCTTCCAGAGAATCTTAATGCAGGAAACGTTCTCAGCAAATGATAAGTACTTTTTGAAGAAAGGGGTGGAATGGCACTCGCTAAACCCATGTCCTACGCGAGGCCTGTATGCGTGTACGAAGGCGACGGGCATTAAAAATCGTCCATCTGCCAGAGTGCGTGCGGGAACACCAAAATCGCCCTGCGCGGAAAGTCGTACCAATTCCCAACACAACACCCAAAACTTTTTATAAGAGTTTTATATAATAGAAAAATGGCACGTCAATCTTTTCTAAGATTTTTATTACAATTAAATGGGGGGAAAAATTACAAGATATTTATAACCGTGCAGCCCCTAGACAGCCCAAATCTTCGCTTAGCGAGTTGGACGGATTTCAACGCCCGCCGCCTTCGTACTGTACACGTAATCCCCCTGTGCCGCTCTTCGAACAGGCATTCAAATAGGCAGCAAGTTTCGCAACGTCGAAGCCATGACCTTCTAAGGAAAGATAAATACACTACAATCACCATATACCACCGGCAACCAAAATCTGTCTTCAAATTTCCAGCCAAAGTCATGTCATCCCGGACTTTCAAACCCACAGTTGCAATAATCGGAGCCGGACCCGCGGGCTTAACCCTCGCCCGCCTGCTTCACCTCCAAAACATACCCTTCACAGTTTTCGAGGCCGAAACGTCTGTCAATTCTCGTTCACAAGGCGGCACCCTTGATCTCCGCGATAAGACAGGTCTCGCAGCTATCACAGCTTGTCAACTATACGATGAATTTCTGAAACTGGCGAGATTTGATGGCGAAGCGCTGAAAATCGTGGATAAAGATATGAAGGTATGGTTGAAGGTGGATGGGAGTGATGGAGGGAAGAGGAGGAAAAATGCTAGGCCGGAGATCGATAGGGTGGCATTGAGGGCCTTGTTGTTGGAGAGTATTCCTGGGGAGAAGATTATGTGGGGCAAGAAGTTGAAAAGCATAGCTGGGGAAGCTGATGATCTGAAGTTGAGGTTTGAGGATAGAGAGGAAGTGGGAGGTTTTGATCTGATTGTAGGTGCTGATGGCGCTTGGTCGAAAACAAGGAACTTTCTCAGTGATGAGATGCCAACTTACTCGGGGGTCTGTGGGATCGATCAAAATATTTCGGACGCTGAGAGAAGGTTCCCAGACATTTGTGCGTTGGTGGATAGAGGAAGCATTTTTGCATTTGGCGATGGAAAGAGTCTGATTGCACAGCAGATTGGGGATGGAAGTATCAAAATCGCGGAGTATGGAGTACGAGATGTGAGCTGGGCGAAGGAGCATGATGCTGCAAAAATGGAGCCGGGTGCAATCAAAGAGTTGCTTGGGAAAGAGTACAATGACTGGTCCCCTGACTGCAGGAAGATGCTCGAGAGTGTAGATGAAGAGGGTGCGGTGACGAGAGCCCTATATATGCTACCAATTGCGTTCCGGTGGGAGAACAAGCCTGGTATTACGGTCATTGGAGATGCCGCACATGTGATGGTGCCGTTTGCGGGAGAGGGCGCAAACCTGAGCATGGCGGACGCGATGCATCTTGCTCGGTGGATCCAAAAGTCGACGGAGAGAGCAAAGCTGCGTGAAAATTTGGTCGGGTTTGAGAATGAGATGTTTGCCAGAATGGAGCCTGTTCAAAAAATTTCTTACGGTAATATGAAAGATATGTTCTTTACTCCTGGAGCACCAAGAGCGACAATCGATAGATATGTTACGAGATACATGAAGCACATGGCAGGGCCGATGGTGGGAACTTTGGCTGGTGTTGGAATTTATACCTATTATTGGGTATTGAAGTTGATAAATTGAGTAGGATAAATTCTATGCTTTTAGTAAGATTGACTATGCATATGAAGCGTGTTTGTTTCAACATTTAGATGTAGATTCTGGCTCTCAGTCTCGAGGTACCACTTATAATACGCCCCAAAACACTTCCCCTCCCTTCAGCCTCCCGCTCCGCAACCAATACTTGTTTTGATACTGTCGATAGAATGCGGTTCTTACTTCCACTTCGTTATGTATTACCCGGCCTGAAGACTTATCACGAAGGACTTTTGAGAGAACACTTCGATTCGGAATTGCCATACATGGGGTAGCCATCACGATAGATGAACACGGTTTGACGTGCATAACTTTTACATTGATAGCTCGATCTAAGACATGTTAGTTTATGTAGGCTCTTCCGGAATGCATTAAGAAAAAGAATGTATTATTTTTTTGTGCACAATTAAGCGAATTGAAAATGGTCTCTTTACATGTGATGCAAAGCTTGTGATGTCTTGGGAGCCCCGCACAAGATCTTAACCAATTCTCCGATGCACGAAATAACGGAGCGAAGTGCAACAAAACATCGACGAAAGCAGGTTGGAATAATATTCCGATGCTGGGTCTGTTTCTAGATGTCTCACAATCCAAATTCGACGCACCTGCAGTGATTCAAATAGGGAGGTCCATCCTGAATACAGAAGTTGCGAGCGGGACGGGATATTGCGCCACCGGAGCAAAACCTTATAGGAAGCTGTGCCGATCCCTGCGGTCGCGCCGCAACTTTAAATGAGCCTTATATGCAAGTTGACGTGATCGACTTGGCATACGTCTTTCTCGTGCTTTCTGCTCGGTACTCGACGGGGCTCGAGAAGCTAGACCTGATTAATTTGACTTCGATAGATTTGCTGCTCACGACGGTTAATGCAATTGAAACATTCATAAGAGGATAAATTTGAACCCTCTCATCAAGAACCAAAAAATTAAAACAGAAAAAAAACCCCCCGGCAGGGAATTGCTTATGGGGGGAAAGGCCAGACAACTATGTACCTTTCATCCCAACAAGACTTGATTTCTACCTGCCATTCCCACTATTAAGAATGGCTAGGATAGAATTGATAATTAGGCGGTCCAGGACGATATCCGCCATAGGTCCTTCAAGATCAGCGACTGATTCTGTCATAGAGCGAAATCAAAAGAGAGTAGGGAGTAAGATAATGGAGAAATCAGGAGGAAATGAGCAACCTACACCTCAATTGCCCACCATAACGAAGTCAACTATAATTCCGAGCTTTTTGCCATACAATTGAGGGAGAGAAAACAAAAGAAGGGGGAAATAAGGAGACGTTGCCCGAGGAAAAAAATCCAGAGATGAGCCACCGATTCCCTGGTTGAAATAGGAAACTAAAAATACTGAATCAGCAACCGAGGCTCGGGTCTGCGCTGAATAGGGCTGATCGACTAGGCTTCTAATTCTTATATTCAGCCACTTGCAGTATTTCTTCAATCCTAAGGGCATCTGTCAATGCAGTAGGAAGCCTATATCGAAGAATCGCCGTACTTTATTTGTATGCCTCTACCTTGTCAGCTTCTCATCCACAGTCACTGGTAATCTTAAGTCGAGACTGCAGTGTGACTACAGCATAATTTCGAAATTAACTGGTGGATATGGTAGAGGCTGGTGCCTAAGGACAAATGAATAAGTTTTAGACCGAAGATTTAAATTGGGGAGATGTAATGTAGTGGATGGAAGTTCCAGGCATCGAAGTGACTCTTTATTGCTCAAGGGAGACGTGAGAAAGCTTGCCCAGGATAAATCACACGGAGTTAACCTACCCTTCTAATAGTGACCAAATTAGAACTTCTCAGAGGGGAAGAAAGTTGTTGGAGCAAAGGCTGTCTCTCGTTGAAAAGAGCCTTGAATGATTCAGGACTTTGAGAACAGAAAAGTCGTCGTGTCATTCGTGTGCTGCCCGACACGGCCACTTTATCCAAGGGTTTTGTCCGAGCAGATTCGATCCTAGTGTTTTGAAGTGCTTTTCAGACTTAATAAGGTGGTAATGAATAAACGGAAACAAAAAGGTAAGATATCCTTTCAATCGTAAAATGAGACAGGTCCTGTGCATCGAGCTTCGGACCTAAGAGCAAGCAATATCAGTCACCTCCGTTTGTAGCGCAGACTTCTGGCAATGGAGAACGCCAAGAGTCTTTATCTTTCAAGTATAACTCGCAGTCGGTTGTAGTTCTGAATGGAGCTGGTACAACTAATAACCACCGACCGGCTCGAGCAGCATTTTCAACCCTTTGTTGACTGCTCATCCTCTTGTTGGGCAACCGGCTCAAATCATGCCAGGATTTGAAGAATTATATTGGATGATAATTCGAGGAAGCTAGCAAATGGACCTGCTTTGTGACACGGGTTATGGCAGTTGCAACGGCTGAGTCTTGATCGCGAAAGATGTTGTAGAAGTGAAGACCGAGGCTGCGCCAGAAGTCCTCAAAATAAGCTTAAATTTAGCGAGGTCTAGCGTATTCTCCAGCGCTTCTATGACGCTTCCACTCTAAACACACAACCACTTCCAAATCCGTCAACATGCAGCCAACATCTCCTTTTACCCATTATGCCTATTATATAGAGCTCTCAAAATATGGTCAAAGTACAACGACTCTTAACCTCTTTCCCAATCGCCCCACGAACCATATCTGCCACGCGCAAAATCTCGACAATGTCGCCTCCACCAACATATACAATCAACGCCCTCCCTCGGTCTCTCTACCCCACACCACTATCCTACACGCCCAACGATTTCCGCAGACAAGATGAAAGCTCCGATTCTGAATGGTATGCGCAACCTCGCTTTGTACAGCACATCGACAACCCCGCAATCGCAGCCCTCAAATCATACTACAGCACCATCATCAAGCCCAATCACAGCGTACTCGATATCTGCTCTAGCTGGGTGTCCCACCTGCCCGCAGACCTCAAGCCACAGAGCATGATTGGATACGGGATGAATGCGGCCGAGCTCTCGCGGAACACACACCTCACAAAATTCTTCGTCAAAGATCTGAATGTTGATCCGAGGTTGGAGGAGGTGAAGGATGGAAGTGTAGATACGGTGATGTGTAATGTCAGTGTGGACTATTTGACAAAGCCTGTGGAAGTTTTCAAAGAGATGAGGAGGGTCTTGAAGGATGGAGGGACCGCGCATATGGCTTTCAGCAATAGGTGTTTTCCAACGAAGGTGGTGGGGAAATGGATGGGGATGAGTGACGAGGAGAGGAGAAGGTGGGTTGGTGGGTATTTTTGGGCGAGTGGAGGGTGGGATAATGTTGAAGAGGTGATACTGAAGGAACAGAAGGGTGGATTCTTAGGTGGGTATGAGGATCCGTTGTATGTGGTTAGGGGAAGAAAAGTGTCAAAGTGATCACACCTGCTTGAGAAGCCCTTTAAATGCACATTTTGGGGTTGGCGATGTGTTTCCATCCTAAGACTCTATGGGTGGACGCTGAGAGTGTTCATTGAGCATTGTTTCGCTTCCTCTAGTCCAAAGCCTCAAGTCGGGCAGGGAAGGAAGGATTCGAAGCCAGGGACCTTCGCCTCAATTATATCGGCTTCTGACTCCATTACGATTGAAATGGATGTCTCAGGCATTGAACATGGCTTATTACATGGTTATAGATGCTTTTTGTAAGTTCGGCCCCTTTAATCTGAGCAAGTTGGCGCTTATCTATGTATACTGTCATTCTGATGTAAACTTCATTCTTAGTTTATTTCTTTATCTTCTCTTCAATGTGAACTTTCTTTCAACTTCCCAGAATATTTGGATGATTCACTGAAACAGATATTTACTCGATTGCAGATCGATCTTAAGCAAGTACAGCAGCAAGCCTTGCCTTTTGCCCGAAAATATGTGGACTTCCACTGGATATCACATCACGTTTTCGGCTCAGCACCCACTACTTTCTTTATATTGAGATGGACCTTAATCACCTTGGCTACCTATCTTCCGCACACCCAATCGTAAATTTAACTTTACTCCGAAACGGTAAAAGAAATGACAGAAGGAATTTGTTTACAATCGGTGTCACGTCACAGTTACAGTCACCTCATGGATAGGAACAGAAAGCTGGCAATGCAATCTATTCATTCATCTATGCCAGCAAACCCTTTATAACTCCGAAACTTCAACTCTGACTCCATCTATAATACATCTCCCCTCCCCCTCCCTCTCTCCCCATCCCCATCTCTCCAATTCATATTTTTCTTTCCCTCACATTAGCAAGAAAGTGAATGACGAATGTATGAGCAAAGCAAAGCATGCGCTTTTCCCCCACAATTTCATACCTAATTCTGACTCCGTGCCCCAAAAACGCCATCACCTACTCGTCATGAAGGAGGATGATAGATGCACAGTCCCCCTCCAACAAACAGACCAAACAACCCCTTTCCCCCAACTCCCCCAATTCCCTCATCCCAGGTACCTAAGCAGCAGCCAAGACATCACTGCACAATCCGCCACCTCTTATCCACCTCCTTAACCCCCTCCCTCCTCGCCACCGCCTCCAGTGTTGCCTTAATAACCGCCGCCGATCTGCCGGGGAACAGTTTCTTCAGAACCTCGATCAGACCCAGTTTACTGAGATTGCTGTCTTGGACCGCGGCGCAGAAGGCGGGCATGTCTTCTTCTTTGAGGAGTTTCTTTGGTTTGGTGGTGGTTGAGGGGGGAGGGTGTGAGGGGGGTGGGATGAGGGTTGTTTGGGATGGGGAGGGTTTGAGGTCAGAGGCGGTGGTGAAGAATGGTTTGACGGGTTTGGTGGTGTTGGTGCCGTTTACGTTGACGGAGGTGTTTTTCATGGTGTTGAGTGGGATACGGGGAGGGTCCATGGCTGTTGGGACAGGCTCCCAGTATGCTTTTGAGAAGGGATCGATGGACTTGATGCTCGGGTCTAGGTAGGATTAGCAACACTTCATATAAACATCAAAAGATCTTACCCAGGATAATCTCCATCTGGTACGCCATCATCTTCACATTCGTATTCCTCTTCTTCCGATCCTCCCAACACAGACCCGTCGAAATCGGCTCTAGATCTCCTTGCAAAACAAGTCTCCTAGAATTTGCAGTCTCATCGTTCTCATCATCCAAGAATCCTTCCATATCTTCATCATCGTCTGCCTCTTCTTCCTCATCACCTTCGCTCTTGAGATCTTCAGCATCTTCATCCTCTTGCCACTCAGCTTCACTGTCATAATCGTAGTTGGTATCCGGCAAGTCTCTTCGCATTGGATTCCGAGCCAGCTTCGTCATACCAGTAACCGGTCGGCTGGTGTACGTGCCACGATAGGGTGGTCTGACGTCTTCTTGGAATTGTAGAAGCTTCATCGGGATTTTTCGTAGCAGGTCGCCCGTCCTCTTGATCTGAGAGTTCTGAGAGTCCGTTGTAAGATCAATTGGTTTTGACGCGTTGCCAGAATAGTACTCCGTCATGATCTCTCTAACCGGCCTCAACCGTTTGCCCCGAGGGACGAGGTCGGAGAGATGAAATAAGGCATTTGGTTCGAATGGACGTTGTTTACCCGGACTTCGATTGCCGAGGATATATCCATCAATCGACTTCTGTATCGCCTCAAGCGCCTCCTCATCTCGTTCAAACCGACTGAACGGAGCAAGAGTAACCTCATGCTTCACAAAGAACTCCGGGAACAACTTCTCGTACGGCGTCTGCTCAGGCTTACTCGGTGTTGTCGCAGCTGCAGGAGCAGGACTAGCAACAGCAAGCGCACTCGACGGCGCAGGACTCATCGAACTCCTCCCGCGACTCTCGACACTATTCCCTCTTTGTCTCGGGGTCGCAGGGATATTAAAATAATTCCCCAACTTCAACTGGCTCCGCTCCTTCTTCCTCTTCTCCTCCTCCTTCCTCCGTCTCTTCTCCTCCTTAGCAGCTTTCTCCGCCTCACCCGCAATCCTCTTCTCTTCCCTCTCAACCTCCTTCCTCTTCCTCTCCGCCTCTTTCTCCGCCTCCTTCCTCGCTTTTTCTCCCGCCTGCGCCGCACGCTCTGTTTCCTTCCTCGCCTTCTCCTCAGCTTTCGCCTGTTCCTTAGACTGTTTCTCTTCCGCCAGCGCCGCACGCTCTGCTTCCTTCCTCGCCTTCTCCTCAGCCTTCGCCTGATCCCTAAACAATTTCTCAATCCTCCTCGCCTCCTTCTCCGCAAACGAGAGTTTCGGTTTCTTCTTCGGCGGCTCTGCATTACCATTCAACGCCGCAAACGCATTCGCATTCGCATTCGCCGTGGTATCAGTCATATTCATATTCAGATTCAGATTCGTAGAAGAGCCCGGAGGGTTGAAGAGTGGTGATTGACCCCGCGGAGGCGTGACGCTTCCGGCGTCTGTTAATGAACCTGTGCTGCTGCGTGCAGGGCTGGGATCCCGTTTCGTGCCGATGGAGACGGGTGGTGTGGGGAGGGACTCTGCTGCTGATGACTCGACTTCCACTTCCATTTCTCCTTTGACGACTCTGTCGGGCTGGGAATCCTTATCCATGATGTCGAAATCGGAGGGCACGGAGCATGGCTCCTCGAGATCTGCGAGCTCTTCGAAGGAATCGTGGTCTCTCTTGCGAGAGTGTGGTGAAGCTTCGGGTTCCATCATGACGCGTCAATCCTCTTTCTCTCTCTCTTCGAAGAATAACAATCAATCAATCAACCAATCCTTTAAGATCAAAAATAGGATGTAGAATTTTAGGAAGAGCGAAGTCACGGCGTATCGTGCACGATTCACCATTGGTTGTTGTGTTGTCGAGGTTGTTGAGGCTCTGATCGTAGTGGTGGAAGGGGTGATGGAAGGACGCGCTTCGCTTCGCGTTTTTGGGTCGGGGCCAGAAGTGGTTTCGCGTTTCGGGAAGTGCCGCTTTCACATTTACATAAGGGGTGTGATTTTTGATCACGCTTTTGTATGTAAGCATGCTTGCTCATCTTTTAGTCAGCTTGATCGGACCTAGGATATAGGCTCCGATCAGGCCTAAAATAGAACTTTACGTCCTTTTTACCCTTTTTTATTATATATAATAGTAATGCTTCAATAAAAAGACTTAGTCTTAGCTAAAACTTTAAACTAAGTCTTTTTTTTTAATTTTTTTTTTTTAAAAGTGTTTAGTTTTTAATTAAATATATATATATATATATATATTTCATAATTAATTTTTAATTTAATTACTTTTAAATAAAAAAGCTTTTTTATATTAAAAATATATCCGATTAACTTTTCGGCGGTACTTTTCCTAGGCACTCTTCGAGATGAGTATGCTGAGAAACGTACCTAAAGAGCGTCTTAACTACGCGTTCAGAAGAAAATAAAATACTCCAGGCTAAATACTATATAACATCAAACACAATCACCTATACCATCGGCAATTCCACGGAAACACAAACAAGCAGTCCATCATCAGGTACAGGCTCAGGACTCTTCAGAGCTACCACATACTTCCCTGTCTCAAGTGATGTCCCATCAGGAACGACGACCCTAAACATCCAAGGATCTTCTTTCCCGATCAACGATAACATCTTTATCATCCCAGATCAATCCACTGTCAATTCGGGAGTGAACTCCATCGAGACCCAAGCTGCCGTGTTGAGTTCGCTTGCGAATGGGGCACAAAGCATGACGGGAACATTGTATGTCCCAGAGACACAGCAGGGGAGTGTTGCTTTGAAGATTACGCAGATGAATTTTGATCTATACCGGACAGGCACCGCGGGCGAATACACTCTTTATGCTGGATCTGAAACGGTTTCTAATGTTCAGAATGCGCTAGCTGGGGTAAGTTTTGGGAGTTCGTCGAGTCGGACGGTGAAGACGAAGTTATTTAGTGAGGGTGTCTGAATGGTCTTTGTTGTATGATTTTGAATGGGTTTATAATATCTAATAGGTGGTCGGGATAGATTGCACGGGGCATTTCGTTTGTCTGACAGCTTCTACGAGAAGTGCAGCCCCCATTATAGAATGGTGGCTCACTGCTGGTGAAACAACGATATGAGAACTCACACTATGTTGAAAACACCCTTTACTCAATGATAAGTGCGCCAATCTTTCTGTTTTCAAATTTCCTTAAAAAGTGCATCCTCGACAGGAAATATTCCTTGTCCCTAGAGCAGCAAACTCGAACATCAATAATGGCATTTCTCTCCCTCAAACTGAAAAGTCACACACTCAGCAAGTTGAGCTTGAAAAACGCAGCCTCAGCGACCAAAGTAGTAAGAGGCTGAAGCCAAGTCATCTCAACAAGAGTGCATATCTTGCGAGTGGAAATTGGTTGAATGTTTCTCTGGTCAAAGAATTCGAGTTCTGAATCTCTCGAAGATATGCAAAGCAGGTCTCGGCTATGAATACGTGAGTGGAGATCTCTTTCAAGCTGAAAATGCTGTAATCACTGTATTATATATCCTTTAACATGAGATACTCTTTCGGTGGACAAGTGCGCTAGACTAATGGTCTGTTCATCGCCCTTATCATTACTACTCTTGCTCGAGTCGTTTTCCTCATTCGCATTAGTGGGAGCCTTTGAGTTCTACTTATAGCCGACGGTCACAAGACCAGGTAACAGATCTAACACCGCTTCCGGTTCAAACATCCTACTACCTCCGTTAAGCAGCGGGGACGACTTCCGACTAGTGACTGCGGCCTCGGCAAGCTCAATCAATTCCAGGGATCGGGTGGGAAAAGCAAGCCATGTAAGAGATCGAATTGCTTGTGGCTTTTGATGAGAATCGATATATGAGAGTGCTCGGTCGTACGTTCCGTCGAGTCTTTTTGGTAGATTGGCAAGTGCGTTCGTGACGTCCACCCGTATGCTTGCTCTTTTAAGAGCTTTGAACTGGAGGGACACATACTGAAATCTGTAGATTTAGCTTGAAGTACAGGGTTCGAAGAAATGGAAAAAAGCGATCCTCGCAGCACCTAGAATTAATCTTTCTGTAACTAATCAGTTAGATGGGAATTTTTAGATCTCCCAGAAGAAAGTACTATAAGGAGAGATATGAGGCGGATGGTGGGGCTGTAATGGGAAAGACTTGGTTCAGGAAAGAATTGCTTTTGCGCGAGTGGGGTAAGGCGTAGTAGGGATTCCGAAACCTGCACATGCTACTATTAGAAAAATCTTGAATTCGCGTGTTCATTACTGATTGGATAAGGATCGATGAGAGGCACAAACACAATGGTGGAAACTCATTTTGACTATCCCTTTCATCGGTCTTGGCGCTACATTGTCTTGAATTTTCCGCTGTGTAGGCAATATTCATTTGGTCAGTAGAGGTTCTCTGTACCTGACTTGGGTTTATAGCCTTCAGACTATGCATTTGGCTGCAGGGCTGATAGTCGGTTCGTCGTGCTTTGTAAGCATCTATAAGCGTGTGCTTACGTAGAAGGACGAACTCCACTATTTAATATGCAAGCTTTTCCCCGCCCATCCAGTGAGACCAAACGCGACACATACTTAGCTGTGGTTCTCTTCACCGCCCCCTCTCGCTATCTTTGTGCATGAAAGTCTTCATCGCCAATTCATAATCGATCCGACACGCCAGGTATAGCAGCGAAGCAAGTTTTCCAACTCAAGGATGAGTACGTCGTTCAGTGCGAATAGAATGAACCTTCCTTTGAGGTTCATGCCTTACTTGGTGTAATAATAATATCTACGTGTAGGCTCTTCGGACTCTGCCACATTTCAGTCACTTGTTGAGAGAAGCTGTGAGGCATGGAAATTCCTCAATTTCGTCGCAGAGAATAAAGACGAATGCATCGAGAATCATTCGACTCGATTACGCAGCGTTTCATCTATTGAGAAATTGTTGCAATACGATCAGCTATACTGGTTTTTCCAGATTCGAGATAGTTTCATGAATCAGTCAGAACTTGCCAAATGGGACCCGACACAACTCGAGAGGTACATTCTTCTTCCGGTAGACTACGGATTCGCAAACAACGAAGATTGCTTCTTCATCAGTCACTACTGGCGCTCACGTATCCATCCTGATCCGCAGGGTGAAGACTTGAAGTCCTTCCATGAAGATTTGGATAAGTCGGATTGGTCTTACGCTTGGGTTGACTGGACATGCATGCCTCAAGTTCCACGAAACCAAGCCCAAGACTGGTATTTCCGCCGCATGCTCAGGACTATTCCCTTACTGGTTCAAGATTGCGCCTTCGAATGGAGATTTCCCACCTTTGAACCCCGGGCCTGGATTCTTTTCGAGGTTGCGTCGTGGCTTCTTAATCACAAAATTTCTCAGTGGCTTACAAACGACATGGAGCAGTTCGCTTTACACACGGAAGAAATGGTTAGAGGTAATGGCGTGATACCAACGTTGGAGAAGTACGGATATCGGTGTACCAACAGCAGTGATCTTAGGCTTGTTACAGGGTGGCTGGAGATATTAGTTATCCTGCATAAAATCTTACCGGATATACAGAAGCGGCAAGAGACCTTGGACAAGATCTATCATCCTTCTGTTGGTGCGTATTGGAATCCCGACTTGGGCCTAAGGGTGAATAAGAATGAAGGCACAATAGAGCATAACCAAATCGTTTACCAATTTACTCCTGTATTTAAGCTTACCGCTTAATAGTTAGTTAATTAAAGTCTTACACTTCCAAAAAAGAAATATTTGGGTCTTTTTATATCCATTTTATTTTAACTTTAATATAATATTAGTAAATGTTCCGATTACGTTTTAAACTAATTATAAGCACTCGATATTTTAATATTATTTATTTTAATTACTTTATAAATATTTTTTATTTTTTTAATATAATATAATTTTTATAGTTTTTAAAAATAAAAATAAAAAAGTATTATAAAATTATTTTAAAGTTTTATAAAAAAAATGTTTTTTGAGATCTACGCGTTCGCTTCCCCGGGATCACTCTCTCAGACATGCCTCTCAATCTGGATATGATATTCCGGGTCGAGACAGCATTCTTGAAGTCCAGAATGCGGCTCATGGTTGTTTGCTTGTACGATCGATGTCCGCCGGAGTGGAAAGACGTTGACATAAAGTCACTTAAACATCCGACACTCATTTTGCAGGCGTATCCCAAATCCTACGGCTCTGTTCACGCCATATTTGTTGACGCGTATGAAGGGCCGGGCGGGGATAGGATAGTTGAGGTTGATCCAACCGCTCGGAGAGTGACGCCAACCCGTTTCATTTGTCGCGCCAATGTGAGCGTAGTAGAATCGAAGCTTGAGGAAGATGAAGAGACGGTATCTTATTTTCAGAGAGATGAGCGAGTTTCACGCAGTTGTGGAGGCAAACTGCTAGACTAACAGTGGTGGTATGTCGGGTAAGACTTCTTCTCTCTTCATGGATGCCTATGATTGCACGATTTCCAAAAGGTCTTAAGTCCTATTTTAGAGCGTTACTCGCTATTTGTATTTATCTCCCCGTATGTAAGCCAATGGAAGATATTTGGGCGTAATTGTATAGATCTTAAGTTGAGGTAATCGAGAAACCGGACACTTCGGAATCTGGGCGTAGATACTAAACCAGTACCCTAATATACTGCTAGGCAGACAGAGAAGATAAGGCTGTTAGTCGAGTGTCGAAGACCAATCATTCCTTGATATGCTTGCATATCTATCTAGACAGCCTAGGCGAGGCGCATGCATGAGATGGGTGGTCTCGCCCCAGAATCTCGGCAGACTTGATTAACTGCCGTTTTCTCAAAAGGGCTCTGGTTTTGGCGATGTGACATCTGACTATCTCCATCTATAAGCTCCACATCTACTTCAGATTCGTTTACAGGGCCCCCGGATTATTCTAGCTTAACAATGCCGTCCCACTGGGCGTCCACGTTCCGCGCTGTTGTCGCGTACCTCCCAATCTGCCTCTATGCCGAGTCTCTGCGTCTCAATTCTGCCATAATTCTAGCCATTGCAAGCAGATCAGCATTACCGCTCCCTACAACGGGCTGCATTCGAGATCTCGGCATGATATGGCACCTCTCACCGTCCGATGTGCTATCCGACTTCGACCAGGGAGACCGCCCAGTGGTAGCGAGCCTGCGACATGGGAATAGCTTTCCTTTAGTAAACACAGCAGTCCTGCGTCGCGCATCCATAATTGCGCGGCCCGAGATCCACACGGAATCGGACGAAGCAGCCTTCGCGCCTCGCCAGACCTTTGTCCATATAACATACCTCATCCCTGCCCTACGCCCGGTTCTGCTATCTGACCAGATCTTTTTCTCCTGGGTGGCTATATTTGGCGAACTAGCCACTTTGATAGGCACGTCGGCTGTGTGCTTCAGCTATGGGCTCTTTGTCGGCGGACTATTATCGCTCTGTCAAGTTGCAAGCGCTGTACTTCTGCTCTTGATAGAACATGTGACAGCGTTGGTGTTTGCCCATGAGAAGGCCATCGAGAAAGATACTAGGGTCACAGCGGCTCGCGGGGCCGCCGTCGATGCCCATGTCGTTGTCCAAGACTGGAACGCAACAGACATAGATGTGGTTGTAGGCTACTCCGCCCAACTCCACGCTCTGACCAATATTCCTGGCAAGATCAAACGCTGGAGGGTAGTAGCGCTCTTGTTACGCACGCTGGCTGTGGTGCTGCTGATACAAGCAGCTCTGCTCGGGTCCTTGCTGAACAATAATGGCGGCACGAAGCAAGTGTGGGGCTCACTTACTTGGCTGGCCTGCCACATGGTCATGTTTCTCGTGGCACGCATCGAACCCTGGCAGAACCCAGACGTGTTTCTTGGACCTCAGCTCTTTCGAGTCTCCCGCCTGCCTCCGGTCCACTTTGGCGGTCGAAGGCCAGCGTTGGCGTTTATCGCTACTCTCCCCGGCGTCACATTCAGACACGGAGTCGGTCAATGGGACTGGATGGCCGGGTTCATGCCAGACAACGACCGCCGCCGGGAATGGACTGCCGAATTCTCTGGCGCGGACCGTGACGGTGTTGTAGAGGGGAGTGCGCAGTGGGATCGCCTTACGGACAGCTGTCGCTGGATACTCTCCGAGGTGCGCGCTGCTAGGAGCACGACTGTGTTTAAAAGCAGTAGCCAAAATTTCCTAGAGGCTATTGGGCTGAATCCACGTCCTGGGGGCTAAGAAATAGGCTTTCAAGATCAGTGGGAGCTTAGAGCTGGAGCTTTCCCTCCCGACTTCAACGATAACAGGTACAAGATTCCACTTGGATGTGCAGTCAGTGCACAGCTTTTCCATGCTTAAGAAAATGGCACAGTCTTAAAAATGCCAGTTTATTTGATCTTTCTATTCCAGGTAGACAAGGGTATAGTACAGTAGGTGCATGGACTTACGAGGGCACCCGATTGGGCTAGAGTATCATGTCGGTTGTTGCAGGTGGCTGACAGTAAGCTGAAGCCAAACACTTGTTCCTTCGTACAACGCCTCCATGCTTCCTTTTAATTTTATGAAGTCCATCACATCCCACCCCACAGCACCACAGCTCATCCGTCAGCCGCGTGACGGTGACGTGACGGTGCCATGCTCGACGCCGCAGTTGCGGCCTTCCAGCGCATCCTGGATCGCAACCCCTGGACGCCCGAGCTGGCAGGTATCCTCCCGCTGTCGGCGCTCATCGACTTCATCGAGATCCCGCCGAAGCTTCACGCATTCCAGCTCGTCGGCGCGGCCCCGTTGTGGAGCTGGCCCATCACGCCGGCCGGCAGCCGCTTGCTCCTGTCGGATGATGAGGCTCTGCAACAGAGATGCTTCCTCGACCGTCACGGCAACAGCATCACCCTCCACGGCCTAGACGGCCTGTACGGGGCCGCCTACGTCGTGGCCAACCCCGAGACCCTCCGCCTCTGCCTCAGCGCCTCGCCGCCGCGCACCATTGCGAACCTACACGCCAACATGCAAGGCGACAACCTGCGGGTGCAGAGGCTCGACGTTGTGCACGTCTCGCGGCTGCCGTTGGCGCGGCCCGCACCGCCCTCGTCCTCGTCCTCGTCCTGGCTGCGCTTCGTCCTGCTGGAGCACTGGCGCGTGTACTCCGCCCGCTATCTCGCCACCGCTGCCCTCGGCTGGGTGGTCCTGCTGGCCATGATCGTCATGAGCGCCATCCTCCGCACGTACATCGCCCTCGCCTTCCTAGTCACCGTCCCAGCAACCGGCGCTGTCCTCTTTGCCCTCTATGGGAGCAGCCCCCGCCGCCTGCTCGTGACCAAGTCCACCACCGTCGAGCGGTACAACCGTCTGATCTTAGTAGCGGAGCACATGAACTCGACCCACTGGACCGCCTTCTATGGCGAAAGCACCATTCTCAATTCTCTCATCAACCGCCCACTCGAGCCGGCTGGGCTGGTCATCGCGCCCGCGGCCCGGCCCGTCCTCCGAGCCTGCCTCCGCGTGCTGATTCTGGGCCAGTGGGCCATGGCGCTGGCCGCGGCCGCAACCAAGAACTGGAACTCGTACTTCATCTGCTTCTGGATCGCCTTCTGCATCTTCCTCCACGCCTACGTGATCACCACGCACAGGAGTGCCGAAGACTGGATGAGGTCGTGCGTCGGGCTCCGCATGCAGCGCTACCGTACCCATCTGAGCTCGCGGAGGACGCTGCTCAACACTATCATGGCCCTCAACCCGGCCACCTTTCCTCTGGACTTGAAGACGGGACAGAACGACCTGTTCTGCTTCCGTAAAGAAGCTCTAAAGTGGATAAACCCCATCCTAGAGCCCGGTGCGGGCCGCACGCGGTGGGAGGAGGCGTCTCTGAAAGCCATGAGGGAGGAGCGGGAGCAGAGCCCCAAGTCTCCGTTTCCGTCTGACCACTGGAGGAGAGAGTATGGGAAAGACTACTGGAATCCATTTATTTTGGAGGGCATCGAGATTGCGGCAAGAATTAGACTAGAGGCCAAACTACCTGACGAAATCATCCACTAGGCCGCAATTCAGCTTGCGTCTCTATAATCGACTGCATCGTCGTGAATACTAGTAGCGAACTGATGTGCCAAATTCGTGGGAAATTTAAGATATATCGATTATCATTAGGAGTCTTTGATCGCTGTTACGTGTCTGACAAGCTCTGCTACTGACAGTACTACTGGAGCAGGTTGCTTGGCCAGGTTGAAGCGCTACTGGATAGACACCACTTATGTTGCCAAAACACGAAGTGTCTGTTGCTGGTGTAACTAAGTACTTGAGCAGTACAACTCTCTAGGCGCTGCTGACGCCTTCAGTTAGCCGACGCACCACATCTGATATCTCCCCGAGTTGCTGAACATACTCAGGCTGCATGGCTGATGAACGAAACCCTATAAAAAACAGCGATTCCTTCCGTGATTGTCTGTGGCTGAGACTGGCATTCAGAAATGTGAAGTGCAAGAGAGCGACTCAAGTCCATTGAACGATAAGGTGGATGTCAACACTCTCATATATATACACATAAAGATAATGCTTGCCAGATATTCAGTCCATTCGAGCTACATTAGTTGAATAATGCAAGGAACGATCGTGAGAATTCCTGTCAGTCATCGCGAATGGCACATAATGAGAGGTGTCGGAGGAGCCAGTCACAGCGCTTCTATTCTCAGCAGAAAAACAGGGCCTTTTTCAGCGAGTGTAATCCTACACCAGAATCAACTCATTTTTTGTAGACTGTCTATCATTTCTGGAGAGCTGCTCCGTTCCCGAGCATACAGACATCTAATGTTCTATATACTCTGATTACCCATAGAATCACAGACGACAATTTTGCCCACTAGAATCCGTTTCCGTCCTTGAACCTGAGCAGTCGCCGCTCTAACCTGAGCCGAGCCCTGAGTCCTGAGCACGCTAATGAGTCAGCTGGATTTTGCTCTGGGGGTCACATTTTGGCT
>Ga0302325_10012214_pt1 | contig 18449 bp, 12 predicted proteins | sample Palsa_T0_2_FD_201948 | JGI IMG/M metagenome (GOLD analysis project Ga0302325, IMG submission 201948) | Peat permafrost microbial communities from Stordalen Mire near Abisko, Sweden - Palsa_T0_2 | ecosystem: Environmental > Terrestrial > Soil > Palsa > Peat permafrost | place: Sweden: Abisko...
AGTGAGCGCATCTTTTGGAGTCGTCGACTGGTTCATAATCGGCCCAATGACATGGTCGTACCAGCCGTCGGAGTCGTCCCATGCGATAAAAACGGCAGTATCAGACCATTGCGGTAGTTGCTGGAGCTGGTTAATGGTGTTGACGAGCCAGACTTGCTCGTCAAGCGGTGAGGAGTTGCCAGGATGCCCATCCTGTGCCCGAGCGGCCTTGAGGAAAGTGACTGCCGGCAAGGTCCCGGCCGCTATTTCTTTCCAGAAATAGCTGAGGTCGTAAATGTGATTGGCCGGTCCATCGTGGCCCACCTCGGCTAAATCAACGGGAGCAATGTGGTGCTTGTTGTTGGTGCTCTCATAGAACTGAAAAGGATTGTGGTAGCCGGCATAAGCCGTTTCAGGAGTGCCATCGAGGCGATTGGTTGTGGTGTTGCACTGCGCAGGGTGGCCTGGACTATATGGCGACGAAGGAGTAAATCCGCCTTGAAACCAGCCCCACGAGATGCCATTCGCATTGAGCAGATCGCCAACGTTCTTACCTCTGAAAGAGACCCGATCATAGCTGTAACAATCTTCATACCAAGGGTCGGGATCTCCGATCATGGTATTGTCCACCACATCGGAAGCGAGATCGCCATACTGATCGTCTGCCGTGTATCTCACGTTGCCCGTCATACCTGATGCCAGGTTAATGGCGCCCACTGCCGAAGGGCCGAAAGTCGAGCCGTGGAAGTTATCACTCATGGCAAAATACTGCGCGTAGTTCCACAACGCGGTGACAGTATTGCCGTCGTAATAGCCCATTACTACACTCGTGCCGTACGGTGCCAGGGAAGGGTAGGTCGTTGCTGAGCAGGCCACGCCGGTAAACTGCGGGAATTTGTCCATAAGCCCGGCGTCGAATGCCTGCTGTTCAGGCGTGTAGTAGTGGGTTTGATCGCAGGTGTAATTCTGACTGGGATCAAGACGGAAGGGCTGAGCTGTGCTGCCATTTGGATTCGCCGTCAGCAGACCGGTGTTCAGGCCATTGACTGCCGGAGAATTCGGAAGCGGAACAAAACGGGTTTCATGCGGCGGATTCGCCGCTTTGGGATAAGTCCCGAAATAGTGATCGAAGGATTCATTTTCCTGAAAAATGATTACCACGTGCTTGATGGGCGTCTTGGTGGGAACACTTTTCGCGGGATCGGCGTCGGTTGCCGACACAGAAACAACGGAACACAAGCTTGCGGCAAACAATGCCGCCAGATATTGAGACCTTTTACTCATACGCCCTCCTGGGGGACTTGGTGATGTGGTAGTTTTAACGACCCGCATTATCCCGCGTAACAGGTGCTGGACTGGCCATCAGATGATCACGGCGGGTGGAAATCCTTATACCTTATTTATCGCGCCGCGAGAATATAAAGTTACAACTCACGTTGAGCCTCTCCATTTGGCGTAATCAGGGAGTGGTCGGTGCCGGAACTACCCGAATCAGACCCATCATGCCGCCGTCCTCGTGCTCGAGCAGGTGACAATGGAAGGGAAAAATGCCGATGGAATTGGGGTTCCGGAAATCCATCCTTAGTTTTACGGTGGGATACTGCGCAGCTTTGCCGTCCCAGAACGGTACGGGAATGGTATCGCGCAGAAACGGCTCGTTGATCGGAATCCCAAACCATTCCAGCATCACAAAATGCACCTGATGGATGTGAAAATCGTGCACTTCCTGCGATCGATTTTCGATGATCCAATCCTCCACATCGCCTTGATGCACCACGATGTTCGGAACAAGAGAATGGGCGTCGAATACTGCTGGAGTTTGCCCTTCGACGGTTAAATAAAAGTTCGTCGGGCCATTCGGATCACTCGGATTCTGCGGTTTCTCAGAAAAGTAAAGTTTGCGGGTTCGGACTGGAGCTACCTTCCCCAGCCATGGGAAGCGCGCGGGCTGGGTTGATTGCGCCGCAGCCGAAGGCAGCGCGGCGGTCACTAACGTGGACTGCGGTTCGGGAGCTTCAAGCGACGTGATAACACTCAAAAGCGGTCGGGTAGGATCGTTCTCCCCGGCCGGTCCGGTATTGACGCTACGGGTAATCAACGTCGCGGAAGTGCCTTCGGGAGGACCCTTCACGATGAATTCGATTCTCCCTCCGGGCGGAACTCCAAGGTGACTCTGCCAGAGCGCGTAATTCCCTCCCTGGCCGTTGTCATTCACGGGAGTGCCATCAACGGCGACTACTCCCAGCGCCTGCGGCTTTCCTGCGAATAGCAACTGCAAATTCAGGTACGTAATGGAAGACCCATTCACAATACGCCAGAACTGGCGCTCCGACGGTCGCATGCGTATCGTGGCCGGTTGATACGCGGGATATGGAACAGAAACAAAATTCAGCGAGAGGTCTTTTGCCGGTTTTCCCGAACCACTTCCCGTATTTCGAGCATCGCCATCGCGATCAAGGGTTGCTGCGGGCGCCGTGATGTTAGCGGACACCGATGCGCTCGGATTTAACAGATCCTCATCGCGTATCACAACGACTCGCTCCGGCAATCCCGCCACCTGCGGATTTGCCCGTTCCATGCCTTCGATGATCAGAGCGCCCGATGCCCCGCCAACAACTTGCGCACGAGTGAAGCCATGGACATGAGGGTGATACCAATACAAGCCTGGCGCCTGGTCCACCGGAATGGGAATTCGATATTCAAAAAGCCCGTCCTTGGGCTGAATCGAGGTGTGCAGCACATCGTCCTGATGGCATGTCGGCGAAACAGTCAAGCCATGAAAATGAAGGTTAGTTGAACTCACATCCATCTGTGAGCCCACGCATGGAGTGTCTGCGGGGGGAACCGCATTCTTGCCATTCGCAGAGTTCCCAGGAGGCACTGGCGTTGAAATCAACTTTGGTGTCGGCTGTGGAATCATCTGCATTGGATGGGACAAAAGATTCGAGGAGGAGTTTGGCGGCCCGTTCGGAGCCAATTCGTTCTTCAACCTCAGGATGAGCAGGTCACCCGGATTCAGTCGCAGGTTGGGGGATTCTGTTTCGTCTTTGTAGATATAACAATACCGCGTGCGCCCGTGAGTATCGACCTCGCTTCGAAATGCAAAATCCACAATCAGCACGCCATTTTTGCTGCGCAAATCCGTGGGCTCGGGGATCGCGCTGGACGGCTCCGGCCGCGGACAGACTTCGCTCATTCGAACCGCGGCGAGTGGCTCGTGATTCGGATCTGCGGATGGAGGACTTTGCCGATGTTCACGCGGACGAGAGATCAACCCCTGATTTTCAGCCTGCCACGCGGCGCTGTTATGTTCACCGATAAATCCAAGAAAAGACACAATTAACAGAACGAAGAGGAACGCCATTGATTGTTTTGTTGCTTTGCAAACTATAACGCACCACCAAATTTCCCCGAAACTTCGGCGCGACCTCGTTTATTCCGAATCGAATACCAAAACATTTTACGAGTCCATGGTGAGCGCTCTCGCGATTTTCGAGGTAACCGAAACCGAGCGCCCGGTCTGCCGCTTGGGAAATCGGGGAAGACCGGAACTGCCCTCCAATTCTATTCATACCGGCTTCCCCATCAAGATCCGGGGCAACACGCATTTTCCGATGTCGGACCTGTACAAACCTTCCAATGGCGGTTCGGATGTCGAAGTTTGTCACAAAAAGCTGGACTAATCCGGTGGATCGCATCGGTGGTTTTTGGGCAAGCGAGACGTGAGTTGTCCCGAAGTCGGCTTCGAGGGAGTTGTCGCCAGATCGGTACTGGGAAACGCCCTCCTAGCCAAATGATCCTGCAGGTACGTTGCTAGCGCTCATTTGTCGCTCTCCATATTTCTCCAAAACTAAACCGGCTCAACCGTCCGATGATGTATGCCCTTCGTTGGATGCAGATCTGCGAGGTTCCACATCGGTGATCCATTGCATTTGGATCCTCGGCTGGTGACGCGCCAACCGTTCGAGTGTCCTTGGCATCTCAAGCAGGCCAATCATCTACGAAGAAAACAATGCCCTTATGAAAACACCGAAAACAATTCGTCCGAAGCCACGTGTGTCCCTTGCTAAATCGTTTTCCGGTGGCGAAACCCATCAGGAGCGGACGTCGGCAGAAAACACTTTAACCACCAATCAGGGATTACCCATATCCGATAACCAGAATTCTTTACGGGCGGGCGACCGTGGTCCAACACTTCTCGAAGATTTCATACTCCGCGAAAAGATTACTCATTTCGATCACGAGCGAATTCCCGAGCGAATCGTACATGCGCGCGGAGCAGGCGCCCACGGGTACTTTCAGCCGTACGCTTCTCTTTCGAAGTTCACTCGGGCTGCGTTTCTTTCCGATCCCAAAGTGAAGACGCCGGTATTTGTTCGGTTCTCCACGGTGGCCGGTGAGCGCGGCTCAACCGATTTGGCGCGTGATGTGCGGGGCTTTGCGGTGAAGTTCTACACCTCGGAAGGCAATTTCGATCTGGTTGGCAATAATATTCCGGTCTTCTTTATTCAAGATGCAATCAAGTTTCCCGATCTGATTCACTCGGTTAAGACAGAGCCCGATCGAGGATTTCCGCAAGCCGCCTCGGCGCATGACACGTTTTGGGACTTCATCTCGCTGATGCCCGAGTCGCTTCACATGATCATGTGGGTTATGTCCGATCGGGCCATTCCACGGTCTTTCCGCATGATGGAAGGGTTCGGCATTCACACGTTTCGCCTGGTGAATGCGGCGGGAGAGAGCCAATTCGTGAAATTCCATTGGCGTCCCAAGCTGGGCACGGCCTCGGTTGCGTGGGATGAAGCGGTGAAAATCAGCGGCGCCGACGCCGACTTTCACCGGCGGGATTTATGGGAGTCGATTGCCTCGGGCGATTTTCCGGAGTTCGAGTTGGGCCTGCAGATTTTCGACCAGGAGACGGCGAACCGTTTCGAATTCGACGTTCTGGATGCAACCAAGGTTATTCCAGAGGAATTCGTGCCGTTGAAGATAGTAGGGAAGTTGGTGCTCAATAGAAATCCCGACAACTTCTTCGCGGAGACGGAGCAGGTTGCCTTTTGTCCCAGTCACGTCGTGCCCGGCATCGATTTTTCAGAAGATCCTCTTCTGCAAGGGCGTTTGATGTCTTACCTTGACACGCAATTGAGCCGCCTTGGCGGCCCGAATTTTCATCAGCTTCCAATTAATGCTCCGAAATGTCCGTTTGCGAACCTGCAGCGCGATGGCTTACACCAGATGCAGGTTCCGACGGGTCGGGTTTCCTACGAGCCTAGTTCACTGAACCCCGATGGGCCGCGGGAAGTGAGTGATCGCGGATTTCACACCTCCAATGACAGGCCGGTGAACGGGTCGGCACGTCGTATTCGCTCCGAAACCTTTGCCGATCATTATTCGCAGGCGCGCCTGTTCTACAGATCGATTACCGAGCCGGAGCAGAAGCATTTAGGCCAGGCAATTACTTTCGAATTATCGAAGGTGGAAACCGAACCCATACGGCTGAGAATGCTCGGGCATCTGGCTCTGATTGACGAGGCGCTGGCGGAACAAGTGCGGGACGGCCTGGGAGTCGAGGGTGGCGTGGAGAAGATCACCCCAGCCCGGCAGCCGATTGACTTAAAAGCCAGCCCGGCTCTTCGTTTGTACGGCAAATATCCAGACACGCTAATGGGTCGGAAGGTTGGCGTATTGCTCGGAGCGGGCTTTGATCCTCAGCTCAAGAAGACGCTGGTCGCCGCGGTTTTAAAAGAAAATGCGAAAGCGGCAATCGTGACCACAAAAATCAGCGGAGAAACCGATGCCGATGGGACGTTGCATCCCGCCGACATAGCGTTGCGGGCATCACCTTCGGTTCTTTTCGACGCGGTCGTCGTGCTCTCCGGGGCGGACGGCGATAAGCAGTTGGCGAACAATCCGGATGCGGTCGCCTTCGTTAAAGACGCCGATCGCCACTGCAAAGCGGCGGGTTGGAGCGGCATTCCAACGTTGTCCGGAGAGGCTGGACTTGAACCAGGTCCAGGGCTCGTGGATATCGGAGGTAAATCGGGAGTGAAGACCTTCATCAATGCGGCTCGTATCGGAAGATTTTGGGAGCGCGAACCCGCATAAGACCCGAACAGAGCTGCTGGAATTTCTCAAGCCGTATCGAAAAGATGCGCTGATGAATCATCCGTAGAAGGCCTGGGCTGAGCACGCGAACGAGAATGATGAAGGTGTCAAGCGAATGCCCGGCGGACAGAGTCGCTGGAGTCAGGGCAAAGATTTGTCGTGGGAGCCAGTGCGGCCTGAATTAATTGTGGAAGTTGCTTACGATCACATGCAGGGAGATCGCTTCCGGCACACGGCGCAATTTCGCAGAGGGCGAACGGACAAAAAGCCCAGCGACTGTACCTACGCCCAGCGCAGTGTTCATCATCAAGCGCACGTAGTAAAGTGCCGCGATTTTGTTGCAAGAATCACGTGAGACTTTGAACGCGAAGATCCTCTGATTGATTTCGCCGCGGTAAGTATTAGGCCGTCCGTTGCCGAATCGGGAATGCTACGACGGAATAACGAGGTAAAACCCTTTGCTGCCTGTTAGCCGCAAAGTCGCTCTGAGCCTACCCACAGTTGAGCCAGATCTCTGAGGTTGTGTTTGTATGTACGCGTTACCAGGTATTTCTTCCCACCTTTTACACGCAGCCTGTACTCCCCCGTCGATAAAGGTCGGATCTCCTCCACGGCTGAAATATTCACGACGACCGAGCGGTGGATGCGAATAAAGCCATAGGGTTTGAGCTTCTCCGCCATGGACGAGAGGGACTCGTGCACCAAATAGGGATTAAGTCGGTGTTGCAACGAAACGTAATTACCTTCGGCTTGCACTGCCAAGATGTCGGCTAAATCCAAGAGTAGGATGCTACCCTTTGCCTTGAACGCGATTCGCGGCCCCTGTCGTTTTTCTATAACCTCCAACTGCCGCAAGACTCGCAGGGGTTTTGCAGCATCAACTCGGATTACCGGAAGCAATGAAGTATCTGCAAATTCGTTCATCGTTTTCCCCCTGAATCAGAATCGCTGCCGTTGCCTGACCGCATGCTCCTTCGACATCCGCCGTCCGACTCTCCGAAGTTGACGAGGCGCGCGAAGAGACCTCAGCCACCCCACGATATTTCTAAATCCCACTTTCCACACTTTCGTATCTTGCGCATTCTTTGCTAATACGGCGTAGCCCTCGACCATCGCGATCAGAAAACTGGCAGCCTCGTCTGGATTCAGGTCGCCGCGAACGGTTCCCTGGGACTGCCCTTTCCGCAAAAGCGTAGCAACTCCTTCCCGCCACGCAAGGAAGATTCTTTCCAATCGCTTGCGGAATTGCTCGTCCAGCGGAGACATCTCCTGTGCCAAATTGAGCAGAGGACAACCGACTCGAATGTCTTGGGGCCGAACTGGTATCCGCCGGACAATGCCAATCAAAATGTCGATGGGCTGCCCGTTGCTAAGCAGCGGACGCAACCACCTGTCGCGGATAAGTTTTGCGATGATCTCTTCAACGATGGCATATCCTAGGGCTTCCTTGCTGTCGAAGTGGTAATAGAGCGCTCCCTTGGTGACATTGGTGGCGGCCAGAATTGTATCGATACCGGCACTCTGGAAGCCTGATCTGTGGACCTCCTGAAATGCCGCTTGTAGCAAGTGTTCCCGTGTACGGTCTGGATCACGGAACCTTCGCTTCCTCTCCTGACCCGTCAACATACAGACCAGTATGTATGTTGGACATTTGAAAGTCAATCGCAATTGAGCGGTCTGATTCTTGGCTGCTGACGTTCTCGAATTTCATAACCTGTCGCCAGTATGTATGAGAAGTGGGAGAAACGGTCGCTCTAGCAGTTTTGGGATCGTCCCAGGGTTTTGTTAGTCCGTCACTCGTTTTCGAACTCCGCAACGTCGGGCCTGTTGTTTCACGTAATCGTTGTGAAGGTGGAACACCACATGCTCCCTCTGTTCTGACTCGGCAGGAGTTCGTGAAGTTGTGAGCTAATTCTGCTCTCAATTGCACGCTGACTGTCAGAGCGCCGAGTGGTACCTGACGTAAATCGCCAGTCATCCCGGCACCACAAATTTACCGGAGGAATAGAGGACATATGATCACGCTTAGGCGGTTGCGGAATTTCTGGATACTCGGGGTTGCGACGATGGTTCTGGCTTGCTTCAGCAATGCGGTCGCGCAAGCGAGCTACAAAGTTCAGGATTTGGGCGTTCAGCACGGTGACAACCTGGGCATGCCCATGGGCCTCAATAATTACGGCTGGACGTTGAACATGGAGCAGTTCCTGCATCCTTTCAGCCTTTCCACCGCGAACCCGGCCGCGCGAGGCACGGATTCGATCACCATCGGAGAACTCAACCTCGAACTCGGCACGCTGGGAGGAAAGAACAGTTCGATCAATTGGGGCGGAATCAACGACCGCGGGGAAAGCGTCGGTATGTCCGAGACATCGGTTCCGGATCCGAATGGGGAAGATGTTTGCTATTTCGGCACACACCTTACGTGTCTTCCGTTTCTCTGGAAAAACGGCGTCATGAGCGCTCTGCCAACGTTGGGCGGGAATAACGGGCAGGCCAGCGCCATCAATAACAGCGGACAAATCGCAGGCTATGCGGAAAATGGTATCGTGGACCCCACCTGCCCCCCTGGCACGGTTACGAATCGGATTGACCTGCCGGTGCTGTGGCAGAAAGTCCAAGGCCAAATCCAAGCTCAAGCTCTTCCTCCCTACGGTAAAGATACAGACGGGATCGCGTTTGGCATCAACAATCAAGGCCAAGCCGTAGGCTACTCCGGAACCTGCATCGCCGTGCATTACGCCGTATTGTGGGAAAACCTCACTGCCATCGCGCTTCCGAACCTCGGAAATCCGTTCGCCGTAGCCTACGCCATTAACAGCCGCGGCCAAATTGTTGGGCAAGCCGTTAACTCTGACGGCACACCCGTGGCCGTTCTTTGGGAGAACAATACAGTCACCAGCCTCGGCGGCGGCGACCTTCCGCCGGGAGATGCTGCCTCCTTTGCCACCAGCATCAACAACCGGGGCCAGTCGGTGGGAAGCTCCTTTAACTCCACCGGCAGCTGGTCCCACGGCCTCCTCTGGCAGAACGGCGTGATGACCGACCTTAACACTGTATTTCCGGCAAGTGACCACCTCTACGTAGTCTCGGCCAGCAACATCAATGAGAGCGGACAAATCGCGGGTATGGCGGTGGTGATGCACGGGTCGCAACTGGAAAATGTCGTGCACGGCTTTCTGGCAACCCCGGTAAACGAAGACCTGGGCAAGTCGGTTGCAGACGTCGTAGGTACGCATCCGGAAATCAATTTGCCCGCGGCGAATGTTGGCAATCAGCTTTCGCCGGGGTCCGCACGCCGCTCAACCCACAATCGAGGAATTTTCTGAGCTTCCGCACCATGCACTCCGGATCGTGCGGGACAACATGGGTCACGCGAATATCGACGTGACCCAGATTGTTTTCGGCAGTCATCGCTGGAGTTATTTCAGATCGAGTGAGAATGCGGCATCAAGACTTCATTCGCGTGGGCCGATAGGTTCGGGACTAGCCACCGGAACAACAGGGTCCCGGCTACGGCTCCGGCGAGTTGCGCCCCATTCGAGGCGCCACGCGGCGTGTCGCCTCGAACTAACCCAATCCGTAGCGCTTTCCTCCGGCCGCACTACACAGGTGCGGCGGTTATTCTGCACAAACCTGGCGCGCGAAGGATCAGGTATCGAGCCTGAGGGCCCGGACATTCGCCGCCAAGGAGTAGCTTATGCTTCAAGTCAAATTAACATGATGCTCACGATTGTGACCGTCTGTACTGGTCTGGCGGTCGCGTCCACCGCACCTGCCGCACCCAAGCTTTTTCCCGCGCGGGTTGCCCTGGGTCAAAGTGTGAGAAGAAGTACGTGTCTGTCTGTGAAAGGGTGAGAATGCGATGGAGCCTGTGTGCGAGAGAGCGTATGGGAAAATCTTGTGGTACAGAAGGCTTCTGCTTGCCACTTTGCTTTTGCTCCCTTCAATAGCACCGGGGCAAACGCAACCGCTGGCGAAGCCGGGGCCCGCAACAATTCGACCGTTCAAAGCGCACGTTCCAGACCAGGTTCTTATCGATCTCCGACGCCGTTTGGCGGACACCAAATGGCCCGATCAACTTCCGGGCACGACTTGGGAGTATGGCGCTGACATTAAGAAGGTCCGAGAGCTGGCGGATTATTGGGAGAACAATTACGACTGGCGTGCACAAGAAGCGAAGATCAACCGCTTTGACCAGTTCACCACGGAAATTGATGGACAGCAGATTTATTTTATCCATCAGCGTTCGCCGCGCCCCGACGCAATACCGTTGATGTTGATTCACGGCTGGCCCGGTTCGATCCTTGAATTTCTCTCACTGATCGAGCCGCTTACCCATCCCAAGGACAGCCGTAGCCCGGCATTCCACGTCATCATTCCTTCGCTTCCTGGATTTGGATTCTCCGGACCCACTACAAGTCGGGGTTGGGGCCCACAGCGTATGGCGAAAGCCCTGGTCGTTCTGATGGATCGTTTAGGTTATCCCCGGTATGGCATCCAAGGTGGCGACTGGGGATCATTGATAGCCCGCGACATGGCTTACCAAGCGCCCGCGCGCGTGATCGGGCTTCACTTGAACCTTATTACCGCGGACCGGCCGAACCAAGAAGCAGCTACCCAAATGAGCGATGCGGAGCGGAAACGGTTTTCGTTCTTTGACCGAGAAGAGAGCAGCTTTTTTTTCCTCCAGGCCAGTGAACCACAGACTCTTGCGTACGCCCTGACTGACTCCCCGGCCGGGTGGTTGGCTTGGATGACAGCTAAATTTCAACTGCTTACGGACAACAACGGCGATTTTCTTACGACCGTGGATCGCGACACATTTTTGACCGATGTCACTCTCTACTGGGCTACAGACACGGTGGGCTCCGCCATGCGAATCTATCGCGAGAATCGGCTCACCGGAGAAGAAGCGGTGCAAATGCCACGTCTGGAGACTCCTGTGGCGTATGCGGATTTTCCGAGGGAGGTAGCTGTCCCTCCGTTTCGCTGGATCAGGCAGACATACAACGTAGTACAAAGGACGGAGATGCCGAAGGGTGGGCACTTCGCCGCGCTTGAGCAGCCTGATCTCCTGCTCGAGGACATACGGAAGTTTTTTGAGAAAGTTAATCAAAATTGAAGCCGAAACGGCGCGGCCTTGGGCGCGGATCTGCCTGACTCGCCGGTCATGGTCGGTTCTCAGGACGGACCAAAGCCTGCGACAGAGTTTATCGTTCCCGTGGGCAAATGGCCCGACGGAGCGGCTGCGCCGCTAACGTAAGGGAGGTCACAACGAAAAAGAAACACCAATTGCCGCAATCATGCCACTACAGGGAAGAACCGAATCAAACAGGAGATGATTTCCCAAAACTCCAGATTCCGGGAGATTCTTCCGGGTTTGACGCCGATGATTCGAAGATGCATACTGGTTGGTATGTTAGCTATCAGAAAATTATCGCGACGCAGGCGTGCGACCTCGCGGGATCCGGAGCGCACACGAGAACTCCTGTTGCGGGCCGCCTTTCAAGAGATATACCGCTCTGGCTATCGGAGCGCCGACCTGGATGCCATTCTGGCGGCAGCGGGGGTCACCAAAGGCGCGCTGTACTACCACTTTGACAACAAAGAGGCCCTCGGCTATGCGGTGGTGGACGAAATCATCGCCCGTAATCTTCACCAGAAGTGGGTGGAACCTTTACGGAACGCCAAGAACCCCATCGACGTTCTGGTCCGCATTATTCAGTCCGAATCGCTGAAAAGAGAAGATGTGCAGCGTGGCTGCCCCTTGCTTAACTTGTCTCAAGAGATGTCAGGTCTTGATGAGGGATTCCGCAGAAGGACGGCAAGAGTTTATAAGGACTGGCACGACGCCATGGCGGAGGCACTGCGCGAAGGACAGAAACGCAAGTTAGTGCGGAGTGATATAAACGCCAATGAAACGGCCACGTTCCTGATTGCGGCGTGGGAGGGGTACGTCGTTTTGGGAAAGAATTCGCAGGATCCTCGGATGATGGAATCAGGCCAAAGAAGGGTGAGCGGCCACATCGAGTCGCTGCGCCCAGCACGAGGCCGGACGCGGGTGGCGGGCCGCCGATAGCCGCCGCCCTTTTGTCGAGCCCGTGAAAGTCTTCCAGCGTTCACGCTTGTTTTGCTATAACATACATACTCGTCGGTATGATCAGTACAACAAGCAATGGCGATCGTTCGAGATGGTATTGCGTATTGGATGAGCAAGGCGATTTCCTGCTCTCGTTTCGCCAGATTTAGCGAACAAATCTAGGTCGCTTAATATTTGCCATGACACCCCGGTTTCGCCATTGTGTCGAGTGTCCGAAGTGCCTTACTCGCTATCTGCTTGGTTTCAGTCCATACCGAAATGGTTCCTACCTGCTTCCTCTGGACGCCAGTTCCTCGGAAGAATGGACTTTGTACTGTTCCTGCGGCAGGCCACCCATCTCTAGCAGATGGTGCTGGAACGAGCTGAAGATGTACGCCGTCTCTGGTCGAGCGCACGACCGCGGCTATGGTCCGCCCGAAGAGATTGTGCCGGTAGCCAGAACGTCGCGCCGTTCGAGTTAAAGGCTGGTCGATACGCTGTTGTTCAGTTTTCATCTCGTTGGCCGATGACGCAGCACTCTGGCGGGTCCTTGAACCGCCTAATGAATCGCTCGTCGGACGCGTGATTCCGCTCTGCATTCCGGTTAACATTGTCACTCTTTTGTACATACATTCCTCTCTTCCTCAAGTTGCAAGGCTTGGTCAATCAGCGGGCTCACTGGAGATATCCTTAGTGCGCCCACTGGAGGGCGGCCGTCTATTTCCCGCCTCGGCTAGCAATGACCCTGTCAAGCTTTCCAAGTTGGCTCTCCATGCCCATCACTGCCCGCTGTGTCCACTCATCGCTATGCATCGGGTCAAGTGTCAGGACCATGCGCACGTTGCCGCCTACCGCAAAGAAGTCCACCTGGTTGCCTACGGTGTATGGCTCAACGCCGGGGATGAAATCGGCCCGGTGAGTGTAGGCGATCGTCTCGCCCGGAACGATCTCGGTGTAGGTCAGCCTCGCTTCGGTCGTCAGAGGCATCCCCGCCTTCTTCATGAACTGAACCTGAGGCGGATCGACCGCCGTCATTGCATATACCATCTGGCCTCCGGCCTTCAGATCGAGCTCGTGAACCTTTACCGAGAACCCTTCCGGACCCCACCACGATTCGATTCCCTCTCTAGTCGTCCAAAGCTCCCAGACATCCTCGATCGATGCCTCGTACCTGCGCTCGATGACGATCTTGTTATGGGACCGGTTATTCGCTTTCCCGCTCATGATGTTCTCTCCTTGATGATTTTCTTGTTGCAAGGCCGGGCTTTTTGGCGTCGCGTTTGCGCGCGAGGGCTTCGGCGAACTTGTCGAAACGACCTTCCCACAGTTGCCGATACTGGCTTACCCAGGCATCGAGATCTCTGAAGGGATCGGGGCAAAGTGAGTAGAAGCGCTTCTGTCCATCGGGGCGGACGCGCACGAACCCACCTTCCTGCAGGATGCGGAGGTGCCGCGATACGCCGGACTGGTCAATATCGACGTTCTCGACAATGTCGTTGACCGAATGCTCACCTCCCCGCAGGATTTCCACGATGCGGAGCCGGGTCGGATCCCCCAGGGTTTGGAGCACTTCTACATGCATTATAATACATATGTATCAGGGCGCATATATCATGTCAAGCCTGAATCGTTGCGTGAAAGGGGAATTCTGTGACGGGGAACAGCCCTCGCAACCGAACAGCGCGGATTTCTGCTCCACTGCGGTCAGCTCAATGCGCTAATCCAGCACAAGCCCTAAGCCCGGAAACCAGCTTCCGGCGGATTAGTCTCTGGAAACGCCCTTGTGTCCACGGGTAGGTCCCGGGTAGTCGGCAAACCTTACCTTACGGGGCTAGGTAAGACTAGCCCGTCATCCGGCCGGAGTTGGGGGGCACCATCGAGCTTCCGGTTCCACGCAGCTGGAATTCGGGCGTCGGTCTAGGAATCCAGCTGTACGTGTGGTGATGAAACAGCCGATGCGCGGCCAGTTTCGTTGAATTTGCGTTGATAGTAGGCAACCGTCATGAAGATGACAGGTACGCCGATTAGGGCTGGCAGTACCCAGAAGATTGTGTACAGCTGGCCTCGGGCGACCGAAGGAAACAACCGCGCCCCACCGAACACCAGGAAGGCCGTGTAACCGGCGATGCCCGTGGCGAACATTGAGCTAAGATGCTCATACCACCAGTGCATCCGCGATTGTGGACCCCGCAGCAGGTAACGCAAATTCCCAGCGGCAATGAAGGGGCCAATGGGACTCAGGGCAATGAGCGGTCCGCTGCCATACTTAATTCCGAGAACGAGCACGGTCAAACCAGCGAGAACTACCATCACATTGAGCATCAGACTGAAGGGCGTGCGCATTGCTTTCGGCTCGCACTTCGTCTTAACCGCCCAAACACCCTGCCAGCCCGCCGCCAGAGTGAGGCCAGCCAGGTAGGCCAGAAAGGTTGCAGAGAGGCGTTGCGCCCGCAAGAAATCCGAAAGCTCTGCTGTCGAAAGCGGTCGAGTGATCCGCCGAACGGCAAGAGGAATGGTGAAAGCGAGTCCGCTCATAGCGAGGGCCGTCACGACAACCACGGACATGCTCGCGACATAGAACCATCCGGCGCGTATGTGTGTCCTACCGCCCTTGCGGGCGATAGCCGGGATCCAAAACAATATCAGCGCGAGACCGCCTGCGCCCACGTGCACCCATCGCAGCCACTGAAACAGGTTTGCCATTACGATTCTCCTTTCGCATTCGAGCGCGGACTCTGCGCATGGATTCCTCGCTCCATGTCACCCAGGCCTGATGTGCATGCTCTCCCATTCGCAGAGTCATATGGTGGTGGAAATCAGCCAAGGGTAGATCGTCCGGAAATGCGGGGTCGCGCTGGGACCACTCCTTTTCCTTGTTTCTTAGCGCCTCAAGGCGCGCCGCCCAGCGAGTGTGGAGCTGCTCAAGAAATCTCAACGTGTGCGGCAGATCAGAGAGCTCATCCATGAGGTAGATCTGTGCCAGAAAGGTATGCCGCATGTCTCCAAACTGGGGCTCGTTCCGAAGCCAAGCGGCCAGCTCCTTGCGCCCGGTTGCGGTGATCTCGTAAAGGATGCGTCCGGGGCCGCGCTTGGAGGAAGCGCGGCGCGATCGCAACAGCTTCTGCTTCTCCAGCCGTCTCAGGCTTGGATAAACCTGGCTCAGCTCGGCGGCCCAGAAATGACCGATGCCGTTGTCCAGGACAGCTTTCAAGTCGTATCCGCTGGCGGGCTCGCGCAGGAGACCAAGCAAAATATGTTCGAGACTCACGCCGCCACTATATAACATATTATATAAATGTCAACTGTTGTTCACAGGAGCCCTTGCAACCCAGCACTTTCCAGGCTTTTGCCGAAATGGGGCCGGGCCTTTCTAGAGTCGCGGAGCGGCAGCCTTTGGATCCCAGGGGCAGTCCGCTTGTCCGCAAAGGCATTGTCGCCGGAATTAACCGGTCTAATAACACGATTGTGCTGGATTGCCAAAGTTTTCCCGGCACCGTGAAACCTAGCGTGCAATCTTCCGATCGACTACATAACCCGCGGTTTCTCGGCACCCAAGAGGTGCACATTAGGTGCATATTCGAGAGATCGCTCAAATTGCTGCATCGCCGCCGTGGCATCTGAGTTTGCGGTCCTGATGTAGCAGGCCTGCGTTACCCGGACATTTGCGTGCCGCGAGGCAAGGCCCTTGCTATCGACAAACTCATATGTCTTCACGGCCTCGGAGGTTGTACCTGATGTTCCGCGAAGACTGGACGTACGCGCACCTATGTCAGGCCGTCATGCAGGTGAGCCCGAGTCATTCTGTGGCCGGCGAGTAAGAGCCGAGCGGTTGAGTGGGCAGCCTTCCTCCCTGAGAGCAGGGAGTCCGAAGTGAATAATCATGGGTGCAAGTCCCGAAGAGATGGATGGGGGGACCTGGTGTCCCGCTGCAGGATTGAATCGAGTGATGAGCCTGGTCTGGGAAGTCAAAGGCTTTCTGATAAAGCGAAATGGCGCTCGGTTCGGCGTCGATGCCGAAGTGTTACCACAAAACGCTTGACAGTGGGCACAGTCGTTAGAGACAGGATGACAATTTTCATTTAGTCGCAGATGGCAATTGACGGCAGTGGAATCCCATCCTAACGTCGAGAGGCAAGACGTTAGGATGGGGCACTCGGCGTCACTGATGGAAGTCAGTCAGACTTGGGTTGTTGCTCGAGTTCTCGGATGAACTGACCGGCATGATCACCGCCTGCGTGGTAGAGATCATGTAGAGATACACTTGCGGGACGCCGTCCTGGCTTATGACAAATTTTCCGGCAGGCCCGCCGGAGGCAAGGGCATAAGTGGCTACGATGGTGTTGCCGTTCGGCCCCGAACACCCGCTCCCACACTGTTTGTTTCCGTCCGCGGTTCCGGTAAGATTGCCGGCTCCATCGGCGTGTATCTGGTCGACCTCCGACTTCACGTTCCAATCGACCGGCTGTTCAGTTCCACCCATATAATTTCCGGTCAACGAGGCGAGCGTGAAGGTGCTTCCCACCTGGGGCACCATCGTACCGAACGTCACGGAGTTGTCAGTCCCGGCCACAAAGGCCTGGTTCTGGCCAACCAGATAGAAGACTGGATTGTGTCCACCGGCTCCGCCGCCGCAGTCCACCATGTTGGAGAGCGTTGTGCGTCCGTTCGACGACACGAGGTAGTCGCCCGACGCGCAGAGTGTGCCCATCGTGCCGCCCTGATTCTGGTCGGCCTCCAGGGATACCGTCCCGGCGCCGTTGGTGGTGACGAATCCGGCGGACGCATTGGGCGAGGTTCCTGAATTACTGACGCCCTGCAGTTCGATGACGCTGACGCCGTTGAGCGACTCCTGGTTGAAGGAGCTGCCGCTGGTGGGAGCCTGCTTCAGCACATCGCCGGCGAGTATCACCGCGGGTGGCGTTTCTGTGTCCACCGCCATCGTCAGCATCTCGGAGGAATTGACCACGTAATAGACGAAGTTTATGGTAGACGCCGGGCCGGTGAAGGTTACGCTTGCCGTGCCGCGGCCATTGGACGCCACGCTGAAATTGCTGGCAGTCATGGTTGTGTTTCCAGCACCGCAACCGGAGCCCGAACACCCGTCATCATAATCGACCTCGCCGGACAGGGTACCGGTGCCGTTGGAATTGAATTCACCGGCTATGCCGAAGCGGTTTGAATTCTGATCGGCTCCGATGATTCCGAAGGCGTAGTTGCCGTCGATCGAGCTGGTTGAGAACGCGGAGGTGGTCTGCTTGCGCAGCAGCCCGGAGATAATCGAACTGCTGGCTGGGTCGTAGTGGATGACGTGGCCGTTGCCGTCGCTCGCGTCGAGCGCGACTGCAAGCGTGGTGGGCGTGCTGTTTCCGGCGATGAGGATATTCAGCAGTGCGAGGTTGGTCGAACTCACACAGTACGTTCCGGTGAACGTGCCGGTACTGGGCCCGCTAACCTGTTCGGACACATCCAGGCTTCCACTGGAAAGGTTCCCCGCGCCATCCGCCACAAAACTGCCCACGGCACTGTTGGCGTCGGTTGTGCCTTTCCATCCGTTCATCAGGAAGGCGTAGTTGCCATGGAGGTTGGCGTTGTTTCCGCAGTCCCCAATCGTGATGCTGAAGCTGGCGCTGACGGAGACCGGCGGGGTTTCGGAATCGGTGACCATCAGCGTAAAGGGCGAGGTTCCCGCGGCGGTCGGCGTTCCGGCGATGCCCCCGTTCCCGTCGTTGTTAGGGGTCTGATTAATCGAGAGCCCACCCGGCAGAGTGCCGCTGGTGACGCTCCAGGTGTAGGGCTGCGTTCCGCCATTGGCCTGCAAGTAGGCGTTGTAGGCCCAGCCTTTATCGCCGCCAGGCAGCGTCGTCATTTGGATCGAGAGTGCCGCTACTGCACTGACGGCGATGGTGTATGTGTAAGGGCCGGCGGTGTCGCTCGCGCTATCTGTCACCGAGACGGTGAAGGAGACGGTTTGCGCCGCGGTGGGCGTTCCGCCAAGCGACAACGTGTTGCCGCCGGTGTTGGAGGCAGTCAGGCCGTCCCCGAGACTGACGGGAGTTCCGTTGGTGGGAACAGCGGTGCCATTCACCGTGAAGGTGTAGTTCGGTCCGGTGCCGCCTGAAGCATTGATCGCGCCGCTAAAGCTTTGGCCGATCACGGCGGTCCCGACGGAGCCGGCTGCGGGCAATGTCAGGGGCGTTGCAATCGTCTCGAAGCTCACCTGGACCTGCGCCGAGTCGCCGTTGGTGTCCGAGGCCTGGATCTGCCAGCTATACGACGTGCTGCCGCT
>Ga0302325_10012217_pt1 | contig 18447 bp, 11 predicted proteins | sample Palsa_T0_2_FD_201948 | JGI IMG/M metagenome (GOLD analysis project Ga0302325, IMG submission 201948) | Peat permafrost microbial communities from Stordalen Mire near Abisko, Sweden - Palsa_T0_2 | ecosystem: Environmental > Terrestrial > Soil > Palsa > Peat permafrost | place: Sweden: Abisko...
GGGAGAGAAGCATATTCCGTTCGGCCTAGGCAGGTCTTTGACCAGGAGCTGCAATTGAGCACGGTCCGGAGGGGCGCCGGGCTTGTGATGCAGCGCGCCAGGTAGCCGGTAAACACCGCTGAACGGCAGTTGCTTGGTAGGATCACTGTCTTGTTTGGGCAGCCCATACGGCGGATCCGTGAAGTACAGCGTGCCGTCGGACTTGTACACCAGGTCATTGGGGCTGTTCAGCCGCTTGCCCTCGTAGGTGTCCGCGAGCACCGTGACCTGCGCCTTCGCGCTCATTTGTTCCAGCCTCCAAACATCGCGCTGGGCATGCCCCGCAACCGTCAGCCGGCCGCGGCCATCGAGCGTCATGCCGTTGGACCCGGGCTCAGGACCGGTATACGGTGTCGAATCCTTCCAGCCGCTCGGCTGCATGAAAACACTCACGCCAACACCGGGAGTCCACTTACGAATGCTATTGCTGGGAATCTCAGCAAACAGGAGATAACCAGCCGGTATCCAGACCGGACCCTCGGTCCATGTGAACCCTGGGCCGGTGGCTACTTTTTCCAAACGAGGTTGGTCGGGAATGATCTGGTCCAATGCTGGATCCAGACGCTCGACCTTCACCGGGACGGTAGCCGGCGTTTCGGCAGCATAGGCCCTGCCCAAACCCGCGTTCAGCGGCAGCCCATCACGGCTTGGGGACACTGCAATCACCACAGCACCACCTGTAATCGCACTCAGAATAATCAGCCGGGAAACCCTTTGTTGGATCACTCAATTTTCTCCGACGCCGTAGATGGTTGACTCAGAAACAGACGGATCATAACACCCAGCGCTGACGAATGCCTCGGCCCAGTGGACAAAGGCCCTACAGAGTGTGTCTAAGAACTGCGTTGCACTCAGTCCCGCAGCTGTGGCTGAGCTTAGCCCAGGACGCAGTCTCATAAGCGCTAACACCCGTCCTCGTGGGACTGGCCCCGGCCAGCCAGGCATAGATGTACGCTGTAGATGGTGAATGCTGTAGCCGTACATCGTTAGCCAGGAGGCTTGTAAATGGCGGCCAATCGAAGTGTCGTGGTAACCGGAGCCTCCACTGGAATCGGGTGGGGCACAGTCAAAGTGCTCGTCGCACGCGGATTCGAAGTCTTTGGAAGTGTGCGCAAGCAGACCGACGCAGACCGGCTGGCAAACGAATTTGGCCCCGCGTTCATCCCGCTGCTGATGGACGTCACGGACCATGCGGCCGTGGCACGCGCGGCCGAGCAGGTGGGCGCACGGTTAGGCCACCGGCGCCTCGCTGGGCTGATTAACAACGCGGGGATCGCGGTCCCCGGGCCCTTGTTGCACCTGCCATTGGAGGAATATCGAAGGCAGCTGGAGGTCAACCTGATCGCTCCCCTGGGTATAATTCAGGCCTTTGCGCCGCTGCTCGGCACGGACAGGGGACGCGAAGGGGCGCCGGGTCGGATCGTGAACATCAGCTCCGTCGCGGGCAAGGTTGGAGTTCCTTTCCTCGGAGCCTACGTAGCATCGAAGCATGCCTTGGAAGGGATGTCTGAATCTTTGCGGCGGGAACTCATGCTCTACGGGATCGACGTGATCGTGATTGGTCCTGGAGCAGTAGCGACGGCGATCTGGGATAAGGCCGAGGGCGAGGAATATGCGCCCTATCGCGCTACGGACTACGGGACCATCCTCGATCGCTTTGCGGAGTACTTCATCGCAGAAGGCCGCAAAGGTCTGGCCCCGGAGGCCGTGGGAGAGGTGGTCTATCAAGCCCTCACCGCGGCCAAGCCCAAGGTACGATATGCGGTCGTAGGCAAAAAGCTCAAGGATTGGACTCTGCCCAGGCTCCTGCCGAAACGAATGGTGGATCGGTTGATAGCGCGGCAAACCGGGCTTTTGGCCGCGAAAGGCTAAGCCCTGCGATACCACTGCTGATCGTCTGTACTCAACTTGCGCAGATCACCGAGCAGCGGCGGAGCGATCCAATTGCGGTTGCAAATGTCTCCTGGGCATTCGGTACATCTGCGTGCAAATTACCAATGAGCATGCTTTCAACCGGCATCGAAGGCGCCCGCTCGTAAAGCAGCGTGCGCGCCTGCAGCGTTCCGGCAGAATCGGGCTGCGCATCATTGACATTGCTCATCCAGTCCAAATCACCGGCGGCCAACAATCCTGCATGGATCACATGCTTTTGACCCCACAGCTCGAAGGTCATGCCGATACCGACTAAAAGGCCTGCCGCACCCAGCCGACACCAATTCCGAATGGATACGCGAAGGGTGCCCCAGGTCTCGCTTTTGAGACCTGGGATCCTCCTGGCAAAGGCCAATCGAGTCCGGCCTAGATCAAACGACACCGCCACCATTCAGTCGACGGCTACGACCATGGGCCAAACAATGGCCGCTCATGCGCTCGCTCGAGCCCAGTTCTACCCCATCCTTACTGCCGACCAAAAGACCAGGTCGGCGAGTTGGCACAAGAACACATGATGGGTGGACCAGGCCACGGATCGCCGATGCGCTAATTCAGCCGCTGTGGGCAGTCCTTCGGCGTAAAATGCTGCCCAGAAGGCAAGCCTATGGAAGCATTGGGGCCGCTTATCTAAGCTGGAGAGTTATCACCATCCGGGCGGGACCGGATGATTGCAGAGCGTGGTGACATCGACACGGTCCGCGCCACGTACCGGTCTCGCACCTATCGAGGAGAGGCGGACCCAATCCCTGATCGCTGCCAACGAATGCGCGCTGGTAACAGCAAAACCTGCGAATCGGGGTGCTTTTCCCACTCATGCGTAACCGGCAGGGGTACACCGAGCGGATATTGCGCCGTTGGGATCATGCGGCTGGGTCAGAGTCGCGATACCGGAATGTATATTCTTCCGGGTCCGAAGGTGCATTCATGTATCGCGCAAGCTCCACCCGGTTAGAGATCCCCAGCTTTTCAAAGATGTGAAACAGCGCATTCTTGACTGTGCTCTCGCTGATCCTAAGGGTTCGCGAGACCTCACGATTGCTCATGCCCTCGGCCACCAGCCGTGATATTTCCTCCTCACGAGGGCTCAGCAGGGTTCTTCCCGTGACGTCGGTGACCCGCACCTTGGGGTTCAACAGTCCATCGAAAATCATTGTCAGATCGGCCCGACGCACCCACACTTCGCCCTGCGCAACGCAGTCGATGCACTTCGCCAGCTGCGACAAATTCTCGTTGCTATACACAATCCCTCGTGCTCCTGCCCGGAATGCCTCAACCGCGCGGTCGTGACGCCCCTCCTGCAGCAGGAATATGATCGGCAGCCCGGAAAATCGAGTGCGCAGCTGCTTGGTGAGAGAAAGCGCGCTACTGTTCGCACTTGAATCAGAGATGATCACGACAGAAGCCGCATCCTCCGAGAGTAGGGCGTGCAATGACTCGAGGTCGTTCGCACACATGATTTCCAAACCCAGTCGCAGGCTTTCCAACCCTGTCGCTAGTAGCTCGCACTGCAGACTGCTGCTGTCGTACACCAATATCCTGGTGGAAGTAGACTCCATCTAAAAAGCTCCGAAAACCGCATGAGATGCGTCCAAGTGGGTGGGGGGGAACTAAATTATGGGTTTATCGTGCAAGAGCCCAAGCATCGAGTGGATCTAACTTTCCTTAATTTAAGCCCGCGGGAAATAGGCCTTGTCCGAGGTTGCTAGTGAATCTCACCCAACTTTTTTCCTGTGCCCTAATTGTCTCTCATTCCGGCTCTCAGGCAATAAGTTTATGAGGGTTCTGTACGAATACCTTGGTAACCACTTGCGGACATTACTCATTGCACGCCTTAAGTACTCCGCAAATGTCACATGTTACGACCGTGTTGACAAGAGATGAAAGAATCGCAACATTCATGCTCACGAATTCTGCAAACGTGGTCGTACACCAGTTTCGCTCTCATGTTCCGCGACCCGCGATCACTCCCGTCTCTCATCCACAGCCGATTCACTCAGGCCAAAAGTTCGGATACCCGGGGGGAGATTAGTTCTATTGCCGGAGCACACGACTGCCGCTAACTTTGGCTTAGCTCTCTTGTCATCCTGGCGAAAGATCCTTCGGGAGTCGTTCGCCTTCACTCACACCGGCCGAAATTTTAACAGAGGCCCATCAACTCCTCCGATTCCGAAGGCCACCATGTGGCTCACAGGGCGAAGCTATGTATACAAGTCGACAACCCGCACGCGAGCCATTCACTGGATCCTCACGGGCCTCAGGACCAGCATGGTATCCCTTGCAGACGCGCTACCAGTGCGAGAAGAGAGTCGATGCGGCGCTCCGCGATGAAGGCTTCGAGTCGTTTGCACCCGTGCAGCTGGAGACACGGCAGTGGAGTGACCGCACCAAGCTGGTCGAGTCGCCGCTCTTTCCCGGCTACACCTTTGTGCGCATGGAAGCAGATCCCAAACTGCTCATCAAGGTATTGCGTCTTCCTGGCCTGGTGAGATTTGTAACCAGTGGGCGTGAACTTGTCGAAGTGCCCGACCAAGAAATGGATACAGTGCGCGCGCTGGTTCAGAGTAAAACCAGCTATGAGCCGGGCCCGGTCCCGGCGGTTGGAGAAAGAGTCAGGATCCATGGCGGCTGTCTCCAAGGCGTTGAGGGAGTCCTGACTGCGCAGAGAGGTAGCGAGGAGATCGTGGTCTCAGTCGGCGCTATCCAGAGATCGTTGAAAATTCCGCTGGGCGGGTATCGGATCGAACGCCTGCCCTAATCAAAAATCTGTTGTTGAATCTTGCCCCGTGCGCAGGCGCGAACCAGCTTTTCGGTTCGCGGCCTATCCCCGCTCGCGCAGCCCTGCCGAGTCTCCGGATGGCCTTAACATGCGCTCATTATTGTTGGTTCGTGTTCATTAACACGGTTGTTGTTCCAGACTCACTTCTCTCCCCAAGACGAAGACAGTCCTAGCGTTTCGGCAGTCCTTCACTTCGTTGTATCGCGCGCAAATCGATGGCGAAAGAATCTCGCCGCTGCCCTTGCCACCTACGGAAGTTGAAGGCTCAACGTGGAGCCCAACAAATTTTGTGTGATTCCGTCAACTGTCACGCTCCCGGACGGGTCACCCGCTCCACCCACGACGTCCGGTGCAGTATGTGCTTGGTCATCGAGTATGGAAAATCCGTTCACCGAGACCTGGCCACTACTGTTTTCAGCCCACCAAACACGATGCGTTGAGGCGTTCTCTGCCGCATCGTAGGACATGAGATTCGACTCGGTAAACCCGGTCGCCGCGCTGTGGTAGAAGCCATAGGCCCCTGAAGAGCAGGTACCGGCGCCGGCCAGGGAGCCGGTTTGCGTGTTCTGGATGGAATAACCAGCATTCGCGGAATTCCGATCGACCGTGTTTGATAGCGAAACATTTGTACTGTCCACCGACTGGAAGCCAACGTTTCCTGCCGTATCGGTGGTCACCCCCGTTATGGTCACTTGATTTGCCCCGTCGAAGACATAGAGCCCATCTAACAGGGGGTTCGAGCATTCCACATTCGAAACACTGGTCGTATTGCTTAACGAAATATCAATGCAATCCTTCAAGCTTGAGATCGTGGAAGGGAATTGACCGGCATTCACGACGGTCCCGTTGGAGAAAGTGCTGTTCTCGGGCACAAGGCTGCTGATCGTCGGATCCTCGCCTATGCCAAGGCCGGAGTTAGCGGTGTCTTCGATGTAGAAGTTTGAGAACGTCGAACCGCATGCACCCGCCACGGCGATGCCGCGTGACTTGCTCTGATAGAGCTGAAGGTTGGTTGCGTTTAATCCGCAGTTTGGGGTCGTGGTGGATATGTTTGTCGCGGATAGAGCATCATCGCCGGTGTTATGCGATGTATAACCAACTACCGTTGCGCCCCCGACGTTCTCAAAGTGCAAGCCGTCGGCTGCGGTGTTGCTGACGTTGGTGCCGCCGAGGAAACTGATGTTCGTGCTGTCGGTCACCCAGATGCCCGAACCGGTAGAAGCCTCCACCGTGGTGTTGCCGAAATTGATGGTGCTGGAGTCTTGCACCAGAATCGCGTTGCTGATCGCGTTATTGCGGCTCAGAGGCAGGTTTTGTTCGTCGAGATAGCCGACGTCGAAGTTGTCGAAGTTCGCACCCGAGGAGTTGACAATATCGATGCACTGCCCGGCCGAAGTCGTCGCAGTGTCGCACAGGAAACGAGCCCCGCTGGCCATGATGGCAGTTCCATGGAAACCTGAAAAGACCAGGCCGGCGTCGTACAGCGATGGATTGTCAAGCACATACTGCCCGACAGGGAAGTAGATCACCGCGTTCGGGTTGCTATTGATGATGGACTGGATGGCAGGGCTGTCATTCGTATGACCGTCGCCCGTTGCCCCATCGAGCATAACGTTGATGGTGGTGGCCGTGGGCAACACCAGGCTTACAGGCGTGGAAGCGATCGGGGCCGGCTGTGTGATCGCCGGTGGAACGCACTGGGCTGGTTCGATGCCCGACCCGGTTGGCGCGGCGTTGACGGTGACGGCGGTTGTGGCGGACGCGGTGAGTCCCTGATTATCAGTAACTGTGCAGTTGACTGTAATCGTACCTACTGCTGCCCCGGTTGTGTTGAGGGATGCGGTGAGCCCGCTGCCGGAAATGGTACCCGAAGAAGCGGTCCAGCTATAAGTCAGCGGCCGCCCTTCGGGACTGCTTGCCACCGCGGTTATGGCTGCACTGCCACCCAAAGTTACCGTGGAAGGATTCGCTGAGCAACGAATGGTTGGAGGCGCGGACGCGGGCGCATTGACGATGATAGCGGTAGTGGCGGACGCAGTGAGCCCCTGGCTATCCGTGACTTTGCAGTTGACGGTGATGGTGCCGGCGGCGGCTCCGCTTGTATTCACCGTCGCACTGCTGCCGTTGCCCGCAATGGTCCCTGAGGAAACGCTCCAGCTGTAAGTGAGGGGCCTGCCCTCCGGACTGCTGCCGATTGCCGTAACGGCCACACTTCCACCCAGGGTCACGGTCGAAGGGTTCGCCGAGCAACTAACCGTGGGGGGCTGAGACACTGGCGCACTGATAGCGACCACGGTGGTGGCGGATGCGGTCAGTCCCTGACTATCGGTGACCTTGCAGATCACGGTGACAGTGCCTGCAATCGTTCCTGTTGTATTCAGCGTAGCAATGTTGCCGTTGCCGGCAACGGTGCCTGAGGAAGCGCTCCAACTGTAGGTGAGGGGCCTCCCCTCGGGACTGCTGGCCAGTGCGGTGATGGTGGCACTGCCACCCAGGAGTACGGTGGAAGGATTCGCTGAGCAACTAATGGTTGGTGGAGCCGACGCGGGCGTGGTGACGGCAACGGTTGTAGTGGCGGACGCAGTGAGTCCCTGGTCGTCGGTGACTTTGCAGATTACGGTGATTGTGCCGGCAGTCGTTCCGGTCGTATTCAGCGTGGCAGTGTTGCCGCTGCCTGCAATCGTTCCTGAGGAAGCGGTCCAGCTGTAGGTGAGGGGCCTGCCCTCGGGGCTGTTGGCCACTGCGATGATGGTGGCACTGCCACCCAGGAGTACGGTGGAAGGATTCGCTGAGCAACTGATGGTTGGCGGAGCCGACGCGGGGGTGGTGACGGCGACGGCCGTAGTGGCGGACGCACTGAGTCCCTGGTCATCGATGACTTTGCAGACTACGGTGATTGTGCCGGCAGTCGTTCCGGTCGCATTCAGCGTGGCGGTGTTGCCGCTGCCGGAAATGGTACCTGAGGAAGCGGTCCAGCTGTAGGTGAGCGGCCTCCCCTCAGGGCTGGTTGCCACTGCAGTGATGGTGGCACTCCCACCCAGGACAACGGTGGAAGGATTCGCCGAGCAACTGATGGCCGGGGGCGGCTGAACCGGGGCAGGCTGGACGGCTACCGTAGTTGCGAACAGGCCAACATTGCCTTTGCTGTCCACCGCCTGGCAGGTAACAATTACATTCCCTGTAATCCCCTGGGTGGCCAACGTGGCCGACTGTCCTTGGCTCTGCAGTGAGCCCTCAGTCGCGCTGTAAGTGTACGTAAGAGGGAGTCCCTCCGGACTCACAGCCTTGGTTACAATTTGGCTGCTGCTACCGGATACGACACTGCTTGGATTCGCCGAACACGTGACCACCGGAGACGAGGAGTTCGTCGGAGCATTTTCTACGGTGGAGTGAGTGGTATAGCCACACCCCGCGATCACGGCAATCGCTAGCGCCATCGCGCACAGAATGAGGGTCTTCTTACCTGTGCGCCGAAAGTCAAACCGTTTCATGAAGATCTCGTCTAGAAGACTTTGGCGTTTCAGCGCTGTCTCAAACGACGATCGAACCGCGGCAAAGAAGCAAGGAGAATTACGAAGCGAGCAAAAGCCGAAGCCGGAAACGTGCCACGGATGGAAAACAGAATCTGCCTTACCGACAAGACTCCTTCACCGATCCCGCACAATCTACGTCACTAAAGTCGTAGAAACAGGTTCGAGGCACGAAACAAAGGACTTTCCATGAAAAAAGGTAACGTGATGCAGCCGCCTGCGGGCCTGCCCCAGTCGTGAGCGGGGAGCCAAAGTGACTTCCAGTGCCCTCAACCTACCAACTCCCGAGCCCTTCGTAGCCCTTCACGGGGCAGCTCCATCCGCAACCCACCAGAAGAACCGCTTCGAAGGTAAGGGCAGCTTCAGAACAAAGTGTCTGCCCGCAAGATGAATCTTCCCTCCCGTCGTCCTGGCAGCACACCAGGCTTACCAGGATTGGCTCTAGCGCTTAAGAGGAAAATGAGTATGAAATGGATTTCTGTTTTCTTACTGTCCGGAAGCTGGCTTCTCGTCCCGTGTCTATCGGCGGCGAACATGAATGCTGCGTCGGCGGCCCCAGCGGACTTGCCATCGACGAAGAGTTCCGTGGCGGCGAGCGCGGATTACCTTCTAGGCCCTCAGGACTCACTGCTCATCCGGGTCACGGATGAGTCGGATATTCCCATCGGGCCTTACGAGATCGATTTACAAGGCAATCTTGTCGTTCCCGAAGTTGGGACGATGGAAGCCGCCGGCCTCACCGTCGGCCAGCTCAGAGACGAGATCGCGAAACGATTGAAGAGTATTCTTCAGGATCCCATCGTGTTTGTGTCTGTCGCGGAATACCACAGTCAACGTGTATCGGTTCTTGGTGCCGTCGCATCCCCCGGCGTGCACCAAATCCAGGGGCGTAAGACGCTCTTCGAAGTAGTTTCCGAAGCCGGCGGACTCAGGCAGGACGCCGGGGACACCATCCACATCACGCGCGAAAAGAAGTGGGGCCCGATCCCCCTGCCCAATGCCAAAGTCGATCCCAGTGGAGAGTACTCCGTGGCGGAGCTCAACGTGCAGGCGGTCATGAATGCGCGTGACCCCGCTGAGAACATCGCTATCAAGCCCGGCGATGTGATCACGGTCCCCAAGGCTCAGCTGGTGTATGTGATCGGCGCCGTCAACCGGGCCGGAGGTTTTGCTCTGTCAGAGAAGAAGAGCATGACCGTGCTCCAGGCGCTTGCTCTGGCGGAAGGTCTGGGTAGAACTGCCAGCGCCAAGCATGCTCGCATTCTCCGTGCTTCCAACGGTTCCGCTCCTCGCGCGGAGAACCTAATCGATCTTCGCGACATTATGGATGGCAAGTTACCCGATGCGCCTTTAGAGCCTGAGGATATCTTGTTTGTCCCCAATAGCGCGGCTAAGTCAGCGTCGTTTCGAGCATTGGACGCGCTCATCTCAACCGGTAGCGGTGTCGCTATCTACCATCCCTTCTAGGATCAATCATGGATCAGAGCTTCCACATTCGCCCCCGCATCATGCCGCCAACTGGCTTCGCTTTGGGACCAGGGTCAGGTTCATTGCCCACCTCACCAGCCCAACCGCATTTCCCCGCGGAGGAGGTGGTTGGAGGCCTACCCCAGCTTTGGGCGGCCCTCATGCGCAAGCGAGGTTTGCTCGCTGCAGCAGCCGCGCTCGGTATCGTGATCGGGATCGCGCTTTCGTTCCTCCAGACACCGCTCTATCGGGCCCGCACCGCTCTGGTGATTCAGAATCCGAATCTCGATTTCCTGAACACCCGGCAAGTAAACCCGGTAGGCGAAGAGCCCACGACAGACAACGGAATCACTGACATCACGACTCAAATTCAGATCATCGAAAGTGAGCAGCTCATGGATCGTGTCCTCGCCCAGTTACGAGTTGAAGGGAAGATAGGACCGCTCGAAAACGAGATAAAAAGTGGCACCTCGCTCATTCACCGGCTGCTCCATGGGCCCACACTTTCCGCCGACGATCTCGACTATAGAATCCGTCAGCAGATCGCGAAGAATTTGCAGGTTAAGCAGCTCGGGCCGACCCGTGCAGTCGAAATTGTCTACACCTCTACAGACCCAAAATTCGCAGCGACCTTTGTGAATATGGTGGCCAGCGAATACGTTCAGTCGACCATGGAAGAGCATTTGAACAAGAGCAAACAGACCGAAGAATGGCTGTCCGGCCAACTGGAGGAAATGCGGGCGCGCCTCCAGCAATCAGAGTCTGCTCTACAGGCATACGCACGGAGTTCCGGATTGCTCTTCACCACAACGACCGGGGATGCCGCCGGAAATAGTGATATCTCTGGAAGCAAACTCAGCCAACTCCAGGTGGAGCTTTCCGCCGCCCAGAATGACCGCGTCTCTGCACAATCTCACTATGAGACCGCCCTCGCCGCAAGGCCGGCGGATCTGCCTGATGTGCTCAACGATTTGCTTCTGCGAAACTTGCAAGACAAGATTACCGATCTTCAGCGCCAGCGGGCGGAACTGCTCTCAACCTACACCGACAAGAACGAAAGGGTGCGCAAAATCGATTCGCAACTGCCCCCGTTGGAGGCCGCCTATGCTGCGCAGCGTAGTGCCATCCTCAACCGGATTCATGACGACTACAGGATGGCGTTGCGGCGAGAGAAGCTGCTCCAAAGTAGCTACGAGCTCCAGGCGAATGTAGTCATCGACAAGACCAACAAGGGCATTCAGTACGGCATTCTCAAGCGTCAGGTCGACTCCAACCAGCAACTCTACGAGTCCATGCTGGAGCAGGTAAAACGGGCGGGAATCGCTTCGACCATCCACGCCAGCAACATTCAGATCTTCGATCCCGCCAAGCCGGCTAAGCGGCCCTTTGCCCCAAACCCCATTTTGAACGCCGGCCTGGGACTGGCGGGTGGTTTGCTTGCGGGCAGTTTGTACATACTGTTCTCTGACTGGGGAGGCAAGACCTTGCACGGCCCCAGAGAATTGCAAAGCAGGACCGGACTTCGGGTGCTGGGGACGATCCCCAATGGCTGGGCCGAGCTCAATCCGACTACGCGAGACCGGCTGCTGACTGCAGGGAGAGCAGTGACTTCGCTCAGAAACTCGCCCTCTCGCTTGGGGCTTTCCGACAAGAGTTGCATAGAACTGGCTACCTGGTCGCGAAAGCCGAGTTTCACTGCGGAGTCCTTTCGCTCCCTTCTCACCTCGATTCTGTTCGCGGATGAGCACGGTAGCCGCCCGCGAACCATCGTTTTAAGCAGCGCCAACCCCATGGAGGGAAAGACGACGCTGGCCTGCAATTTAGCCATTGCCATGGCGGAAGTAGAAAAGCGCGTTTTGCTGATCGATGGCGATATTAGAAATCCGCAAATCCACACCATCTTTGACCTGGAAAACGCGTCTGGTCTAAGCACCATCCTGAGCCGCTCGGTATTTAATGCCCAATCCGATCTCCAGATTGTCCCTACCTTTGTCCCCGGGCTTTTCGTGCTCCCCGGCGGTCCGGCAACCGCTGCGGCAGCAAACCTTTTTCACTCAGCTCGTTTGGCGGAGATCATCAGCACTCTCCGCAAACAGTTCGACACCATCATTATTGACACGCCCCCCTGTCTTCTCGCTACCGATGCACGCGTCATCGGCCGCTTGTCGGATGCAGTGATCCTGGTTGTACGAGCCGGTAGAACCCCCTGGGAGGAAGCCCAGGCGGTTGCCCAGCAATTCGAACAGGATCGAACACGCGTTCTGGGTACTGTGCTCAACGACCTGAAAAAGCCTGTGAAGAACTACGCATACTATCAGGCTTCGTCCTAAACGCAGTCGCTGCCACCATGAGCACACAACTACAGGATCTACACAGGGGGAAAATGCGTCTCGTCACCAGACTATTTCCTGGTCTTCAGGTATCAACGGATCAGGGCCGGCGTGATTTTCGAGCTCTTATGACTTCGGTCGCCGGCATTTCCTATCGCGTTGTGGATGCTTCCCTCAAGCTGATGATTATTCCATTGGCCACGCATCTGCTGGGTATCGAGAAGTACGGCATCTGGCTCACCGCCAGTTCCATCCTTAGCCTTTTGATGGTCTCCGATTTTGGTATCGGCTCCGGGTTAATCAATCTGGTGGGAGCGTCTGCGGCTCGGGGAGATACGCGCAGTGTCCGCTCGTTCACCGCTACGGCTTACATCGCCTTCGCTGCCCTCGCATTGTTTCTCGTCATTGCGGTTGGATGCCTTTCGAGAGCCGCGATTCTTCCCCACTGGATAGGCATTGGGGGAAACTCACCCCTGGTTTCTCAAAGCCGGCAACTGTTTATCATCATGGGCTGTCTGGTTGCCGGATCGGCATCCCTCAACGTTGTCAACTTCTTCGCGTCTGCACTTCAGGAGGGATATCTCGCTCACGGAGCCCAGATCGTCGCCAGCCTTACCGCACTCTTTTGCATCTTTCATCTCCACACCAGCAGCATGGTGAATTTTGCGCTGGCCTCTTCGTTACCGATTCTTTGTGCCTATCTTCTTCTCAGTATCTATGTGTATGGATTCCGCCATCGCGCGTTGGCTCCGGACTTCCGCAGCGTCAACTTCGCCCACTTTCGCATTATCTGGCACGACAGCTCGCGCCTTCTCATCGCACAGATCGCTGACACCGTCATCGCTTTTACCAGCAATGTCCTCGTGGCTTCTCAATTGGGCGCTGCCGTCGTTCCCGAAGTGTCTGTCTCCCTTCAGGTAATGATGATCTTTAACTTCGTGAGTTGTATGTTCATTTTGCCCCTTTGGCCAGCTTACGTAGAGGCCGGAGTTCGGGAAGACTGGGCATGGATCAAAACAGCGCTTTGGCGGGGTGTCGTTCGCAGCGTGGGTGCCGTTGCCGTGGGCTGCTTATGCTACACGCTCATTTATCGTGTCTTCATTCATACTTGGTCTCCCGCCCTCCCCATTCCGCCGCTAAGCTTCGTCATCGCTCTCGACGTCTGGTTCCTTATTTATGTTTGGAATAAAAATCCTATGGTGCTACTCAATGCGCTGGGATTTACGTCTGTAAGAGCATGGGTGGCTCCGATGGCAGCAGCGGTATTTATCGGGGTCGCCGTGATTCTTCTGCCCAAGATGGGGATCATCGCCATTCCAATCGCCGGCATAGCGAGTGCTTTAGTAGAAGCGTCGATAACTACCGCGAAAGCTCTTTCCTTACTCTCTAACCGCAGAATGCGGCTTTCCATTGCGCCGGAGGTCAACTTTGTACCGGAAGGCTAATCAGATTCATCGGCCGTCAGAATTTTTACCCAGCGAGGACCAGCGTTGGGTCGTCGTCCACGACGCTGAGCGTGACCACTACGAGCTCCCCATCGCGCTCGCGGAAGTTGGAATTCTCGAACGCTTTGTCACCGATTGGTACACACCGTTGGACGAGCCGTTATGGCGGCGATTTGCCCAGACCAGGATCGCCAAATCCGTCTTTGGGATTTCGAAACGCTATCGGCCAGAGCTTCCGTCCCGCCTCACGGCAGATAACAAGCTCGGATTTTTCTCGTCTTACCTTCGCCACAAATTGCTCCGTCGATTCCTGCTGGATGAAGTCGTGGGTGGAAAAACAGGTCGCCACGCCGCGGCGATTGCCAACCAGCAGGGTGCTCATTTGTTGGCGGCCAGCTATTGTGCTGCGACCGCGTTCGAGCATCTTCGGCCGGACCTCAAGCGCGTCCTCTTCCAGGTGCATCCGCATCCTCGTTTTCTTCGTTCCCTATACCGGGCGCAGATGGAAAACGACCACGACTACGCGGGTCTCACCCAAGAAGCGGAAATCGCTGCCAGTGAAACGGAGCTCGCCCAATGGGAACAGGAGAGTAACCTGGCCGACCACATCCTCTGTGCGTCCGCCTTTACCCGGCGGTCGCTCGAATCAAGTGGCATTCCAGCACATAAGATCAGCGTCATTCCGTATGGCGTCAACAGTGAGATCTTTCGGTTCGGCCGTCCCTCCGTCGACGAGCCGATGAAGGCCCTATATGTCGGTCAGAAGGTCGCACGCAAGGGGCTTCGCATGCTATTGCGCGTTTGGCAGCAGCTACAGCCGGCCAACGCCCGGCTTGTCCTTGCCGGAGGCCATGTCCGGGATGAGTCGGTCCTTCAGGGTTTTGAGCAGCTCTACACCGAGACCCCAAGAATCGGCACCGGCGATCTTGTGCGTCTCTTCCAGGATGCTGACGTCTTCGTGCTGCCTTCGCTGGCCGAGGGTTTTGGCCACGTCTATCTCGAAGCGCTGGCGTGCGGTGTCCCCATCATTTGCACCGAAAACACGGGAGGAGCGGATATCATCCGCCACGGAGAAAGTGGCTGGATCCTTCCCGCGGGCGATCCTGCGGCACTCGCCGATTGTCTGTCCTGGGCTTTCTCCCATCGGCGCCAGGTGCGCGAGATGCGAGAGGCGGCAAGGGCCGTCGCTGAGAAATATTCCTGGGATCGTTTTCGCGAGGAAATCCGGGGTGCTCTGTTCTCCTTCATGAGCCAGGACGCAACCTCTTTTGCCGAACCAACCTATGAAACACCTGCAGCTGTCAGGGATTTCGCATGATTCAACTGACTGTTCAGACTGTCCTCACCATCGATGTGTGTACCTTGCTGGTGTGCGGTCTCATCGCACTTCGTTGTGCGTCCTCCGTGATACACCCTGCGCTGATGATGCTGGGCTGCCATGCTTATATCGTCACCGTTAGACTTTTCCAGGTTCTCAACGGCGGCAGACCGATGTCCTACACATTTGTCTGGCCAGTGGCGTCAGAGGAGTTGATGCGGGCGGCTCTTGCTTCCGATGTTGCCCTGTTGGCGATGGCTTCCGCCTGGATCCTGGTTCGCTTTTGGGGAAACCCCCGCGTCGTGACGCCGCGCGAACCGCGGATATTGCTCTCGTTTCCGCGCGTGCGTGCGTGCGCTTTGTTGGTCATCCTTATCTCAATGGGCACCGTCGCCGCCATCGGCCCGCATAATTTGGTGGCCGCGTCTGACTCGGTCGAGGTCGGGGGACCTTTCACAGATTTCGTCGGTTGGGCGCCCTGGGCGTGCGTCCTGCTGCACTACCTCTATGGATTTCCCATTCCTTTGCTCGGCCTGACCGTCATCACGCTGGTCAGCACCATGCTGCTCAGCCACTTCCGCGGTGTCGTCATCATTCCGCTGATCTTTCTCCTCTTCACCTGGCTTTCGCGCAGAAAGAGTGGTCGCCTGCCCCTCGCCCTCGCGCCGGCGGTCATCGCTCTCTGGCTTGTCTGGTTGCCGATGAAGCCGATCATCCATTCGCTGCAGGAAGGGAAGTCATTAGCAGAGTCGTTTTCCTACGGTATCGATATCGCCTTTAACAACTTTGGCAAGGACACCGGAAGCGGCATCGATTTTCAGTTCCTCGACATGATCGGGTCTACGATGACTCTGGTCGATATTCACGGAGCGCATTTTTGGGGATCATCGATTGCTCCCCTCATCGTCAGCCCGGTTCCGCGTTCGGTCTGGCCCGCAAAACCACGGTTGAATCAGTACCAGGAAGACCTGGACATTCCAAGCAGGAACATGGCGCACTTGAACATGACCGCCGGCCTCGTCGGGGAGTCCTATGCGGACTTCGGCTATCTCGGCGTGATCGTCGTTCCATTCCTCGTTAGCCTGGGCTTCACTTTGGCATATCGTCGACTATCCGGCACCTCGTTGCTAACTCCCGGGGCCTTGTTATATCTCATCTATCTCTCCACGTTTATGCAGCTTTACCGGGATGGACTTGTCTCCGCCATCTGGTTCCCATTCGTTCATTGCGCTCCTATCGGTTGGACGGCCGTCTCCCATTGGGTTTGGCCGCCGGGAAAAGGTCGCCGCCGTGTGACGGAAGAAATACAGCCTGTCAACAGGTTCGAATATCTTCCCTCATGATCCATCAGCCGTAGCATCACCCCCGCTTGTAGCGCGCCCCACCCGGAATAAGCCCCATACAACCTAGAGGAAACGCGACCATGCAATTGTGCCTGACGCTGGAACACCGCTTTCTACAAACGCCCGACAAAAAAATCTGGACCATCACCCAATGTCCCTACGGCTTTTATCGTGAGTACCTCCAGGTATTTGACCAGGTCAGGGTTATCTCACGTGTCTTTCCGGTGTCGCAAGCCGAGCCCAACTTCCTGCCGGTGGAAGGTCCCGGCGTCGAATTTTATGCCATGCCAGGTTACAAAGGCCCCTACGGATTCCTGGCCCAATTTGCCAGCGTCCGCACTAGAGCAAAGCACGCGGTGCCGTCGGGAAGTGCGGTGATCCTTCGCGTGCACAGTCAGGTAGCGAACTCAGTGGAAGGTTGGCTCACCCGCCGGGATATTCCCTATAGTCTCGAAGTCACCGCCGATCCTTATGACGTGCTCGGTCCCGCCGCCAACCGGCATCCGGTCGCTCCCATCGCTCGACGGTACTTCACGCGGCGGCTGCAGAGGCAATGTCAGCGTGCCCTGGCCGTGTCGTATGTTACCCAGGAATATCTGCAAAAAAGGTATCCGCCCGCACAGGTTGAAAATGGGTCGCAATCCTCCAGCAGTGAGGCCAGGCCGGCGGGGCAATGTGTCATGGCCGTTTCCGACGCAAGTCTTTCGCCGGAGTGCTTTGTGACCCGCACGCGCACTACCGCCCACGACCCCTCCTGCCTTCGTATCGTCTTCGTGGGAACCCTGCAGTCGCTCTACAAGGGACCCGATGTGCTCGTCGAAGCGGTCGGTCTCTGTAAGGCGCAGGGCATTCCCGTACGGGTGAGGTTTCTCGGGAGTGGAGAGCAGATTCCATCGCTGCAGAGCCGGTGTGTCCAACTCGGTATCGACCAGCAGGTTGACTTCGTTGGAAACGTGACTGCCGGTGGGCCTGTACGCCAGGAGCTCGATGAAGCCGATCTGTTCGTCCTGCCATCTCGCGCGGAAGGCGTTCCGCGCGCCATGCTTGAAGCCATGGCGCGCGCTCTACCATGCCTCGGGAGTTCCATCGGTGGCATCCCTGAACTCTTACACCAGGAAGATCTCGTCTCTCCGGACAATCCTGCTGCTTTGGCCAAAGCGATCGCACAGGTATTTAACCACCCAGCCAAATTGCAAAGGATGTCGGAGCGCAATCTGCTGAGGGCGACATCGTACTCTACAGAAATTCTTTCCAACCGGCGGCTGGATTTTTATAGACAGGTGAAAGAGCTTACCGCTAACGCCTACGCGGGCCGGCACCCGCATTGGCGACGGTCCTTGTCGTCCAGTCTCCAGGGCTCTTAGCAACACCCACAACCGAGCGCTCCACTCGTTCGCGCTGGCCACGACGACTCGCGTCGAGGGTCATCGTGCGCTCAGGAACGTGCCCGGCAAAAGAGTTTATACACCGTGATTCGGAAAGGTTCTGATGAAGATAGCGATCGTCCACCACTGGTTCGTGACACAAGGCGGCGGAGAGCGGGTGGCAGAAGTGATCGGCGGCATGTTTCCCGAGGCAGATCTATTTACTCTGGTTGCAGACCCTTCACTCGTGCCGCCGGGACTCGCCGGGCGACGTGCAACGTCGTCTTTCCTGCAAAAGGTGCCGGGGGCACGGAAAATCCATCGTCATTTGCTCCCTCTCTACCCTTTTGCGGTCGAGCAGCTGGACCTTACTGACTATGACCTTGTGCTTACTTCCGATAGCGGTCCGATGAAAGGCGTCATCACCCATCAAAACGCAATCCACATCTGCTATTGCCACTCGCCTATGCGTTACCTGTGGGACAGCTACCACGCATACGCGGCGCAGATGTCCCGGCTTAGCCGGTTCGTGTTTTCACTATCAGCCCATTATGTCCGCGGTTGGGATTATCAGGCCGCTCAGCGCGTAACCCACTTTATTGCCAACTCTGAGTACGTTGCGCGAAGGATTTCTCACTACTACAGGCGAGGAAGCACGGTAATTCATCCTCCAATCGATACCGAAAAGGCTGTCATTGCTAAGAACCCCGGGGATTACTACCTTGCTGTCGGCAGAATGGTTGCTTACAAGCGGACAGAGATCTTGATTGAGGCCTGCAACCAATTGGGACGCCCGCTCCACATCGTGGGTGACGGGCCGGAGATGAAAAGGCTTCGCGCGATTGCCGGTCCAACCATTCAGTTCCTGGGTAAATTAAGCAGTGCCGAGTTGTGGCACACGTA
>Ga0302325_10012218_pt1 | contig 18446 bp, 15 predicted proteins | sample Palsa_T0_2_FD_201948 | JGI IMG/M metagenome (GOLD analysis project Ga0302325, IMG submission 201948) | Peat permafrost microbial communities from Stordalen Mire near Abisko, Sweden - Palsa_T0_2 | ecosystem: Environmental > Terrestrial > Soil > Palsa > Peat permafrost | place: Sweden: Abisko...
ATCGTGGCGAAGCTTGGTGAGCGGATTCTATACGGAATCCCCCAGGGGCGCAGCGTGACATGCGTGTTTACGAGGAGGTGTCGGGTGGCGCTGAGGCGCGAACGTTTACCAGGCCAAAATCACCCGTGGCCTTAGAATCCGATCGCGGCGACCGCCGCCCGGCGCGCCAAGCGCCGCGGCGAATAATGGTGTAGGTTCGACGCGAGCGACGGATCGTCGATGCCAATGTCTGCCCCGCGCGTGCCCGTGGCCCTGGTCGGCTTGCTGCAAAAGTATCCCTGGTTCGGCTGGGCCGTATGGGGGACAGTCGTCGTCCCCGTGCTGCGATCCTGGCGTGCCAGGCCCTCGGCTTCGTGGTGAGCGTGCCAGTCGACGTGGTGACCAAGCTCGCGATCACGCTCGTTATCTATGTCTGGGCCGCCGCCCTGATGGCGCAGCCGCACCGCTGGTGCAGGCTCGCTGGCGGCGAGGTGTCGTCAACTAGCACGGATGAAACTCGAACGACTTGCGCAATGATTCCCGCACCCTAAATTGTCAAGGTTTCCCGGGGCCGTTAGCGTTCCTTACGCGCACCTGTGGTTGGACGGCGGCGCAGTGGAACAATAAGTTGCTTTGGGCTATTGCTCCGGCGGACGTTCCGGAGATTAAATGTTTCCCAAGCCCAAGCCGTTCCTAAAACCCAACACCTACGCCTATGAATCCGAGCCGATGGTGAAAGCCACCGGCTTTCGCGAATACGACGCGCGCTGGCTGTTCGGCAGCGAGATCAATCTGATGGGCGTCGAGGCGTTGGGACTCGGCCTCGGCACGCTGATCCACGAGCTCGGCGTGAAGCCGCAAATCGTCACCGGCCACGATTTTCGCTCCTATTCGGCGTCGATCAAGATGGCGCTCACCAACGGACTCATGGCCGCGGGCTGCAAGGTGCACGACATCGGGCTCGCTATGACGCCGATGGCCTATTTCGCCCAGTTCGACCTCGATTTGCCCTGCGTCGCCATGGTCACGGCTTCGCATAATGACAATGGCTGGACCGGCGTGAAGATGGGCGTGGACCGCCCGCTCACCTTCGGCCCCGACGAGATGGGCCGCCTCAAAGACGTCGTGCTCAACGGCCGCTTCAAGATGAAGGACGGCGGCGCCTATGTATTCGTTGAGAATTTTCCGGCGCGTTACATCGCCGATCTCACCAACAGGCCGAAGCTCAAGCGCCGCCTCAAAGTGGTCTGCGCCTGCGGCAACGGCACGGCGGGCGCGTTTGCGCCGCAGGTGCTGCAAGCGGTCGGCTGCGAGGTGGTGCCGCTCGACTGCGAGCTCGATCATACTTTTCCGCGCTACAACCCCAACACCGAAGACATGAAAATGCTGCACGCCATGCGCGACGCCGTGCTGGCCCACAAGGCCGACGTGGCGTTGGGCTTCGACGGCGACGGCGATCGCTGCGGCGTGGTCGACAACGAGGGCCAAGAGATTTTCGCCGACAAGGTCGGCGTCATGCTCGCGCGCGATATTTCCGCTTCGCATAAGAACGCGCTGTTCGTCGCCGACGTGAAATCGACCGGGCTGTTTGCCGCCGATCCGGTGCTGATCAAAAACGGCGCCAGGACTGATTACTGGAAAACCGGGCATTCCTACATGAAGCGCCGGGTCAACGAGATCGGCGCCATCGCCGGGTTCGAAAAATCCGGCCACTTCTTCTTCAATAAGCCGTTCGGCCGCGGCTATGACGACGGGCTCATTTTCGCGCTCGCCGTCTGCGACATGCTCGACCGCAATCCGCAAAAGAGTATGGCGGACCTTAAAAAAGCGCTGCCGAAAACCTGGGGCTCGCCGACCATGTCGCCGCATTGTGCCGACGAGGAGAAGTACGGCGTGGTCGATGCCGTGGTGAAGCACTTCGAGGCGGAGAAGAAGAAGGGCGGCAAGGTCGCCGGCCTGCCGATCCGCGATCTGGTCACGGTCAACGGCGTGCGCGTAACGGTCGAAGACGGCACCTGGGGCCTGGTGCGCGCCTCGTCGAACAAGCCGGAACTCGTCGTCGTCGTCGAAAGCCCGGTGTCGCAGGTGCGCATGCGCGAGATGTTTGAGGCGGTCGACGCGGTGCTGCGCACGCACAAGGAAGTCGGCGAATACAATCAGAAGATTTAAGAGCGTGTGCCGTCATCCTGAGGTGGCCGCGAAGCGGCCCTCGAAGGGTGCATGGCCCGGGCCGTCGCCCTTCGAGGCTCGCTTCGCTCGCACCTCAGGGTGACGAGAATTTCTACACCTCCTGATACACGTCGATCTCCAGCCCACCCGGCAGCATGGCGCGCCAGCCTTGCAGGTAGGCTTGAAAGCGCATGTCACCGGCGATCGATTGCCGGTTGAGCTCGAAGCTTTCCGGCGTTTCGTACTCGATCACCTGGATGAATTTCGCCGGGTCGTCGGCGTTGCGCAGCAATTTGAGCTCAGCGTTGCCGAACGCCTGATAGAACGGGGCCGACGCCTTGATCATGGTGATCAGCTGGCCGGAATCCGCGCCCGGCAATGTGAACCGCAAATGCAGCGTACGCCGGACCTTTGGTTCTTCGTTATCCATCGCTTGGCATCCCTCAATTGCGGCCGGGCGGCGCTGCGGCGGCGCCCGCTTCCGCCTTTATGCTCTACTTAAACGTCTCACGGAACGCGTGCGCCGGATAGACGCCGAGGATCTTCAACGATTTCGGTTGCGAGACAAACTCCAGTTCTTCGAACGCCAGTTCGAGCGCGCGATCCTTCGGATGGCCCTGCACGTCGGCGTAGAACTGGGTGGCGGCGAAGCTGCCGTCGACCATGTAGCTTTCCAGCTTGGTCATGTTGACGCCGTTGGTGGCGAAGCCACCCAGCGCTTTGTAGAGCGCGGCCGGAATGTTGCGCACCTCAAAGACGAAGGTGGTGAGCACCCGCCGCTCCTTGCGGCCGGCCCATTTCGGCTTGCGCGCGAGCACGACGAAGCGCGTGGTGTTGTGCTTGGCGTCGGCGACGTCCTTTTTCAGGATCTTCAGGCCGTAGATCTTGGCCGCCAGCTTTGTTGCCAGCGCCGCACGCGAACGGTCGCGCGCTTCGGCAACTTCGCGCGCGGCGCCCGCAGTATCTGCGGCGACGACCGCTTTGAGGCCGAGCTTGCGGATGATGTCGCGGCACTGGCCGAGCGCATGCACGTGGCTCTCGACCGTGCGGATCGTCTTGAGTGTCGCGCCTTTCGGCGCCATCAACTGATGCTGCACCGGCAGGAACCATTCCGCTACGATGTTGAGCCCCGACCTCGGCATCAAGTGATGGATGTCCGCCACCCGGCCGGCCACCGAATTGTCGATCGGGATCATGGCCAGCGCGGCACGGCCGCTGCGCACCGCCGCGAAAGCGTCTTCAAACGTCGGACACGGCAATGGCGTGTATTTCCGGTAGGCCTGGTTGCAGGCGATGTGCGAATTGGCGCCCAGTTCGCCCTGGAATGCGATCTTTTTGCGTTTGCTCATGACCGTCCCGATAGCATAGCGCGCGCACGAGCCAAATCCTCCGGAGTGTCGACGCCGAGGGGCGCTGTATCGACGATCGCCACATCGATCCGCATGCCAGCTTCCAGCGCGCGCAGTTGCTCGAGCTTTTCGCGCTTTTCCAGCAGCGAAGGCGCCAGCGTCACGAAACGTTCGAGCGCGGCGCGGCGAAAGGCGTAGAGCCCGATGTGATGGTAGAGCGGCCCCTCGCCATGGGGGGCGGTGGCGCGGGTAAAGTAGAGCGCCCGCAACCGCCGCGGCGCCACCGGCGTACCCACCACCTTGACCACGCCGGGGTTATCGCGCTCGTCGGCGCGCGTAATCTCCGCCGCGGGCGTCGCGATATCCACAGCCGTGTCGGCGAGGAGCGCCACCGCGGCAGCGATAGCGGAAGGCTCCAGCGTCGGCAGATCGCCTTGCACGTTGACGACGATAGTCGCCCTGCCGCCCGGATCGATCTTGCCGAGCGCCTCGAAGATGCGGTCGGAGCCGGAGGCGTGGTCAGCGCGTGTCATGACCGCGCGCCCGCCGGCCTTGTGCACCACGGTTTCAATCTCCGGCGAATCGGTCGCGACCACCACCGGGCCGACCGCGGCGGCCTCAGCGCGGCGCAGCACTCGCACGATCATCGGCGTTCCGGCGATGTCGGCGAGCGGCTTGCCCGGCAGCCTGGTCGCGGCCATGCGGGCTGGAATGAGAATGAGAACGTCAGTCATCGCTTAGGGTTGCAAGACGCGCGGCAAACCGGCTATCTCTGCGCTGCCCCTCCCTCTGCCGCTGCGGAGCCATTCAGCGATGGATTCGTTCGAAATCAACAAGATTCTCGGCGCCCTGCTGGGAACATGCCTCTTCCTGCTCGCCGTGCATATCGCCTCCGGAGCGGTCTTCACCCCGCCGGTGCCGGCGAAGCCCGGTTACGAGATCGCGGTCAAGGAAGAGGCCGGCCAGCAGGCGGCGGCCAAGCTGGCGGAACAGCCGATCGAAAACCTCCTGGCCAGCGCTTCGGTGGAACATGGCGCGCAAGTCGCCAAGCAGTGTACGATTTGCCACAACTTCCAAGAGGGCCAGGGCCCGAAGGTCGGACCCGATCTCTATGGCGTGGTCGGCCGCCCCGTCGCCTCCGTGCCGGGCTTCAACTATTCGGCGGCGTTGAAGGCGATGGGCGGCACCTGGACCTTCGATGCGCTGAACAAATGGCTGACCGATCCGCGTAACGACGTTCCGGGCACCGCCATGACCTTCGCCGGCCTGCAAAACGAAAAGCAGCGCGCCGACGTCATCACCTACCTCAATTCGCTGTCCAAGAATCCGCTGCCGATGCCGACGGCGGCCGCTAATCCGACGGCGGCTGCGCCGGCCAATCCGCCAGCCACTGCTGCGCCGGCCAATCCGCCGGCCGCGGCTGCGCCGGCCAATCCGCCAGCCACTGCTGCGCCGGCCAATCCGTCGGCCGCTGCTGCGCCGGCCAATCCGTCGGCCGCCGCAGCGCCCGCCCAGCCTAGCGCGCGGAGCTCCGCGCCGAAGGAATAAGCGTTAGCGCCGTTGCCCGCGCCACGGACGCACGGGGATGTGAAGTCCATTTCGTCGCGGCACGGGCCAGCACTCTGGCGCCGCAATTGAAAAGCACATAATCACGCGGCGTCCGTAGGGGTGGGCTCCGCGCCGTAATGCTTACCTGCGCGGGCAAAATCGTCCAGCCGCGGCGCCCACGCGGCAGCATGGGAGCAGACGATTTCACCCACCCTACTTCTTGGTCGGAGCAATTAAGTGAATCGCCGAACCCTGCTTGCCTCCGCCCTGTTCGCGCTCGGCGCTCCTCGGCTTCCCCTCCCCGCCTGGACCGGCCCTGCGCAGGCGCAGGAACCGGCCGCAAACGCTGTTTGGCGGCACGGGCTTTCGCTGTTCGGCGACCTCAAATATCAACCCGGCTTCAAGCAGTTCAACTACGTCAATGCCGCCGCGCCCAAAGGCGGCGTGGCGCGACAGACCGCGATCGGCACCTACGACAATTTCAATGTGGCGGTCGCCGGCGTTAAAGGCTCGCTGGTGACCGGGATCGACTTCATCTACGACACGCTCCTGGTCTCGGCGCTCGACGAAGTGTCGAGCGAGTATGGGCTCCTTGCCGACGCGATCAGCTATCCGGTGGATTTTTCTTCCGTCTCCTATCGGCTGCGCCCGCAGGCGAAGTGGCACGACGGAGAACCGGTCACGCCCGATGACGTGATCTTTTCCTTCAGTGCATTCAAAAAATACAGCCCGCAGCTCGCCGCCTATTACCGTCACGTCGTCAAGGTGGAGAAAATCGGCGAGCGTGAGATCGCATTTACCTTCGACTCGCCCGGTAATCGCGAATTGCCGCAGATCGTCGGCCAGCTTCTTGTGCTACCGAAGCATTGGTGGGAGGGCACCGACAAGAACGGCAACAAGCGCGACGTCGGCGCCACCACGCTGGAGCCGCCGCTCGGTTGCGGCGTCTATCGCATCAAGGAATTTTCGCCCGGCCGCAACATCGTCTATGAGCGCGTGAAGGGCTATTGGGGCGAACAGCTCAACGTCAATGTCGGCCGCGACAACTTCGACGAGCTGCGGTTCGAATATTTTCGCGACACCACCGTGGCGCTCGAAGCATTCAAGGCGGACACCGTCGATTGGCGCGCCGAGAACAGCGCCAAGAACTGGGCCACGGCTTACGACTTCCCCGCGGTCAACGACAAACGCGTCGTCCTCGAGGAATTTGTTATCAACAACATCGGCGTGATGCAGGCCTTCGCCTTCAACACCCGCCGCGCCAAATTCCAGGATCCGCGCGTCCGGCTCGCCTTCAATTTTGCCTTCGACTTCGAGGAGATGAACAAGCAGATCTTTTTCGGGCAGTACAAGCGCATCGCCAGTTATTTCCAGGGCACCGAGCTTGCGTCGGGCGGATTGCCGGCGGGGCGGGAACTCGAAATCCTGGAAACGGTGCGCGACAACGTCCCCGCGGAGGTTTTCACCACAGTCTATTCCAATCCGGTCGGCGGCAATCCGCAGGCGGTACGCGGCAATTTGCGCGAGGCGGTGCGGCTGTTCAAGGAAGCAGGCTACGAAATACGCAACGAACGGCTGGTCAACGGCAAGACCGGCGAACCGTACACGATCGAATTCCTCGCCGATGACCCGAGCTTCGAGCGGGTCTTTTTGTTCTACAAGCCCTCGCTCGACCGGCTCGGCGTCGGCGTGACGGTGCGCACCGTCGACGACGCGCAGTACGAGAACCGGCTGCGGAGCCGGGATTTCGACGTCATCACGGCGTCCTGGGGCGAATCGCTGTCGCCCGGCAATGAGCAGCGCGGTTATTGGGGCTCGCAGGCAGCCGACCAGCCGGGCTCGCTCAACCTGGTCGGCATCAAAAACCCCGCCGTCGACGCCATGATCGATCAGGTCATTTTCGCCAAGAGCCGCGACGATCTTGTCGCCGCCACCAGGGCGCTCGACCGTGTGCTGCTCTGGAACCACTACGTCGTGCCGCAATGGACCTATGGCAAAGTGCGCAGCGCGCGTTGGGACCGCTTCGGTCGCCCCGATCCGTTGCCGAAATACGGCGCGTCCGGGTTCCCGATGGTGTGGTGGTGGGACGCCGACAAAGCAGCGAAGACGGGGAGCCGACAGTGAAAGCCGTATGCATTCCGAGCGTCATTCCGAAAGCCGCCAAGTGGCTGTCCTTCGGGCCGCCCCGGAATGACGCATGCGGATAGCCCGCGGCGCCATGCCCAACTTAACCCGCCGACGCGTTCTCACGCTCGCTGTTGGAGTGGCCGCCGCAGCGACAAGTCCGGGCATGCGCACTGCCAACGCCGAAGCGGATATCGAATCCCACGGCCTCTCGGCATTCGGCGATCTCGCCTATCCGGCCGACTTCCGGCACTTCCATTACCTCGATCCGCTGGCACCGAAGGGCGGAACGTTCTCGCAAATCGGCCCGAACCGGCAATTCAACCAGAACTTCCTGACCTTCAACTCACTCAACAGCTACATCCTCAGGGGCGACGCGGCGCAGGGCATGGAGTTGACCTTCGCCACGCTGATGGTGCGCTCCGGTGACGAGCCCGACGCAATGTATGGCCTCGCCGCCGCGAAAGTCGCCCGCTCGGCCGACGGCCTCACTTATCGGTTCTTGCTGCGGCCCGAGGCTAGTTTCCACGACGGCGCGCGGCTCACCGCCGATGACGTCGCCTTCTCGCTCAATCTCCTCAAGGAGAAGGGCCACCCGCTGATCACCCAATCTTTGCGCGATTTTACCGGCGCCAAAGCGAGCGATGATGCGAGCGTGATTGCCACCTTTGCGCCGAACCGCGCCCGCGACGTGCCGCTCCTGGTCGCCGGCCTGCCGATCTTTTCCCGCGCCTATTACACGATCAGGCCATTCGATGAATCGACGCTCGAAACGCCGCTCGGCTCTGGCGCCTACAAGGTCGGCCGCTTCGAGCCCGGCCGCTTCATCGAGTTCGAGCGCGTCAAGGCTTGGTGGGGCGCCGATTTGCCGGTCGCCCGCGGCCAGAACAATTTCGACATCGTGCGCTTCGAATATTATCGCGACCGCGAGGTCGGGTTCGAAGGCTTCACCGCCGGAAACTATCTCTTCCGCGAGGAATTCACCTCGCGCACCTGGGCGACGCGCTACGACTTCCCCGCGATCAAGGATGGCCGCGTCAAAAAGGACATCATTGCCGACGACACGCCATCCGGCGCGCAAGGCTGGTTCATCAATACGCGGCGCGCAAAATTCGCCGACCGGCGTTTGCGCGAAGCGCTCTGCGACGCCTTCGATTTCGAATGGACCAACAAGACCATCATGTACGGCTCCTACGACCGCACCGTCTCGGTATTCCAGAACTCCGACATGATGGCGGCAGGCTTGCCGGGCGCCGACGAACTGGCGTTACTCGAACCGTTCCGCGGGCACGTAGCCGACGAGGCATTCGACGAGCCCTACGCGCCGCCGCTGTCGGATGGCTCCGGCGCGGACCGCACATTGCTGCGCCGGGCATCGCAGCTCCTCAAAGACGCCGGCTGCGTCATCAAGGACGGCAAGCGGGAGCTGCCCGACGGACAAGCGATCAGCATCGAGTTCCTCATCGACGAGCCGACATTCGAGCCGCACCACATGCCGTTCATCAAAAATCTCAACGTGCTCGGCATCGACGCCTCGTTGCGTATCGTCGATCCGGTGCAATACCGCGCGCGGCGCGACGGCTTCGACTTCGACATCACCGTCGATCGCTTCAGCTTTTCATCGACGCCCGGCGATTCGCTGCGATCGTTTTTCTCGTCGCAGGCGGCGACGCTGAAGGGATCGAATAACCTCGCCGGCATGGCCGATCCGGCCATCGACGCATTGATCGATGCCGTCATCGCCGCGCCGACCCGGCCGGCGCTGGTCACCGCCTGCCGTGCGCTAGACCGCGTCATCCGCGCCGGCCGCTACTGGATTCCGCATTGGTACAAGCCTTCGCACTGGATCGCTTATTGGGACGTTTTCGGCAGGCCGGCCGCGCAGCCGCGCTATTTCCGCGGCATCCCGGAAACCTGGTGGTACGACCGCGACAAGGCAGCGAAAATCCATCGGGCGGGGTAATCGGGCGTCATGGCCGGACTTGTTCCGGCCGTCCACGTCTTTAATGTTGCCGCGAAACCAAGCCGTGGATGCCCGGCACAGGGCCGGGCATGACGGATTAAACATCGGGAACGAAATGACCGCCTACATCGTCCGCCGCCTTCTGTTCATGATCCCCACGATCTTCGGGATCATGCTGGTGTCGTTCGTCGTCGTGCAGTTCGCCCCCGGCGGTCCGGTGGAGCGCATCATCGCGCAGCTCTCCGGCAACGATACCGGCGCGACCTCGCGGATTTCCGGCTCGGCCGGCGGCGACTTCGGCTCGCGTGGCGCGCTGCAAACCGGCGCGCAAATGGACATCAACGTCAAATATCGCGGCGCGCAGGGCCTCGATCCCGAATTCATCAAGAGCCTGGAAAAGCAGTTTGGCTTCGACAAGCCGGCCTACGAGCGCTTTTTCCTCATGCTGTGGAACTATGCGCGCTTCGACTTCGGCAAGAGCTATTTCCGCGACGTCAGCGTGCTCGAGCTGATCAAGGAGAAGCTGCCGGTCTCAATCTCGCTCGGCATCTGGATGACTCTTCTGAGCTATCTGATCTCGATCCCGCTCGGCATCCGCAAGGCCGTGCGCGACGGCTCGCAGTTCGACGTGTGGACTTCCGGCGTCATCATCGTCGGCTACGCCATCCCCGGATTCCTGTTCGCGATCCTGCTCATCATTCTGTTCGCCGGCGGCTCCTTCTTCGACATCTTTCCCCTGCGCGGGCTCACCTCCGACGGCTGGTCGCAATTTCCCTGGTGGCAGAAAATTCTCGACTATTTTTGGCACCTGACGCTGCCGATCGTGTCCATGGGGCTCGCCGCCTTCGCCACCATGACGCTGCTCACAAAAAATTCGTTCCTCGAGGAATTGCGCAAACAATACGTGCTCACCGCGCGCGCCAAGGGCTGTTCCGAGCGGCAAGTGCTCTACGGCCACATTTTTCGCAACGCCATGCTGCTGGTCGTCGCCGGCTTTCCCGGAGCGTTCGTCAGCGCGTTCTTCGCCGGCGCGCTGCTGATCGAGACCATCTTCTCGCTCGATGGGCTCGGCCTGTTGAGCTTCGAGAGCGTGCTCAACCGCGACTACCCGGTGGTGTTCGCCAACCTTTACATCTTCGCGCTCGTCGGGCTGATCGTGAACCTGATCTCCGATCTGACCTACACCTGGATCGATCCGCGCATCGATTTCGAGACGCGGGAGGTGTGAGTTGGACGTCAAGACCCGCGCCGACGAAGCGATCGAGCCGGCCGGCGATGGCGGGATCAAGCCGCCGATGCGACTTACGCCGGATGCCGAGCCGACCGGACCCCTTGGGCTGGCGCCCTCGCCGCGGCGGTACGCGCTGTCGCCGATCAACAAACGGCGCTGGCGAAACTTCAAGACCAACCGGCGCGGCTATTGGTCGTTGTGGGTCTTCCTCGTGCTGTTTGTCATTACGCTGTTCGCGGAATTAATCGCCAACGACAAGCCGCTCTATATCGACTACCAGGGCAAATCCTACTTTCCCGTTTTCTTCACTTATCCGGAAACCACGTTCGGCGGCGACTTCGAGACCGCGACCGACTATCGCGATCCTTATTTGCAAAAGCTGATCGCGGACAAAGACGGCACGATGATCTGGCCGCCGATCCGCTATTCATACGATACGCACAATCTCGATCTGCCGACGCCGGCGCCGTCGAAACCGACCTGGCTCCTCACGGAGAAGGAATGCAAATCGGTGGTCGAACGCAAAGGCCTCAACGGCTGTAACGACCTCGAATACAACTGGGTCGGCACCGACGATGAGGGCCGCGACGTGCTGGCGCGCATGATCTACGGCTTCCGCGTCTCGGTCCTGTTCGGTCTTATTCTGACGACCGTCTCATCGATCATCGGCGTCGCCGCCGGCGCCGTGCAGGGTTATTTCGGCGGCTGGACCGACCTTCTGTTCCAGCGCTTCATCGAAATCTGGACCTCGGTGCCGGAGCTTTATCTGCTGCTCATCATCTCATCGGTGCTGGTGCCCGGTTTCTTCGTGCTGCTCGGCATTCTTTTGTTGTTTTCCTGGGTCCGGCTGGTCGGCTTGGTGCGCGCCGAGTTCCTGCGCGGCCGCAACTTCGAATACATCCAGGCGGCACGCGCGCTCGGCGTCTCCAACGCCGTCATCATGTTCCGCCACCTGTTGCCGAACGCCATGGTGGCGACGTTGACGTTCCTGCCGTTCATCATGTCGTCGTCGGTGATGACGCTCACCGCACTCGATTTCCTCGGCTTTGGGCTGCCGCCCGGATCGCCCTCGCTCGGCGAGCTTCTGTCCCAGGGCAAGGCCAACGTGCAGGCGCCGTGGCTTGGACTGACCGGCTTCTGCACCGTGGCGCTGATGCTGTCGCTGCTCATCTTCATCGGCGAGGCCGTGCGCGACGCCTTCGATCCGCGAAAGACGTTCACATGAGCGCCGAGCCCCTTCTCTCCGTCCGCGATCTCTCTGTCGCCTTCAGCCATGGAACAGACGGCGGACCGGAAACGCTGGCCGTCGACCGCATCTCGTTCGACATCGGCAAGGGCGAGACCGTGGCGCTGGTCGGCGAATCCGGCTCCGGCAAATCGGTGACGGCTTTGTCAATCTTAAAGCTCCTGCCCTATCCGGCGGCGCGCCATCCGTCGGGCGCTATCACGTTCAAGGGCCGCGAGATACTGCAACTTGCCGAACGCGACATGCGGCGCGTGCGCGGTGACGACATCACCATCGTCTTCCAGGAGCCGATGTCTTCGCTCAATCCGCTGCACACGATCGAGAAACAGATTGGCGAGATTTTGCTGCTGCATCGCGGCCTCACCGGCGCGGCGGCGCGGGCGCGGACGCTCGAAGTGCTCCACCAGGTCGGCATTCCCGATCCGCAAAGCCGGCTCGGCAGCTACCCGCACCAGCTTTCCGGCGGCCAGCGCCAGCGCGTCATGATCGCCATGGCGCTCGCCAATGAGCCCGATCTGCTCATTGCCGACGAGCCGACCACCGCGCTCGACGTCACCGTGCAGGCGCAGATCATCGAGCTGTTGCAGGAAATCCAGCAGCGGCTCGGCATGTCGCTTCTGTTCATCACCCACGATCTCGGCATCGTGCGCAAGATCGCGCAGAAGGTGTGCGTGATGAAGGACGGCAAGATCGTCGAGCAGGGCGGCGTCGAGCGCGTGTTTGCGGCGCCGGCGCATCCTTATACGCGCGCACTGCTCGCCGCCGAGCCAAAGCCCGATCCCGCCCCGCCGCAACCCGACGCGCCGATGGTCTTGCAGGCGACCGACCTCAAGGTCTGGTTTCCGATCAAGCGCGGCCTGATGCGCAAGGTCGTCGGCCACATCAAGGCCGTCGACGGCGTTAGCGTCGAGCTGCGCAAGGGCGAAACGCTCGGCGTCGTCGGCGAATCGGGTTCCGGCAAGACCACGTTGGGCTTAGCCATCCTGCGCCTGATTTCCTCGCAGGGGCCGATCGTCTTCATGGGCCACGCGCTGCAAGGCTTGCGCTTCAAGCAAATGCGGCCATTCCGCCGCGATATGCAGATCGTGTTCCAGGACCCTTACGGCTCGCTGTCGCCGCGGCTGTCGGTCGCCGAGATCATCAAGGAGGGGCTACAGGTGCACCATCCGCAAATGGCCGAGCGCGAGCGCGACGAGCGGGTGATCCGGGCGCTCGGCGACGTTGGGCTCGATCCGGCGACGCGCTTTCGCTTCCCGCACGAATTTTCCGGCGGTCAGCGGCAACGCATCGCGGTGGCGCGCGCGATCGTGCTCGAACCGACCTTCGTCGTGCTCGACGAGCCGACCAGCGCGCTCGATATGCTCATTCAGTCGCAGATGGTCGATCTGCTGCGCGAGCTGCAAAAGCGGCGCAATCTGACTTATCTCTTCATCTCGCACGATCTACGCGTCGTCGCCGCGCTGGCGAGTAGGCTTGTGGTGATGCGGCACGGCAAGGTGGTCGAGGCCGGCGCCGCCGCCGACCTGTTCAAGAATCCCAAGAGCGATTATACGCGTGCGCTGTTCGCCGCCGCGTTCAATCTGGAAACCGCGCCTACCGGCGTGGTGGCGCAGTAAGACCGCCGACGCGGTCAGGCGCCGCTCGCCCGGCGCTCGCGCAAATGCCACCAGACCACGGCGCCGATTCCGATCACCACCGCCGCAAGCAGCACCAACAGCAACGCCGAATTTTCGATCCAGGCGATCGCCGGAATGCCAAACGCCATGATCAGCCCGAGCAGGCAGACCTGCCAGGAGAAGATATGCACGCCGGCGGTGAAGGTGCCGAGCGCCAGCAGGGTGAAGATGGCGAGTCCCGTTGACTCGGCGTTGAACACCCTTTGCACGCTGGCCAAGAACACCATGTTCATCACGAGCAGAAACGCCAGCCAGTGCAACACCTGCGTCCCGATCAGCCGCAGCCGCGCCGCATTGTCGTTGGCGCTTGGCCATCCATACCAGACGCAAACGAGCCCGATGATCGGCGCCAGTATCTCCCAATAGATCAAGATCGGGTGTTTCGAAAAACTCGTATAGCCGACGCCGCCGATGGTCAGGAGCAGCACCAGGCTGAACGGCAGTTCCCTGATCCAAAAGCTCACATGCGGCGATTGGTGCAAGGGGTGCACGTGCGGAACGGATAAATGTTCGGCCGGGCCTGGCTCGGTGTTGCTCATCGGCGCTGCTCCAAGCTCCAAAGGTAGATCAACCGGGGCGACAACGCTACCGGCTACGGCGAAAGCCGCCGCACACGTGTAATCTCGCAACCCGCGCCGCGGATGCGGGCGACCGCGTCGGCGATCGGCTCGATCGTGACCGCCATGTGGAACGCGTTGGCGTGAATAACGGTGGCGTGGTCGCGCGCGATGCCGACGTGACCCTTCCAGAATATGAAGTCGCCGCGTCGCAAATCGGAGACATCGGCGGCTGCACCGAGCGCCTGTTCCTGCATATCGCTGTCGCGCGGACATGCAATGCCGCATGCGTTGAGCGCAATCTGCACCAGCCCGGAGCAGTCGAGGCCGAGCATGGTCTTGCCGCCCCACAGATAAGGCACGCCGACGAAGCGCTCGGCCACGGCCACGAAATCCGGCTGATAGGTCTCGATCGCGGCAAGATGCACCGCCGGCACAAAGACGCCCGATCCGGTCACCGCGAACGGCTCCTCGAGGCAGCCGATGGCAAGGCGCGCGCCGAACGGCAACGCTTCGAGAGGCGGCGCCTTGATCGAGGGGACGGAAAAAACGAACGTCCGCAACGCTACGACCTTGTGCGTCGGCGGCGGCCCGGGCGGCGTCAGCGCGTTCGCCGGCAGCCAGCCGACATAGCCGTCCGCCGCGAGCTGGCCCCAGGCCCAGCCTTCGCCGTTCGTGTCGTAGATGGTGACGCGCTCGCCCTTGAGCGCTTGCGTTGCGAGTGGCGCATCGGGCGCCGGCTCGTGGCACAGCGGCGCCTGGGGCTCGATCACGTCGTAAGCGCGGCCCTCGACGTAGCGCGGCGCCGCCACTTTGCCCTCAAGCTCCTTCGCCGCGAGATCGGCGCGGGCCGGCGTCAGGCGAGGGTCGAAGGCGCGCATCGCTTTCCGCCCCTAGCCGTAGCGCTCGGCCAGCAGCGCGTAGCAAGCGCGCGCGGCCTGGCATTCACCGCCCTCGGGCCGGCCCGGTTTCGCCGTCGGCGTCCAGGCGAACAGGTCGAAATGCACCCACGACTTGGCGGTCACGAAGCGGCGCATGAACAGCGCCGCGGTGATGGCGCCGGCCTGGCCGCTGCTGCCGACGTTATTGATGTCGGCCACTTTGGATTCGAGCATGGCGTCGTAGCCGCGCCAGAGCGGCAACCGCCACAGCGGGTCGTTCTCGGCAGCGGCGTGGCGCATCAGCTCGGCCGCAAGTTCGTCGTCGTCGGTGAAGAACGGCGGCACGTCGGGCCCGAGCGCCACCCGCGCCGCGCCGGTCAGCGTGGCAAAATCGGCGATCAGCGCCGGCTGTTCCTCGTCGGCGAGCGCCAGCGCGTCGGCGAGGATGAGACGGCCCTCGGCATCGGTGTTGCCGATCTCGACGGTGATGCCCTTGCGCGACGTATAGACGTCGCGCGGGCGGAAGGCCGCGGCCGAGATCGAATTTTCCACGGCGGGGATCAGCACGCGCAGCCGGACTTTCAGATGGCGCTGCATTACCATGTGCGCGAGCGCCAGCGCCGTCGCCGCGCCGCCCATGTCTTTCTTCATGTTGAGCATGGATGAATCGGGCTTGATGTCGAGCCCGCCGGAATCGAAGCAGACGCCCTTGCCGATGAGCGTTACGCGCGGGTGAGCGGCCTCGCCCCATTGCAGATCGATGAGCCGCGGCTCCCGCTCGGCGGCGCGGCCGACGGCGTGGATCAGCGGGAAATTCTCGGTCAACAGATCATCGCCGACGATAGCGCGAATGTCGGCGCCATGGCGCGCGGCGAGAGCGCGGGCCGCTTCCTCAAGCTGCGCCGGCCCCAGGTCGTTCGCCGGCGTGTTGATGAGATCGCGCGCCAGAGTCACCGCCTCGACGACGCGGTCGAGTTCTTCACGATCGACGCTTTGCGGCAGATCGAGCTGGACTTGGCGCCGCGGTAAGTGCCGAGCGCGAAGGCAAGCGCGGCGAGCCTGGCGTCGTGCGGATCGTTGGCGAAACGATAAACCGCATCAGGCAGTCGCTCCGGCAGGCGGCCGGGGAGAAACGGATCCTTGGCGTCGTCCGCGCCTTCGAGCCCGAAAAGGACGGCGCCTAATCCGCTCGCCCCAGGCAGCACGAGGCAATGACCCGGCTTCGGCACGAAACCCGCGGCGTCGGCAAAGGCGCAAGCGGGCGCGTCGAGCCGCTCGCGCAGCTCCGGATAATTCGCTGCGGTCACGAACCAGATCGGGATCGCGGCCGCCGTCCCGCTGGCTATGAAGATCGAATCCATCGTCGTTCGCGTGGTTGCACGCGCCGCTCTGCTAGCACGTCATCAGTCACCCGTCATCCTGAGGTGGCCGCGAAGCGGCCCTCGAAGGATGCGGCCCGAACGCCGGGGTCCTCGCCCTCCGAGGCTCGCTACGCTCGCACCTCAGGGTGACGGGAAATTTAAGCGCCGGATGCAGTCGCGCTTTGTGCCTCGCCGCGTCCGTGCCTGATGCCGTAGAAAGCATAGAGCAAAAGCCCGATCGCCATCCACCCGCCAAAACGCAACCAGGTGTCGAGCGGCAATCCAAACATCAAAAACAACGAGGAGGCCGCGCCCAAGGGGGCGACGATATAGACCGCGGGCGCCTTGAACGGACGCGACAGCCCGGGTTCTTTGAGGCGCAGAACAAGCACGCCGGCGCAGACGATCGCGAACGCGAACAAAGTGCCGATGCTGACCAATTCACCGACCAGGCCGATCGGCAACAGCCCGGCAAGCACCATCACGATGACACCAGTGATGATCGTGGTCACGTAGGGCGTGCGAAACCGGCTGTGCACTTTTGCCGCCGCCGGCGGCAACAGCCCGTCGCGGCCCATCGAATAGAAGATTCGCGGTTGCGCCAGCAGCATGACCAGAATGACCGAAGTCAACCCGAGGATGATGCCGATTTTGAGGATCGGCGAAAGGATGCTTAAGCCCACGGCATCGATGCCCACGGCGATGGGATCGGGAACATTGAGTTTGTCGTAAGGTACGATGCCGGTGAGCACCAAGCCGACCACCATGTAGAGCACGGTACACACGGCAAGCGATCCGAGAATGCCGATCGGCATGTCGCGCTTCGGATTCTTCGCCTCTTGCGCCGCCGTCGAGACCGCGTCGAAGCCGATATAGGCGAAGAATACCACCGCTGCGCCGCGAATGACGCCGCTCACGCCAAACTGGCCGGGCCCGGCATTGGGCGGAATGAAAAGGCCCGCCGGGTTGCTCGCCGTCACCCAGTGCGCGGTGCTGAAAAACGGCGCGGCCGCCACGATAAACACAACGATGATGACGAGCTTGATGCCGACGATGTAGTTGTTGGCGCGCGCGGATTCATGGACGCCGACAATGAGCAACGCTGAAATCCCGGCGATCACCGCCATCGCCGGGACGTTGAGCAGCGCCCCGGTCGCATGCCAGGTGCGATCGGCGGCATCGTAGGAAAACGGCGAGTCGGCAAAGACCGGCGGCAGGGCAACCCCGATATCCTTGAGGAAGCTCACCACATAGCCCGACCAACCGATGGCGACCGTGGTGGCGCCGAGCGCGTATTCGAGGATCAGGTCCCAGCCGATGATCCAGGCGACGAGTTCTCCCATCGTGGCGTAGGCATAGGTATAGGCGCTGCCGGCAATCGGTACGGACGAAGCCATTTCCGCGTAGCAGAGGCCGGCAAACGCGCAAGCAAACGCGCCGAGCACGAAGGACAAAGTGATCGCCGGTCCGGCATTGGCGGCGGCGGCATGTCCGGTCAGCACGAAAATGCCGGCGCCGATGATGGCGCCGATGCCCAGCGAAACAAGATTGAGCGCCGAGAGGCTGCGCTTGAGCGGGACTCCGTTGTGGGTCGTCAGCGACTGTACTTGCGGATCCTCCGCTTCGGCTTCCAATGCCGCGATCGACTTGCGCGCCCAAATTCTCGACATGAGCTCAATTCCCAAGATACGGCCTGTCAACGAGCCAGAGCCGCTCAAAGTTTCAACGGCCGTCCAACAAACCCGCCGCGGTCATCGCCGATTGCTGCTTTTTGGCGACGCGATCCATTGAGAAATGCTCGATCGCTTCGTTGAATAGCCGGTAGAAATTAAGCTCGGCGCGCAGGTGCAGAAACACGGCGCCCAATCCGATCGCCGCGCGATCCATGAACACGAACTCGCGCGGCACCGTCACCGGGCCATTCCGCTTGAGCGCCTGGTGCACGCGGAACGCTTCGTGCCTGCCGTAATCGCTCGGCGCCACCCCATCGGCGATGGTGCGCACCCGGTCGTCAAGCAGCGGCGCGTAGATGAAACGCGCCCAGATGTTGAGCGTCTCGATGAGGTCGCGCGAGAGCCGGCGGAAGCCCCAGGTTTCGTATGCGTGCACGACCAGATCGTCGTCGCCGCGCAAGAGCCCGTGATAGAGGTCGACCACGCCGCGGACGAATTTCGGCGCGAAGATGCGGATACAGCCGTAATCCAGGAGGTTGATGCCGGAGGGCTTACCGTTCTCCGCGAATATCGTGTAATTGCCCAGATGCGGGTCGCCGTGGATGACGCCGAAGCGGCTGAACGGAAACCACCAGGCGGTGAACATGGCGGTGGCGAGCGCGTTGCGCACGGCGAGTGGATCGTTCCTG
>Ga0302325_10012220_pt1 | contig 18444 bp, 18 predicted proteins | sample Palsa_T0_2_FD_201948 | JGI IMG/M metagenome (GOLD analysis project Ga0302325, IMG submission 201948) | Peat permafrost microbial communities from Stordalen Mire near Abisko, Sweden - Palsa_T0_2 | ecosystem: Environmental > Terrestrial > Soil > Palsa > Peat permafrost | place: Sweden: Abisko...
ATGAGCACAGGATAGCTGAACTTGATGCGGGAAAACACTTACCACTCCCAGCATCCCCCTTCCCACCAAATATCAAAGGATCCCGCTGCCACATAAGCAAGATCCAGCGTCGCACTTCAGATAAATCAGCTGACGTCTCCCTCACCGTTTCAGAGGGGAATGAAATGTAACTCACCTCCCCAAACTCCTAACCCCATGCACCATCCCCCCCTTCCCACCCCGGCTCCCAATCTCCGCCGCCATATTCACAAAACTATTAACCTTCCTCCACATATTCCCGCCCTCTACATCCCTCCTATCCTTCCCCCACTCACAGCTAAAAATACACCCCTTCGGCGCCTCCTTGCCTAGGACCTCTTTCGGACTATTAACTAACGGGAGCCTCTTCCTTTCCTTCACCACCTCCCCCTTTCCATTTCTACAATCATCGTCTTGCCAAGCTCCATAACCAGTTAAGGAGGAGTAAGTGGTGTCTAAGAGCGGTTGGTAGATTACACCGATGATGGGAACACCGTGAAGGACGAAGCCGATGGAGACGCAGAACATGGGGAAGAGGTGCGTGTAATTTACTGTTCCGTCGAGGGGGTCTACGACCCAAGTTGGGGAGTCGTCGATCAGGTATTCTTTGGAGGAGCCTTTGGAGTAGGTTTCTTCGCCGATGAATCTATTCTCGTCAGTTTTCTCTTTTCATCACCACTCCACCCTCAACCTCAACCCCACAAACCCAAACCAACCCCCCACAAACAGAACCAGAAGGGAAGCGAGCAATACCTATGATCAGGATACACCCTCTCAATCTCCCCCTTAACAAAAGCCTCCACATCTTCCCAATTCCCCGTAATCAGCCAAAACATCATAAATAATAATAGCAAGGAGGGAGGATAGGTAATCTTACCCAAATCAGTCTGCGTAACAATATCCACCGCATTCATCTTCTCCTCCTGCCCCCCCGCATCCCTCCCCCCAAAATCCCCCATCCTCTTCTCCACACCCTCCATCAAGACCCTCCCCGCCCTCCTCCCCAAATCCAGCGCAAACGCGTAGATCTCCTTCAATTCCTCGTCGCTGAACAACGTCGCCATTTCGGGGGGCTCGGTTGGCTTCTTCTTCTTCTTCTTTTTTTTTGTGAGGGGTGGGATTAGGGGGGTTGGGAAGGGAGGGGAGCGGGAATCCTCGTGATGTGTGGGTGTGGGAATGTTGGTTTGATGCTGGTGGTGTTCGGTGGGTGGAATGGTCCGATGTAAGGCGGTGGTAAGCGGCAGCATGGTGGGGTGGTGGGGTCATGGCTGTAACTTCTTCCGATACAGTAGCGGGGGTATAAGCTTCAGCGTATCGGGCGAAGGTAGATTGTGAAAATCAGATATGTTTTAGGTGTTCTTCTCGTTGAGTAGTCATATTAATTAATCGAGTCCCAAATTTCATCAGCTGTTCTGCTCGACGCCACTTTGGATGAATATAATTATTGATGTCATACTTCATTCGGTTCTGAGAGTTTACTGGTAATTATCTCAGAATTCTACAACGTCCAATTGTAATTAGGACATTCATTATCCCGCTCTTCCTATCGTCCTCTGCTCCTCGGCCGCACTCAACGCCTGCAAAATCTGGCTGGCTTCGATTCCCTCATTCTCATCACCCACTGCAACGTCCATGCCTGTAGCTCCAAATCCACTAGCCATGGTCATTCCACCGAAAACGTTTCCACTCGCATCAAAGAAATCCGTCGTCTCGGCATTAGAGTTCGCAACCAGCTGCTGAAAAACATGGTTCTGATGTAACGGATCCGGCTCTTGACAAAAGGCGTAGAAATCCTGGTTCATATTGTCGGATTCCGTGAAGCCCAGATTCATGAGACTTTGATCCCAATTGCCGGACCTAATGACAATGTCAGCAATGGAATATTGGACAGGATCGTTATACATACCATTCTGTGGCATCCAGACGCATGAGCTCATTGAACATGGGGTCGAATTCCACGTCGGCAGAGCTCATAGTCAAGGAGCGGTGAAGTTGTGGGTTATTTGGTGGTGCGATGTTGAAGGATTCCTGTGGTTGAAGAGACGCAACAGGGGCAGACGACTTGTCAGTGGCAGAAGTAGATGGGCGCTTGTTTTGGAGGTATGGGGCATGAGCATTTTCGTATATATTCAGGGGATTTTGCGGCAAACCGTGGCCTGACGATTGTCCGAATGATGAGCTTCGTGGGACTTGGGCTTTGAATGAATGCATTGTATTCCTTGATTGTTGTACAGTCTCGGGTCTTGTCATTGGCCTGAAGACCCGAGGACTATGAGAACTCAATGTCTCGTAACTTGTCATGCTTTGAGGTGTTTTGCCTCCTGACATTGGCGTATCATTATCCTGGCTGATTCCACTGATTAAGTCAAAAGCAACTTGACTCTGTCGCCGAGCTTCTGAAGCTGATTGGCAAGTGATGGAGTTTTTGAAGGATTCAAAAACGGGCCAAGCTGGTTCCATGGCATCAAGGCAGTGATCGAGGCTCCTCTTCCAGTCATTGAAAACGATATGCGTATTTTCAATGCTGCTCTGAACCGCGTGGACAACATCATAGGCTGTTTTGACAAAGTACTCATAAGTTGGAGGAACTATCAAGAGCCCAAAATTGTTCGAATGTTGGTTGATAAGCCCAACCACATGTTTGGCTGGCCTGGTACATGGTTCCAAGTCCACTGCTTCGTATTCATTGCCCTGTGAAAGCAAATGCGATGCAGCCAATGTAGTGAAATAGATGTTGTAAAGGTGGTTTTGATGGGGAAGTAAAACTGACGATTGCTCGCCGTTACTCGAAAGTAAGTCAAGAAAGGAGCCAGGTTGTGATTGACTCCAGGTCTCCAACTTTTCCAATAGGGTCGTGCTGGCTTGCATGCAATTGACACCCGCTGGCACACAGGTAGCATCATTGAGAGATTTCAGCACTTGTATCAGCCGATTGAAAGTGCTGAGAATCGAAGCAGGGACCCGAGAATTTCCAGAAATACCTCTGCGCACAGTCAGACAGTCCGTCCACGGATCCCATTCTTCCAATCCGTCCTCTTCCACGAGCCCAATAGCATCTATGTCGTCCGTCCTTAAGTGTGGCCGTCGTTTTAGACGAGCAGCTACTAGTGTATCGAGCACAAAGCAGCCTAGAAAGACATGTTTTGATCTTGAACGAGCCTTTGTGGAATTTGAGAGAAGGTCCATTGGTCGATCCAGATGGAGATCAACGGCGGCCCGGACAGCGTGTCCGATTAAGGACCAGGCTCTGCTATACTGCCCCATGCCCATATTCGCTAAAGTCAAGATCAGGAGAGCCTGAACGTGGCCTACGTTTTGTCAGCCGGATTGCAAGAGGCGAGGTATCCACTATATATGCGTAAATAACCAAATCGAGTGAAACGCTCAGTACATAATGTCCACGAGTAGAGGAGAGACTGAAACTAAAACCTATTGGGAACCAACTCGGATCTCAGAGGTCTCCTGAAGCTTTAGCCTGACCTGAATGGGACAAGTCTCCTCCAGGAAGTAACGGGATATGCTTACCAAGCTCAAGATTGCCTTCCTCGTTCGGAATGAGAGCTCTGGCTCGCGAGTACATTCTTTCAGCGGTCCACACCATCTCTCCGACATTACCTAGAGCACGCGGTATATTGTTTATGGCTCTATGCTGAAACTTCGCATATGCTATGGCCGCCCATAATACTGCGTTTTCACCAGATCCAGACGATAATGCTGCCGCGTTACGGTTCTGGGAGTATTGATATGACGTTCGTAATAAGTCGTGCTTCTCAATGATTGGCAGCCATGAATGTGTATATGAGAAATACACATCGAGGAGGTGCCAAGTTTCAGAAGGTAATTCCGGGAGATCGATACTTGCTGCAGCCGGTGTACCACTTGATACCGCGCCGTGGGCTGTTGAAGGACTTAAGATCGATTCATATTCTTTACCCAGGAAATCCTTCCATTAAATTGTCAGTATCCTAATGTCTCGAACCGCTGAGGACATTGAGGGTAATCAGAAGGGAGAAGTGGTGCTTACATCGATGGCTGAGACGCGGGCAGGCGATGGGGCCTTCTGGAAGTTGGTTTGTGAATTCTTGCCAACGGGAATTCCCTGCCATTGGCCTCCATTCTCATAAGCAGCCGTTGTGCCAAGCCTTTTAGTAGATTGAAAATCAGAGTCCATCCGTTTTCTCTTCATAGTCTCAGTAGAAGGCTCTTGAGATGAAAGTAATCTCTCAAGCTCTCGCGACATTTGAGATTTCCTCCAGGCTTCTACCCAGGTTTCGGAATTATCTGACCAGTATTGTTATTGGATGTCCTTGTTTTGATCGGACATTGGTCAATGGATGGGACAATGCTTACTTTCGTCATTCCAAACGTTAAGAGCACTCTTGTTACCATCCTTAGTGCCGGCCAATGCGGTCAGTATGCTGTCTTCGATGGCATCAACCTCTTTTATGGCTATTCCCCATAGCTTTTCTAGTCCTCGCACATATCCTTCCGGGAGCCCCCTCTTTTTCACATTCGCATCGTAGGAACAGGACCGCCCGTTAGTAATACATGTTGAGCATGCCTAGTTGAGATTAGTATAGTATCCTAAGCAGAACATTACTGAGGATCGAGTCGCGCTCTTAATGTGTCACTATATGCCGGACATTGACAAATTTGTGCTTGCGTAACAGCACCCTCACGATACTCGAGCGTCCCACCCCAATGTAGAGATTGCAGGCACAGAAATTCCTCTTACCGGTTTCTTCCCGTCGCATTTGTCCTTCCTACTCCTGCACCTGTCGCAAGCCTGCGAAACCCGCTTTCGCGGGCCATGCTTCCCGGTCTTTGTGGCATCATCGGACGCTTTCAGTCCCTCGTTCTTGTGCTCTGCCAACTTCCGGTCTTCTACCTGGGCTTGCGGAGCCATGGCTCAGCGTGCGCGATCTTGTTGACAGCTATGGGGCTGGACGTAGAATCGCCCTCAGGGCAAAGCCGCAAGGGTTGGTCATGCGTGTCTGAATCGTCGAGCATATGAGGCTATTCGAGTTGGCCGAGTCATGCACACGGTGAGTTGTGCTGGGGTCGTTTCGAGGGAGTCGGTCTGCCACAGTTGAGCCGGCGACTTTTAGCTGGGAGATGTCCGAGAACAGCTCCTGGGAGTAGTTCTACAATGACGACCTGTTGAATGGGTTATCACCAGCATCAGCCAAAATTGTCGGGGTCGTACCAATTCCCCAAGGTTGGGGTTGAGTTCTGCAAATCAAGCCACGCCAATTGGTGACTTGACAGAATCTGGAGTAACTTGTAAGGTTAACCTTACCCCACACAAATTCCCTCTCAAGCGACAGGACAGGCTAGGCTGGGCGGATGAGTGCTTTCCCGCTGGCGCCCTCCTTAGTCATCAAATCTGAATCGAGACGGTAGTGAGTCGTCGTGCAGTGAATTCAGCTCAGAACACCTTCGATTCTCACCGGCTTCATTTGCGACGACGATATTATCATCGACCTTGATTCTCTCGACGGCAAGCAATTCTGGTGGCTTCCTGGCCATCGAGCAGCAGGTTCTGGCCCCGTCTCCCCGTCTCCCCGTCAGCTTTGGAGCGACGCCCCATCTGGTTACCCCGCTTTTGCGGATTAGAGGAGTGTCACGTGCAGAGGCCTCGGACTTCCCGACTCATTGGAGCGAAGGGGACCAGAGAAGGGGCTGCAGGTCGAAAACCGAGAGAGAGTTGATGTGGAAACTTGGAGACATTGTCTGGCTTGAAGTGGATCAGTATTCCAATTGAATTAGGATATTCGAAGTAGGCTGGTGCGCATACTCATCCCTAAAATACCTGCCTGTCTAACCCGGACTAGGACATTAGCCTGAGATATTTCTTTCCTTTTGACGATATGTCCGTCACAACCCAGCTTGCGCCTCTCACGTCTTGGAACTTGGATACTCGGCTATCGCCAAGCATCCGGGACTTTTCTCAAGATGCCTCCATCGTCCTGATTGGATCACGAGGTTCTGGAAAACGCACGCTCGGGTTCATTGGTGCCACTCATCTTGGTCGTCGTCTGATAACAGAGGATCACTTTTTCCAGGAGGCGACAGGGACGACACGGGGCGGCTTCCTTCGCCAATTCGGAACCCATGAATTCTACCGGAAGAATGTAGAAGTTCTGAAGCAGATGTTGGATAATCACAGGACAGGATGCATCATCGAATGTGGCATGGGAAGTCTGTCATATCCTGCTCAGAAGGCGCTAGCAGAGTATTCAATGACCCATCCCGTGATCTACCTCACTCGAGGAAGTCACAGGATCAAATCTTTGCTACGACTTGGTGATGAGGAGGCTGCCCGTCTCGAGGTTGCAGATTTGGCTCACCGGAATTGTTCAAACCTGGAGTACTACAACTTGTATGACCAAAGTGGGGATGGAGCTGAAACGCCACCAGAGAATGGGTTGGGGAACACCTCCTCGAGACTCAAATACGCCAAAGAGGATTTCTGCAGTTTTCTCGATTTCTTAACTGGCCAGGGTGTTATCCGAAGCGGCTTTGAAAGTCCCTTCTCGATTGCGGCGCTTCCACCGGAATGCAGGACGTACACGTATGCGTTGTCCCTGCGACTGTCGACGATACCAGATCTGGACCTGGTTGAACTTGAAGCTGGAGCTGATGCTGTACAACTGAAGATTGATACCTGGTCACCTGATCTTCAGAAATTGATTGGTAAGCACGTTGCAACTATCAGGAGGAATCTTGGAGTTCCTGTGATCTTCCAAGTTGAGGACTACGCTTTTGAGGGGGCCCAACTTTCATTGGTGGAGAAGGAGCATGCCTATTTCATTCTGATGGAATATGGCCTTCGGCTTGGAGTCGAGTATATAATCGTCGACTTGAAATTTTCGCCTGAACGAGTTGCACATCTCGTCCGCTCCTCTGGCCGAACTAAAGTTATTGGACACTACCTTTCCCGAGATAAAAACCCTTGGGGATGGGATGAAGAGTCCCGCATGATGGAGTACAACCGGGCCAAGTCTCTGGGTTGTGATATGGTTCGCTTTGTCCGAGCAACATCGGAAGCGAGTGACAACGATGCTGTTCGAGCATTTGTGAGAAGGATTGAGAGTATCCCAGGCCATCTTCCAATTATTGCCTACAACCTCGGAGATCACGGTCGTCCATCCCTGGTGGCGAATCGGATTTTTACGCCTGTCACTCATCCAATCATGAGCACTACTATCAGCAAGAGTCAGATTCGACAGTTTCTCCCAACAGCTGCCGAAGCTATGCAGTCTCTTTACCAGGCCGGAATTTTAGATCCACTACACTTCTACCATCTGGGAGCTAGCGTGTTCTACAGTTTATCTCCAGCTATGCACACTGCAGCGTATCATGTCTGTGGTATGAGCAACGACTTTCAATCTCTGCAAGTTGCTTCTTTAGAAGATATTCAACGACTCTGCCAAGATTCGAACTTCGGAGGCGCTGCCATCACGCAGCCTTTCAAAGTTCAAATATTGAGCCGCATAGCAGCCAAGAGCTATCACGCCAAGGCTATTGGAGCTGTAAATACTTTACTGCCACTGCGAGTGTTCCAAAATAGTAGCCCTTTGGACGGAAGCACCGAGTCGCTCTTGCGTCAAGCAAACCAGAGATGTAAAGCGGGTCCTATAGCGGTATGCATATTCCACTTTTCCCCTTCAGCCCTCAATATCCCGCGAATTATTGTACATCCAAACCATCAAGTAATACTGACTCCGATATCGTCTAGGCTTACTACGGCGACAACACCGATTTCATCGGAATCATGACTTGCATCAGACGCAATATGTCACCAAGAAATGTCATCCAGCCTTCCAAAACCACAGGTCTCGTGATCGGAGCCGGTGGTATGGCTCGAGCAGCCATCTATGCCATGATTCAACTTGGTTGTAGGAAAGTGTTCATCTGCAACCGCACTGTGGAACATGCAGAGACTGTGGCCCGGCACTTCAACTCCTGGGCATCAGGGCTTAGCAGTGATGGCGAAATAGTTCGCGTGTTGAAGTCTGCGAACGAAGAATGGCCCGCTGGTTGTAGGCAGCCTACCATGATTGTTTCTTGTGTTCCTGCAAGGAGCGTTGGAAGTCATGCTCCGGCCAATTTTGAGATGCCGATGCAATGGCTTGGAAGTCCTACTGGCGGGGTAGTAGTTGAGGCAAGTTCATCCTGCCTTTTACCCAGAATCACGACTGACTTCTTCTCAGCTTGCCTACCTACCCCTTGATACCCCATTATTGAAACAGATACGCCAAGTGCGCGAGGAGACCAAGCAGGCATGGGTGATTGCGGATGGCTTGGAAGTCCTGCCCGAGCAAGCCATAGCACAATTCGAACTGATGACGGGAAGGAAAGCACCCAAGCGAAGGATGAGGCTTGAAGTTCTGCAGAATTATCACCGGTATGAATAAAACATTGGATGGAATTATGGTATTTATTTTCATGTAGTAATTGACTGTATACGCCTCCAAACAACATCAGACCAGCATTAAATTTACCACCCTAGGTTTCAACAGTTTCAAAGTGATGTTTGAGAAGTTCTCTTGCCCCTTATCCATCACCCTAATGAAAGGCTGTAGCAAACGCAAGAATAAGGTGCCTTCTAATCCCAACAAGTCAAAAGACTTTTTATCAATCTGCCAACGCTCCGTTAAGAGCCACTTTCTAGATGAAAGAGGCTCTTGCAATCTCTACAGAATGCATCGCTGGGGTAGACTGCTTGCCAGTCTATGTTCAAATCACAAACTTACACTGGAACGGGAATCAAAAGCAAAAACATCCATTGTCTAATAGCCCATCCCTCCAGTCTTGCGCCCAACCCGAAGGTCCGAAACGCCACGCTAGTAAATAAAGCAAGGGGAAACATGAGGTCTTACAATCATAAATTCATCAAAGCTCAAAGCCGTCCATCTAGTCATAAGTATGCGTGAATAACGCCGAAATCGACTCGCCATAATGATTCCTGCGAATCGCCTCAGCAAGCAGATTCGATAGGTCGAGTATAACGAGTTTCTTGGTAGCGCGTGCCTTTTCTGGTGATATTGGGAAGGAGTTCGTGACGAGGATGGTGTCGATGCAGTCGCAGTCTTGGAGTTCTTCGAGGGAGTCGCCGCCGAAGAGGCCGTGGGTTGCGATGCAGTAGACTTTCTTGGCGCCGCCGCGCTTGACGACGCATTCTGCGGCTGCGATCCAACTTCCGGCTTTGTCGATCATGTCGTCGACGATCAAGACCGTCCGGTTCCGGACGTCTCCGACTAGGGTGATCATTTGTTCCAGGGTAGGATCGTTAAAGCCTTCTTCTTCCTCGTCGGAAGTTGCTGTTGCGTCGGCGGTGCCGCCAAGAGCGTGGCCCTCTGGGTTGAAGAAGGATGAATTTCTTGACATTTCCATTGGGTCTTCTTCTGGGCGCTCGAGGATTATGGAGCTTGACATTGCTGATTGTGTAGGAGATGGATAATCGTCTGGGACAATATGACCTTGGACGAGTCGACCTTGTGTTATGTCTCTAGCCCGTTCATCTGTGAACTCTGGTTCCTCTTGTATGGGTGATGACCGAGATGGAGTGGATTGTGCGCGATGGAGGGGTGATCTCGTAGCCGTATTCGGATTTGAAGTTGGCGTGTGTGAGGTTCTTCGGGGAGAGGGCATATTTTGCTGGGACTTTCTAGGTGAGGATTGGCTATCTTGTCGAGCATGCGTTTGACGTGGTGGAGTTATTTCTTGGGGCGTTTGCTCTGCTTTCTGTTCCGCTTTCTCTTCTTCCCGTTCAATCCGCAGTTTGCTGAGGTCCAGCCTTGGTGCATTCCTGAGAACATGGCTTCCGCTGCCAATATGCAACTTGCTCACATCAGAATCCAAGTCCGACTCCTGAACCAAACTATCCAATCGATTCATGATCAGGCTTGCGGACATGTTGCCACCTCCTCCTCGTTTCTTGTCCGTTGTGACGATACCGAAGTTGAGCTTCAACGCATCTGCTAATGATGTGACCCGTTTCGTGCCTCCAGCATTTTTCGATACGCAAACAGCTTCCTGCCAGTTAGGGACATTGTGCCTAATCCATCGTGCAATCAATGGCTCTGCGTGTAGGTTGTCAACCGGGCATTTGAAGAAGCCTTGCATTTGCGAAGCGTGTAGGTCGATTGTGATGACATGTTTGATTCCTGCAACGTGGAGGAGATTCGCAAGCATACGGGCAGTGATTGCGCCTCGATGTGATTTCTTCTTCGATTGTCTGCTGTATGGAAAATATGGTAAAACAGCTTGGTAAATCAGCTTCGACGTTGCTGGTGATTGTGGGGTGATTCTGACCTGTGATTTTGTTTGCTGAGCCTCCCTTGCAAGCAGAGATCAAGATGAGAAGCTCCATAATGCTGTCATTGATCTTACTACTACCTGATTGGACCACAAACACATCCTTTTCTCGAATACTAGTTAAGATCTTGACGCTAGTCTCGCCCTGTGTTCGTCAGCTTCGTGTTTGGAAGAGTCTGACAGAACGTACGTTTGCGAACTGGGACAGCTCCACAGCAGCTGGAGCCATACCCAGATTCGAGCATATTTGACTTGTCAGGGCGGGACATGAGCTCCCAGCAAAGATGAGGGTGTTGCGCATCGTGAAACTTTGTTTTGGGATGGTTAAGGAAAAGCGTAGTTTGGGAGCGGGAAAATTTCAAATCGATGTCGGCCAACCTTAAATTCACGACCTCAGCTCACAAACTCGCATGTTACAGCAGCAAGATCGCAAACACCAAACCACCCATGCCCAACGTACAGTACTGTAGCATATAAGCACCTTGATCCAAATGGGAATTCCCCGTCTGATCACTTTTCTCCAACCGTATGCCGAGGCAGAGTCATTGGCAGGTAACAACGTCGTGGTAGATGGACCGGGATTGGCCTATCACATTTATCACATGTGCTTGAGTGCAAGACCTACAGTATGGAACCCATTTGAAGCAACCCCTTCATACGAAGAGCTTGGCGAAGCATGTATTGCTTGGTTAGATGGGCTAAGGGAAGGCAATGTTAGAATGTAGAGAACCCGTGATATTTTGGTGGAATGTGGCTAATGTGATCAAGAAAGAAGATATACTTTGATGGCTTTCTGCCCCCCTCGAAGTTCGACATCAGATTGGAGAGACTTGTTAAACAGACAAATCAATTGAGTCAATATCATAGCGCAAATGCAACACCATGCCGAGCTTCCTTCCCTCCTCTCAAGAACATTCCTGGCGGTCCCTCTCAGACTCCTTCTGTGAAGTCAAAATTGACAACACTTCCTCCCATTCCGTTCCTAGTTCCTGCAGTTCTAGAAGCTCTATTAGATTCCACGCAGTATGGAGAAATCACAGAAGTCGTGCCTGGGGAAGCTGATTTGTATTGTGCCAAATATTTGAATCAATATGGTGGGGTCGTGCTTTCTGGCGATTCGGATCTTCTCGTACACGACTTGGGTGGGGATGGAGCTGTCGGTTTCTTCAAAGACATAGAACTTGCTACCTATGGTGATAGCCGGTCATTACGAAGCCAAATATACCATCCAGCAGAGATTTCACAGCGGCTGGACCTACCAAAGGCTCATGGTCTCCAAGCACTTGCATTTGAACTTTCAATGGACAGCCAGGTTAAATTTCGAAAGCTTCTCGTCGATTCCCAGTCTCTCAGAGCGGTCAAAGCATATCCTTCTGAGTTCAAGGACTTCTTGAAGGATTATAAGCAGCTACCCACTGGGTCAAGTTCGACAAGCTCTGTAAAGATCCTGCCAGCTCTACGAAGCCGTAAGGAACATATCTCTTTTCCCACATTCTGAGCTCCGATTCTCACTGATCGGGCTCCTGTTTTAGCTCCCGGCTCGCTCCCGGCTCTCTCTTCCCCAAAGAAATATATGGCTAATTTGTTCTAGTGGACCCACGCATCTCTGAATATGTTCTACAATACCCCTACCTAGCTCAGATTGCAAGGCAGGTGGAAGTGACGGAACAATCACACTCTCAGACCCTCCATGTCTTTCTCCCCTTTCTTCTTGACAATCCTGTCAAAACAAATGGATGGGAAATATCAACCACTATTAGACAGCTCGCATACAGTCTTGTGAATCTGATTGTACCAGAAACCCAACAGAGACCGATCGTATCCGAGCACAGGAAGCAACAAGTCAAGTCGAGTGGACGGGAGTTGCAGATCCCAAGCACGTCAGAGATCCCCGATGCCTGCACTGCTATAATGACACTAGTTTTCCAGCTCCAACAAAACCTTCCCGGTCTTTCAAAATCTCAGATCTGGACCGCCTTTGCCATACATCAAGATGTGGAATATTCCCACTCTCGAGCAAAGCCACTGCTTAGCAAACTTGTCGTGCAGCAGCTCACTGACCTGGAAAACCAATCCGACATGAGAAAGAATTTCACATGGGACATTGTTCAATTCTTTGCTCAGCTCCAAGGGTCCTACTATTCTTTCCGAATTCTTAAACAGATCATGGCCTTGGTTGTTTCTCACGGTCTTGATCAGTCGATTGTAGAGCTGCTACTCCCACTTCATCAACAGCTCGAGTCGCTTCCAAAGTTGTGTGGTCTCCCCGGGCTTGACCGTATAGCATCTGTTTTTGGGAGCCTCGGTAACGGAGGCGTATCAATCATCACCAGCCAAATAGCAGGAGATTCGGAGCCAACACAGAGTACCCAAGAGTCTCGTCGTGCACTGAAGAAGAAGCGCAAGAGAGAGAAATCTGCCGTTAGGCCTTTGACTAGCCGTGAAAATCAAAACAATCCCTTCAATTTATTGGCGGATGAATGAGACCGCTTCAGTCCCGGGTCATGATAGCGTTCTCTTATTGTTGACCTTCGCTCCCCCCTTTCCGAATCGCTTATACTCCTACCGTTGGCTGTGAAAAAGAGAGCAACTACCTCCCACAGGTCCGTAGACTTCTTTAGTACCAGATCATAGCAGGATATCAGGTCTCTGGGAACCTTCACATGCCCCTTTCAAATCGCTTATCCTCCTAGGTTGGCAATGGAGGGACAGCAATGACTCCTGCCAGGAGCGGTGGTTCTGCAAAAGCGAACGCCCAGTATCGCACCTTCCTTCTGAGATCTTCCCTTGGCCAACATAACCCGAAGAGAACTTGGCCTCAACTCCACCACCCTCTTCAGAAACCTCTCATTCCCGCGTATTCCTATTCGCAGATCTTGGGCATGCCTGGTCATCATCGCTCTTGAAACCTGGGCTGTAACCTGAAGCCGAGAGATGGCTGCAGCGGAGGTTGAGCAGCAGACCGAGATTCAAGTCCACATGCTGAGACCTGCGCTCCAAATGCAATCGTTCCAATTATTCAAGCTGCTCCCTGTCGAACTTCGCCTGCAGATATGGGCCCTCAACCTATCCGGCCCCAGGCTTGTAAAAGTCTACTACAACCTTCAAACTGGCAAATTCTATACCACCACTTCATCTCCCGCAAATCTTCTGGTGTGTAAGGAATCGCGCTGGGAGATTTTGGATCAGTGGACTCTTCAATTCGGCACTGCAAGCCATCCTCCGCTGATTCGGGTGAACTTGGCCATCGATACTGTTCAACTTGACTGGGATCCTCTGAGACTCCGTGCAGTTAGTCAGCCGGATTTGTCAAGCATTGTGTCTTTGGAACTCGGGGGACGAGAGCTTCAACAGGCCGGTGCAAAAGCAATACTTGATTGTGTTCTCTCTATGAATAGCCTGCAAGACCTTTCCATTGTGTCACCACCTCCAACTGTCCTCCGCCATTCTTCTCTCGATCAGCCTTTCAGGCTCTTATCTGTTGAGCCTGGCGAAGAGGAGCCTTGGCTCGTGATGGCAGAGCGCTTAGGCTACGAAGAGAGGAGAAATCAGGCGTTCCACCAGCACATGAACCTGACGAGATGCTTTCGAGCTTGGGCAAGAGAGCATCCGGACCATAGATTGCCTAAGTTACGTTTGCTCCTTATAGAGGCGGATGGCAGCCGCTCTGGTCCATTCTTCTGGAAGCCATGAGCCTCAGTTGTGGATGTGTACTGTACATCGTCGAGATGGTCGACCGCTCTGATAGAGGAAGTATGGGTATTGCAGGTGGAGGCATAGGGTTCTAAGTCTGGAAAGAACCTACTTGAAGTCAGCGGAGGGGCTTAGCAACCTGCAGTGCTTGCGTAGAATGGAATACCAAGGCTTGGCTGGGGTTCTGTGGAGGTTGGTCTGCCTCGGGGACGCCTCTTTCTTCATTCTCAATATGAAAACTGTTTGCAGTCTTTTTCTTCCTCATCTCAGCTTCGTCTTCTGGTCTTCCTTCATCCTGCTTGCGTTACCAAATCACTTTTACCCTGCTGCACGAGCTACCAAGTAGTAGCTCAATCTGCCATAGTATGGGCTATGAAGGGGGTTGGCCTCGAAGTCAATCACGTGCATAAGCGCTGGCTTCTTCCTTTTATAGCTTTATTTACTAAATCTTATAGACGGCCATGGGCTCTTAATCACCGATTTATTTAACGCTAATGGCTGTCCTGTTCGGATGGGCGTTTTTAGCGTCGTGTGCTGGTCGGCTAGTCGGTGGTTGATCTGGCAGACCGCCCTCCCCTTTCAGCTGTATAAATCAACAGCCGATTTCGCCTTCAATGAATCTTCTTCCACCCAACAACACCAAAGCCTTGAACGCGTCATAACGCGAAAACGCGTCTTGAGACTGACAAACATCATCACTTCACATTTCACCCACTGTTCATCGGCTTTATTATTCTTTCCTCCTTGGGTCGAACCACTTGTCACCTTGGGTCTGGATCGTTCCAAATTTAAAGTCAACCAACAAGCACTGGTAAGTGTTTCTTAACATTCACACATTTGGCACCGTAAATAGTCTTATTAATTATGGACATGGAGCAGTTCACTTCAATCTTGACGCACGCCGCTTTCGAGTTCTCTGTGGAGTTGGACTTCAACATTTGTCCAGCACCATAGAACAAACAATGCGTAAGCAGTGCCTCCGTTGCAAATCCACACTCCTTCTATGAATCTTGCTGATGGAAGTGCAGCGCCCGCCCTCGAAATCGCCGAGGCTGAGAAGAAGGGTGGACTGTTTGTCCGCTTTCCCACTCTCCCAGCTGAGTTGAGGGAACATATCTGGAAAGATGGACTTCCTGAGGGCTCAATGATTCACGAAGTTCGGATTGAGGAAGAGGTAGAATCGGATCATTGTCAACACGGCTCTGGCGGTGTACCCGCGACTGCAGCGCATCCAGTTCTCCTTCGCGTCTGCAAGGAATCTCGACAAATTGCTTTGAACCGCTACACTCTTGTTCTTGCCCGCAGATCTGCCATTCATGAGGCTTGCAAACCCCGTCCACCAGAGCCATTATGGACGCCCTGGGAACTCCTAGACAAGGAGCTGACGACGGATGACCCAGGAGTCGTGGAACATTTTGACTACCTAACGCGAAGTCATGCGACGAAGACGAAGATCATGGGCATCAAGACCGACTTCAATCCGCGTTCATATGTTGATCTCGAGCAGGATACGGTCTACTTCAACAGGTCCACCTTCGCTGTCGAGCATATCTGCAAACCTGAGGCCGCCTACGTTGACCTGGAGTATTTCCACTGGTACATCGAACCCGACTGCACCCAGAAAATCAAGCATCTTGCCGTCGATTTCGAATTCTGGAGATCTGATTCTAGTCTCTGGGACTACAAAACCATGTACTCAAACCCGGAAAGGCAGGGTGATCCCAAGCTCAACGATACCGAATTCCGCCTTTGGATGTTGATGGACTTTCACAATACCTTCACCAACATCGAGACCCTCACCATTGTAGTAAGTGTTCTAGAATTTCTTTCTCAGCAGTTTGATTTTCGAGTCTACTAACAATACTCCTAGACATACGATCACGGTCAATACAAATACAAGAAAAAGTTCCAGGGGAAGAATGACATTGGGCCACTTGAGTTTGTCGACCACGTCGACATCGGCCCCTACAAGAGACCTGGTCGTAGTAAACTGAGTTTGGGACCATGGTACGGGATCGGATGGAGCAATGGTGCTATCACCGACCCTCGCAGTATTGGAGGAACTGATTCAGTCTATACTCATATTGAGAACTTGAAGGCCGAAATCATCAGTGATGTGGCTGAGCTTCGCAGCAAGAAGCCTCACATCAGAATCCCGGAGATCAAGTGGAAATACGCTTTGCGGAATGGAAAGCTCAACACCTATTGAGCTTGGCAGATGAATGGCATGGATGGTGGGAGTTTTTACGGAAGGAGTTCGTGAGATTTTGTATGATTGAGCAGCTTGCTGCATTATTCTTTTTGCACATTTCTTTCGTTCAGATGGCCAATTAAGCACAAGAAGGTGCATCATCACTAGGGAAGATATCATTCGCTTGCATTGGAAAATCATTCATTATTCATATTGAATGCATTGCAGAGGATGCGGAAGGCATCAGTGTGTAGATTAGGGGTGTAGAATAAAAACTGTCGATAGCTTCGTTTTGCCCTTGCTCCTGTGATGCGAAGTAAAACACCCAAGTAGGACGCGAAATCGACGCGTCGGAACACCTCGCAACCGGTTGATCTGAGAATTCAGAGCTTCAGGGTGAAGACTCGGTTGGGTTCGAGGCCAAAAGTTTGAGCCATTGGTGTCAGAAGTCAGTTTTCACACCCCGATTTGGGTCCCCAGGATTTATTTCAAATCTTCAGTGAAACTATCACATTCAGCTGATAATTTTAGTGGCTTATTATAGAGATTGTTATCTTCTATCTCAAGATTTCTGCGCTTTGAACGGTTTTTGAGTGTTTTTGATGCATCACGTGATTGACCCCGAGCTCAGCCCCTATCTCGAATTCTCGAGAGCAACGCCCAATATATATCTTACATAACAAGTAACAACATAACATTATTTAAAATGCCCTCAAAGTCTCCTAATTCCAAGCCACAGTCGGCACTTAAGCTCATCATAACACCTGGAGTCTATGCTAAGAACAGTGTGAAAGGGGGTAACTAAGTCCAGACCTTGAACAAGGAACCCCTTTCCACTTCTACAGGCTAAATCAACAAATACCATAGGCGTCGAATATCTAAACCAAGATTTTTGGTTTCTATCACTGCCGAAATTTCGGTACTTGAAGCCAAATGCGGGATTCAAGTTGAAGATCTGGCTCTTGACACTGCCGACGGCTAGTTCCATTCAAGAAAAAGCCCGTCCTAGATCGTTCCAGTTCTCTTTCTTTCCACTTGGCGCAAGCATGCCTTTTTACCAGCAAAGGCATCTCCTGTGGTGCCCGGTGTCCTCGTGCCTTCTCCTCGTATCCGTCCACTTGGCGACCAGGACCACACCTCAGAAGGAACTTCACATGTGAAGCTGACCCCAATCACCCGAGCCTCTGAATAGAAAGCTCTGCAACACTCCATCTTCGAGGTATAAGCACAGGTACATCAAAATACAAGTCACAAGTCATGTCGTTGCTCGGCTGATCGAGCGACTCGGATCGTGGCTTGCTTGCATTACTTGTTGTGTCCTATCTTGCCTAAACTGACCACCACCCCTTCCACACCCCTTCCACACCCCTTCCTCAGCCCGCAAATCACCAACCATACTCGGCACGCATTCAAAATCGTCCCCTAGCTTAACGCAAATCAAGGGGTCCCTGTTGCGAGGACGCGTCTTGGCATTTCGAGTCTTAACATGACACGAACTCAATTAGGAATGTGATATTGAGATCGCGGATAGGGAAGATTTATGGGCCTGAAGTTTGCATTGAATGGTATAGAGTTTTGTTTCTTCCCACGTTGATAGATCACTGATTTGGAGTTCCAATAGGATAGAATTGATTCGGGCTGAAAACCTCAGAGGTGCCCCTGAATATTCAACCAGAATGTAACGTAACGTAACGCGCCCACATAAAGTCCAACAATACCATACCCTGACATCCCCTATCTCTCCCCAACTCGGGCTCCAGTAACAGAATGCGTGAAATAAAACCCAACAACCCTCGTTTCAGGCCAAACATTCTTCCCAGTAACCAACCCATCTGGCCCAATTTATCCTCTGGCCAATATTTCTCAACAACCTTCATTGCCTCACTGCCACTCCACCCCTTCATATAATCTGCTTGCCAAAACAGCTTATACCCCAATTTGAAGATCTTCCAAAAACCGTCCTCAAATATGTATTCGTTCTCATAAACCCCTCCCTCCCAGAACTGCCCTGGTACTCGCTCTGACCTGTCTGACTGCCCTATGGAGTTGTGAAAACCGTCTTGCACTAAGTTTTGGAAACGTCCTGTTTCTATCTTAGGTTGAGAAGGGACGATTTTGATGATGTCTTGCATCATGAGATGTTCTTGGAGGAATCCTCGCGGCGGAGCATTCTTGCCGCCAGTGAACAGGGTACCGAACCATTCGACGTAGAGACGTGA
>Ga0302325_10012221_pt1 | contig 18443 bp, 14 predicted proteins | sample Palsa_T0_2_FD_201948 | JGI IMG/M metagenome (GOLD analysis project Ga0302325, IMG submission 201948) | Peat permafrost microbial communities from Stordalen Mire near Abisko, Sweden - Palsa_T0_2 | ecosystem: Environmental > Terrestrial > Soil > Palsa > Peat permafrost | place: Sweden: Abisko...
CGCTGCCCACGGCTGCGCCGAGGAATAGCACTGGTAGACAAAGAGCAGCAGGCAGGGAACCCAGGTGACCATGGAGAGCGAGACGAACATCGCCATGAATTTGCCGAAGACATAACCGACGCGCGAGATTGGATGGCTGAGCAGGATGGGCAGCGCATTGTCGGCAAGGTCAAAGCCGATCAGCCGCGGCGCAACCCACGCTGTGATGGCCAGCGCGATCCAGGATTGGATCTCCAGCATGTTGAGAAAGTAGGCAGCGTCCACGTTGAGGCCGCGGGATGCGTTCTTGAGGATGACCATCTGGGCAAGGGGATTGTTCGCCAGATAGATGCCAATCAGAAAGACGGCGAAGGGCAAGAGCGACAGCGTGAAGAGAGCGACGGTTATCTTGGAGGACCAGGCTTCCGCGAAGCCGTAGCGCGCGAGCACGTAGATGCGCATCCACAGCGGAGTCACTGGGCCGGTATAGGCGCGGTAGGTGTTTTTATAGACTGACATGGGCCGGCCTTCCTGGTTCGTTATCCATAGCTCGAAGGAAGATGTCTTCGAGAGAGTCGCGGCGCTGATTCATGCGGCGAATCTGGACTCCTTGTTCCGAGGCAATGACGTAGAGATCGCGCACTTCAATGTTGTCGGGAATAACCAGCTTGATGCGGCCGCCGGGGAAGCAGGCGCATTCGCAGCCCAGGCCGCGGATGCTCACGGAAAACTTCTCCGTCGCGCCTACGGTTTCCAATTCCATGAAGCTGCGGTTGGAGCGGCGCTCGGCTTCGATGTTGCAAAGAGCTGCGATGCGCCCATTCTTGAGAATCAGCACTTCGTCGCAGGTTTCATCGATATCCCGCAGCAGATGCGAAGAGATGAGCAGCTTCACGCTGCCTTCCTTGCGAATCTCCTTGACTAGTTGAATCATGCGTTGGCGGGCCATTGGATCGAGGCCGTTGGTAGGCTCGTCCAGAATGAGCAGCTTGGGTCCATGCGCCAGCGCCTGAGCCAGCTTGATGAGCTGCTTCATGCCCAGCGAATAGGAGTTAACTTTTCGGTATCGCACTTCGCCCAGGCCGACGTAAAAGAGAGCCTCATGCGCGCGCTCCAATGCCGGGCCCGGCGGCAGGCCTGCCAGCTCCGCCATGTAGCGGACGAAGTGCACGCCGGTCATGTTTCCAATGAAGGAATCGTTCTCCGGCATGTAGCCGATGGCGCCGCGAATCCGGGCTCGATCGCGATGCGCATCGAGCCCAAAGACGCGGGCCGTTCCCTTCGACGGGGGATGGAAACCCAGCAGCGTATTGATCAGCGTGGATTTTCCGGCGCCATTGGGTCCGAGCAGGCCAATGGCGTTTCCCTGCAACTCTCCCGTAAGCCCATCGAGCACGGTGCGAGCTCCGAGCCGGACTTCAAGCCGATCAAGATCGATTACGCCCATGTCACTCTCTTACGTTCGCGCCGGGCAGCTTGTTCCCGGAGTGCATTAAAGTTCCCAATGTTAGAAAGTCGAAGCCGAAGAGATGGCTGTCGCTCGCCGCTTCAATCCTGCTGTCCTTGCCCCAGGCGCAGATGGTGGTGGGCCTGGCATCGGAGGCCAACTGCCGGATGGTCTCGGCGGTCTCTCCACTGAGCTGCGAGAGCAGCGGCGTCAGGACTGGACCCAGGTTCTGATAGGCAACGGCCGAGTAGTTTTCGTTGTCGTCCTTGGGCAGCGACGCTTTGAACGCCGCCGACCGGGCCAGCGACACGCCGTTGGCATGGGTCTGCAAAGCCTCGATCAGTTGAGCACGCTCCGGAGCCAGGATCATGTAGCCATCGGCAAAGGTGTATTGCGCAACGATCTTGCCGAGGGTTTGATCGTGCACGGCATAGTAGCGCTGCGCGCCGATCTCACTCGAATCGATAGCCACCGAATGCTCGCCTTTCTCATGCAGGTTGTTGATCGATTGCGTCAACCGCTCCAGGGTGCTTTCGAGCTGTTCAGAATTGCGAACTTCGATGACTGCCTTCCACGAAGGTGTGGGCAGCACCGGGCCATCGAGCGTGACCAGAAACTCGCCGCCAAGATTGGCAGCCAGATCGTCGCGGAAGTTGATTCCCAGCTTGGCCTCGGTCTCGGCCAGATTATTCTTCTGCGAGTCATCGGAGACGGCCATGGCGAGGATGTCGTCGGCAATGGCCTTGGGGTCCTTCGAAAGCACAGCTACGGCAAGAGCCGCATTGGGCGTCACATAGTCGAGCGAGCCCATCGGAGCAGGCGCGGCGAGCCACGAGGCCACGCGCTGGCGGGTGCCGGAGAATTGCAGATTAAGGTGGTTCTCAGGCGCTCCATTCGATTCACGATGCTCGGCAATCAGATACTGCACATCCTGCATCCCGCTGTTGTCGAGGACGGCTTCGGAATGGCCGGAATGAACCAGATTGGGCCGGTTGGCCATCATCTGATGTACATCCGCCGCCAGGATCACGCCTGCGCCGCGAGTGTAGGCTGCCGCGATCTGCTGCCCAAACGCTCCGGTAGCGAAGCCGCTGGCGCCGGCATTCAACTGCGCGTGAATCTGCTTCAACGTTGCAACGTTGTTGGAGAAGATCGCCTGGTGCTGCCCAACGAAGGCGTATCCGCCACGCTGGGCCTCCGAGGCAACGGGGAGGGTATTGAGCGAAGTTTCATCGAGCACAGTAAGCCCTGCGGTCGAGGCAGAGACCGGCATCTGCGTTCTCAGGAAGTCGTCGAGACCGCCCTTCTGCACATCGGCCACCACCGCGAATGCAGGCTTATCGCCTTGCTTCACTCCGACGACCACCACCTCGTCTCCGAGGTACTGGCTCATCTGGTGGAGCTTTTCGATCATCGTATTCAAATCAACCGTTGGGTCCGCAGCATTCGTGGTGTGTCCGCGATCCCACCATTGCTGCAGCGCCGGGCTTTGCTTTAGCTGATCCTGGAAGACCTTGTTGGCTTCGCTCAGATAGTTCCCCAGGTTGGGGATGCTGACGTACAACAACGTGTCCGCTGGAACGCGCTCCAGCAGATCGCTGGTGTAGCGGAGCGCGGGAGACGGAATGCCTTCGAGGCGATGCTGAAGAATGGAAAGCTGCGCCAGCAGGGTCAGATACTTCTCGCGATCCTGGCTCCAGGAAATCTGCTGTGCAATCTGATCCCGTTGATCCTGAGCCGGAGCGGAGTTCAGAGTGTCGTAGGTGGCCAGTTGATCGCCCGCGTGCATCAGCGTATCCACGCCGCCATGCGCCATTGCTACCGAGCCTTGCAGCACCGCAACGCGCGAGCCTTTGATTCCGGAGTCGACAGAGAAGACCGTGCCGGTGACCGCGAGGCGGCAATCGGGAGTCTTCACATACAGATGGCCAGAGTCGCGTTTGGCGGCTTGCACAATGACGGCGCCATTGTCGAGAGCGACGGTCATGTTATGGCCGCGCGCGCCTACGCCCAGAACGCTACGCTCGTTGACTTCAAGCGTAGTGCCATCGGAGAGGCGCAGGACGGCGTGCGCTCCGCCACTCGTGCGCAGGTGATCCCCTTCCGCGAGCTTGTCTCCCGGCGCGAGCCGACGGCTGCCCGCATCGGAGTCGAGGTAGGCCGAGCCATCAATGGATTGCACCTCGGCCCGCACACCCGGCGGAACCTGCCAATACACACGGTATACAAAGAGCCCGCAGACCAGGAGCGCGCACGCAGGGGCCAGCGCCCAGCCAAAGGCCCGCGGACGCCATACGGAGACACGCGCCGCCTTGGGAGCGGACCAATCCACTACCGCGGTTCCTGATTTAGCCTGGCGGAAGCACTCGCCGCAGTCGCGCAGATGTGCCTCGATCATGAGCGAGCGTGAGTTGGAGAGCGTTCCCGCCCAGTAGGATTTCAGGAGCCTCCGCACGTCTTCGCAGTTCCCGATGGATCCAAGGTTGTCGGCGGAATCAGCCATGGCGTCCAAACCCAGGCGGCCGGCCACGCGCCGGGCGGAAGCGGTTACCTGCGCGGCATTGGGCTCGTCGGCCTTGATGGCCTCGACGGCCGTTCTCAGCAGCATTTCATCGTGTGGTTTCATCGTCTCTCCCTATCCATGTCCTTGAATCCATTTCCCTGAGCCGTTTCTTCAACCTGGAGCGCGCGTTGTAGAGCGTCACGGCGACCACCGCCTGCGAAGTCTCCATCAACACCGCGATCTCACGATTGCCCAGCTCTTCCAGGTACCGCAAGGTGAACATTTCAGCCGCGCGCGGCGGCAATTCGCCGATAGCGACCCGGAGCAGGCTGCCCAGCTCCCGGCCTGAGGCCTCGGCCTCGGGCGAGCTGCCCCGTCCGGTCGCGGCTTTCCATGCAGCCTCTTCGAGCGGCGACGCCGGAGCAGCTTTGCGCCGGCGCAGCAGGTCGAGCGCACCGTTGATGGCCGCGCGGTAGAGATAGCTTCCGGCATTGGCAACCGGCGGGTTGTCGCCGCCCGCCATGCGCAGGAAGACTGCCTGAGCCACGTCTTCCGCATCCGCCATGCTGCCGGTGATGCGGTAGGCCGCGGTGAGAACGCGCCGGTAGTGCCCTCGAAATAGCTGCGAGAGGCTCTCGCTGGTCGCTGGTAACGGCATCATTGCGCTGGCCACTGGCTCACCTTTTGGTCTGTTCATAGAGAGGACGCTTTGCCCGGAGAATTCTTAATCCGGTTGGAAAGAATTACGGAAGAACAGCGTTCGATGTTCAGGCAATTCGAAAAAAGGGCGGCTTCGCGGTTGTTTATCCGCTGCGGCGCGCCGCACTTGTTGTTCTCTTTTTGGAGATGGAACGCGCCGATATTCCTCTGGACAGTTCAATTTCGGGCAACTGATCGACCAGGCCTGTCATAGAATGACGCAGGAACCGAGGGCTCCATGCCAGAGGAACGAGTATGACTGTCCGCTTGTCCAAGGAGAGCGAGTCCGCTTTTCCGGCACAGTCGCGTCCATTGCCCCAATCGATCTTCGGGGCCGGGGAGATGGCCGACCGGACGCGCGCCTTCGATTGGAGGCTCACACCGGTGGGCCCGGTCGAGCAGTGGCCGGAGACGCTGTTGAGCACGGTGAACACCTTACTCAGCTCGCGGCACCCGATGTTCCTGTGGTGGGGCGAGAATCTGATCCAGTTCTATAACGACGCGTATCGGCCCAGTATTCGCGAGGACAAGCATCCGCGCGCCCTGGGACAACCGGGACGAGAGTGCTGGCCGGAGATCTGGCCAATCATCGGACCGCAGATCGAGGCGGTGATGGCGCAGGGCGAGGCGAGCTGGCATGAGAACCAGCTGGTGCCGATCCATCGCCACGGCAAGCCGGAGGACGTGTATTGGACCTATGGCTATAGCCCGGTGCGCAACCCGGCCGGAGAGATTTGCGGCACCCTTGTGGTCTGCACCGAAACCACCGAAAACGTGCTGGCCAAGCACCTGTTGCAGCGGGAGATGCAGCGGTTGGCGGACCTGTTTCAGCAGGCGCCGGCGTTTTTCGCCGTCCTTAGCGGGCCTGAATATGTCTTCGAGATGATCAATCCGCTGTATCAGGAATTGGTCGGCCAGCGAAGTGTGCTGGGCAAGACGCTTCGCGAAGCGGTGCCGGAAGCGGAAACGCAGGGATTTATCGCGCTGCTGGACGGGGTCTACCAGAGCGGCAAGCCCTTCGTAGGGCGCGGCACGCCGATACAATTGACCCGCAGCGCCACGCGCCCTCCCGAGATGCGCTACCTGGACTTTGTCTATCAGCCCAGGCGCGATCCGGATGGAAGCATCTCGGGGGTTATCGTGTTGGGCGTGGATGTGACCGAGAGCAAGCGCTCCGAGATGCTCCTGATGCAGTCGGAAAAGTTGAATGCGGTGGGCCGCCTGGCCAGCTCCATTGCGCATGAAATCAACAACCCTTTGGAGGCGGTGACCAACCTTCTCTATCTGGCGCAGCAAGCCGCGGTAAGTCCGGAAGCCAAGCAGTATATGGAGAAGGCGGAAGTGGAGCTGCGGCGCGTCACAGCCATCGCCAACCAAACGCTGCGCTTCCACCGGCAATCGACGAGCCAGAAGCCGGTGACGTCAGGGGAACTCATCGACGCCACGCTGCTGCTCTACCAGGGCCGGCTTACCAACTCGCGGGTCAAGCTGGAAAGGCGGGAACGGACACAGCGAGCCGTAACATGCTTCGATGGCGAAATACGGCAGGTCCTAAGCAACCTCGTCGGCAATGCTATCGACGCCATGGCTAACGCGAATGGCCGTCTGCTTGTCCGGAGCCGCAAAGGCTGGCACTGGCCAACTGGACGAAGAGGCGTGGTCTTGACCGTTGCGGATACAGGCGCTGGCATGTCTCCGCAAACCAGGGCGAAGATTTACGAACCTTTTTTCACCACCAAAGGCGAGAAAGGCACCGGCCTGGGGCTTTGGATCAGCCGCGAGATTGTGGATCGGCATCGTGGAGTTTTACGCGTGAAATCGAGTCAGTCGGCAGAGGGTTCCGGGACTGTCTTCACACTCTTCCTGCCATGCGGTGACGAATCGTAAGCAAAAGCATCTGGACAATTCCAGGCTCGAATGAAAGCATCCGGACTGACGAACTAAGGAGATCCGGAGTTGCCTATTCTGCCGCGCCTCGTGCATCGCTGTGTCTTTCTTCTCGTTGGACTTGCCGCATCGGCTCCGTGGGCTTTTGCTCAAGGTCAGGCTGCGGGCGGATTTACTCTGTCCCAGGTGTTGAGCGCTCCGTTCCCCTCCGAGCTACAGGCAGCGCCGGCGCTGGGCCGCGTGAGCTGGATTTCCGATGCCGAAGGACGGCGCAATCTCTGGGTCGGAGAGCTGGTCGCCGGCAAGTACACAGCGCGTCAGCTTACGCACTACACCGAAGACGACGGCATTGAGCTGGGCGATGTAGCGTGGTCTCAGGATGGGCAGCAGATCGCGTTCGTGCGCGGCGGAGATTTCGAAGCTACCTCGAAACCAGGAGCGAATCCCGCGCTGCTGCCGGAGGGCAACGACCAGAACATCTGGCTGGTCTCGCTGCGCTCGGGCGCGGCATCGGAGCCGGTCAAGATTGCGGCCGGACGGTCGCCGCTCTTCACGCACGATGGCGCAGCGCTCGTTTATCTTTCCGGCGGACAGATATGGAGCATCAAGCTCGAAGCACCAGCTAAGAATGCAAAGATTAAATCTGAAACAGCCAAGCCCGAACAACTGTTGCATACACGCGGCAACATCGAATCGCTGCGGCTCTCTCCGGATGGCGCGCGCCTGGCCTTTGTGAGCGAGCGCGGCGATCACAGCTTTATCGGCGTCTACGATTTCGCCGCCAGGACGCTCGCCTATCTCGACCCCAGCACCGACAACGATCAGGAGCCGGCATGGTCGCCGCAGAGCGACAAAGTCGCGTTCCTGCGCAGCTCGACCGGCAACGACGACTATGAGTTTGCGCCCCACCGCGAGGCTGCGCTGCCGTGGTCGATCCGCATCGCGGACGCGAAGACCGGCCAGAGCCGCGAAGTATGGAAAGCTGCCGCCGGGCAAGGCAGCCTCTTTCGCAGGCTGGCCTCGGCCAATCAACTCTACTGGACCGCGGGCGACCGCATCGTCTTTCCCAGCGAGCTCGACGGCTGGCTGCATCTCCATGCTGTGTCCGCTGCTGGCGGGACTGCGTCTTTGTTGACGCCGGGCGAGTTCGAAGTGGAGCATGTTGCGCTTAGCGCGGACCGTACCGCGCTCGTTTATTCCTCGAATCAAGGCGACATCGACCGGCGGCACATCTGGAAGCTCGCCATCTCAGACTCCGCCGTGGCCCAGCCGGTTGCGGTCACCGGTGGCGAGGGCATCGAAGTCGAACCCGTGGTCGCCAGCGACAGCAAGACCGTCTTCACGCTTCGCTCAGATGCGCGGCTGCCTTTGCGCGTGGCTTATCTCGAAGAGCACGGCCAGCTAACCGACATTGACCCAGGGTCCATGCCGAAGGACTTTCCAGCATTCAAGCTGGTCGAGCCGCGGCAGGTCATCTTCTCCGCCGTGGACGGAATGATGATCCATGGTCAGCTCTTCCTGCCGCCGAATGAAAGCGCAGGCCGTCATCCTGCGCTCGTCTTCTTTCATGGCGGCTCGCGGCGCGAGATGCTGCTCGGCTGGCACTACATGCAGTACTACAACAACGCCTATGCGATGAATCAGTACCTCGCCAGCCAGGGCTACGTCGTGCTCTCGGTGAACTACCGCAGCGGCATCGGCTACGGCCTCAACTTTCGCGAGGCGCTCAACTACGGAGCGGCAGGCGCCAGCGAGTTCAACGACGTGCTGGGCGCGGGACTCTACCTGCGCAATCGCGCCGACGTCGATCCTGCCCGCATCGGCTCCTGGGGCGGCAGCTACGGCGGCTATCTGACGGCGCTGGCCCTGGCGCGAGCGTCGGACCTCTTCGCCGCCGGCGTCGATTTTCATGGCGTACACGATTGGAACATCGAGCTGGGCAACTGGAATACCGCTTACGATCCCAATGCCGATCCCAACCGCGCCCGCGTGGCTTACGTGTCTTCGCCGATCTCCTCGGTTGCCACATGGCGCTCGCCGGTGCTGCTGATCCATGGCGACGACGACCGCAATGTGCAGTTCTCGCAGACTCCCAAGCTCGCGGGAATGCTGCGCAAGCAGAATGTGCACATCGAAGAGCTCATCTTTCCCGATGAGATTCACGACTTCCTCCTCCATCGCGACTGGCTGAAGGCCTACGCGGCGGAGACGGATTTCTTTGCGCGCTATCTGATGCGCTGAGACGCTCGTCCCCGCGCTCCTCATTTTGTAAACGTTTCTTCGCGGCTAGCTTCCAAGGTTCCGTGAGTTAAGCCGGAGTTGTAACAAACTCCGATAACTCCGGAAATCTATGTCGGGTATGACGCGGCGTCCTCGGAAAACAGGCCCAGAATTTTTATTGGCTGAAATTTTATTTAGATCTCGAATAAATCATCTTGACATTCGTTTATGTGGATGGGTTATAGTTTGGCGGCTTAGTAAATCGAATTACAAGGCACGCGCTGCGATTCGACGGCATACTTCCAAATTCTCGGAAAGCGGTTTGACTTCCAAGGAGAGACCACTATGTTTCGTTCCCCTCGTAACTTCGCTAGGGCATCCTTTTCGACCCGGATGGCTTTCGCATTGTGCGCCTTAGCCGCATTGTTCCTAAGCGGCAGATGGGCGGAAGCTCAGACGGTCGCAACTTACAGCTTTGAAGATGGTACGGCAGATGGCTGGACATCTTTTAACGGCGCGAGCACGCCCGTGGCGTCGAACGCAGCCGCGGAGGCCGGTTCGTTCAGCTTGTTGACTGCAACCAGCGCGACCGGCCAGGGCGGCCCTTCGATTTTGGCGAGCAGCATTCTGCAGGCCGGTGCGCAATATACCATTACCGGCTTTGTGCAACTGACCCCCGGCGAGAGCCCGTCCAATGCAAACTTTACCGTGAAGCGCACCGACCCGACCTGCTCAGGGGGCACCTGCTTCGATACGGTAGGCGCATTCGAAGTTGCGGTCTCCAGCTCCGGATGGGCGCAGATCGGCGGCAGCTACACCGTCAGCACGACGGAGACGGGACTGACGCTGTACGCGCAGTTGGTTGGCGCGACCACGGCGCAATCCTTCTACCTGGACAATGTGGTGATTACCCAGACCGCACCGCCGCCGGGTGGAACCCCAGTGGCGTCGTACACCTTTGCCGATGGCGCCCTCGATGGCTGGGCGCCTTTCGGGTCGGCGACCTTGACCAACAGCGCGGCGCCGATTCCCGACCCCAATGGCGATACGCGCGGGCTGCTGGTGAGCAACCGCACCCAGGGCTTCGAGGGGCCGAGCCTCAACCTGCTGACCGTCCCCAACGTGGTGGCGGGCGCGACGTATCAGGTGAGCGCTTACGTGCTGCTGGCTTCGGCGGACGCGAGCAATCCAACCGCGACGCTCTCGACCGATACGACGGATTGCGCGAATACTTCGGGAGCCTTCGGCAATCTGGGCACTTCGGGCCCGCTCTCAACCACGGCGTGGACCAAGGTGCAGGGGACGCTGACCTTCAGCAACCTCCCCGGGCCGCCGACTGGACTGACGCTGTATATCCAATCGAGCAGCGCGACGGATTCCTTCTACATCTCCGGCGTCACCATCGGCCAGCTCGCGCCTGCGCCGCCAAACCCCAGCCAGCAAGATAACTCGGGCATCGGCACGACCTTTGAGGATGGCGGATTGGATGGCTGGAGCTCGCGCACCGGCAGCTCAACCGTGACAAACACTACGGCGACGGCGCACAGCGGCACGCACAGCCTGCTGACGACCGGGCGCACGGCCAACTTCGACGGGCCGCAGATCAACGTGAGCAACAAGATGTACCCCGGTTCGGAGTACAACCTCAGCGTGTGGGTCAAGCTGCTGCCGACGGATGGCTCGAACCACATCGTCAACATGAGCCTGCAGACCACGTTTCAAGGCACAACCAGCTTCCCCAGCATCACGCCATTCCCTGGAATGACAATCGCGGCGGATGGCAACTGGCACCAGATCAGCGTGGCCGGTTTTAACATGTCGAATAACTACGATCCGGGCTCGGCGTCTCTGTATTTGCAGACGGTCCCGTCGTCGGGCAACGACCTGGTGTCGTTCTATATCGACGACTTCCAGCTCACCTATGTGCAGCCGCCTACGATTCAGCCGAATCTCGAGTCGATCTACAAGAGATACGCTGAGTTCTTCCCGATTGGAACGGCGACGGACATAACCGACCTTTCTGGAGCTCATGCGCAACTGATGACCAAGCACTATGACAGCATGACGCCGGGCAACGACCTGAAGTGGAGTTCGGTCGAGCCCACCATGGGCACCTTCGACTACACCAACGGCGACGCGCTCGTGGGCGAGGCCGTATGCAACAACATGAAGGTGCGAGGGCAGAATCTGGTTTGGGCCACAGGCGAACAGACGCCCGCGTATGCCACCGGCGACGGGACGAATTCGCCGGCCAACCAGGCGACCGTCACAGCCAACATTCAGGAGCACATCCAGAACGAAGTGCAGCACTACGGCAGCAAGGTCTATGCGTGGGACGTGGTCAACGAGCCGATCGATTCCACTCAGTCGGATTGCCTGGTGCATGGTCCCTTCTACAACGTCCTGGGGGCGAGCTACATCGATGTTGCGTTCAAGGCGGCGAAGCAGTATGCGCCGGCGGGAACGAAGCTGTTCATCAACGAGTTCAGCACCCAGGACCCGGCGAAGCTGGCGTGCCTGATCAAGGTGGTGCGCGAGCTTCGCGAGCGCGGCGTGCCGGTAAACGCGATCGGGCACGAGATGCACAACCAGATCAACTTCCCAACCACCCAGTCGCTGGTGCAGGCGGTCGAAACGGTGCACGAGCAACTGCCGGAACTCGACCAGCAGATTACCGAGCTGGATATGAGCGTCTATAACGGCGGCGACAATACCTCGAACTTCGGCAACGACCTGCCGCCATCGGTTCTGGCCGAGCAGGGATGGCTCTACTTGCAGTACTTCGACGCCTTCCGCGGATTGCGCGGCAAGATCAGCGCTCTCACCATGTGGGGCATGGCCGATGACGATACCTGGCTGGACAGCTTCCCGATCGATCGCACCGATTATCCGCTGCCTTTCGATATGAGCTTGCAGGCCAAGCCGGCGTATTGGGGAATCATCGGCGAGGAAAAGGAACTGCCCGGCTTTGGGCTGCACTTTAAGATCGCGAGCAAGGCGAGCGGGAAGGACACACAGGTGCTGACATTGACTGCGGCCAATGGCGACGTGGGCCCGGCGTACGCGACGCAAATCGGCAGCGTGACTGTGCGCCAGATCTTCGGCAGGCGCTGCTCGCCGGTGGTTACTGCGCCGGGAAGCTATCCGATCCTGCTGGGCGATATCCCAACCAGCGGCTCGGCGAGCGCCAGCTTTACGGTCAGCTTTGCCGGATGCGATTCCTCCGCGCTCTTCGAAGTGCAGGCGCCGTGGACTTCGTCGGTCTACCACACAGGAACGTTTGTTTCCGCGCTCGCGTTCCTGGATGTGAAGGGCTGGTAGACGGCTCGCTGATTTCGAATTTTTTTCTTGGATTTGAGTTTGCCCAGGTCTCGATCGAGGCCTGGGCTTTTTGTTCGCGCTGTCAGTGCTCGACGGTAAGGACGACTTTGCCTCGCGCGTGTCCTGCTTGGAGGTAGCGAAGAGCTTCGGCAGTCTCGCTCAGCGGATAACTTCGATCGATCACGGACACTATCTTTCCGCTTTCGAGAAGCTCTTTCAGGACCATCAGATCCTCCTTCGATAGCTTCGCAAAAAAGCTGCAAGTCTTCTTGTGCCCGGCCATCGAGAGAATCGGCGCCACCAGCAGGTCTTCGAATGCGCCTTGGAGAGTTGGTTCGCCTCCGGCCTTGACGCAGATTCCATCCGGACTGAGCGCGCGCCGGTAAGCGAAGGTCGAATGGCGCGCATTGGCGGCGAGAATCAGGTCGTATTGCTGCCCGTTTCGCGTGAAATTTTCCCGCGTGTAATCGATCACGTGGTCCGCGCCGATCGACCGCGCCGTATCTATCTTTGTCGTGCTGCACACGGCGGTGACTTCGGCGCCAAAGGCTTTGGCGATCTGGATCGCAAATGTGCCTACGCCGCCGGAAGCGCCATCGACCAGGACCCTTTGTCCGGACTTGATTCCGCCCTTGTCGCGAAGACCCAGCAGAGCGGTGATCGCCGCTACCGGTACGGCAGCAGCCGATTCGAACGAAACGTTGGCCGGCTTCGGGGCCAGCTCTTCTTCGCCGGCGCACACGTATTCGGCAAATCCTCCGCCGGCGAAGCCCTTGGCTCCGAAGACCTCGTCGCCAGGTTGAAATTGGGTTACATCCTTGCCAATCGCTTCCACCCGTCCCGCGAAATCCGAGCCGAGGACTTCGATTTTGGGTTTGCGCAGTCCAAAGGCCAGGCGGATGAAGAATGGGTCCGCTCGCATGATGCGCCAGTCCAGAGGATTGGCGGACGCCGCGCATATCTTCACCAGAACCTCGTTGCTTGCGGGCGCCGGCTTTGCGATCTCCTTGAACTGCAGCAGGTCGGGAGGGCCGTATTGGGTGCATACGATTGCTTTCATTGAGGTCCTCTTCGAAGAGAATCTTCTTGTCGCCGATGAGTGCCTCGAATTGTATTCTCTGCGCCGGGAAGGATTATTGAAATTGTTGTTGACAGGTAAACTCTACATATGTAGAGTTTGTCGCATGAAGCTGAAGCTCTCTCCGCAAACCCTGCTGATTCTGGAGGCGTTCCTCGATCATCCGGCCGATTGGAAGTACGGCTACGACCTCAGCCGTTCGACCGGGCTGAAGTCGGGCACGCTCTATCCGATCCTGATGCGGCTTGCCGACCGCAAGCTGTTGGAGACCGCATGGGAGACCAGCGGACCAGACAATCTTGGCAAGCCTCCGCGCCACATGTACCGGTTTACGCCCGAGGGAATGCAGTTTGCCCGGGAGCAGCGCCAGTCACGCGCGGCTAGCTCGGTCGGATCGCCGGTTCTCAACGAGGCGCAGAATTTGTGGGGTTTAGGCTGATGGGCGCTCCACGTACTTGGGCTGAAAAATTACTGCGGGCAATGCTGAGCCTGACGCCCGCGGAGCGGCGCGCCTGGGTCGAGGCCATGCTGCGCGAGCTTGATTTCATTGGACTTGACCAGAAACATGGCGACTGGGCCGCGCTGTTCTGGGCTCTGGGATGTACGGGTGCGATCTTTCGCGAGTGCCTGCGCGGATTAGGCGCTTGGCTCTTAAAACAATGTGCAAATCTGTTGGGAATTCGACCAAGTGAGGAGGGAAACAAGATGAACTCGACAGGGAAAAAGACGCTGGGAGTATTGACAGGAATAGGGATAGCGCTGGCTTTTGGAGTGGTGATGTTCCTTCTGAGAAACGTAATCGCCGATATGCTGCTGGCGTTCGGCGTTCAGCGCTCCACGTGGAGTCACATTCTTTCGGTGATTTTGCCGACGGAATTGATTGTGATTGGAGCAGCGATTCTGCTGTGGCGGCGGCAGCGCGCGGCGGTGGCAATTGGGCTGCTGGTGCCCGCGGCGCTGATGGGGGCGCATGTGGTGGTCTTCCTGGCCAGCCGGTGAGGTGGAGCGCCCGGGCCTGCCGGCCTGGGCGCCTTTCTTCTTCCCGCGGCATGTGCGGAAATTTCAAATTTGCGCAGACTTTTACTGTTAGATATGTGTTTCTGCAACGTTACACCTGCGAACTTCCACTGTTATCCGCGCGATTTCTAACGTTAGAAGTGCTGTTTCCGCCTCCCCATGCCTCGGGCCAGACATGGGGACGGATGTCAATTGCTTGCCGTGGTCGTGAGCTGGGCCTTGATCCAGCGATCGACTCGGGCGTCGAGAACATCAAGCGGAAGCGCTCCACCGGAAAGAATCGCGTCATGAAAGGTCTTGAGGTCGAATTTGGCGCCTAGCTGCTGTCTGGCTCGTTCGCGCAGTTCGCGAATCTTGAGCTGGCCGAGTTTGTAGCTGCACGCCTGGCCAGGGCCGGAGATATAGCGGTCGGTCTCGGCCTGGATGGTGGGCTCGTCGATGGCATGGGAGTTGCGCATATATTCCACCACCTGATCGCGGCTCCAGCCCATATCGTGAATGCCGGTGTCGACTACCAGGCGCACCGCCCGGAAGAGTTCCGAGCGCAGCCGGCCATAATCCGATCCTGGGTCCTGGTAGAAGCCGATCTCCTTGCCCAGTTCCTCCGCATACAATCCCCAGCCCTCGGTGTAGGCGGAGTTTCCGCCGTGCTTGCGGAATTCAGGCAGGCCGGTGAGCGACTGCTGGATGGTGATCTGCAGGTGATGGCCGGGAACGCCCTCATGATAGGCGACCGCCTCGTCGTTGATGAAGCTGCGGTGCGTCGGGTCGGAGACGGCGACGGAGACGCGACCGGGACGCTTTCCGTCCGGAGTTCCGCCCTGGTAGTGGGTGGCCGCGGCAGCCTGGAATGGCGGAATGGGCTCGACGGTTACGGCGGTCTTGGGCAGCAGGTTGAAGAGATCAGGCAGGCGCGGCTGCATCTGGGCAATGTACTTGCGGAAGTCTTCGACAATGGCGTCCGCGGAAGCTGGCTGGTACTTGGGATCGTTTTCGACGTGGTCGCGGAAGCTGGCGAGGTCTTTGTAGCCGTTGGCCTTGGCCAGGGCGGTCATCTCTCCCGTGATGCGGTCGACCTCCTTCAGGCCAATCTCGTGGATTTGTGCGGCAGTCAGGTCCGTCGTAGTGAAGCGGCGCAGCGTGGCCTGGTAGCGGCGATTGCCGCCGCCGAGGGAGTTGATGGAGAGCGTGGTGCGGCAGTGAGGGATGTAGTCCGACGCGACGAAGGCGGCGAATTGCTTGTAGGCCGGGAAGACCTCGTTGTTGATCGTCGAGGTGATCTCGTCGGTGAGACGCTTCTTATCGGCGTCGGAGAAGCTGGCGGGAAATTTCTTGAGCGGCAGGATGAAGGGATTGGCTGTGATGACGCCTTCGGCCTGGCTGGGAATCTTTTCGGCGATGAAGCGGACAGGGACGAGGCGATCGCTCACACCGGCGCGGAGGACGTCTTCGGTCTGAAGGAAGGCCTTGGGAATTTGATGCAGGCGAGCGATGTAGTCCTCGTAATGCTTGACGGAGTCGAAGGGCATGGAGAGCGGCAGGTCGGCCAGGTTGGCATGGATGCCACCGCCGCCGCCCGATGCGCTGAGCGGCATCTCGTACTCTTTGAGGTCGTAGTCCTCGACGCGCTGTTGGATCTGGCGGAGGAAGAGGTCGTGGGAGATCAGGTCCTGCTCGGGGAAGCCGGCAGCATCGATGGCCTTGATGCGGGCCAGGTCGGCCAGGTCGCGCTGGTGGCGGGCGGTGGAGGCGGCTAGGGAGGAATCGCCGAGCTGGTCGTTGTACCGGTAGTCGCCGACGGCGGTTGCCAGCGTGGGATTCATCTTGAGGGTCGCCTGCCACGAGTCGTCAAAGAGAGCGTTCTGGGCAGCCAGGCGTGAGGCTACGGATGCGGACGAGGGGGCGGATGTTTGGGCGAAGGCGAATGGAGCGAAAGCGGCCAGGACAAGAGCGGAGGTAGCGAGCAGGTTGGGACGCATGCCGACAAGGGTAGCAGAGCGGCTGGGGCCGCGGACGGAAAAGTTCGGGCGGAGGAATCTGAAACTTTCCTCTACAGACGGGGTCAAAGAAGAAATGAGGTTGAATAGGTTCTTTGCGTTCGCGTGCCTGCCGGGATTGCTGCTCGCGGCGGCCGCGCAACAGCCGGCTGGGCAGGTTGCCGGTTCAGGAACGGTTTCTGCGGCGGCTCCTGTTGCGCTGGATTGGACTCCTCCGGAGCTGGCTGCGCTCGGCGCGCGGGCTGAGGTGAAGAACAGCTTTGTGCTGGACCGCACGATGCTTGGCGCGGCTTCGGCTTTGCTTCCGGACTCGGAGGCGGATGCGCGGCAGTCGATTCGCAAGCTGGATGGAATCGCGGTACACATTTATCGATTCCACGATTATGACCAGATCGATCCGCAGCAGTTGGAGTTGGTAAGGCAGGCGTATCACACGCGGGGATGGAAGCATCTGGCGACGGCGGCTCCAACAGGCGGTCCGGTGCATAGTGGGACGACCGATTTATGGCTGATGGTGGATGGCGTGAGCGTGCGCGGGGGCACGCTGCTGGAGGTGACGCCGAGAAGCGTGAACCTGGTGACCTTCGCCGGCGATCTCAACCCGATCGATCTGCTGCGGCTGCGCGGGCATTTTGGGATTCCGAACTTCAGTGGCGACAAATTTCAAGACGCGCGGTAGCGGCTTTGCACTGCGAACGAAACAGGCTTTCTATTTTCTATCGGTCCAAAAGGCGAACAAACGGCAAACCAGACCCCAGGGGGTGGGGGGTATTAATTTTCTCGTCAACAGGGGCGAGAACGTCCTGATTGCCTGACGTCAACCTGCACTCTTGCCGGGCGATTCGCATGCTCATTCCTATTGTGCGCTTTTCATGAATAATTCTACGCAACGCGGGCGAAGTTTTTTCTGGTGAAGGCCGGCCCTATCGAGGGTTCTGATCTGGATAATAGAATGCGCGAATCTCGGTCAGTTCTCCATCGACGACACGACACAGGTCCACAACATGATCCACACCGTTGACGGTCTCCATGTCGAAGACGGTGGCGACATATTCGCCGTCGGCTATGTGCTGCTTGATCTCTATGCTCTTGATGAAAGGCAAAATGCTGCCGAGAAAGCCGACAATTGTCTCGCGGCCCGCCAGCTTTGGCATGAGCGGCCCCTCAAAGGTTATGCCGGATGCGAAAGGGACAGAGGACAGGTCTTTGCTCGCGAGGCCCTTCAAATAACTCTCAACTGCGGCTATGTTTTCAGATTGGGACATCGGTTCTCTCCAGAACGATTCTACATAGTCGTTTGTTCACGCAATTCGCGTCGTTCGGTTCGTGCTGCGCACGAATTAGGCCCAGGTCTCAAAGGCGAGACCTGGGGCACCCGGCCCATGGTGGGTTGATAATTCGTTCGGATTGGCGGAGGATAATGGAAGGAGTTTCCATGGCGACAGCAGCTGACGTGAAATTGCAAGCACACGCGATGATTGACCGCATGGCGCCTAAGCAAGTCTCTGCAGTGGTGACGTTGCTGGAAGCGATGCTCGATCCGGTTTCCCGCGCGCTGGCTAATGCGCCGGTTGAAGATTCTACTGCGAGCGAGGAGGAAGCTCTCGCCGCGGCTGCTTCGCACGAGTGGCTTCGCGATCATGATCCAATTTCCAACCGCGAGATGCTGGCGGAGTTTGGCTTGAACGAGGAAGAGTTCGAGCGCATGGGACAGACTCCTCTTTCAGCCGAGCGCTAGCCTATGCACAGACAGGCCGTCTGGACGGAACGGGCGAGAGCCGATATGCGTGCTATCGACCAGCAGACGGCTTTGCGCATCCTGCATGCGCTGGCCCGGTTTCTAGCCACGGGCGAGGGAGATATCTAGCGGCTCAAGGATGTGGAACCGCCTGAGTTTCGCTTGCGCGTGGGTGACTATCGCCTGCGCTTTCACGATTGCGGGGAGACAATTGAGGTGCTGGCTGTTAAGAATCGGCGAGAGGCGTACCGCTGAATGGACTGGCTTCGCTGGGTTTGTGCTGCGCACGACTCAGGCCCAGGTCTCAAAGGCGAGACCTGGGGCACCCTGCTAATACTCACCCCTATCGAGGGTTCTGAGCTGGGTAATAGAAGGCGCGAATCTCGGTCAGTTCCCCATCGACGACACGACACAGGTCCACAACATGATCTACGCCATTGACGGTCTCCATGTCGAAGACGGTGGCGACATATTCGCCGTCGGCTATGTGCTGCTTGATCTCTATGCTCTTGATGAAAGGCAAAATGCTGCCGAGAAAGCCGACAATTGTCTCGCGG
>Ga0302325_10012222_pt1 | contig 18442 bp, 9 predicted proteins | sample Palsa_T0_2_FD_201948 | JGI IMG/M metagenome (GOLD analysis project Ga0302325, IMG submission 201948) | Peat permafrost microbial communities from Stordalen Mire near Abisko, Sweden - Palsa_T0_2 | ecosystem: Environmental > Terrestrial > Soil > Palsa > Peat permafrost | place: Sweden: Abisko...
CTTCACGCCAGTGAGATGGCGCCTCGCAGCCAGTCTGGAGTGCAGCCATCTTCTTCGAGAGCCTCGCTGGTCGAGTCTCGCTGGTCGAGTCTGGCCCTTCGGAGACTAAGAGAGTAGGATACGCAGCAAGTACAGAAGCGGGACCCCGCCCGGCTTGCAGGCTTGCTCAGTTTCTTAAACGCCTTCTTTGAGGGGCGCATGTCGACTTCGTCTCAGATTCGTCAGCTGCCGGGCGGTTCGCGCATGCGCGGGATCAGCGTTGCTCTGTCGGCGAGGGTGCTTCTGACGTTGGTCCTGTTCGTCTTGGCGATTTTCTGCTGCCGCGGAGTTGCGTCAGCACAATCGGCAGCGCAGCCACCCGCCCAAACGCCGGCACCCACTTCAGCCGCTGCTTCCCCGCCGGCGCAGGCGTCCACTCCTGCGGTTCAGCCTGCCGTAGCTCAGCCTTCCGCACAAGCGAACACGGCGGAGATGAACTCGCGCGACGAACCTACCACGTTCAAGGTGAATGTCCGGCTGGTGCTGGTGCGGGTAGTGGCGCGCGACGCTAAGGGGCACGCGGTCGGAAATCTGCACAAGGAAGCCTTCCAGCTGTTCGACAAAGGCAAGCCCCAGGTGATCAGCCAATTCTCCGAGGAGCGTCCCGGGGAGCATGTCGCCCTGGCGAGCAAGAGCAGCGAGCCGATCGCCGGCGAAGCGCCGAGGGAGGTTTCAACAACCAATGGCAAGGCACCCGACGTGCCTGAGCGCTTCATCGCCTTCGTTTTTGACGATGTGCATTTGAAGTTCGGAGATCTGGCGCAGGTCCGCGCTGCTGCCGACCGTCATCTGGCCACGCTGTTACCGACCGACCGGGTCGCCATCTTCTCGACCTCCGGGCAGACCACCCTTGATTTCACCGACGACCGCGCGCAGCTGCACGCGACCTTGTTGCGCCTGCAACCCCGCCCTGTCACCAACAGTGGAGTGACGGACTGCCCCGACGTCAACTATTACCTGGGCGACCTGATTGAGAATAAGCATGACGTTCAAGCAACCGACATGGCCACGCAGGACGCGCTGTATTGTGAGTTCAACGGAGATCAAAGTTTTCTGCATCAAGCGCAGCAGGCAGCGAAGACTGCAGCGAGCCAGGCGGTAATCAATGGCGAAACCGAAAGCCGCCTCGCGCTCGGGGTGTTGAAAGACATTGTTCGCAGGGTTGCCCTCATGCCCGGTCAACGGAACGTCGTGCTAGTTTCTCCAGGGTTCCTTACGCCGCAGCTGGAAACTGATTACATGGAGGTGATCGATCGCGCCGTGCGGTCTCAAATTATTATCAATGCGCTGGACGCTCGCGGGCTCTATACCGTCGTTCCGGGTGGTGACGTCTCTCGTTCCCCATCCGGAAATGTTGGCGCTCAATTTATCGGACTCAAAGTCCAGTATCAGAGCGCGAGCGCTTCGGCAGAGTCCGACGTGATGGCAACACTGGCGGACGGAACCGGCGGGACTTTTTTCCAGAACAACAACGATCTCGATGAAGGCCTTCGACGAGTCAGCACCGCGCCGGAATATTACTACGTGCTCGGCTTCACCCCGCAGAATCTGAAACTCGACGGCAACTTTCACAGCTTGAAGGTCACGGTGAAGAGTCCGGAAAAGTTGACCATCCAGTCGCGGCGGGGCTATTTTGCCCCCAAGCACGTCGCGGACCCCTCGCAGGAAGCGAAAGAGGAGATCGACGATGCGCTGTTTTCCCAGGAGGAATTGCACGATCTCCCGGTGGGGCTGCACACTCAGTTCTTCAAGTCGAGCGAGGCCGACGCCAAGCTCACCGTGCTGGCTCATGTCGACGTAAAGCAATTGCGCTTTCGAAAAGCGGAAGGACGAAACTGGAACGATCTCACCGTGGTTTCTGCGCTGTTCGATCGCAACGGAACGTTTCTGCAGGGAAGCGAGAAAACTCTGCAAATGCGTTTGAAGGATGAAACGCTTCAAAACAAGCTGGGCTCGGGAATCACAATGAGGGCCAGTTTCGATGTAAAGCCGGGAAGCTACCTGGTGCGCCTGGTGGTGCGGGATTCAGAAGGACGGCTGATGTCGGCCGAAAATGGCGCAGTCGAGATTCCCTAAAGAGTGAAGCTGAGTTCCGCAAAGCAAGGTTTCGTAAAACTAAGGTCGGTAAAGCAGGATTCCGAAAAGTCTGTGGAGGTGAGTATGCGAGTTCGACGGCTGGTTCTCATGGTCGCAGTGATCTGTTTGGCCAGCGGGTGGATGATGTGGCAGCAGACCGAAACTGTTTCCGCGGCCCCGGAGCCGCAGCAGCCCGCCAGCGATGCCAGCGCAATCCACGTGGAGACTCGATTGGTGCTCGTGGATTCCGTGGTCACCGACAGGAAGGGCGGCTACGTCCGCGACCTCACCGCCAAAGACTTCAAAGTGTGGGAGAACGGCAAAGAGCAGGCCATCACCACGTTTTCGTTCGAGGAGGATTCCGCCTCGCCTGCCAAGAACCAGAAGCGGTACATGGTGCTGTTTTTCGACAACTCCACCATGGATATGGGCGACCAGGTGCGAGCGCGGCAGGCGGCCGCGCAATTCATTGACGCCAACGCCGGCCCCAACCGCCTGATGGCCGTGATCGACTTCGGTGGCAGCGTGCACATCGCGCAAAACTTCACTGCCGATGCGGAGCGCTTGAAACAAGTGGTGAGTGGCGTGAAAGGATCGTCCGTTTCTCCCAACGCCGCCCCGGTGGAAGTCGCCTCGCTGGGCGCGCCACCTGTGCCATCCCTGCTAGGGATGAACAACCCGGAGGCGGATTTCGGCGCCCATACCGTCATGCTCGCGCTGCGCAGCCTGGCCAAGAATCTGAGCAGCATTCCCGGCCGCAAGACTCTCGTCATGCTGACTTCCGGCTTTCCCTTGACGTCGGACCGGCAATCGGAATTGACCGCAGTGATTGACTCCTGTAACAAAGCCAACGTCGCGGTATATCCCATCGATGTTCGTGGATTGGTGGTCCCGGAGATGACGGCGCCGCATTCCATGCTCCGACATTCCTCTTCCGAATCGGCGCGCATCATCCCCGCTGCGCTCAGTTACAGTGGAAGTCCCGCTCCGGCCCATCCATTCTTGCGGTTCGCGCCTTTTGTGGCCGCGTTGGCTGACCCGCCGCAGCACGGCGGAGGTGGAGGCGGAGGCGGAGGTGGTGGCGGAGGTACGGGCGGCGGCGGACATGGTGGAGGCGGCACGGGCGGTGGTGGTACAGGTACCGGCGGCACCGGCGGCGGTGGCACCGGCGGGCACGGCGGCACCGGGGGCACTGGAGGCACCGGCACCGGAGGCACTGGCACAGGTGGAAGCGGCGGACATGGCGGAACCGGTGGAACCGGCACCAGCGCGCTGGGAGCATCATCCCTGTACAACCAGCCGCGACAGATCGTTCCGCAGTTCCCTGAGTCGGCAACCACCAACCAGCAGGTGCTCTACCAGCTGGCGGATGGAACCGGCGGCTTCGTGATCATCAATACTAACGACCTGCTCGGCGGTCTGGAGAAGATCGCCAAGGACCAATCGCAATACTACGTTCTTGGCTACAAACCAGCTGAATCGCAGGAAGGGAATTGCTACACGCTGCGCGTCAAAGTGGACCGTGGCGGGACCAATGTCCGTTCCCGCAGCGGCTACTGCAACGTTCGCCCCAAGGATCTGCTGGCAGGAAATCCCATCGAGAAGGATCTGCAGGGTCATGCCGCCGGCGAGCTGGCGGGAAACGTTACTGCCGCCATGCGAGCTCCGTTCTTCTACACTTCTCCAAACACAGCGCGGATCGACCTGGTCGTCGACATTCCCGCCGACACCCTAAAATTTGAGAAGGTGAAAGGGAAGCAGCATTCCGCACTCAACGTCCTGGGGATTGCTTACAAGCCGGATGGCACGGTTGGAGCACGTTTCAGCGATACCGTGAACCTCGACTTCGACGGCAAGAAAGAAGTGGAAGAATTCCAGAAGCGGCCCTTCCACTACGAAAACCAGTTCGAAGCCGCCTCGGGCCAGTACAACCTCAAAGTTGTGTTCAACTCCGGCAGCCAGAGTTTCGGCAAGCTGCAGATGCCCGTGGTGATTGATCCCTATGACGGCAAGCAGTTCAGCTTGAGCGGTTTGGCTCTAACTAACGAAGCCCACCGCATGGCTGATTCGCCGCCGACCGGCATGGACGGCCTCCTGCTCGACGACAAGAAGCCGCTGGTGGCTTCAGGCATGCAGATTGTTCCCTCGGCCACGAACCATTTCAAGAAGACTGACAATGCCGGCGTCTACTTGGAAATCTACGCGCCGTTGCTGGTCGGCGCCGCTCCCCCCATGGTTGGGCTTGAACTCAAAGTTATGGATCCCAAAACTAAAGAACAAAAGTCGACGACGGGCTTCGTCAACATGGCGGCCGCCATGCAACCGGGCAGTCCTCTAATTCCGATCGCGCTCAGGATACCGATCGCCTCTCTTGCTCCGGGCTCCTATCAGGTAGAGCTGAAAGCCATGGATTCAGCAGGGAACTCAACCAACGTTCGTTCGGCGGATTTTGAAGTGGAATAGATTTCCAGCAAGGGCGGCGCATCCTGGAGTTCAGGCTATACTTGCCGAATCCGTGCGCCGCCGTGCAGAAGCCCGCCGATGGAACCTCTCTTCGCTGTTAAGGGCGGCGGCGTTATTTGTTCTCTGTCTGCTCGGGCCGGCGTGGCTGCATTCGCAAACGATCTCCGGAACCATCCAGGATCCCTCGGGAGCGGTCATTGCCGGGGCGCGGATCGAGATCACCGGCGGTGACCTGACGCAGCCCCTCGTGCTTTCCTCGGACGCAGTCGGCAAGTTTGCATCCGCCGAGCTGAAACCCGGAACGTACTCAGTGCGCGTGACGCAGGACGGTTTCGAGCCCCTGGTAAAGAATGTCGATTTGCACGCCGCTGTTTCCCTGCAACTCACTCTTACCATCGCCAAACCGGAGGTGAACATCTCCGTTGCCGGAAAGAGTCTGGCGTTCGCCAACTCGGATCCTGTCTACCGGCAATTGCGCGACGTCGGGCTGGGTCAAACCTTTCGCTTCGACAATTTCACCTTGACCTGGGACGCGGCGACCATCCACTTCCAGAAAGGCACGCTCACGCTGTTGAGTCCGGTGAATGGAGTGGTCACGGGCGCCATCTTCATCGGAGAAGGACAATTCAATCTAAAGCCTGTCACCAAACTCGACGCCCGCGAACTGACGCGCCGCACCGGTGCAGCCGAGTTCAATGAAGATTTCAGCGAGGCGGTTTTCCGGTTCACTCGCGATGTGCGCTTGAAGTTTCTTCCCGGACTTGGCGATCGAGTGGAAACGACCGATGCATCTGGGGTCTTTCGCTCATGGAAGGAGAAGATGCGTCAGCGTCGGGAAATTCCGCTGGGCTTTACCCAGTTTCTCTTGCAGGGCGAAACCATGGACAACGTGGACGCCGACATTCTGTCCGCTGTCTACAACCCTCCGCATCCGGAATTCTTTAACGCCTATCTCCGCGGCAAAAAGCACAAGGATCTCCGCTTTTTTCTGAGGATGCGGGTGGGTGCGCTGCCGCAGATGGACTCATCGGAGGAAGTCGCTCTCATCAACTACGATCCGGAAAGCCTGGACGACGGCGTGTGGTACCTGTCGCACCTGAAATCGGAATACGCCAACCACACCGCCAGCTCCAGTGAAGACCGCCGCCTGTTTGCCACGCACCGCTACAAGATCGAGACCGTCATCGCCAAGAACCGGCATTTGTTCAGCACGGCCACCATCACTTTCGCGTCGCTGGTGGCTGGAGAGAGAGTGCTGAAGTTTGGCTTGTTGCCAAATCTCCGAGTCTCGCGCGTTACCGACGAGCAGGGCCAGGATCTCTATTTTATTCAGGAGAGCCGCAAGGAGGATGGTTCGTTCTACGCGATCCTTCCGCAGGCGCCGCCAGTGGGCAAGGAACAATCCATCAACGTCGAGTATGCGGGCGATAAGGTTCTGGAAGAAGCTGGCGAGGGCAGCTTTTATGTGAGCGCCCGCTCGGCCTGGTATCCCAACCTGAATGGATTCGGGGAACACGCGCTTTATGACCTTACCTTTAAAGTTCCGCGGAAATACAAAGTCATCAGCGTCGGGAAACTGCAGGGAGAATCCACCGAACAGGATTTAGCCGTCAGTCACTGGATCACGCCGATCCCGGTGGCAGTGGCCGGATTCAACTACGGCGAATACCAGAGACTTGACGTGCCGGATGACATCACCGGCTATAAAATTTCGGGCTACTACCTGAGTGAGTTACCCAACAATCTGCGCAGGTATCCTGCGATGCAGTCCCTGGCGCCGCACGCCATGACCAAATACGCTCTCGAACAAACTCGCGCCCAGTTGCAGCTCTGCACTTTCTACTTTGGCAAGAGTCCTTATGAAGACATCTACGTCACAGAGCAGCCGAATTTCAATTTCGGACAATCCTGGCCCAACCTGATTTACCTTCCCATCTCCGCCTACACCGACTCGACCCAGCGGTGGATGCTCTTCGGTTCGATCAACAGCAAATTCACCGGCTTCGTGCAGGAAGTGACTCCTCACGAAGTTTCCCATCAGTGGTGGGGCCACACCGTGGGCTGGGCGTCCTACCACGACCAGTGGCTGTCGGAGGGTTTTGCGGAGTTCTCTGCCGGGCTGTTTCTGCAGCAAGCCATGGGAGGAGATTGGCGGAAAGACTACATCGAGTTTTGGGATCGCCTGCGCCTGCGCGTGTTGGAGAAGAATAACTTTGGCGTCGCTCCCAACGATGCTGGCCCGCTGTGGATGGGGCTGCGGTTGGTTTCTCCCCGGTCCGAAAGTGCCTACCAGAACGTCACTTATCCCAAGGGCGCCTTTGTGCTCGAGATGCTGCGCTCCATGATGTATACGCAGGAGGATCACGACAAGGCGTTCATCGCCATGATGCACGACTTTGTAGAGAGCCATCGCGAGCGTGCCGCGAGCACCGAATCGTTCAAGGCCATCGCCGACAAACATATGACCAAGATGATGGACTTGGGAGGGAACGGCCGGCTGGATTGGTTTTTCGACGAGTGGGTCTACGGCACGCAAGTGCCGCGATACCGCTTCGATTATCAACTCACTCCGGCGGACGGTGGCAAAGTGAAGTTGCACATGACCGTCACGCAGAGCGAGGTCGACGAACACTTTGCGATGGTAGTTCCCGTATTTATCGATTTTGGAAAAGGCATGATTCGTCTCGGCCAGATCCCGATCGGCGGCAACACTACCCGAAGCGTAGACGTCCTGTTGCCCAGTCAACCAAAGAAGGTGGCCTTGAATGCGTACAAAGAAATTTTGGAACGATAATCCGATGCAGCTTTCAGCTGTCAGCTATTAGCTTTCAGCTAACCTCATCCGCTTGTCATCCCGAACCGGACCGAAGGCCCGGTGAGGGACCTTACGGCGGCATCCCCCTCTACCGCGGTCAACAGGACCGCCCCCGTGCGATAAGCTACCGGCATTTCGCGGGCAGGAGTCCCCTCGACTTCGCTCAGGGCAGGTCCGCGCCACATAGGCCTTGACGACGATCCAGCCAAACCATCACGAACAATCCCGCCAGGAAAGAGACCAACCAGATGACCCGGCTCTGGAAGCGATCCTCCACCATCGATAACGGACCGGTGACCAACGCGTTCGCCACAACCGTGGAAACGATCACCACGGTGAGGCCGACGAGGCGGGCGGACCTCTTACGCCACAGAAAAGGCGCGATCGCACAAATCACTACGAGCGAAAAAATCGCCGTCCAGTTTCCGACGGCCGTAAAGAACTCGAGGGGCAGTGTGTTCTGTGCCTGCCGGCTCTGCAGATAATGCGGCCGTCCACCCGGAAAGACACTATCGTATTCGTCGAGTACCACGTCGCTCGCGTCCAGGTCGTACAAGCCAAAGGCCGCCAGTTGCTGCCAGAAGGCCGTTGCCGACTTGGTCAACTGCTGCCGGGGATAAGCGCGCAGAGTGGCCAGCACGAACGGCATCTCTTCCTGGCTTAGCCGTTGCGCGGAGTCATCGTCGGTGTTCTGCCAGATTCCATTCGCTCCCCAAAGAAAAACATCGGGGTCACCGGGAAGATCATGAACATGGTCGCAAATGGCGAACTTCACTTCCGGGCAATGCTGCTCCAGGTACCATCGTCCGGGGCCATCGGCAATGATGCGGGCCATCAGAAACGGCGGCCGATCGCCGTTCAACGACGGTTCGCCATAGAGATAATCGTTGAGCGCCAACTGGGCGACCGCCGCGAGCACAACGATGAGAGCCACCTCACCCACGGCTTTCCAGCGGGCCTGCATGAACCGGCGCCGAAGCACCAGCAGCAAAACCAACAGAACACAAAGCCCAGCCGCCAGCATCAGGTGCGTGGCATGCGAAGCGACCCCCCACCAGGCGATAAGAAATACTGCAACATGGTCCGCGCGGGTGAGGTCCTCCCGGGCAAACACGAGCATATAAATGCAGAGATAAAGCACCGGACCGAGAATATCCGGCATGATCAGGCTGGAATACCAACTCAGACTCGTAAACACGCTAAGCAGCGCCAGCAGAATCAGATATCGCTTCGCCGTGTGCCGCGGCACGATGGACCGCACCACAAGCCAGAGTACATATGCTGTGAGCAGTGACTGGAAAGCGACCACGGGCCACGGAGTTACATTCCAATGCCACGGCAAAATGCCAAGGCTATAGATGAAAGACCGCATCCCGTAGTATTCGGAGAGTTGATGCAGAAACAATGCCCGCGCCACGACGCGCGCATCTCCCAGGTACGTGATCGAATCCGGGTAGAACAACGGATAGCGGTTAAAGAGCGCTGGCCACGCCAGAAGCAGCGCTCCCCCGCATACCGCTGCGAGGCTCCGGAAAGCAGGTCGGCTGCCGTTATTATCCGCTACATCATGCGAAACACCCCGGCTCATCGGTTCTTATCTTAACCTTGCAGCGTGGATCGTGCTGGCCTGGGCATCTCTGCACGGTGATCTATTAAGACTGTCCCCTGACCTCCGCTATAATTTACAAATCTTCTTCACGACGCGAATCCCGTGGGGCTTTTGGTTCGTGCTGTTGTTGGCGACGCTTTCGCTGGCGCAGAATGCTTCTCCCCCTCCTCCTGCGTCATCTCCCGTTCCGCAATTCGAGGACATCGGACAGAAGGCGGGCCTCGCCGTCCCACACATTTCTTCGTCTGACAAAAAATATATTGTCGAGTCCATGAGCGGAGGCGTCGGCCTTATCGATTGCGATAACACTGGCAAACTCGACATTCTCACCGTGAACGGATCCACGGTCGAGCGCTACAAGCAGGGCGGCGATCTGATGGTCACGCTCTATCATCAGGACGCTAGCTTAGACAGTGGCGACCCGAAGTTCACCGACATCACCAAAGCCGCGGGCCTCACCCGAAAAGGCTGGGGCATGGGCATCGCCGTGGCCGATTACGATAACGACGGCCTCGACGATATCTACGTCACTGGCTTCGGCGGCAATGTGCTCTATCACAACCTGGGCAACTGCAAATTTGAGGACGTGACCGAAAAGGCCGGGGTGCGAGGCAGCGGCTTCAGCACCGGCGCGGCCTGGGCCGATTACGATCGCGACGGCCACGTCGACTTATTCGTCTCGCGCTACGTCCACGTCGAAATCGACAAACTGCCCGAGTTCGGCAACGATCCGCGCTTCTGCCGTTTTAAAGGCGTGCTGGTGCAGTGCGGCCCGTGGGGTCTGCTGGGTGAATCCGACTTACTGTTTCACAACAAAGGCGACGGAACTTTCGAAGAAGTTTCAAAGAAAGCCGGGGTCGATGATCCGCATCATTACTACGGTTTAGGCGCGAGTTGGGGAGACTACGACAACGATGGCTGGCCCGATCTCTACGTAGCCAACGATGCCGGGCCGAACTTTCTCTACAAGAATAAGCACGACGGCACCTTCGAAGATATCGGATTGCTCTCGGGTGTCGCCCTGAGCGGAGACGGCATGCAGCAAGGCTCCATGGGCGTGACCTGGGGAGATTACTTGCACGAAGGCCGCCTTTCCATGTTCGTCACAAATTTTGTGGAGCAAGGTTCCGTGCTCTATCACAATCTGGGAAACGACAGTTTTGCGGACGTCAGTGTTCGGGCCAAGGTGATGAAGCCGACGTATCCATATGTGAGTTGGGGGACTTCTTTTTTCGATATGGATAACGACGGCTGGCTCGATCTCTTCGTGGCGAACGGGCACGTCTATCCGCAAGTGGATACCATTTCCGGTGGCACGCATTACCGCCAGCCGATGAACTTATTTCGCAACCATCGCGATGGCACGTTTGAGGATGTATCTTCGGCATTCGCCCAGATGCCGCTACAAGCGCGGCGAGGCGCGGCTTTCGGCGACATCAACAACGACGGGAACGTGGACATTGTGGTGCTCAACGTAGGTGAGCCGCCGTCACTGCTGATGAATCGTAATGGAAGTCCGAATCACCGAGTCCTGTTTAAGCTGATTGGAACCAGGAGCAACAAAGCTGCGATCGGTGCGCGCGTGACGGTGAAAGCCGGGACGCTGGTGCAGTTCGACGAGGTGCGCGGAGGCGCGAGCTACATTTCGCAGAACGATTTGCGCCTGCACTTCGGGCTGGCGGGGAATGAGAAAATTCAGGAAGTGACCATTCGCTGGCCGAATGGCGAAAGTGAAATCCTGCGCGACGTGGCCGCCGATTTTATTTACACGATTGTCGAGGGCACGGGAATCCAGCGCAAAATCGCGCTCCCTCCGTTGCCGCGACCCTGAATCCCCTTCGACTTCTTCGAGAAGGGAAATCTGTTCCGTGAATTTCGGGAAAATTCGGGTAAAGAAAATTGAGGGACAGAATGGACGGTTCGTGAAAACGTCCGGTCTGTCCCTCGGAATCTTGCCTGCGGTTAAGCTATCGGTAGTGCGAAATCCTGGTTTACTGGACGAACGATGCACCGTCGAGCGACGTGAAGCACTGGGCATTGCTAAATGTGGTCTCCGCCTGGACGATCACGACACCGCTGGTCTGAATAAATAGCCGCCCTTTGCTGGCATCGCACAGGTCGACGGGGACGTAGACATTGGTGATCGGGCGAAACGCCGCCGGCAGCGTGAACGGGGTTGCATTGGTCCCGGTGTCCTTTCCCCTAACAGTAGTGATTGGAGCGCTCGATCCGTTTCAGCGAGAAAGAAATTGGCGGGGAGCACCATATCAAACTGCCATTGCACTCGCTGAGATTTGTGCCCCCTATTCGATGCCCAGCTGTTTCTGGATCTGCTCCAGGGGCACGCCCTTCGTCTCCGGAACCATTGTCTTCACCCAAATGAGTTGGAGAACCATCATGCCGGCAAAAAAAGAAAAAACGTAGCCGGGAGGGAAGGCGGTAACCATCCGCGGGAAAAAAGTTGTGAGCAGGGCGGCGAAGATCCAGTGCGTGAAGCTGCCGAGAGTTTGGCCTTCCGCACGATGACGGTTAGGAAAAATCTCCGAGATGAAGACCCAGATCACCGCTCCCTGGCCGACTGCATGGGCAGCGATGAAAGCAAAGATGCAAACCGGCACGATGGAAAAATGAGCAGTAAAAAATGCCCACGCGACGAGGCCGAGCGAGGCGATGTAGCCGAACGAGCCGATATAGAGGAGGGTTCGGCGGCCCAACCGGTCAATCAGCCACAGGCCGACGAAAGTGAAAACCAGATTGGTCACGCCAATCCCAATGGATTGCAGCAGCGCTGCTTTGGCGCCGAGCCCGGTCAGTTCAAAGATGCGTGGAGCGAAATACAGAATCGCATTGATGCCGGAGAGCTGATTGAAGAAGGCAATCAGGATGGCCAGCAGGATTGGTTTCTGAAGACGTCGGGTCCAGAAATGTCCCGATGATCCTTGCTCAGTGGATGCGTCGATAATCGCGTCCGCTTCGGCTGCGATTTCGGCCTCCGAGGCGTCAGGCTCGATTCGCTGCAGCACTTCGAGAGCGGCCTCGCGATCGCCCTTTCGGCTGAGAAGCCAGCGTGGACTTTCGGGAAGGCCGAAGCAGAACACAACGTAGAGCAGCGACGGAAACGCGGCGACACCTAACATCCAGCGCCAGGCGGCCTCGCCAACGCCCGCCAGCAGCGCGTTCGAGACGAACGCGATCAGGATTCCGAAAACAATGTTGAACTGGAACATGCCCGCCAGTCGTCCGCGATACTTAGGCGGCGCGATCTCGGAGATGTACATGGGGGCAACCACGGTCGAGATGCCGATGCCCAACCCGCCGATGACGCGCGCGACAATAAATGTGGCAACGTTTGGCGCCAAGCCCGAGCCCACGGCGCCGACGAAATAAAGAACGCCGATCCACAACAGCGTGGCTTTGCGTCCGAATCGGTCCGCAGGCCAACCCCCGAGCAGGGAACCAACCACGGTGCCATAAAGCGCCGAGGCCATGGCAATACCGTGCAGTCCGGGACTCAGTCCCCAAAGCGTCTGAATTGTTTTTTCGGCGCCGGAAATAACGACCGTGTCGAAACCGAAAAGAAATCCGGCGAGCGCAGACGTGAGCGACCAGAAGAAGATGCGAGCGTTCATAAGTGAAAACTGAGAGCCGGTTCACTCCTTCGTCAGCGGATATCCCTTTTCCCGCCAGTCGCGGATGCCCCCGTCCATGGAGATCACGTTCGTATAGCCCATCTTCTGCAGATTGTCTGCGGCCAGCGCCGACCGGAAGCCGCCACCACAATAGAGCACCAGTTCCGTATTCAGTGCCGGCACGTGAGCCTCGATGTCGCGCTCGATGATGCCTTTGCCCAAGTGGATCGAGCCAGGCAGATGATCTTTAGCGAACTCGCTCTCTTCGCGCACGTCGACGAGTAGAAACTTTTCACCGCGATCCATCCTGGCCTTTACCTCCCCGACGTTGGTTTCACGGATGCGCGTTTTCGCTTCGTCCACAATTTTCAAGAAGCGGGGAGGATGCGGGTGAGCCACGAGTACTCCTCAATAGGGTCGGCGATGAACATCCTACCAAGTGCCGCCAGATTGTGCACGGTTTGCAGCACGGATTGCGCCCAGAGAGACTTCGGCCCGCAGATGTCAGGCAAGCCCGACCTGCTTCATTGTTGCAACTTCGGTTAGCATGAACCGGTGATTCCCGTGGGATCAAGCAAGAAAGCGGCGCGGCGGATCGGCCTGGCTCGTGCCCTTTCGAAACTGGGCTATTGCTCGCGCTCGCAAGCAGCGCAGTTGATTCGCGCGGGGCGCGTGCGTCTGAACGAAAGTATTCGGTTCGATCCGGAGACGCCGGTCCATCTGACGCGTGACCGCATCTTAGTGGATGATTGTCCGATTGAAGCGGGCGAGAAAATTTATCTCATGATGAACAAGCCGCGCGGCCTGATCACCACTGCCGCCGACGAGAGGAGCCGCGAGACGGTGTATTCGCTTCTCAACAAATCAGGTTATGCGGCAGGAGGAGTGGATTCTTCGAGAGCGGCGTCGCAGCGGGTCCATGCGGCGTGGGTCGCTCCCGTCGGACGACTGGACAAAGCCAGCGAAGGCCTGCTGCTGCTGACCAACGATTCAGAATGGGGCGCTCGCGTGGCCGCGCCGGAAACTCACTTGCAGAAAATCTATCACGTGCAGATCGCAAAAGTGGCGGATGAGAAGCTGATTGCGTCGCTGGCTGCGGGTGTGAGCGTCGAAGGGAAGATGGGCGAAAGTTCAGCCGGCGAAGTCTTGCGCGCTAGTCGCGCCCGCGTGCTGCGCTCGGGGCAAAAGAATTGCTGGCTTGAGATCGTCTTGAATGAAGGCAAGAATCGCCAGATCAGGCGCATGCTGCAGGCACTGGGAGTAGACCTTCTCCGGCTGGTGCGCGTGTCGATCGGGCCGCTCGCGTTAGGGAAGTTGGCAAAGGGTGAGCATCGCTCGTTGACCACTGAGGAGAAAAAGATGCTGGATCGTGCCATGCAAGCAAGGCCTTCATGAGCGAACTGACTTTTCTTTCCGCGGGCGCCATGGCGGAACACATCCGGAACGGAGAGATTTCTCCGGTCGAACTCGTCGAGGCTCATCTCGCGAAAATAGAGCGTCTGAATCCGAAGCTGAACGCCTTCGTTCACGTCGATGCCGCACGCGTTCGGCGCGAGGCTCGTGCGGCGGAAGTTGCCGTAGCTGACCGAAAAAAATCCGGCGTGGTCGGCGAAGTGCTTGGCCCGCTGCACGGCGTTCCCATCAGCATCAAGAGTTCACTGGAAGTGGCCGGTCTGCGCTGTGAGTCGGGAACCCGCCTGCGCGCCGGATTCGTCCCCACGCACGAGGCGCCGGTCGTCGCTCGCCTGAAAAATGCCGGCGCAATCGTCCTCGGCGTCACTAACACTCCCGAACTACTCATGGCGTGGGAGACGGACAATCTGCTCCACGGCCGCACCAACAGCCCGTGGAATCTCGAGCGCACGCCTGGCGGGTCGAGCGGCGGCGAGGCGGCCGCCATCGCGGCAGGAATGTCGGCGGGCGGAGTGGGGAGCGACGGCGGCGGCTCCATCCGCGTGCCCGCCCACTTCAGCGGCATCTGCGGACTGAAGCCCACACCCGGACGAATCCCAGCCACCGGGCACTATCCCGTGTCCAGCGGGCCATTTGCGCTGATCGGCGTGGTCGGTCCAATGGCACGAACCGTTGCCGATCTGAAGCTGTTGTTCGAAGTGATGCAAGGCCCCGACGATGGCGACACCTGCGCAGCGCCCGTGCCGCTGCGCTGGCCGAGTCATGAAGAAGCAAGAAAGCTCAAAGTCGGCTATTTCGAAGACGACGGCCGCACCCCCGTCACGCCGGAGACTCGCGCCGCTGTGTGCACAGCCGCAGAAGCCTTGCGGCGCGCGGGATTTCAGGTGCAACCATTCCATCCCGCAGGCCTCGAAGAAGCGCGCCAACTGTGGAAGAAGTTCTTCGTCATGTCTGGAGGAATGCTCATCCGCCCCATGTTTCGAGGCCGGGAGCACGAGCTCAGTCCGATATTGAAACAATTTCTCGAATGGTACGCCGCAGAACCGCCGCTCACCGCGGAAACATTTCTCGACGCCTGGATCCGCCGCGATACGCTCCGTGCCGAGTTCCTGGCGCAGATGAGAAAAAATCCGATCGTTATCTGTCCGGCGGCGGCCATCCCCGCGTTTCGTCACGGTGAGCGCCGCTGGCAGATCGAAGGCAAAGCAGTAAACTACCTCGATGCCTGGAGCTATACCGAATGGTTCAACCTGATCGGCAACCCCGCGGCGGTGGTTCCGGTCGGCCGCTCTCCCCAAGGCTTGCCCATAGGTGTGCAAATCGTCGGCAGGCCGTGGGAAGAAGAACAAGTGTTGACCGTCGCCGCCGCGCTGGAAAACGAATGCGGCGCGTGGAGGCGGCCACCGATCGTCTGAAAGAAGCGCCTGAAACCGGGAATGGCACGACTTCATAGGTCGCGGAAAGACTCGGATCGACGCGGGTTTGGGAAGGTCCCGAGTTTTACTCGTGCCGCTTAGTCGTCGAAAATATGTCCGCGCTTTAGCGCCTGAGGTGTGCGTTCTCTTCCGCGACTAGGTTTTGCGCAACTCTTCAGTCGTGCCGCTCGAGCTCCGAAGTGGGTCGGCGGCTTTAGCCGCTGAGGTCCGCTATGTGGTTAAATCCTTGTGATGACTCCTCGAATTTCAGCCGCTCTAGCTGGCATCGTCCTGGCCGCGTTTGGCCTGTTCGCACGCGCCCCACAGGCTCAACCGAAAACGGCGAATCCCATCGAGGCCGCGCGCCAGAATAATCTCGGCTGCGCCTACATGAACCAGCAGCTCTTCGAGAAAGGTCTCAAGGCTTTCCAGCAGGCGGTAGAAATCGATCCCAGGCTGGCGATCGCGCGCCTGAATGAAGCCATCGCTTTCCTGAACCTGCAGAAAGTGGACGAAGCGAAAGCTGCGCTGGAAGCCGCACTCAAGCAGGACCCGAAAAATCCCAACGCCTGGTACAACCTCGGGATGTTGGCCAAGAACACCGGCGACGCGCCGGCCGCCATCGACGCGTTCAAGCGCGTGATCGAGATCGACCCGAGCGACCCCGACACCTGGTATTTTTTGGGCACGGGTTATGTGCAGGCCAAACAGTTTCCCCAAGCCATCGAGGCCTTCCAGCATGCGCTGCAACTCAACCCGCTCCACGCTTCGGCCGTATTCGGATTGTCGCGCGCCTACCAGCAATCCGGAGACGTCGACCACGCCCGCGAGTATCTCAAGAAATTCCAGTACATCACACAAAACAAAATCGGCGCACCGATGAGCCTGGCCTACGGCGAGCAGGGCCAGTACTCGCGCGCTGTGGAGTCGCAGTCTGCGGTGTTGAAAGCGCCCGCGCAGATTAAGGTGAAGTTCGTAGATGTGACGAAGGAAGCGGGGATTGTATCCAAGCCATTGTCGCGCACGAGCGATGTCCGCGTCTCAGCCCTTGGTCCAGGTGCGTGCTTTCTTGATTACGACGGCGACGGGCGAATTGACATTCTTCTTACTGACAACGGGCCGGAAGGTGGCATCGCTTTGCTGCACAACCTCGGGGCAAGGTACGAAGACGTGACAAAGGCAGCTGGGCTTGATCCGACTTGGCACGGCCTTAGCTGCCTGGCAGGAGATTATGACAACGATGGGGCCACTGATCTAGCAATCAATGTCAACTACGCTGAGCCCCACCCAACCCCCGCTACTATGCTTGTCCGACGAGTTCACCTATTCCACAACGAGAAGAACGGCACTTTTAAGGATGTCACGGAAGCTGCGGGCATCAAAGGTAGCGTACATGACGACCTGCGTAGTGTTGGCATGAACTTTATCGACTACGATCATGACGGTGACCTAGACCTATACATTAGCGCCTACGGTGTAGAAGCGGCTCTTGGGTCGGACAACGGCGGGGAGACAACATTCGTACCAAGTAGGATGTTTAGGAACAACGGCGACCAGACCTTCACAGAGGTCGCTGCCTCCCGTGGATTGGATAGTTCCCCGAGCACGAACACAATCGGGACAGATTACAACAATGATCGAGCCGTCGACTTAGCCGTCGCCGGGATGCCGCCTGTGATGCTTGAAAACCGTCGCGAGGGAGACTTCAGGCGCCACATGTGGTGGAACGACCTTACCCCCGGGGCGGGTGTCCTTGGTCTGGCAGTTCTCGACTTTGACCATGATGGGTGGATGGATTTGGCCTTTACACAGGAACGGTCAGGCCTAACCCTGTGGCGCAACAATCAGGGCAAGTCATTCGAGCAAGTGAAGCTGCCCGAAACAAATTGGGCTCGCGCCTTCGGCGTCGCCGCCATCGACTACGACAACGACGGCTGGGTCGATCTCGTCGCGGTCGGCGAAACCAAAGAAGGCAAGGGCGAAGTCCGCCTGTTCCGCAATCTCGGTCCTGACGGATTCAAAGACGTCACCACCGACGTTGGCCTCGACAAGATTCAACTCAAAGATCCGCGCGCCATCATCACCGGCGACTACGACGGCGATGGCGCTACCGACCTGCTCATCACCCAGAATCATGGCCCGGCCGTGCTGCTGCGTAACCTGGGCGGCAATCAGAATCACTGGCTGCGGCTCTCGCTCAAGGGACTGAACGACAACAAGTCCGCCATCGGAACGAAAGTGGAAGTTTTCTCCGGCGGCAACCGCCAGAAGTTTGAAATCTACGGATCGAACGGATATCTCGGCCAGAATTCCACCGACATCGTAGTCGGCCTGGGCGACGCCAAAGAAGCCGATGTCGTGCGTATGCTGTGGCCCACCGGTGTTTTACAGGACGAGATCCAGGTCGCCGGCGACAAGCAGCAGAACTTCCTTGAGATTGATCGCCGCGGCAGCTCTTGCCCCACGCTGTTTGTCTGGAACGGCGAGCGCTACGAATTCGTCGCCGATATGCTGGGCGCCGGCGTAGTCGGCCACTGGATTGGTCCGGACCAGCGTGACATTCCGCGTCCAGTGGAATACATCAAGATCGACCGCAACGCCATTCGCGACAAAGACAACAAGCTCAGCTTCCGCTTCATGGAGCCGCTCGAAGAAGCCGTCTATCTCGATCAGGTGCGCCTGCTGGCGGTCGATCATCCGGCTGATGTCGAGGTTTATCCCAACGAATATTTCGCGTCGAACCCACCATATCCGCAGTTCAAAGTGGTCGTCAGCCGCGACTCCAAGCCTCCGGCCGCGGCGTGGGACGAACATGGCCACAACGTTCTTCCCGATCTGCTGGCGCATCGTTACTTCGGCGATTTCGCGCTCACGCAGTTTCAAGGCTTCGCCAAGCCGCACAGCCTCACGCTCGATTTGGGTGAGGCTTACCATGGCGGCCCGCTGTGGCTTCTCATGCACGGCGAAGTGGAATACTTTTCGG
>Ga0302325_10012224_pt1 | contig 18441 bp, 12 predicted proteins | sample Palsa_T0_2_FD_201948 | JGI IMG/M metagenome (GOLD analysis project Ga0302325, IMG submission 201948) | Peat permafrost microbial communities from Stordalen Mire near Abisko, Sweden - Palsa_T0_2 | ecosystem: Environmental > Terrestrial > Soil > Palsa > Peat permafrost | place: Sweden: Abisko...
CTAGCAAGTTAAACATTAAATACTAACGCTAAACCCTTTGAAGTTCTTTTCCTCCTTTTTATTTTTCTAAGCTAATTTCTTTTCGTATATTTAAAAAAGTGCTTTTTAATGTCTTTTAATAATATATTCTTTAAAAAATGGATAAGAAGTGTTACGAAGTGATTGTATTATAGTGGTGGTAAAGAGCTTGCATTGGAATTTAGAGCTAAAACCGGGTTTTGTGGCCCGCACCTGTGCACTACCTAGGTAGTGTGGTGGGGTCACGTGCGCATGCACGTGCCCTAAGCGAAGGAACATAAATGTAGTGATTCAGGACACCTGTACACTTAGTTCTTCAGTCAACAAATGCATCACCATTTGCACTCCCTCCATTCATTTGGTTGTACGCCTTGCCACCCCTCTCACAGTAGGCATATGTAGGCATGCTACGTGATTAGTATAATATAACAAGAAGTTTGCTAAATAAGGATTAGCTAGTTGTGTATTTTAAAAAATACTTGCTTTATTTATTACTTTTGCTATAAATAGTAGCTATAAGATATAATTTTTAAATTTATAAATGGTATATTAATTTCGCTTGCTAATAATTAAAATAACATTAATATTATCAAATTCTATTAATTTATAAGCTTTTTAAATTAATATATTTTGTTTATTATTTACTCTTTTCTTTTTCTTGTTTTTTTAACTGTTTTATTTAATCTTTAAAGTATTCATTTATTTAAATTAAGAAGATCTTTCTAAGTTGCCTTTATTACTCTTTAAATATAAGCCATTTAAGAGCTAATTATTATTAAAAGCTATATTTATTAAAAGCTATATTTATTAAAAACAATTTAATAGGAATTATTATTAAGGACTATTTTAGGGCTGATTAATGTGAAAAACGTGCTTCTAGAGGATCAAATACCAAACAAAAATCTATTCCTTAGAACAATAGATGAAGAGGAAGCTAAAGTATAAGAGGTGCGGCATATATTGTTACGTTGACACTTCATCTCATATGACTTAGGTCATGTGACCCCATTTCGTGTATATAGCCGGGCTTCCGCCCCCTTCTTCCTTCATCAATCTTTATTATATACAACATAACGGCATTTCATGCAACATATATCCTTAAGCCTGAAACACCAGCGCGTCGCAGGTGTCTAGCGAGCACGTGACATAAGCGAGACCTAGAACCGTCACAATTAAGGCCTTGAAAACTGAAGCATGGGAGCCGAAGTTGAACCCTCAATCCTCTTAAATCTTAGCCAAAGGAAGGGCTAGATTGTGCAATAGAGGGCTTAAATCGGTCCTTTTAAATCCAAGTGCAGTGTGTCAAAGGATTACTTATACTAATTAAATATTAATCAAAATCAAATCAATAATTTTGATTTGAATATAATTAATAGGTTTTAACCTTGATTTGATTAATAATTGATTAATACTCTGATTATTACTCTGATTAATCACGTCAAGTCAAGTGAAGTTAGGTGAAGGCAGCCTTTTATTAAGTACTTAACTATAACTGTACAATAATTGTCTAAATTAACTGGATTTGGGTGCTTAGAGTCTAATACTTTAGATAAGTATTTAAATTTAAAAGTGAAGCTTGGTTTTCAAGTAATTCTAATTCGAAATTAGGTAAGTTTTGTGCTAAAACTAGTTGCATTTGCTTATTTGTCAACATTTTAAGGTAAATCTATTATATAAAACTAATTTTATAATAGAAAGTTATTTTGTAAAGTAAGTGATTAATTTTTAATTGTATTTTAAAGTATAGGGAATTTAGAATTCTTAGGGATATTAACCTCTTTTTATACTAAAATTAAAGATTCTAGTAAATTCTAGTAGATTACAACTCATTTAGTGACTTATATAATAACTTACTTATTATAAATTAAAATATATTTGTAAGTAATATATTTGTAAGTAATATATTTGTAAGTATATATTTGTAATTTTAATAAGTGAGTTAATAGGTGAGTTAATAGGTGAGTTAATTATAAATTTGTGACAATTCTAGGAGGTTCCTTATTGCGATAAGCTTAGTAGCAGCAGCTATGCTATAAATGGTAAAAGTGTTACTATTATAGGTATAATAGCTAAAACCTTAAACCTTATTTAAGCTATATATCATATAACTATATATTACTAAGCATTAATCAAATTAATTAATTAGTACTTAGATTAATTGATTTGATTAATGATTAGAGTATAATTAATAGGATTTCACTTTGATTTGAGTATAATTAATGGCCATTAATTAAATCAAATTAAATCATTTGACACACTGTCCAAGTGGCGGGGAGCCAGATTTAGACCCCTCAATTCTGAAAATAGGCTATGCTCTGTATAATAAACTTCGAAATCGGCTTCGCCCAACACTCTCTTATTAAAGTTCGGCCCCACTTTGCGAGTTAATTCTTGGGGGTAATGCTCTCAGATTGTGATGAATTAAAGTTTAATTAATTTACTCGCTCGTTCAGCTTGCGCCAAGTCCTACCTTCGACAAGACATAGGATCTCATGGATGTAAGATTACGCCCTGATCTATGTAATAATATTATCAGTCATTATAGCCCGTGATACTGTATATATAGTGTTTTTTATTCCACTAATTGTACTGATAATTCTGATTGTTCTGATTGTTTTGATTGCGCTCCAGGTTTTCGATGCCCATAATAAGATTGACCATGCCGTTAGCTATCCCCAGACCCTTTGCGAATGTTTCGCTTGCCGATTTCTTCGGTGCTGCTGGCTTGACTGTCTGTGCTGCTGGCTTGCCTGTCTGTACTGCTGGCTTGACTGTCTGTGCTGCTGGATTGACTGTCTGTGCTGGCGGCTTGGCTGTCCGTGCTGGGCTTTTTAGAATAGCGTTTTCTTGCAGCAAAGTATTGTATTGGTGTATCCAAGCTTGCTGTTTATCGACCACTACCTTGTGCGTTGCTTCCGTAACAGCTGGATGACAGGTAGCCCACTTAAGGGAGAAAAGGACGAAGTCCTGACTTGCTTTCAACGGCACGACTCCTGTGCACGCACCGGTTGAGCTCGTAACAACATAATTGTTGCAATCGGAAGGACTCAAGGTGACTTTCTTGCTGTACGTCAGCTGTTGCAAGATTTTATGATATCACTCAAGTGCTTACCACGATACCCGGCTTCTTCGGGCTTTGTATGAAATTCTTCAAACCATGTGTCGTGGGGAAAAGGGTACTAGATCGTCCTCCACGAGTGTTGCGTAAGATATACGATCCCATTGGGCCCAGCGTAACGTAGCTCGGCGCCCAGCCTGCTGGAAGAATGTCTGAAGGGGATGCTTGCAGAATTACTTCGAATCTTGTTGGTAGGTTATGGTACCTCCGGCTGTTCTTGTCAAAGGCAAAGAATGACTTGTTGGGCCCAAGCGAGATCTGCAGAGATGCAAAATCTCTATCCGGCTGTTTAGCGCCATCTGTCCAGCTCTCAATCCAGGTAGTCAGCTCGGGTGGTAGCTGGTCATACACTACATAATACAATGTCAGAAAATGAGTCGAAAGTGGCTCTGCGTCACTCACCATGATGGCACTTTCCAGCCTGATTGCGAAAGTACATGTAGTAGCTCCCATAAAGTCCCAATGCTGCTTGGAAGATTTCTTTAACTGTCCCGCCATCGAAGTATTTCTGCATGCTCACAGGCAAGCCTGCTGCCCAGAATTGTTGTTGTACGCCTTCCCCACAGAAGAATAGATAACTATCATTTTCACCAAACGCCACGCCACCTGCCATTGTGAGTAGACCCAACGACTACACGTCTTGGGGAGAGATTCCACGTCCTGAAGCAAAGATGAAGAAGGAACTTGAGGAAAAGCGCAGCATGAGAAGTTTAAGAGATTCTAGCAACTTATGCAGCCTGCTCCTGTTCTGGAATGTAGGGTCACCCGATATACGCCACATTGAAGTAATAGTTGGAAAAGAGGGACGTGGCTGAGTTTTGGGCCTCATACTGGCGCGCGAGTGGTAGCGCAAAAGAAATATGAGAGATGTTTTAGCAGGAGGTATGCCAGCAGGAACCCCGAAGGACGAATCGTCCGTTTCCACGACCTTCTATTGAATCATATCCTCTGGCTTGTTGAACATTTGAGAAATCATAATGCCGGTTCATGGCGACGAACAGGGATGTTGAAGGTTTTAAGTTGATATAGAGCAACATTCTCGGGTGATGAAATTGATCAAAAGGTTGAGGTCTATGAAGAATTAGCGATGCTGGGCAGCTGTAGTAAAGGATGATTTTGAGGTAGACGAAGAATGTCTTATCCTAGTGATCGCCGATTCCCTGCATAGCTGCAGCAACTGGCGCAACTACGAAGTAGAACTATTGGTTGAACCAGCCGAGAATGTAAGAGGCGCCAGGGATGACACCGGAGCTGGCTCCGAGACGGTTCGGAAAGCGACAGTGTGATAATGTACAAACGTAGTTGTTACAATATCACCTTCCTGCACCACGTTCGAACTTCTAACTGAGTTTGAGCATCAGGACATTCGGGCATCTACGTGTATATCATTAGTGAAATAAGAAAGAGCCAGATCGTACGCCCGATGCCGTTAGAATATTACCCCTGTTCTGCTACGCCTTGCTAAAAACGGCAAAGCTGCATGCAAAGGATTCAAAAAAGTGGGGCCGATTTTCACGAGAGGAGTGTTTTTAGAGAAGGCATTTTCGAAGTTTATTATAAGCCCCTTTATAGTAAAAGTCGAAATCGGTGTCAGCTTAAATATATAATAATTTTAAGCTTGGACTTATATTATTTACATGCTAGAAATATTGCAGCTAGCGGTATTACTAAACCCTTATATTAGTTTACTTTTTTTACTCTCGGATAACGCACGTGAAATATAAATTGCTACTTAAGGGGTTTAGTTTATCGGCAAACATTGGGGGTTAAATAATTATATATAGTTATACCTTTGCTAGCATGTTGATCCACTTGGCCTATAATTTACAATTTCGCTATCCTTATTAAAGCTTTATTAAAATTATACTTATTGCAATTTTGTAAACTTTTACCCTTTATATCTAATATCTCCTTAGTTAGCTTATAAGTATAAGTGTAACAAATGCTTTTATAAGGTCCAGTGTGTCAAAAAATAATCAAGGTTAATTAATTATAATTAATTATAATTTAATTAATAAGATTTTGACTTGATTTAATTTAATTTGATTAGTGAATTAATTATAATTAATTATAATTAAACCACGTGACTAGTTCCTCTTTCCTTAAATTTTTAAATATTATTAAATAATTGGAAATTTTATCAATAAAATTTTAATAATTTTACTCATAATACTATAAAGAAGAGACGTTCTTATACCCCTTACTAAATCACATGACATCGATATTTCTCTAAGTCGTGTGACTATTTGTGAATCTTTTAAAATGGTATAAAATTATATATATAACTTATTATATTCTATTACTATTAAGTAATATAAAGCCTAGTTAAGTAAAGCGTGCTCTTAATATAGCTAGACCTAATATTATTTCAGCCTCACCTTGGCTTCCGACGTTCCGGTTACCACGTGACTTCATTAATTCATTATAATTAATTATGATTTAATTTAATTAATAGGCAATAATTAAATTAAATTAAATCATTTGACACACTGATAAGGTCAAATAACCAACACTCTATTTTTAAAACAATAAATATAAAAGAAGAAAAAGCAAAAGTGAGTATATATAAGGACCCTAATATATTTTGAGCTCTATATAGCATAGCGCTATATTTATTTAGTATATGGCTATAATATAAGCATTTAGTATATAAACCAAAGTTTGTATAATAATATAAGTGAATTGTTATAATAAGTTTAATATAGCTTATATATTAAGTCCAAATTTGCTTAGCAAGTGCAATTTGGCCTTATAAACCTAAGTGTAAATAACGTGTTTAATTGGGGTTAAACAATAATATTTTTATCCTTTGCTTTTATTGCTAAAGCTAGTAAAAGCAAAGGTGAAGAACTTAAAGTAAAAAAGGTGAAGTTTATAAGGCTAGTATAGCTAATTAATAATAAAGGCATTATTGCTTTACTTGAAAAAGCTAGCCAAAAAGCCAAAAATCAACAAAAGGCGATAGCTAAAGAAGGTAATGCTATAAATGCTAAAAAGAGATTGTAAGCTAATTTGTTAAGGATTGGTAAAAGGGAAGAAAAACCAAAGGCTATTATAAAGCGGTGGATAGCAAGGCGATATAACTATATAAATAGAGTGTGACAGCTCTGGCTGCCACGCTAGTATACGGCCACCTTACGGGCTCCGTACAGCCTACGTACAGCCCACGCTAGGTCACCTGACTACGCAGTGTATATATATAGCTCACCTCCTTCCTTCCTTTACCCGCTTCTTCTTTCCTCAGCTTTAGATCTTCGTCAATACAGCCATTTGTACGATTGCTAGGTATAATCCTCTTCTCCTGTGAAGTGTATCATCCTATATGCGATTGGCGGCCCGTCACAAATCCTTTATATAAATAAAATAAATATATAGTGTAGGAGGGCAAGGGCTCCCATTGATACAACCATAGAAATGGAGGGAGTGCAAATGGTGGTGCAATTGACTGATGGCATTCGACTACTGGCATTTGACTGAGGACCAATTGACTACTGGACTAAGTTTACAGGTGGCAGGAACTGCGATATTTATGTTCCTTCGCTTAGGGCACGTGCATGCGCACGTGACCCCGCCACAATAGTAGCTTTATTTACTAAATCGATAGCTTTAAATGACAAAGTAGCTAGGTAATTAAAAAGCCTTTAATCCCCGCGACTTAATACTAGAAGCTTACAATTATATATACTTTTAAAGGCATAAGACTTCCTAATAATTACTTAAATAGCGCGCGATTATTATATGTTGATTTGTAATTATTAATTTGTAAGGCCATTTGGGTTTAAACCTAATAACCGATATAATTTCTAATGCGGATTTCTAATAAGTGGCAAATATGACTCCTAAGTGGCAAAAGAGTCATTTGATTCCAAATAGCATTCCTTATAACTATAGAGCTTACAAGTACTCCATGAGTCATTAGCCACTCTTTATGTATATATAGAGCCCTTGGAACACTCTTAAAGTGTCCCTCAAGCTTCTCAATTCAAATTAATATATCATATGATTATCACATGACCCATTCGCTCTACACTTTTTATAGATCGAAAGGAGCTAACGCTCTAATATGGGTAACCTATCCACGGCAGGGGTTTTTATACTGCGTGTCCCGAGGGACAAGCTTCTATACCACGAGTATCAAGATAAAAATCACAACCACTCCCCGCAAACATTCAATTGCAACTATCGCATCACCTATGAGATAACCCAATAAATGAATATAAAAGGAGCTCTCTCTGCCCCTTGCTTAACGACCCCACAAGTCAATCGACGTACCTGATGCTATTGCCAGGGATGATGAAGATGAGCCTATCGCGCTAACGATGAATAAAGTGGAAGATTTCTACCGTCTGTTCATATAATAGCACAGAAGACATGAAGAAGGTGAGTGTGAGGGAAGAAAGTTCGCATAATCTATGATACGAGGTATGACAAATGACAGCGAAAAGAATCTGGCATTGGGGAGTTGCTTGACAACAACACTCGAACTTTATCAATACCAATCCATTTCAACACTGTTGGTACAACTACCTATAGGGATGCCACCCTTTGGTCACGTGTACGCTAGTCCTAATTAGGCTTAGACAGATAAAGGAAGGTCAACAACACCACGGTGCTGTCAACCTACCTTCCTAATCAATCCAATCCACCTACTTACGCAACTTGCATATCACGATATTACGTGCCGTACTACGCGTTACGGGTGGACCGACAAACACCAATGCAGAAACGAGATAGGTGAAATTAAATTCACACTTCAAGAAATTTAATTTCGGAGAGATTTTATCATGAAGTCGGCAGAGCAGTCTTGCCAGAGATCAGTTGCGGTATATGCGAGCTCTAAATTGATCATGAGTTTGAGTGTGAGATCAGCTGCGTGTCTATACAATACTTTGGGAGCTAAGGGAGGTAAGATTGCTTCTTTGCTAGATGATGATGCCGAGATCAGACTTGCCTTCCACTTAAGGCTCCATTGACTTTTAACTCTCAAGCTGCAAACTTGCCTACTTTCAAACATCACAAGTGATTCAGTGAAAGAATCACGCATAGAACCATCAAGTCCTAAATCTCGACACTGTCTGTTATATAAAAATGACGGCTTGAAACAACTGCTGGACTGTACGCCAGGCAACTAGAGAAAGAAGGATCTGGGCTAGCGTCGCGTCTGGGGTCTGCATAGTGGGAAGCATCATAACGAGTCTTGGCAGATCATTCCACACTCCTACTTGTTTAATTGAACCCCAATTGGGGTCTTGGAATTGATATTTAGGAACAGAGATTGGTGGTTGACAATGATGACAACGAGAGCAGATTGACAAGATGAAAAGACATGACAGCAACATCAAAGGATGCATTAAAATCCCGAGAGCCCTGCTTCCCACTCGAGGAAATTTTGGATTGAGGCTTTCGGCCAAGTCCCTCGGCACCCAATATCAGCACCATGTCCCACTGGACTAGACCTCCTGGCGGAAGACTGTTGCCTGACGTTTGCAGTTCTGCTATCAAGCTTGATCTTTGAAATTCCGTCACGAAGGAGACAATTTATACACACAGACCCGTAAGAAGTGTACGTTAGGAGGAATCATTTTCTCGGTCTACGTGGTATCTACATGCCATTCTGCTGCTTAAATTTGTCCCAGCTCTCGTTCAGCGTCGCAAAAACCAGCGCAGCGATCATGCGGACCTCTATGCTCGCATCTTGTGGCAACTATGTTTTATTAGCACAAATCCCAATCCTTACCCAAGAGCACAAGAATAATTGAAGACATACCTTATCCGGATGCGTCTTCCCAATAGCCTTCATATAATTAACCTTCACCTTATTATTCTGCACAAGCTCATGCATCCCCACCTTCTTCCACCCACTCCCCTCCCACATAACTGCATCCAAGCTCCCAATCAACGCGCGCAAATTATCCCTCTTCCTCGACCTTATCACTCAGTGCGAATTTCTCATCATCCGCTTTCTCTGCCTCTTTATGCGCTTCCCGCAGCCTCTTCACAGCATCAGAATCTTCTCCTCCCCCACCCAGATCCGAAAGCGCTGACTTCGGCTTCGGCTTAGGAACTGGTTTAGGAGTAGCGGTTCGCGAGGCTGGAGGTTTTGGTGCGAGAGCTTTTTCGCAACGCTGGCGACCTTGGATGGCGGTTGAAGAGCCGACTCCGTGCTCCATGCAGCGTTTCCACACATCGCCTGCCTCTTTCCATCGTTCCATTTGTTCGAGAGCTTCAGCTTTCCGCATCAAGGCTTTACCATAGAACTCTTTCATTTCTTTACTACCACCGCCTTCGCCGGGGCCGAGATCGATGGTCTCGCCGTCGCCCCGCGAGAGGCCGATGAGCTCTAGGGCTGTGTCTGCGTCGGAGATGGTGGATTTGGGGATGCCAGTTTTGAGGCCGGTAAGGGCGCGGTTGCAGAGGAGGATTATGGTTATTGGGTGGCGAGGAGGGAGGGTTGAGAGGGAGGAGGAATAGAATTGATGCGCAGCGGCGTAGTCGCCGCGCTTGAAATGTTCTGTACCGACGAGGCGGTGCTGTGTTGAATTTGCCAGCGCAGTGGGAGACAGAGATGGGACTTGTCGTGGTGGAGCTTTGGGTCGGGTTGGTATTGGGGTAGATGGTTTCGAGGGGACTGGTGAAGGACGTTGAGAGGTTCGAGCAGGTTGGGCGGGTCTCAATGGGACAGAGGAAGAGAATAGGAGATTGGGCTCAGGTTGTGCTGGGGTTGGTTGCGGAGTGGCTTTTTTTCGGCGCGCAGGACTGATATATGCTTGTGCAGATTGCTCTTCAATAGCTTGCTTACTTATCCTTGAGCGTGGATCGGGCGCTGTCTGTTGCCATCGAGGGGTAGTAGTCCTCTCTGGGGGTGGTTTTGGCATGGCTGGTGATTGATCACGTGAAGAATTCGAGCTGGATGGAGGAAATCGTGGTTCAGGGGCTCTCGCTTTCCGTGGAGGTGGTCGGTCTCCGCCTTCAAGCATAAGAGCTTCATCAGTAACCTCAGGAACAGCGGCTTGTTGACGCCTCCCACGTCCCTCCGCAGCAGCCCGTTTCTCGGCTTGTTCTCGTTCAGCTGCCTCCCGCATCCATTTTGGCTGACTGGGATCTCCCTCTTGCTGAAACTCAGCCACCGCCTTTTGAACCTTCTTCTGTGATGTCTTCCATAACGAGTTTGCAGTCTTGAGGAAATTGGTTCCTACAGCCGCCGCAGTTTTCGAAAGATCCGCTTCTCCGCCTGGTGAACGATTGTCCTCTCGTCGAGGTTGTGACCGATCTCGACCTTCGTCTCGCATCCAAGCCGGAGTATTTTCCCGCCTCGCTCCATTTCCAGAAATATCTCTCCGCTCCCCATTTGACGCCGAACCATTATTTCTGCTCGAATCTTTGCCCTGTTGCTTCTGCTTAGCCTGTCTATGCGCATCATTCAAAATCCATCCCACAGCAGCTTGAATATCAAGACCCGAACCACTTTCCGTCAAAGCTCGCCGTGATTGTTCCGCCGAGAACCCCATATCCACAAGCTCTGCCACCGCTTTATCCCAAGGATCATCTGATTCCTGATCGGAGGTTGGCTCCGGCGCAACCTCTTGAATAGCTGGGCTGTGCCTCCTGACTTCTTCCACTGGTTTCCCCAGATCTCCAAGAAAGTCATCGTCCTCATCTAGAGTCGGCATTGGAGCAGGCACAGAGCTCGTTGGCTTCATTTGCCCCAATCCGAATGGATCATCATCATCGCCTAAATCCGCACCTACACCTCCTAATGATCCCGACTGCTCCCAAGACTGCGGTTGAGTCAGGTCTTCAACCTTGCTTGTACCAAAACCCGGTGTATTTCTGTCACTATTCGATATTGACGGGGGAGGATAGTAGCTCGAATTGTCGACCTTCGCATCCGCATTGAACGCCGCAAACAGATCATCATCTCCGTCATTTGCTGGCGTAGAGCTACCGTTAGTAGCTGGAGAAGAAGCGCGGGCGAAATTCGCTGGTACTGGTAAGATCGCAGGAGTCGTACTTCGTGACGTTACAGGAGGCGTGGCAGATTGTCCCTTGCTCCCCAAGCCATCCCAGGCCTGAGAGCTCCCAAATTGCGCCTCATACTGCTTTCTCTTCTCCTCTTCTTGTTTCCTCTTCTCTGCTTGGAGCTTTGCTTGTTGCTCTTGTAATGTGAGAGTACTGTGTTTCGAAGATCCAAAGGATACTAGATTTGAGAAGCTGTCTGGGGTTGAGGATTTGGGCGGCGCAAACGGGGACGGCTTCGGCGCATCAGAGCCTTGCGTAGATACCGGGGTATTCCTTCCAGAGAGTTGAGGAGGAGGCGTAGGTCTTAATGTTGGGTAATAATTTCCTATGCCTTGAGGTGCTTTATTTGCGGTGGCGTTAGGAGTCGCAGACCAGTCTAGGCCGTTTAGATCATCCATCTTGAGAGAGGAAGGAAATATATTTTCAGCATTTAGTGTTGGTAGGAGATGTTGTAAATGGCGTTAAAGGGTGGGAGAGGTGAAGTAAGGGAATTGAAGCTGGTCTTATGAGGTTTCTCTCCTGCAACTGGTTCGCTGGTACATGGATTGTATAAAATGGGTTGTTTGGGCTGCCGTAGTTTGACGCGCGGTTGTTTTTAGATTGATGTACCCTGTCACGTGCTAGCCCCTGTCTTTTCCTTCTCTCGAAGTATTCATTTCCAGGTCCACCCATTTGAACATTCCATTCATTCCCCATTTGCGCGTTTCTTCTGAATTTGAAGAATCCAGGGCTTTTTGTTTAAATTTCTACCATAAGAGAGACACAACTGGAAATACTCCGCATTCCGACCTCCACCAAGCTCTCTTCCACCGGAAGAGAGATGGAAGACCAGTCCTTATCCCAAACGATTCTCGTAAGTTAATCGCCACATCTCCAATTCTACTGTATCTTGATACTAAACCTAGATAGGGCTATATCCCAACCTACTTCAAGCAACGCGAGATCTGGATACCCGCCATTGTCGGATTCTATGTCATCGTTTTGGGACTTTGCTTGACAGGAGCACTCCGAGTCTCAAAGGGACAACAAGACAAGGCGCGAAACGATAGGAGTGCCATGTTTTCTATGCTTGATGAGGATGATGATGAGGTGAAGAAGTCTTGAGTCCGGGAAAAGGGACACGTGGAGACGATTTTGCAAGGAGAGGTCGGAATGGAAGGTGACCTCATGACAGGAAGATGCGTTGTCCCATGTACAGGATGGCACGAGCTTCTGGAGTCGATCGTGGTCTGGCAAATCGTTTTCAAGACTAGAAAGGGTTTAGTCACATGACCTTGAAATCACGTTTTCCTGACGCATGGATGGAAAGACCTAAATCTAGAAACCAAGCACTATTGTAGGGTGCATCTATTGAATGGGGGGATCTTTTTATTTGGCTTAGTATATAGAGAATAAAGGGCCACCCCACGCAGAATGCCCTCTTATCTCTGGTACGGTACTTCGAAGTTAACGGAAAAATCAGACAGGTCGATATCAAGCATTAACCATACGCTACACTTCTTTATGTACTACAGCAAAGCCTCCATATAACGATTCTGATTTTAGCCTCCTTTTCTAACGATATATCGGGGTATCGTTATATGGAGTGTCACGTGTAAGCTTTATTAAACAGACTTCTCTATAAAAAGGTACTTATTTAAGCTTAAAAAGAAAGGTGCTAAAGATAAACTTAAGCCGGGAAAGGCGAGTTTTTGCTTATTCCCTAGATCCTCTTTCTAAGTTGAGTCAGATGCAACCCCCACGCCCAAATCCCGGCCAGAAGTTAAGCATTATTCACAAAAATAAAGGGCTATTATATATAAATTTTTAGTACGGGACCGAGAATCCTAACGATATTCACTATAAAGAGGATATCGTTAAATTACTACCAAAATCACGCGGGACCAACGATTGTATCGTTGAAACCGCGGATATCACTATATCGAGTATCATTATGTAGAGGTTTTGTTGTATTGACCAGAAATTCAGGCATTCAGGTATTATCGTCTGATCTCTCGACACTTTAAAGTAGACCTATCACCACCCAGACTACCGTCTCCTTAACGGTTTGACCCCGTCCCTTCATCATCGGAAGAGTACACCCTAAAAGCTCAGATTTCTTCAAGACGGACTTGATTTCGGCCCGTTAGGGTTTCAAGAATTTCTCCGTCAGATGAGGTGATCTGTTGCGGATGTCCAAGAAACGTTTGAACATTGGCCGCACTGGAAAACGATACCTCGGCTCAGTTCGTCAAGTCTCGCCTCCTCCCTCAGGGTTATTAGGGGCCTATTTCTAGGCCGACCAAGGACCTGGGAATCTAATCGAGCTGTTCTCATCCGCCTGGACCGCTTTGCATGGAACATAAACGGCTGGTAAAGGCGATGTGGCGTCGACCCTCATACTGTACCAGTATGTGTTTAATTATCAGGACAATCACCAACGGGTTTATCCCAATTGTCGGAAGCTCGCTCTGGGAGAAGGTGGTGTGCTGTGTACGTTGACTCGTGGAATAAAGGATGATCCCTACCAGTGATTTGCTAATTAGGCTGATTTGCGTTTTTTTTTTCTTGCGAAAACACGTTTTTTTCTTTCTATTTTAACTGATTAAAATATACTAAATTTATTACAAACCACTCAAACTAAGCTTAATCTTAATAAAATTTAATGTATTAGATTATGCCATATAAACGCTATTTAATTATAAAGTTTCTTTTAATAGAAATATTCTCGTTTTATCAATCAAATTTGATGTACCTCGGCATTAACTCTTAACTTTATTTTATACTATTCACGGAATATTAAAGGCCCGTGTATAAGTAAACAATAATAAAGGATGCCGAGGCATGCTTTACTTAGAAGAAAAAATTATTTTAAAATATCGTTTAGAGTATATTTAATAGAGCTTATATGGCGCATTCTAATGCAACGATTTTTAGTAAAAGCAAGCTCGGGTCAAGTAAAACATAAGTAACTTAATGTGTTTTGTATTTTTGCGAGAGAAGAAAAAAAAAAAAGCAAAACGGGCCTAATTCGCATATCACTGTATCTGTATCTCGTCCCATCTGACGCCGCATGGCTGTTTTGTCGATTCTACTTGAGTCAAAGGTGCGCCTGGTCCTCGAATTGGTCGCGACGTGAACCGTGAGGGACAGAGATTTCATGAATCATGATCGGCAGGCATCAAAGGGCCGTCCGCACATACTGCAAAGCCACAACTGTCCCTCCACCACCACACATCTTTTGGTCTGGTGTTGATTCCCAACACTTCCAAGCTCAGAAACGAACCTTTCGAGAATCTTTTACTGTAACAAAACATTCCACGTCGACCATCCCAAAGTTCTCATTGCTCTCGAAGCGACAGGGATCCTCGGAAGGATATTTCGGGACCTTACATTCGTACCCCTGCGCGGACTCTCCCACTGGGTTTAACGCCAACATCTCGTCAACTTACTGGGGCCAGGTGCAGCACGTTACAGCACAGCCGTCAACCAGGAAGACTATTCCTATCCGGTGGGCGATATCCGAATTGCCGCACCCGTGGTAGGAGGCGGCAGGAGGCGGCAGGTTTTGTGGGTGTTCCGGAAGGTTAGAGAGAGCAGCCAAGCTCCCAAGGAGGGAACCACTTCACCGGGTTGGCGTTGACGGCGTTGACGGCGTTCACTGCGCCGGGTCCCCTGGCGAGCAGAGCCGACAACGACCCCTGAGTAACTGCGTTGGGAATTTTGGGCCAGAAATTGGGATCGAGGTGGGTTGCATCAATCACCCTCACCATTGGTATTGCCGGAAATATCTACCCTCCTGCCAACATTTACTCTCCAGCCTGGCCTGCACAACCTCTTCCCTTTCCTCTCGTCTCCTCTCTCTCCACTCCCCTCCTCTCCCTCCTCTTCTCTTCTCCTCCCCCCTCAACTTCTTCCACTCAAGAGAACCTCGAGATACACCAGAGTCCAAACTACCAAAAAGACTCTTGTTTGTGTCTAGCCAATCGGCACGAAGCCTTCTATCCCCGCGCGATCTTGACAGCTCCGAAACCGCGTCGAGTCACGAAGTCTGCATTTCTTATCACGTCGTCAGCATTCCCGCGATAAGTCAAAAATCCGGCACACAAACCAATTGCCTTGCGCCATGGGTCTCTTCTCACGTAAGGACAAGTCTGGCTCGACAACCTCTGGAGGTTCTCGCAAGAACTCCTCAAGTCTCGCAGAAATTGGCTCTATGTCCTCGCAATCGTCCCTGAAATCGCCCGTCACGCCCGCGACGCCAGGTTTTTTCTCCAAGATGTCAATCCCCCCCACCATCCCCAAGATCAACTTGCCCAAGGCTCCAGATCCACTCGTCGATCCCGCGGGATACTTGAGAAGCATTGGGGCGGTGCGCGAGAGATGTCAGCCCGTCTTGGAGAAGGCAAAGGCCAACCAATTGAACCATTTCAATGTCAACATGAGCCACTTCGAGGGTACTACGCGATTTGTGGTGTCAATCATCAGGGTACGCATTTCTGCTGTGCTATCTACTGTGCGATGCTAATTGCTGCTATCGTGCAGCGCGACTTTGCTCCCGATTATGCAAGTATCCCCCCCCACGGCCGCTGGCAACACTTCAACTCTGGAGGACGAGATCGAATTGCAGAACTGCTTTCGAGCTGGCCAAGTAACGTCGATCCATCTGAACAATGCCGCAGACTCCTCGATCTCTTTCTCGTTTCTGTACTCCTTGATGCTGGTGCCGGAACAGCCTGGTCATACAAGAGCAAACAGAATGGACGGACATACAAGAGAAGTGAGGGGCTTGCCATTGCGAGTTTGGAGATGTTCAAGGATGGTCTGTTCAGCAGCAACAGGGTCCAACCACACCAAGTCGATGGCGCAGGATTGAGGGAATTAACAGTTGAGAAGATGGCGGCGGGTCTACAAGTCACAGAGCAGAACCCAATGGCAGGATTGGAGGGACGGGCAAATCTTCTTATTGGGCTCGCAGACGCGTTGAACGACCTAAATTTATTCGGTGCTGATGCCAGACCTGGAAACATGCTTGGTAATTCGCCCCTTTCCAGTTGACTTGATATCACTGACATAAAAAGACTACCTCCTCTCACATCCTACAACACAAGCCTCCTCCGTCCCTATCGTTCCTCTCCCAACCCTCTGGTCAGTACTCATCGACGGCCTCGCCCCTATCTGGCCCCCGTCACGGACAAACCTCGACGATACCTCCCTCGGCGACGCCTGGCCTCTCTCGACAATGCCTGTCCTCCCTACAACGCAGCCCTGGGAGACCATCGTCCCGTTCCACAAACTCACGCAATGGCTATGTTACTCGCTCATGCAACCTATGTCCAAGCTTATGAACATTCATTTCGCTGGTGCTGAGCTTATGACCGGGTTGCCCGAATACCGAAACGGAGGCTTGTTCATCGACACTGGTGTATTGACACTGAAAAGCGAGGACGAGAAGCGGGGTCTGGAGAAGTTCAGAGAAGAGGGTCAGAAGAAGGGCAGCACAATTGAGGTTGTACCGATGTTTACACCTGATGACGACGTGGTTGTTGAATGGCGGGCCGTCACAGTTGGATTCTTAGATCTGTTGTTAGAGGAAGTAAATGCTACACTAGGTTTGCAAGGATCTGATCGACTCAGTCTGCCGCAAATGCTTGAGGCTGGCAGTTGGAAGGCATGTTCCCCCGTCCCTTCCCCTTAATATCTTACTAACAAGGAAACAGGGAGGTCGAGAAATGGCCGAAATCTCCCGCCCAAATACCCAATGTCCGCCAATTGCCATTCTCTCCGACGGAACCGTCTTCTGATCACCTCATCGAAACCTTTCAAGATCACTTTTTACATTCTCCGATTGAAATTGGGGCTTCACTTGAATTCTCTGCATAAAATTCGCTGGAATGATAGCCTTTAATAGTTTGACTTTCAGCCCAAAAGTTAGTCTCAGGTTTACGGATATATGTTAGCTGCGAGAAATAGTGTTATAGTAAGATACGATATCGGTGATATGGAGAGGAGAGAAGTAAAGATACTCGCTATTATTTGTTGAGGGGAAGGAAAAGAGAGGATTGCTAGATACCCTGATGAATGCCATGCCCCCATTACTCAAACCATTCCCAACACTCGCAGAAAATGCAAACGCGGAGCTCATTGTCCCACGCCAATCTGGAACATTGAAACCTGGGGATCACCAGTGCTGCTTTTTCTATCCACCGCGAGTTCCTGCCTCAAGTGAGCAGCGCTAATTTTCAATGTCCCGCGCCCAGCTGGAACATTGACGGGTGCTCCTTTTCACTCCTCCTTGTCGACAGAAAACGCGGACGAGGTACTGATTTCCATTGTCCCACACCGAGCTGGAACACTGAAATCTGAAACCATGAGTACCGTATTGCTTTTGCGACCCCCTGTTTTCGAACTTGCCTCAAGTAAGCGGCGCTAATGTTTGTTGTCCCACACTCAGCTGGGACACTGGAATTCAGAATAACGAGTGCTGCTTTTTCGGTCTACCGCGAGGCAGTACTATTCATTGTCCCACGCCAGGCTGGGACATTTGAATATGGGATAATGAACTCTCCTCTCAACCCTCCTCGTGGACAGAAAGAGCGGGAGCTGCGAAGCTAATGTTCAATGTCCTATTCCGAGCTGGAACATTGAAATCCGCAATACAGTAACGAGTTCTTCTTTCCCATCCACCTCGAGCCCCTACCTTCGAGCATTCCTTAAGCGAGAGCAGCAATTCCCCTATAAAATGCACCCGAGACTCGCTCGATCGAGGATTCTCCATCACAACGTACTGTACATGCCACCATTCAGGAGCACAACGAACCTCGGTCAACACCCCTCATCACAACACAACGCTGCCCGGCGCAAACTCAACTCTACCGTACACTGATGATTATCACCCCGAAGCTACTTCCGTTCAGTTCATCCCATTCTCGCACGGAGCGGATTCAATGTCTGACAAGCGATCGGACAATGACGAGCGGAGAAACTATTCGCCGATCCCGCGCCTGCTTTTTCCTTTGTGGAGGGAGGGAGCGGTGTCTGAGTACAGGAAAGAGCGATGAGGGAGCAGACTGGATGAAAGATTAATATGAGAGGAGAGTAGGGCTTTACTGTATGTGTCTTTCCCAAATGGACAACTTTTAGCTCGGTAACATCAAACGATATCGGTCACGCTTCTCTCACAAGGCCTCAAGTTTCAACGGCACGAGCAGATGGAAGTGGAGTGAGATTGGATGCTTAGAGCCCGGTGATAGATCTAGCCTCTCGTTTGATGGGAGCATTTCTCGTTGTTAGGATTGATTTTGCTG
>Ga0302325_10012225_pt1 | contig 18440 bp, 20 predicted proteins | sample Palsa_T0_2_FD_201948 | JGI IMG/M metagenome (GOLD analysis project Ga0302325, IMG submission 201948) | Peat permafrost microbial communities from Stordalen Mire near Abisko, Sweden - Palsa_T0_2 | ecosystem: Environmental > Terrestrial > Soil > Palsa > Peat permafrost | place: Sweden: Abisko...
CCCCGGCGCGCAGCTGCGGTTCACCGACATCGACGGCCACCGGTTCACCGCCCTGGCCGCCGGCACGAGGAAAGGCCAGCTCGCGGACCTGGAACTAAGGCACCGGCGGGCGCGGTGCGAGGACCGGATCCGCAATGCGAAGGACACCGGGCTGCGGAATCTCCCGCTCAAGGGCTACGCCCAGAATCAGGTCTGGTGCGAGATCGTCGCCCTGGCCTGCGAACTGCTCGCCTGGACCCAGATGATCGCGCTCGCCGGCGAGGCCCGCCGCTGGGAACCGGAACGCCTGCGCCTGCGGCTTTTCAGCATCGCCGGGCGGCTCGTGCGCGGCGGCCGCCGCCTGCGGCTGCGACTCGCCGGACGATGGCCCCGGGTTGACGAGGTCACCGCCGCGATCGCCCGCCTGCAAGCCCTCCCCGCCGGCTGACCAGCCGGAACACCCCTACGACCAGGAAGGAGAAACACCGGGGCCTGTGGAACCCCGCCCACCCGGCGCGACAGCCGGACAGCCCGCCACGGCCGGCACCGGAAATCACCCACCAGCCGAACAACTCAGGCCAGCATGCCAGTGACGCGAAAGATCGAGGTTAGGGTCTTTGGTCCTTCCGCACGCTCGCTATCCATCAGCGTCTGCGTACTGCGTGGATTGGGCAGCGGTTCCATCGCCAGTAGTCTCACCGACATCGGCGAAGAGGTCAAGGTAGGGGACGAACCGGAACATGCGGTTGCGGCGGCCGCCGGTAATCTCGGTGAGAACACCCGTATCCTGCAGGTCGTTAACTATTCGGCCCGCAGCGGGAAAGGACACGCCAAGCCATTCCTGAGCCGCCTTCACGTTGATCACCGGCTGCTCGAATAGGTAGTCCATGAGTTTGAGGGTGTTGACGCTCACGTCGGCGGCCTGGGCGTCGCGGCGCAGTTCCTCGCGCAGCTCTACGATCTGCCGCGCGGTCTGCTCGGCCTCTCTGGCTACTGTGGCGACGCCGGTGAGGAAGAAGCCCAGCCAGCCTTCCCAGTCGCCCTCGTAGCGTACGGCCATGAGCCTGTCGTAGTAGGTCCCTCGGTGCTGCTTGAGGTAATGGCTGAGGTAAAGCACCGGCCGCCGGAGCACTTTCGCGTGACATAGCAGAAAGGTGATGAGGAGGCGGCCGACGCGGCCGTTGCCGTCTAGGAACGGATGAATGGTTTCGAACTGGGCGTGAGCCAGCGCACAGACGATGAGCGGGTCCAGGCCGCCTGAATCGTGAAAGAAGCGCTCCAGGTCGCCCAACGCGGTTTTCATCTCGTGAGGCGGCGGCGGGATGAAGATGGCATCTGCCAGGCGGGCTGCGCCGATCCAGTTCTGGCTCTGCCGGAACTCGCCCGGTGACTTCGTGCTCCCGCGACCGTCGGCTAGCAGCTTCCCGTGGATCTCTCTGAGCAGCCGCAGGGACAACGGCAGCGTCTCCAGCCGGGCAAGGCCGTAGTTCATGGCGCTGACGTAGTTGACCACCTCCTCAATGTCGCGCGGCAGCTTGCTGCGATCGGAGTCGATCTCGAAGGCCAGGACATCGTCGAGCGTGCTCTGCGTTCCCTCGATCTGAGAGGACAGGACTGCCTCTTGGCGCACGTACATTGCGACGAACAGCTCGGGGTTCGGGAGCGTGGCAGCCACCCCGTCCAACCGCCCGACCGCAGTGCCAGCGGCAGCCAGGATGGTGGCGAGCTGACTATCGAACCCGAGGGGCGGCTCAGGCGGCAGAGGCTTAGGGACGAACGCGCCGTAGCCCTCAGGCTGGCGGATCACGCGTCCTGCTCGTGTCCTCTGGTCGGGTGTCACCATGGCCGGTACCCTACCAGCGCTCCGGCCCTATATTTAAGCAATCTGGCAGTTTGGTTAAATACTTCGTCAAGACGTCTAGCCGAACTTACTCCGACTTAACTATGGCGTAGAGAGCGGCTTCGTGTTGAACCTCTCCGCGGACACGGTTAAGCATGGGACACAGGCGCCCTCGGCGCCGTGGTTCCGAAGGCCCATTGACCCGCTCGGCAGCGGTCGAGCGCGCTACTGCGGCCACGGTTAGGCGAGCAGTCGCTGTGCTGTGGCTGATGCCGGGCAGGTGCAGACGCGTTTCGCCGCCGCTGACAGCTGACACGTCTCCGAGGCGACTGCACCGAAAATTCCATCCAGCGTGCGGCTCTTGACCAGCGGGTCTGCGATTCCCGGCCGGGCGGGTGCAGGGTGCCCGAGGCCGCCCGGATGCCGCTGCTGAGGTGGTCGTGCATTGGGGGGCGTCCAGCGACCTGGCTGTGCTAGCCAGCCGACGCCTGAACCCGGGTCCGGCAGCCCGTCTGGAGCGTGCGCCCGACAAGATGCAGATGACCATCTCCGACGCGGACGAGTTCTACCTCCGCTCGTAGGACGCTCCCGGTTCACGGCCGGGCGGACGCGGACCGCCCCAGCTGCCGGCGGCACGATGCGAGAAGTCATGAGGCTGTCACAGATTAGCCAGGCGGCACCACGCGAGCCGGGCGAGCCGACTAGCGTGGCGCCAAAGCCTCTACCTCTGGCAGGCGGCTAGTGCACCGAGCTAGCGATCCGGCAACGCAGGCAACGGGATTAACCGATTCCCATCCACCCTCGGCTTCCGAACATCTATGCCTTACCCCTCTGTGCCTTGGATGTACGGTCGAGCGTTGGCAGTCACCTTCCACCTGCCGCCGACGCCGGATCGGCTGTCGTCTCGGACAACCAGGCCCAGTCCTTGGAGCGCCTCAAGTTCCTGCAGGACGGTACCGTCACCTGGGCCGTATCTAGCATCAGCCGTCAGGTCTATTCGCCTAGCGTCCCAGTCCCCGCCCCCCTCGGCGACGACCGCCAAGAGCCTGATCTGACGACCGGAAAGAGGAGCGTCACTCATGGCGCGAGCCCCGGATGGAAGAGATCCGCCCCGGAGATCGCGTAGTCCTCCAGTGCAGCGGTGTGGACGTCATTCCACACGTCGTACATGGTTGGGCTCCCGAGATCCACGCCTGACTCAGGCCCGAGGCCGAGTTGTGCATACCTAGCCGCCTCATCCAGTTCGTGAGTGTAGAAATTCAAGTCATAGGATGTCGGTTTCATGTCACCAGCCGCAATGGTCGTCAGCCGATCAAGCATCGCCCGCTCCGGGACCTCCAAGGCACCGCCTCCAGTGAACCTCTGAAGGTGAGCCGTAGCTTCCTGAACGCCTTCACTGGTAATTCTCGCTTTCCCGGCGTCTAGCTGCTGGATCGGCCCTCCCGCCGACTCAGGATCGAACTCACGTCCCGAGGCAGGCCCACGGGCACCCGTCTGCACGTCGTCTGCGGCGGTACCTATGGCCGGGTATCCGAGGCCGAGGGCGTTGCGGGCGAGGACCGGGGCGGTCTTAGCGACGTTATGGTACGCGTCGCTGCTGGCCAGTTGGGGCACAGCGCGGAAGCCTTCCAGTTCAGTGGCCTCGGCGAGCCGGTCCCCGCTATCCGAGCGATTGTCCAGGCCTACCAGGTGGCGTTCCGGGGCTTCGGCCTCGGTGCGGCGCGTCGCCGGGGTGATCGTTTCGCGTTCGGCTTTTCCCACCCGGGCATAGCCGTGGTCGATGGCGTCCTGCCGATAGGCGGCATCGACGGCAGCGCGGTAAGCCGCGACCCGTTCGATGCCCAATGCTGAATCCGGGGGAGCGGCGGACGAGCCGGAGGGACCGTCACTCCCGCCTGCGCTGCCCTGGTCCTTGGCGCCGGCATCCAGATCGTCGGGAGTCGACCGGGTGCGGCGGGGGGCCATGTGGGCATCGTCGGGCTCGTCGGCTAGGTCTGAGCGATCGATCCGCACGCGTCACCCACCTAGCGGCACCAGGCCAGTGTCGAATGTCCCCTTGGGGAACGGGTGGATCCTGGCTGCGGTTCACCACGGCTTCGGCACCCGGTTCCAACTCAGCGGGTCTCGAATACCCGCATTCTCGACGTGCTCGTCTGGGTGCCGCACCGTACCCAGACCTGTCCGCCGCGGCCGTGCAGGCACGCGCCACCGAGACCGCCAAGACCGTCACTGTGAAAACAAACTAACCCGGCTGGAAAGCCCGTATAGGAAGGAGGAGCAGGCAAGGAACGCCGATCGCCCGGCGCTAGCGGAAGCCTGCGCTCAGGGTGACGCCCTGGCATGCCCGCAAACGGCAAAATATGGGGAATTACTGTGTCCGAGGGACTTGAACACGGAAACCAGTGCGATCTACCCGGATCGGGGAAATCATGTAACAACAGTAACCGCAGCAAGGCTGACGCCCCAAGTTGTTCCGTGAAGTGTTCGTTATCTGTTTTGCTACCTGGCTTGTGTACGGCTGATGGCAGGTGCAGGGCTACATCGCGCGATTGCCGGAGCCGGCGGTACCGACCGTGTAGCGGGGAGGTCAGGCTGCGGCAGGTCGGTCAGCTGGTCGAGCATGTCCCGGAGCGGGGCGAGGTCGCCGTGGTGGGCGGCGGCGCTGGCGGTCATGTTGCGGTCAGGGTCCATCCGCACCCAGGCGATGTGATGCCCGGCGTCGTGGGCGAACTGCTGGCCGGCCCAGGCGTAGACGTCGCCGAGAATGCAGCGGTGGAAAGCCTGCAGGTGGGCGAAGTCATACCGGCCGGGCAGCCGACGCCGTTCCAGGTCGATCAGCCGCGACGCGGACAGCGCCGCCTCGGCCCGGGCCAGCTCGGCGGCATCGGTGATGCCCAGCAGGTTGCGCAGCACGCCGCCGACCGGATCCAGGTACGGGTCAAGGGTTCGGCTCGATCGGCGGCTTCCGCGGTACTCGGCGTTCGTCCCGGAGGACAGCGCAGACGAAGCCAGTTTTAATGATCTTGGATCGAGGGTCACCGTCGGCGGTAGCCGCCGATCCAAGATCATCGATAGGGCCTCCGTTAGTCCTCGGACTCGGCACCTACGCGGGCTGCTGCTGCCATCTCACCAGATCGAACTCGTTGCCCTCGGGGTCGGCGAAGGTGGTTTGCGACACGCTGAACGTCACACCGCCCGTGCGGACCGGCGGGAGCTTGATCTGGTTGAGCGGCCTGGCACCCAGGCCGGTCAGTCGCTCGATCTCCTCGTCGTAGTGGTCGGTGATCAGGACAAGATGGATCCCCTTGGGCTCGGGGACATTGTGCAGGATCATCCGGGGGCCGCTGTCGGGGCCGGTGGCGTCGACCGCCGTGTCCCCGGCGACGGCGCCCGGGCTGACCGGGCGGCCAAGAGCCTTCCCCCAGAAGTCCGCCAGGGCGGCGGGATCGGCGCTGTCGATGGTCAGGGCTGCGACACTCAGACTGACAGTGGTGGTCATGATTGCTTCCTTCCGATGGGTTCATTCACAGGCGACCGCGCTCGGTGGAGGGCACTAGCGGCTCTGGCGCGTCAGCGAGGATGAGGCCCTCGCCTGTCCGAGCGAACAGGTTCTGATAGGTCCCTAATGACTTAACGCGTTAACTGACAGTACCTTCATATCGCTTCACGATGCAAGTCATAAGAGTGCTGGATCACTTCAAAGTTTAAGTTATCCTGTCCTCATGGACGCCCCGCAGGAACCCCGCTGGCTCGACGCCGAGGAAAGTCAGGCCTGGCGCGCCCTGGCCAGCACGCTGGTCAGGCTGCCGGCCGCGCTCGATGCGCAGCTTCGCCGCGACGCCGGGATCAACCACTTCGAGTACCAGGTGCTGGCCCTGTTGTCCGAGGCACCCGGCCGCACCCTGCGGATGGGCGAACTCGCGACGCTGGCCGAGGGCTCGCTGCCGCGCCTGTCCCAGGTCGTCACCCGGCTGGAGCAGCACGGCTGGGTGCGCCGCACCCCCGATCCGGCCGACGGCCGCTACACCCTGGCGACCCTGACCGGCCAGGGCCAGGCGAAGGTGACCCAGGCCGCGCCCGGCCATGTCCAGGAGGTCCGCCGCCTGGTCTTCGACCCGCTGACCAAGACCCAGTCCCGGCAGCTGCGCGAGATCGGCCGGCGCATCACGCGCGCCATCGACCCCGACGACCACCCGGCCCAGCGGATGCGGTCAGCATTACCAGCACCTTTACACCAGCAAGGCGAACCGGGCGGCCCGTGTCGTGTCCGAGCCTGCGAGGGGAGGAGAGAGCGGGAAACGGAGCCGTCCCCCTGTTTGATCATCAAACCGCGCCCGGGGGATCGGGGTGCTGGCGGATGATCTCGACGAGCAGAACCCAGGCGTTGTAGACGGCCCCTAGGAAAGCTGTGAGAGTTCCCGCAAGCATGAAGTACAACCCGTAGCCGTACCGGATAGTGAGCGTGATGCCGCCGGCGAGGAACAGCAGGGCAGGTAGCTGGATGTTGGCTATCCGGGACACGAACCACCAGGCGGGGTCGGCTGGATCGTCGGGGCCATGACGTAGCTGGACGAGCAGCACGGCGAGCGACATCAGGCCGGCGCAGGTGATGACCTCGATGCCGAGGGCTTCGGAGGTTTGCGGGGCGAGCGCGAGGCTGGAGACGGCGACGACGAGCAGCAGCAGGGACAGGGTCTCGGCGGCGCGGGCGGGCAGTTTTGGGAAGGAGAGAATTTGCTTCAGGTTGATCGAGACGGCAACGAAGAGCAAGCCGGTAAGGGCGGCGGCAGCTCCTACCTCAGCGACAAAGAAGTTCTGCCATTGGGCGGTGGCGTACGCGTTCACCACGGCGGCGCTTTGCCGCTGGTGGGGTAGCAGATGGCCTGGATAACCGCGGCCTCCTCGTGGTCGGCAGGGTCAGGTGGTCACCGCGCCGGGTGGCCGGCAGGTCCGGGGCCGGGAGGCAGCGGTGGCCCGACGACGGTCGTGGCGTGGCGGGCATTGATGGCCGTGAGCGCGTCGAGGTCGAGCGGGTGGGCGTGCATGATAGGGGCGGCCTCATCGAAGAACGGCTTCATACCGCCGGGCACGAACGTGAGCAGCATGGTCGAGGCTGTCTCCGCGGCGTTGGTCCAGGTGTGTGCGGTGCCGCGAGGCACGAACAGGAAGCTGCCCGGTTCGGCGATGACCTCGGAGCCGGCCACGGCAAACCGGAACGCTCCTGCGAGCACGTAGAAACATTCCTCGACGGCCGCGTGGACATGCAGGGGCGCCCCAGCGTGGTTCGGCTGGGCGGTGAGCTCGAACTGATCGAAGGCGCCGGTGGTCGCCTGGGTGGCCTTCCACATGAGCAGTTCAGTGGGGCTGAACTGCAGGGCGTCGCCCTCGCCGGCCGGGGTGACGATAGGAAGGACGGACATCAGGATGCCTCTCTTTTCGGGATCCGGGGAAGCTCGAACGCGGAGTGGTCCCATCGCGCCAGGGCGGTGGTACGGGCGTAGGTACTGGTGAAAAACTCCAGCGAAGCCGCGTCCGGGTCGGTGCGGGCGAGGAGCTCGTCCCACGGCAGGACGAACTCGCCAGCACCGGGCACCCACCGGGCCTGCTGTGGTTTCAGGTCGAATCCGCCCCAGTAGAACAGCACCGGGCTGCTCTTACCGCCGAACGGCGTCCGGAACCTATCCATGACCCGGCTGACGGACAGCATCGCGAGCCACCACCGCCGCGCGGCGGCGCCGTCGTAGGCCCGGTCCGCGGTGTCCTGCTCGAACGGGACCGGGTGCGTGGTCACGGCGGCGTGGAACTCCGCGACGCTGCGAGGGATCAGGTCGATGAACGCACGGCGTCCGTCGGACGTCGCTAGAACGAGCTGCTGGCTGATGAAGTCGACGTCGATCTGGAGGTCAGCCGGGCCAGACGGCATCGGGCCGGTGGGCATGCCCCGGCAGGTCAGGGTCAAGGCGACGTTCCACCATTCGTTGAGGAACGGGGTCAACGCCAGCTTGATCTTGCCTATGACCTGGATCCACAGGTGCAAGGTATCCCGGGTTTCAGCCCACTGCTCGTAGGACAATCCGGGCCAGCGTATGTCCACTAGGAAGCCCTCCCGGGCGCCATGGCGCCAGCACCGTATCTGCGAACTCAGTTACTTCGTCAGCGAAATACCTGTAGCGAGTCTGGCACAGCCCCCCGGATGAGGCAAGCGCCCGCAGACCCGGCCTGCGCCCGGGCCGCGCCAGTTCAGCTGACTTGTACCCGGTCGTGCTGATCGAGCGCGACGCGGATGCTCTGCCAGCCGGCCGCGATGGCCTTCTTCTGGTCCTGATCCAGAGGTGCCAGGAACAGCCGCCGCACGTTCGCCGAATGCGTCTCGCGCGCCGCGGCCAAGCGGCCCCGCCCGGTCGCTGTGAGGGTTGCGATAAGGACACGGCCATCGCCGGGAGACGGGACGCGGCGGACCAGGCGCTGCGCTTCCAGCACTCCGACAATCCTGGTCAGACCGCTGCGGCTGAGCATGGCGACCTGCGCAAGGTCAGACATGCGCAGCCGGCCGCCGGCCGCCGAAAGCTTGAACAGCACCTCGTACTCGACCAGGGCCATGCCGTGGGTGGCAACCAGGTCGGCATCGAGCAGCCGCATCAGCCGGGTGTGAACCTCAAGGAAGCCGCCCCAGACGGCCAGATCAGCTGGGTCGAGCCGCGGCGCTGTGGCCGTTTCACGGGACGGATCAGAGACCGGGTTCATCGTGCCCCGGCCTGTGCTGGCCGCCGGGACTTTCTCGCTTGGCACCATACCAAGCAGCCTAAACCGCGGCCGGGAGCAAACGCTTCGCAAACGAACTACCAGGTATCGTTTACGACACCGGCTGGCCAGACCTTTATCCCAGTCGTCTGCTGCCCGCCAGGCCGTTCCGATCCCTCCTTATGGGGAGGCGGTCGGGCCGGTCGCGCCCCGACGGCCGCGGTGCGACGACTGCTTCTCGCCGCCGCCCTGGGCCCGGGCGGCTATGTTGCCGGGACGGTCGCGCCGTCCCGGCTTCTTGGTGCGCTGTCAGCTACGAGTGGTGCGCGCCATGGCGGGGATTACGAAGGCCCCGACGGTCACGTGCATCACGATGAGCCCGGCGACGGCTGAGGTGGTGCTCGCGGCGGCCAGCGGCAGCGCCAGCGACGCAGCCAGCGCCGCCAGCGCGATGGTGATCCAGAGCAGCCGGGCATGCGAGGTTCGTCGCTCGAGCAGGACGAGCAGCAGCCAGCCGAGCAGCGAGGCAGCCACGGCGACGCCGATGACCTGGCCGATCGCGATCGTCTGGGCGTGGCCGGTGCCGAAGCGGACATTCAGATGAATGCCCAGCAGGGGGACTTCCACGATCCAGGCGAGAGCCGCGACCAGTGCGCCGCCCGCAGTGCACAGCGCCCGGGACTGGCCCTGCTTGATGTGCGGCACGGCATTGGTGGTGGTGGTGAGCATGTGCGTACTCCCTCATGTACGTCGCAGCGCCCGGTTGCGCCGGTGATCCCGAGGCTCTCCCGGGCTGAGGTAATCGGGCATCGTCGTGCTGGCGTCCGGTGAGCTACCGCACTGGCAGCAGCGGGTACTCCCAGCGCAGTAGCTCCCCCGCCTGCGCAGCGACGATGACGCCGGGCGGCTGCCGGCGTACGCTCCGGGTGATGGGCATCAAAAGTGTGGTCATGCCGCCGCGGCGCTGGCTGGGTGCTGCGGGGGTAGCGCTGGTTACCGCACTGGCCGTGGTCGGCGCCTATGTCGAGGCCAACCCAGTGCACCGCTACGGTGGTCTGCACCTGACCAGCCATCCGCCGCTGGCCGGTTACCTACTGCTGGCGGTGCCCTCTGTTGCCCTGATCTGGCGTAACAGGCGTCCGGTCGAGGTGCTCGGGCTTGCCGGAGCCGGCGCGGTCGGGTGGGCGGCGCTCGGCCAGATTGACGGTGCCGCGCTCGTTCCGGTCATCGTCGCCGTGTACTGGGTCGTGCTGACCCGCGCGCGGCGCATCGCCGTTGCCGCCGGGGTCGGCTGGGCGACGGCGATCTTCGTGACCGAGGGGCTGCGCGGGCCGTTCGGCTGGTTCGGAGGCCCGAACGCCACGATGTGGCCGGAGCTACTCGCAGCCGGCGCCGTCGGCGCGTACGTGGCGGCGCGCCGCCAGTGGCTGGCTGCGGAGTCTGACCGGGCGGCGCGGGCCGAGCAGGCCAGGGAGGACGAAACCCGCAGACGCGTGGACGCCGAGCGCATGCGGATTGCGCGCGAGCTGCACGACGTGGTCGCGCATTCGATGGCGATGATCAACGTCCAGGCCACGGCGGCGAGCATGCAGCTAACCGCGGATCCAGCGAGCGCGGCCGAGGCGATCCAGGCGATCCGCAGGGCCAGCAAGTCCGGACTGCGCGAGCTGCGGGCCATACTTGAGGTATTGCGGCAAGTCGACGGCGGGAGCCCGGCAGTGCCCGTGCCGGATCTGCGCACCATCGCCGCGCTCGTCGATGCGACCAGCGCCGCCGGCACGCCGACCACGCTGAAGTGGGGCGAGCTGTCAGTGCCGCTGCCGGTGCCGGTCACGCTGGCCGTCTACCGCATCGTGCAGGAGTCGCTCACCAACGTGGTGCGTCATGCTGGCCGGGTCGCGGCAACCGTGAGCCTGCGGCAAGACGGCGGATACCTGCATGTGGAAGTGGTCAACGATGAAGGGGCCGCGCCCGCGGCCTGCAGTGACGGGGCCGGGGCGGGGCTGGCCGGAATGCGAGAGCGGGCGGCCGCTCTAGGCGGCACCCTGGAGGCCGGGCCGCGTCCCAGCGGCGGGTTCGCCGTCCGCGCCCGGCTGCCGGTGGCAGCACCCCTCCCAGCCCGGGGACCAGAGATCCCCGCCGCGGGACCGGCGGGCGCTAGTGGTCTCGCCACGGTGCCTGACGGCGGGACCGCCGGTCACGAGACGGCCGCTGTCAGCCAGGATGCTGGCCTCACAGGACCTGCTGAGGGACGACGGGCCCGGCCGACCGCGAGCCGCCCATGATCAGGGTCCTGCTCGCCGACGATCAGGCCCTCGTCCGGGCCGGCTTCCGGTTCATCGTCGGTTCGGCGCCCGACATCGAGGTCGTCGGGGAGGCCGCCGACGGGGCGGCTGCGGTCGATCTGGCCCGCTCGCTGCGGGCCGAGGTGGTGCTGATGGACATCCGCATGCCCGGCACCGACGGGCTGGAGGCAACCCGGCAGATCGCCGACGATTCCGAGCTGAGCGGCGTGCGCATCATTATCCTCACCACCTTCGAGGCGGACGAGTATGTCTTCGAGGCGATTCGCGCCGGGGCGAGCGGCTTCCTGGTCAAAGACACCGAGCCAGAGGATCTCATCAGCGCCATCCGGGTGGTCGCCCGCGGCGATGCCCTGTTGTCGCCGAGCGTCACCCGGACGCTGATTTCCAGCATTGCCAGACGTGGTCCAGCCCAGCCAGTCGACGCCTCAGTTCTTTCGGTACTCACCGACCGGGAGCGGGAAGTACTCGCCCAGGTCGCCGCGGGCATGAGCAACGACGAGATCGGTACGGCCCTATTCATGAGCCCGCTGACCGCCAAGACCCACGTTAACCGGATGATGGCCAAGCTCGGCGCGCGAGACCGGGCACAGCTGGTCGTGATCGCCTACGAGACCGGCCTGGTCCGGCCGGGCCTGTCCTGAAGCCGCCCGCGAGCGCGGCGATCCCGGACAGCCCGCACTATCGGACTTGGCTGCCGCCGCCGTGGCCCTCGCCCGGGAGGGCGTGCAGGTCACCGTGTTCGAGGCGGCTGAGGAGCCCCGGCCAGCTTGTCGTACTCGGCAAAGGAGCGATGCCATCATGCGGCCGCCGCTGCTACGGGCGCCTAACTACTCGCTGGCGCTGGCCAGGTTCGGGCTGGCCGGTCGCGGCCGGCGGATCCGGGTCGATCACCGCGGCGCTCGCCGCGCTGCTCACCGACTTGGGCGCAAGATCGAGACGGACACGCGGGTCACGATGGCATCCCAGCTGCTCGCGGCGGACGTGACGTTGTTCGACCTCGCCCCGCCAGCAGTCGCTGACCTTCTCGGCGACGCGCTGCCCGCGCGAGTGGTCCGGGCGTGTGTCGCGACCCCGTAGCAGCCGAGGAATGTCACGGCGGGTTACCAATGGGGTGAAGCTGCGCGTCCGGCTGATAGGTGTAGGCCGCTTCGCGCACGGTCTCCCCCGTCTCCAGTGCCGCACCCAGTGCACCGCCGAGCGTCGCGATCGAGGTGGCCAGCCAGGCTAGGCTGACCTGATCGGCCACGCCCGCCGGGTGCCCGAGGACCTGGCCGAGCAGGTCGCCGGGTACCAGCAGCAGCGCCGCGGCGAGCATCGCGATGAACAGGGCCAGGTACAACACGGCCACCCCGAGGCCGACCGTGGCCGTGGTGACGACGTTGAACAACGCGACCTGCTCACGCGCGGCCGGGTGCGGGCTGCGCTCCCACAGCCCGGTGCTGACTATGATCGTCACCGTGATGGCCGTCACCGAGCCGAGTGCGATGACGGCCAGCCGCAGCGGCCCGAGATAGTGGGCCAGCCGCCAGATGTCGCTGGTCACTAGCGCGAACACCCCCGCCGCGAAGGCCACGGCCAGCGCGCGCATGAGCCGCAGCGCCAGCCGCCACGGCCGGTTGGCGCGCAGCATGCCGAGCAGCAGCCAGATGTTGCCGGTGATGACCCGGGCGACGAAGCCCACGCCGTGCTCGCCCCGCTCGGTGCGGGCGCCCAGTTCGCGCATGCGGCGGGTCACGGCCCCGGCCAGTGGCGGCCGTTCCGCGGCGTCCACGGAGGCGGCCTGGGCCAGGTCGCCGAGGATGTGCCCCACCAGGCGGACGATCGTCTCGGTCGCGCGCTTGCGCACCGAGACCGGGCCGAGCGCGGGCATGGACAGGACCGCGACGCCGTGGGTCGCGCTGGCATGCGCGATCACCGGCCGCCGCGCGGTCTGCAGGGGCAGGTCGGTCACGCACACCACCAGGTGCCAGCCGTGGTCGAGCAGCATCCTGCGCCCTGCCGAGATCAGCGCGGACAGGTCGGTCGGCGGCACGACCAGGCGGTCGGAGACGAAGTCAACCCGCCACCGGGCTCCGCGCAGTTGCCCGGCGAGCCGATCGACGATCTCCCCGACCAGGCTCTCAGTCAGGTCCGACGCCGGTCCCGGTGAGGCCAGCAGGCCGATGACCACTTCCGGCTGCCGGGAGGTCTCAGGGACGCTCTGCGCATAAGTCTCGACCGGGTCCTCCTTCGCGATGGCATCTAACTGCCGTGCCGCCCAGGTTCGCCAAAACGCACGTCGCCCACATCACCAGGTCGGCTAGCCGGACGGGTCGTCGTGCCCGAGAGCCACAGCGTCCCGGATGACGGAGATCGTCGACCGTAGCCAGGTCCGTCGGCGAAAACCGGGCCTTCGCTTGATCCGGCTGCTGCGTGCCGCCGTGGTCAGGGAGCCCCGCGGCTCTTACGATCTTTGGCCTTACGAGGGTTCAAGATCATCAGAAAGCCGCGGGCATCGTTTCAGGATACGGCGTCTGTATTGTTCGGCGTGGAAGGCCTGCGGGTGACGTGGAGGCCGGGCCGGGAGTCGCGGAAGAACGCGCCCATGGTCCGGCAGAAACGCCTTATATGTGCGTAGCAAGAGATAGCCGACCAGCCAGAAATTATCAGTGCAGCTGCCAAGTCCGTTCGCCTGCCTGACCGCAGGCCGGCGCCAGGTCCGTGAAAGGCCCATGAGCGGCTGCGGGCGGAAGAACGCCTCGATGTCGGCCGGCGGTGACCGTGTGGACCAAGCCCTGATCATTTGCATACCCGGACAAACTCCGAACGGCGCTGCTAGCGTTCGGTCACCGAAACCAGGGCGAAACGAAGGTACAGGAGAGTCTCGATGACATTAACTCGCCGATTTGCCGTACTCGGCGGCGGGGCCACGTGCGTGGTCGCGCTGACCGGACTTGCGATCGCCACGACGCCCGCATCCGCGCACCCCCTGAGCCGGGCCATCACCGCTCAGGCATCCGCGCAGACACCGGCGTCAGTTGTTCCGCGTCCGCCGCTGGGCCGCGCGCAGCCGTCGGGAGTGACGCCGTTTGCCAGCGCCGGGAACACGGCGTCACCCTGGACGCCGTTGAAGAACCCGCCGCCGTTCGGGACGCCCGGCACGATGCTCTTGGAGAGCGACGGGACGGTGCTCGTGCACGATGAGCCGGACAACGACACCACGGGCGGCTCGAACGCGTGGTACAAGCTCACGCCGGATGCCAGTGGCAGCTACGTCGACGGGACGTGGAGCCAGATCGCGTCGATGCCCGCAGCGTATACGCCGCTCTATTTCGCGTCGGCGATCCTGCCCGACGGGCGCATGATCGTCGAGGGCGGCGAATACATCGGCGAAAATGCGGTGTGGTCGAACCAGGGCGAGATCTATGACCCGGTCACTAACAGCTGGACGTCGGTCGCACCGCCACCAGGCTGGACGAACATCGGCGACGCCGCGAGCGATGTCCTGCCCGACGGCACCTTCATGCTCCAGCAGGCGTGCCAGACCTGCGTCACGAATCCGGATCTGGTTGTCGATGATGCGCTGCTCAATGCGAAAACGCTGAAATGGACGGTGATCCCGGGGACCGGCAAGAACGACCCCAACGATGAAGAGGGCTGGACCCTGGAGCCGAGCGGCCAGCTGCTGACCGTTGATGTCTGGATCCCGGCTGCCACCCAGCTTTTCAGTCCCAGCACCAGATCCTGGTCGTTCGCGGGAAACACGGCCGTGAACGGCGATCCTGTCAATCCGCTCCCGGTCGTCGAGATCGGGCCGCAGGCCGAGATGCCAGGCGGCAACACGTTCGTGGTCGGGGCCGGCCAGAGCACCCAAGAGGCGCCCGCGGCCTGCACCACGGACGCGCCGACGCAGACCGCGCTGTTTAACTACAAGGCCGGCAACGCGAGCGCGTGGACCGCGGGTCCGGAGATCCCGGCCATCGGCGGCGAGGAATACGACAGCACGGACGGACCGGCGTCAACCCTGCCGGACGGTAACGTGCTGTTCGACGCGAGCGCGTGCGTGTACAACACGCCGACTCACTTCTTCGTCTACAACGCGAGCTCGAACACGATTGCCCAGGTCCCGGATGCGCCGAACGCGCCGAACGACTCCTCGTACTACACGCGGATGCTGACGCTGCCGAACGGGCAGGTGCTGTTCAACGACGGCAGCAGCCAGATGGAGGTCTACACGGCCGGCGGGACGCCGAACGCCTCGTGGGCGCCTTCGATCACCTCGCTGAGCTCCACGACGCTGACCCCAGGACGCACCTACTCACTGTCCGGCAAGCAGCTCGCCGGCCTGGACCCGGGATCCGCCTACGGTGACGACGTCCAGGACAACACCAACTTCCCCCTGGTACGGATCACCAACTCCGCAACTGGCGTGGTGACCTACGCCAGGACCAGCGACTGGACCTCGGTATCGGTCAATCCGGGCACCCGGTCCTCGACCAAGTTCACCGTCCCGCCGGGCACGCCGGCGGGCCAGAGCACGCTGGTCGTGGTGGCCAACGGAATCGCCTCACCGCCTTCGACGGTGACGATTCCCTAGGCACGCACCCGAGGTCGTTCTGCGTGAACGACGCTACTGCGTTCACGGCCCCGCCCCGAGCATTCGGGGCGGGGCTGCGGTGCCTGTTAGGCCAGTAGGTCTAGCCCGAGGTCAAGGGCCGCGCTCGAGTGGGTGAGAGCACCGACGGCTACGAAATCGACGCCCGTCTGCGCTACGGCTCTGGCCCCCTCCAGCCGCAGTCCCCCGCTGGCCTCCAGCCGGACCGACGGGTACCGGGCGGCCATCGCCGCGGCCGCACGCAGCTCGGCCAGCCCCATGTTGTCGAGCAAGATGAGTCCGGCGCCGGCCTGCAGGGCCTCACCGACCTGCGCCAGGCTGTCGCACTCCACCTCGAGCGGCAGCCCGGGTGCGGCCGCGCGCACGGCCCTGATCGCGGCCGCGATCCCGCCCGCCGCGGCGACGTGGTTGTCCTTGATCAGGGCGGCGTCGCCGAGTCCCATCCGGTGGTTCTGGCCGCCGCCGCACCGTACGGCGTACTTCTCGAGCTGGCGCAGCCCCGGTGTCGTCTTCCTGGTGTCACGCACGGCGCAGCCGGTGCCCGACAGGGCGTCGGCCCAGGCCCGCGTCGCGGTGGCTATGCCAGACAGGTGGGTGAGGAAGTTGAGCAAGGTTCGCTCGGCACCAAGAAGTTCCCGAAGCGGAGTACGGAGCCGTAGTACCTCGGTGCCTGCGCCGATCCGGTCGCCATCCGCGCGCAGCGGCTCGGCTGCCTCCGGCGGGATCCCGGCGGCATCGAGGACAGCCAGGGCGACCGGGAGGCCGGCCAGCACGCCGGGCTCGCGAGCCACGACACCGGCCACGGCCCGCGTGCCCGGCGCGGCGGTCGCGGCCGAGGTGAGATCGGGGCCGTAACGCAGATCCTCATCGAGGGCGCCCCGGACCACCCGCTCGGTGTCCTGCGGGTCCAGGCCCGCGGCCAGGAGCCGTCCGGCAACCGTCGCGTTCATCCGCACGCGCCGACCTCCTCTTTTATCTGAACGGTCCCGACGGCCAGCGGCCTGCCCTCGTCCACGCGCATGACGGCGTGGCGCGCCCGCTGGCCCGCGACGGCCGTCGGCTGATCCCGCCACCGGTGGCAGCCGCGGCTCTCCGCGCGGGCCAGGGCGGCCACCGCGACCAGGACCGAGACGGCGTGCAGGTTGGTGGCCTCGACCGTAGCCAGGTCAAGTCCTGCGCCAGCGGGGGGAGCCGCCGCCAGCGCCTGGCTGAGGCTGTGCAGGTCTTCGTGGTCGCGTATCACCCCGGCGTGCCGTGACATGGCCGCGGCCAGGGCCGGCCGGGCCGCGGGGTTCACTCCCGGGCCAGCGGGAGGCCGCCGCAGGCGCTGCGAGGGCGCAGGCAGATTCTGCCCGAGTAGCTCCCCGGCGCGCCGTCCGGTGATCAGGGCCTCGGTCAGCGAATTGGAGGCGAGGCGGTTGGCGCCGTGCACGCCGGTCGACGCGGCTTCTCCGACGGCGTAGAGTCCGGCGACCGAGGTCCGCCCGGCCATGTCGGCCCGGATGCCGCCGCAGGCGTAGTGCGCGCCGGGTGCGACCGGGATCGGCTCGGTGGCCGGGTCGATCCCCCGGGCCCGGCACAGGGCGGTCACCGTGGGGAAGTCCCGCTCCAGGGTGGCCTGGCCAACCATGGTGGCGTCCAGCCAGAGGTGATCGGCCGGGCCGTCCCCGGCGGCCATCCTGAGCTGCATGGCCGCCGACACCACGTCCCTGGGGGCCAGGTCGCCGAGGGGGTGAACACCAGCCATCACGGGCCGGCCTGTCACGTCGACCAGCACCGCGCCGGCCCCGCGTAGGGCCTCGGTGATCAGCGGGCACTGGCCGCGGGCCGCGTCGCGCCATAGCACCGTCGGGTGGAATTGCACGAATTCCACGTCCCGCAGCTCCGCGCCGGCCCGGGCGGCCAGCGCCAGCCCGTCGCCGGTCAGCCCGGCCGGGTTGGTGGTCGTCGCGTAGGCCCGGCCGAAGCCGCCGGTGGCCAGGACGACCGCCCGCGCCCGCACCGTGCCGACCCGCAGCGTCCCGTCATCGTGTGGCCGCCCGGCCAGCACCCCGCCCACGTCGCCCTGGTCATTGGTCAACGCGTCCAGGACCACGCAGCGAGTCAGGACGCGGACACCGCTGGCCGCGAGGGCCGCGCGGAGCACGCGGTGGACCTCCGCGCCGATCGCATCGCCCCCGGCGGTCACGATCCGCTTTCGGCTGTGCCCGCCCTCCAGGTGGAGTGATGTCCGGTCCAGCCGGGCACCACGCGCGGCCAGCCGGGCGATCTCGCCGCTGGCCTCGCCGACCAGCGTCGCCACCGCGGCCGGATCGCAGAGGCCGGCGCCCGCCTCGAGGGTGTCCCGCTGATGCAGCTCCGGCTCGTCCCCGGGGCCGATCGCGGCCGCCAGGCCGCCCTGGGCCAGCGGTGTCGCGCCGCCGCCGATGTCCTCCTTGGACAGCAGCAGCACGCTGCGGCCGTGACCGGTGGCAGCCAGCGCCGCGGCCAGGCCCGCCGCGCCCGATCCCACCACCACGACGTCGGCTTCGCGCTCCCAGTGCGGCTGCGTCTCGGGCAGCGCGCGGAGCTCCGGCCCGGTCACGCGCCCTCTCCCGCCCGATCTGGCGTGAGCATGGCCTGCACCGCCCGCCGGGCCCGTTCGGCCACGTCGGGGGGAACGGTCACTTCGGTGACGCCGTCGCGCAGGCAGCGCAGCAGGGCGGCCGGCGTCGTCATCTTCATGTAACGGCACACGGCGTCCGGGTTGACCGCCTCCCAGCGCACGGCCGGATTGGCCCGGCGCAGCTGGTGCAGCATGCCGGTCTCGGTGGCTACCAGCACGGCGGGCGCCCGGGTCGTCCGCGCGGCCGCCAGCATCCCCCCGGTGGACAGGACCCGGGTGCGGCCGGACGGCAGGTCACCCTCCCCCGCCTGCCACAGCGCCGCGGTCGAGCATCCGCATTCGGGATGGATGAACAGCTCGGCCTCGGGCTGGGCG
>Ga0302325_10012226_pt1 | contig 18439 bp, 21 predicted proteins | sample Palsa_T0_2_FD_201948 | JGI IMG/M metagenome (GOLD analysis project Ga0302325, IMG submission 201948) | Peat permafrost microbial communities from Stordalen Mire near Abisko, Sweden - Palsa_T0_2 | ecosystem: Environmental > Terrestrial > Soil > Palsa > Peat permafrost | place: Sweden: Abisko...
GCGCCAAGGCGAAACTGGCCGCCCGCGTGGCTGCGGCCGCCGTGAGTAAGCAAACCATCGCCGGCCTTTGACTTATCGGCGCATCAGCGCGAAGTTTCAGGCTGCCTGCTTTGGAATCACGTCCCGCTCGATCGCGGCCCAATCGATGCAGTCGAGATCGAAGCGATTCTGGATGTTCAGCCAGTATTGTGCCGAGGCGCCAAAGTACCGTCCCAGCCGCGCGGCCGTATCCGCCGTGATACCGCGCTTCTCGTTCACGATCAGGCTGATGCGGTTCGCCGGCACACGGATCGCCTGGGCCAAACCGTTTATGCCGATCTGTTCATCCTTCAGGTCTTCAAGCAGGATTCTGCCCGGGTGAATCGGCGGCAGCCTCTTTTCAGTGGTAATCGACGATTTCGACATCGGTTGGTCCTTTCGCTTTCCATTTGAAGCAGATTCGAAATTGGTCATTGGTCCGAATGCTGAACTGGCCTTTACGGCTGCCGCTCAGCGCTTCCAGCCGGTTGCCGCGAAGCGCGCGCAGGTCTTCGAGGGAGGCCGCGGAGTCGAGCCGGATCAGGCGAGTTCGAACCTGTTCTTAACGACTGGATCATATCGCGGCGGAAGCAAGCATCGGCATGAGTGCCGACGCGGCACGCTGAGAGCGTGCGCCAAGTCAAGACCGGCGGGCGAAGCGGCGGAGGCGGAAAATCTCCATCAGCGAAATGTACACGTTCACGATGCCCAAGCCGCTGACGGCGCCGCGCACGTAGGCGTTGTCCCAATACATGCGCCACTCCGGGGCGAGCGCAGAGAAGATGCCGCGGTCCCAGAAATCCGACCATGGGAAGATCACCAGAAACATCCCCAGTTCCATGCAGAATACGATGAAGATCAGCGCCATGGCGACGTGATACCAGCGGTGGCGGGGGACCTCCGGGGCGGGGGCGGGCATGGGTTCCGTCACGATGCGGCTCCCGCGAACAGTTCCAGTTGCGTTCCAGCCCACAGATCGAAATCCACGGGAAACAGGGAGCGCTCGCGTACCGGTTCGAAGCTCAGCCGATGCAAAGGCGTGGGCCCGTACTCTTCCAGAGCCTTGGCATGCTCGGGAGTGAAATAGCCTTTGTGGCTGGCCAAGCCGTATTGCGGGAAGATTTCATCCCAGACCCGCATGCGCTCGTCGCGCCAGACTTTGGCGACGATGGAGGCGGCGGCGATGGCGTGACACTGCGCGTCGCCTTTGATCAAGGGACGCTGGGGAGTGGGGAGCGACAAGGGCATGGCGTCGACCAACAGAAAATCCGGCGCGGGCGCCAGGCGCGCAACCGCCATTTCCATGGCCATCTTGGAAGCTTGGTAGATGTTGATCCAGTCGATCATGGCCGCATCCACGGCCGCCACCGACCAAGCCAACGCCCGCTCACGAATGCGCTCGGCGAGCACGGTGCGGCGCTGGGGGTCGAGCTGCTTGCTATCGTTCAGCCCGCGCACGGGACGGTCCGGCGAAAGAATCACCGCGGCGGCCACTACCGGCCCGAACAAAGCGCCGCGGCCGACTTCATCCACACCGGCCACGGCTTGGAATCCGCGCGCGCGGAGTTCGCGCTCCAGCGTTCCTTCGCAACGGAAATGAGTGACTGGCTGTGCGGCCCGCATGGTGACAGGCTAAAGCCTGTCCTACCTCACTCGCGCTCGCGCAGGCGGGCGGCTTTGCCCTTCAGTCCGCGCAAATAGTAGAGCTTGGCGCGGCGCACGCGCCCGGTGCGCACCACGTCGATGTGGTCGATGACCCGGGCATGGATGGGGAAAATGCGCTCCACGCCCTGGCCGAAGCTGACCTTGCGCACGGTGATGCTCTCGCCCATGCCGGTGTTGTTGCGCGCAATCACCGTGCCTTCGAAGGCCTGCAAACGTTCCTTGTCGCCTTCCTTGATCTTCACGTGCACGCGAATGGTGTCGCCCGGCCGGAACTCGGGGGTGTCGGTACGCTGCTGCCGGCTGATGACTTTCGTCAATAGCGAATTGTGCATTTCAGATCCTAGTCCTCCATTCTAGCAAGGTAGATTGGAGATCTCGCAGAGATGGGCCTCACGCTGAATTGGCTGGCTCTCAAGAAGAGCACGCTACGCGGCGATTCTGTTCACGCGCCAGCGCAGTGGAGGGCCGCTTACAAAAGGGGACGGCGGGTGAACCCGCGATGCCCTCGCGAACACGGCGTCCTCTTATTGTATCGTGAAGTCCTGTGCGGTTGTGAAGGAGCCGTTGGCCGTGGTGATCGTCACAGGACCGGAGGTGGCGCCAGGGGGAATGGTGGCCATGACCGCCTGCGTCGAGTTGACCTGAAAAGCCGCCGCGACGCCGTTGAAGCTCACCGCGGTTGCGCCTATGAGGTGGCCGCCCCAGAGCAGAATCCCCTGGCCGGCGGATCCGGTCGCCGGAATGATCCGGTTGACGAACGGGGTAGGCTTGGGGAGTCCGAGATCCAGGCTGAACACCGCGCCCCCGCCCGGCCCGCCGATGGCAGCCGTGCCGTAGAGCTTGCCATCCGAGCCCTGGATGAAGTTGCAAGGGCCGCAAGCGCCCTGCAGGTTGGACGGGTTCATCTGGTATGCCAGAGTTAGCGCGTGCGTTACAAGATCGTAGCGGTAGATGGCGTTATGCACCGTGGAGCCGTAAAGCGCGCCATCGGAGGCTTCCACGATCGAGTTGGGGTAAATCATGGCTTGATTGCCGCCCCTGGCGGGAAAGCTGGCCATGGTCTGCCACTGGCCCGCGAGAGTAGCTTGGAAGATAATGCCCGTTCCGTTTGTACCGCCTTCACTAAACGTGCCATAAAGGTTGCCGTCCGAGGCCGCCACCAGCGAGGCCCCGTATGCGCCGATCGGGACGGTGGAAGGGAAGGTGAGGAGTCGCGAGTAATCGCCGGCTGGGGTGAGGCGGAAGATGAACCCTGGCGGTGTGTATTCAATGCTTCCGGCGCCTATACCGTAGATATTGCCGTCGCCTGCGAGGACGAGCCTGTAGATGGGAACGCCATCTGTTGGGGGGGCTTGATGCACGACCGTTACCTTGCCTGTCTCGTCAATCCGGGCGAAACCGACCGTGGCCAGAACGCCCTGCGAGTTGAGGGCGCCAACGGCGTCATAGAGGCCCTCGGGTGCCGCGACCAGACACCAGAGAGAGCCCCAAGCACCCGCCGAGTACTGCTGTGGGCCTTGCCCGGACAGGGGCACGGAGTAGTAGGAGTTGCTCTGCAGCGCCACGAAGACCGGGCCGTGAAGGCGGGCGTCGGCGCCCTGCACGAGTGCTGCGGAGAGGTGGCCGAAGGGAAGCGAGTACACCAGCTTTGGCGTACCGCCGTAAGGGAGGGAGAAGATGGAGGGGCCGTACGTGGGGCCGCCGGCCTCGCTGCTCTCGGCTGTGCTAAGGAAGTAGAGTAGGCCGGGTGCAACCTCTATGACTGTAACCGGAGCGGCGCCTTGGCTGCTCGGGTTTGGCGCGGAGCAAAGCAACCTGTAGACCGGTGTCTGGGAGGCGATGGAGCGAGACCCAAGCGTGATCACGAGGGCTAGGCCAGCAAGCCATTTCTCTGCCATAAGGTTGTCCTGGGATTCGACTATTGGCAGGTGCTGAATACAAGGATGCCGCTGGCGATGTCCGTGGTGTTTTTTTGCGCGGTGAGGCAATTCACGTACGGGCCTTGGCCGTTCGTGAGCACGCAGCTTGTGGGTACGTATACGGCGCCATTGGCCAGCGTAGGTTCGGTGAAGGAAGTGGCCAGCCATCCGTTGGCCGGAGGGCTGGAATTACAATTACTCAGCCCTGTACCGCTGTCCCACCAATAGGTGAGGCTCGGCGGTGAGGCGTTAATTGAGTATGCGTAAAGCCAGCCCCAGCCGACCTCGCCCGGCTCGGGCGTAATTGCCCAGAGCGTGGCCCCTCCGGGCGTGGAAGCGATGGCCATTGCACCGAGCGCGCCGCCTTGACCACCACCCGGGAACTGCGGATGCGTGCCGGTACACTCGGCGGGTAAGGAGCCACTGAGATTGCAGGGATTGAAGGCCGGAGTGGTGCCGAATTTATACTGATAGCCGCCGCCGCCGCTGGTCAACGAACCCTGGAACATCTCCACCGACTCGTTAAACGGCCATATGATCGCGAGGTTGTTGGTGAAGGCGATCTCGTGGATCTCATCGCAGGACTTGCCGTTATTGGTCCAGTTCGGCTCATCCGTGGTCACCGGGCAAACCGGGTTGCCTGTGTTGGGCGCGATGGGTAGTTGGCTCGCCTGGAAAGGGACCTGGGTGGTCGCGTTACCGGTGTTGCCTGTGGTCAGCCCGAGGTCGCCCGTGTAGAATTCACCCATCTTAACGGTAGCGCCTGTGCCGTTAGGCTCGGCGGGCGCGACGTACATATAGCCGCTTTTGTCGGCGACCATGGCGAAATAGGGCGCCCCCATCAGGGGAATGATTACCGGCGGCGTGGAGCCGAAATCCAGGTCCAGGCGGCTCAATTCTCCGGTTTGATAGGCGGACGGGTCCGGATCACCATCCGAATGTGCGGTGAAGTTTTGCTGGTTCGGGGCGTAGAAATCGGTCGGCGTCATCGGACTGGATGAATTAGCCGACGGAAACTTGACCACGGACTCGCCCCAGTAGAGCACGTTCGCCGCCGTGGTGCATTGCGAGCTGACGGAATTGGTGCAGGCGAAGGGGCCATTACCGGAGGCGACGTAGACGTTGCTAGTGGAGGTCGCGCCGGACGATGGACCGCCCGAGGACATCCAGATTCCACCTTGACTCACCCCCCAGTTATCGCCGTTGTCATATCCGCCGGCGATTCCCGCGGGCCCGAGCGGGGCGCCGCTGGTGTTAAAGCTGTCATAAACTGCGGGGAAGACGCTGGTGTTGGTTTGACCGGAGGTGGCGAATGCCGTCGGCGTGCCGAATGTCACCGAGGTTGAGGAATTGTAGGTGACCGAAAAGAGCATTAACCAGCCGGAGTAGCTGCAGGCGGTGAACCCGGTGGGGCATGCCTGGGCCGCGGCGAGTTCGTTCGCGCCCGTGCCAAAGGCTACGTAGATGTCGGTGGCAGTGGTCGTGGGGTGGCCCAGGAGCAGCGATGCCCGCGACAACTGGTAGGACGGGTTGAATCCCGTGAACGCAATGGGCGTTGTTCCAATTTCAGATCCCGTCTCGAGGCTGATGGCGTCGAGGTTCCATTGAATAGTTTCGGATCCCGTCGAGCCCACGCACGCGGATGCGATGAAGGCGGTGGGGACAGGGGCGGTGCCGGAGTAAATGTCGACCACCGGCGCTGCCACCACTCCATAGTAGACCAAGTTGGTACCGCCCGGGTTGTGGCCGTAGTTGTTGTCGAAGGGCACGCCGTTTTCCCCGCAGTCCCCGGCCACGGAGATGGACCACAGCAGCGCTCCCGTGCCGGTGTCGTAGGCGTACACCCAATCGTCGAGCGATGCCACCAGCACGATGTTGTGATTGGCGTCGCTGATCGAGACGTTGGTAATATAAAGCGGCTGCGCGATTACCGGCTCGAACTTATAATTCGTGTGATAGGGGGGATCCGGCAGCGGCGGCAGGGCATGGGTAGTGGGAAGCTTGTAGAAAGCGGTCATTCCGAACGAGGACGCCGCGCCGCTGGTGATCCCGGCGAGCGTAGGCTCGTTTGGATTCACGCTGGTGCGGTAGCGGCTGTATTGGCCTGTGAGCACGCACGGCGGAGTAACGCCTCTCACAACCGGGCAAACGTTGCCGGAGTTGACAGCCGGTGCGACGCCGGAACCGGTTGAGGCACCTAGCGAGATGCCCGCGTAGGGCGCCCCGTCATCAGCCACGGTCGGGTACGTTGTCGTAGTTTGGGCAGCGGCGCTGAAGGCCATTAGTGCCAAAATGCACACAAATCCTCGTGTGTGTGTGTGTGTGTGGCGAGATCCTTGGCATCGTTCAAATCCTCCTAAGGGATCGCGGTAAGTACCTGGTTGAGGATACTGCCGGCTGGCGCCGGTGTCAAGAGAAATCTCGATTAATAATCGCTGAACGGTTCTAATAAGGGAGGCAATTCGGAGGAAACCACACGACCGGAGCTGCCTAAGCTGTCCCAATACCGTGATTTACCGCGCTTTGTGCCGGTAAATACCTGGTTGCGGGAAGAGCGGGTCCTGGAGGACCCGTGCAGGCCTGGAGGCCCGCCCCACATTACTCGCGCTCGCGCAGGCGGGCGGCTTTGCCCTTCAGTCCGCGCAAATAGTAGAGCTTGGCGCGGCGCACGCGCCCGGTGCGCACCACGTCGATGTGGTCGATGACCCGCGCATGGATGGGGAAAATGCGCTCCACGCCTTGGCCGAAGCTGACCTTGCGCACGGTGATGCTCTCGCCCATGCCGGTGTTGTTGCGGGCAATCACCGTGCCTTCGAAGGCCTGCAGACGTTCCTTGTCGCCTTCCTTGATCTTCACGTGCACGCGAATGGTGTCGCCCGGCCGGAACTCGGGGGTGTCGGTACGCTTGTTCTTGTTAATGACTTTCGTCAAGAGGGAATTGTTCATGTCGAATCCTAATTCTATATTCTAGCCTGATACCGCTCCCTTACGGTCGCGGCTCGGTAAGGTCGTGCGGTCGCGGCTCAGTAGCTAGCAAATCAGTAGCCATCAAATCCGGACGGAGGCGCGCGGTTTTTTCCAATGCGGCCCGCTGCCGCCAGCGGCGGATTTCTTCGTGATTTCCGCTCAACAAAACTTCGGGCACTTTCCATCCGCGAAACTCGGCGGGACGCGTGTATTGCGGGCAATCGAGCACGGCCCCCGCATGGCCGCCATCCTGAAAGGACTCGAACACGGCTGACGATTCGTTGCCCAACACTCCCGGCAGCAGGCGCGCCACTGCGTCGATCACGACCGCCGCCGCCAATTCACCGCCGCTCAACACATAATTCCCTATGGACAGCTCGTCATCGGCCAGATGCTCGGCTACGCGCTCATCAACGCCTTCATAGCGCCCGCAGATCAACAGCAAATCCGCCAGCCGGCTGTACGCGTTTGCCGCTTTCTGATCGAACAAGCGGCCCTGCGCGGAGAGAAGCACGGTTTTTCCGGACCGGCCAGAGATCGATTCTACGGCCAGAAACAGGGGTTCCGGCTTCAGCAGCATGCCTTCGCCGCCCCCGAACGGGCGGTCGTCGACGGTCTTATGCCGGTCGGACGTCCAATCCCGCAGATTGTGTATGCGAATCTCGATGCCGCCTGTATCGCGCGCCCGCTTGATGACGCCATGCTCGAATGGTCCCTGGAAAAACTCCGGGAAGATCGTGAGCACATGAAAAATCACGCCTGGTTCAGTTCCTTCAATCCCGCGGGCAAATCGACTACGATCCGCCGGGCTTCCGGCTCGATCGCCACGCAAATCGCACGCACAAAGGGAATCAGAAGCCCACCTTCCACTTCCAGCACACCGGAGCTTCCGCCATCCTGCAAGGCGGCCACGTGCCCCAGCGACGCGCCACCGTCCCGCTCGATCACTTCACAGCCGACCAAATCGGATTCGAAAAACTCGCCGGGATCGAGAAGCATGCGCTCGCCGCGCGGTACGCGCACCTCACACCCGGTCAGCAACTCGGCGTCCGACATGCTATCCACACCGCGGAATTTCAAGACCAGCCGGTTGGCGTGGAACCAAACCGATTCCACTTCCCGCCGCGTGCCTTCGGGAAAAAGGAAGACTTCGCGCAAGGTTGCATAGCGCTCCGGCTTGCTGAGCGCGAATGCCGTGAGCTCCCCGCGGATGCCGCGCGCACGGCCCAGAACCGCGACCGTAACCCACTCGTCCTCAGCGCCGGAGCTCACTCAAGAATTTCCAGGGTGAAGCGCCGGTTCAACTTCATGCCCGCCGCGCCCAGAATGGTGCGGATGGAGCGGGCCGTCCTGCCTTGTTTGCCGATCACCTTGCCCAAGTCGCTTTGGGCAACCCTCAATTCCAGCACAGTGACCTGCTCGCCCTCTACGACCCGGACGGCTACTTCTTCAGGGATGTCCACGAGAGCCTTCGCGATATCCTCAATCAACTCTTTCATCATCCCGCCTCCCTACACCTTTATGGTAGCAGAGGCGCGCGGCGACACGGCTCGCGTGGGTCCATCCTACTCGTTACTTTACTTACACTTAACGTTTGTTTCAGGCCGCCGGGGCGGCTGCCGGCTCCGGATTGTTCTTGATCAGACGCGCGACGGTATCCGAAAGCTGGGCCCCGTTCTTGGTCCAATACGTAATGCGCTCGCGGTTCAGATCCACCTTGGCCGGGTCGGTCAACGGATTGTAGTGGCCCACAACTTCCAGGTTGCGGCCATTGCGGGCGCGCTCCTTCTCAATCACCACGATGCGGTAAAACGGTTTCTTCTTGGCGCCAAACCGCGCCAAACGGATCATCAACATTCACACTCCTAAGAAATTCGGTAATTTGAACTTGCCCATTTTCTTGCCCAGCAGACCGCCGGAGAAGCTCTTCATCATCTTTCTGGCCTGCGAGTACTGCTTCAGCAACTGATTCACTTCCTGCACACTGGTGCCGCTGCCTTTGGCGATGCGGCGGCGGCGGGTGCCATTCACCAGCATGTGGTTGGCGCGTTCCTTGGGCGTCATCGAATCGATGATGGCCACCACATGCGTGATTTCCTTCTCATCCACTTTCACATTCTTCAGATCTTTCAGAATGCCCACCTGCGGCATCATCGACAACACGTTTTCGAGCGGCCCCAGCTTGCGGAGTTGCTTCATCTGGTCGCGGAAATCCTCGAGCGTAAACTCGTTGTCCATAAGTTTGCGCTGCATCTCGACGGCCTGTTTCTTGTCGATGACTTCCTCGGCCTTCTCGATGAACGACAGGACGTCGCCCATGCCCAGGATGCGGGAAGCGGCGCGGTCCGGATAGAACGGCTCCAGCGCGTCGAACTTTTCGCCCACGCCCACGAATTTGAGCGGCTGGCCGGTGACGTGCCGGATGGACAGGGCTGCGCCGCCGCGCGCATCGCCATCCATCTTGGTGAGGATGACGCCGGTGATGCCCAGCTTCTTGTGAAATTCGTCGGCGGATTTCACGGCGTCCTGGCCGGTCATGGCGTCGGCCACGAACAGGATCTCGACCGGGGTGAGCTGCTCCTTCAATTGCTGCAACTCGGTCATCAATTCGTCGTCGATATGCAGGCGGCCGGCGGTATCCACCAGCAGCACGTCGCGTCCGGAATTGACGGCTTCCTTGCGCGCGGAGCGAACCAGGTCGGCGGGCAGCGTCTCTTCGGGCGTGCCGGTGTAGATGGGCAAGTTCACGTCACGCGCCACCACACGCAATTGCTCGCGCGCGGCGGGGCGATAGACGTCCACAGACACCATCAGCGGGCGATGGCCATTTTTCGAAAGCCAGCGCGCCAGCTTGCCGGTGGAAGTGGTTTTGCCGGAGCCTTGCAGGCCCACGATCAACAGCACGCTAGGCGGCTCATTGGCGAAGCGCAGCTTGGATTCGTGGCTGCCCAGAATTTTGATCAGCTCGTCGCGGACGATTTTGATGACCTGCTGGGAGGGGGAGAGCGCCATGAGCACTTCCTCGCCCATGGCCTTCACTTTGATGTTTTCGATGAGCTGCTTGACCACGCGGAAGTTGACGTCGGCTTCGAGCAAGGCCACCCGGATCTCGCGCAGGGCGGACTCCATGTTCTCAGCCGAGAGCTTGCCTTCGCCGCGCAGGTTCTTGAAGACGCGCTGTAATTTATCGGATAGATTATCGAACATGGACACTCGCGCGGGAAGGCAGAGTTCGCCGTCCACCGTTTATGCAATTTCTCCATTATACAATGAAAGTCCGTGCCTCCGAAGAGTCCCAAAATCTACCACATCACGCACTTGGAGAATTTGCCCCAGATTCTCGATGGCGTGCTTTGGTCGGATGCGGAGCGCCTTAAGCGGGGCCTGAGCTGCATGATCGTTGGCATGAGCGAGATCAAGCGGCGGCGTCTTGAGGAACTGGAGGTGGACTGCCATCCCGGCACGAAAGTGGGAGAGTACGTTCCCTTCTATTTCTGTCCTCGCTCGATCATGCTTTTCTTGCTGCATAGAGGCAATCATGCAGACTTGACGTACCGGGGTGGGCAGCGCCCGATCGTACGTCTCGAGGCGGACCTATCCACGGTCGTCGAATGGGCCGATTCCGTCGAGAGGCGGTGGGCGTTCAGCAACGGAAATGCCGGCACGCGTTATACTCGTTTCTTCAATAATATAGACGGTCTCGATGCGCTGGATTGGAATGCTATCGGCGCGACGGACTGGAGGGACCTGTTCGTGAAAGAACGAAAACAGGCTGAGTTCCTGGTCGAGGAATCTTTCTCGTGGGAGCTGATCGAGCGAATCGGCGTAATCGACGAAAAGATCGCAGAGCCTGTGGCGAGCGTAATCGGAGAAGCCCGTATCGGCCGAAGATCGTCGTCGCGCCACAATGGTATTACTAGGAAACGGCACTATGATCGAACTCACGCAGGGTGACATTCTGCTTGCGGACACAGAAGCTCTTGTTAACACGGTCAATTGTGTTGGCGTGATGAGAAGGGGCATCGCGCTCCAGTTCCGGAAGGCTTACCCGGCGAACTTCAAGGTTTACGAGGCCGCATGTAAACGCCACGAGTTGCTTCCGGGAAGGATGCTGGTCTTCGAAACCGACCTCTTGGCCGGGCCTAGATACATCGTCAATTTCCCAAACGAAGCGGCACTGGAAAGGCAAGAGCCGCATCGAGGATATCGACGCCGGATTGCCGGCGCTGGTCGAGGAGATCAGGCAGCGCGGTATTCGATCCGTTGCCGTTCCTCCACTCGGATGCGGGCTTGGGGTCTCGACTGGGAGGAGGTTCGGCCGAGGATTGTGCGTGCGTTCGAAGAATTGCCCGAGGTGCGAGTGCAATTGTTCAAGCCGGCAGGCGCGCCGAAGCCCGAAGCGATGGCGAAGGAAAAGCGCGCGCCGGTCATGACGCCGGGAAGAGCGGTGCTAGTAGAGTTGATGTCCCGCTATCTCGCAGCGGTGATGGATCCGTGCATTACCCTGTTGGAGATTCACAAGCTCATGTACTTCATGCAGGAGGCCGGGGAGAATCTTCGCCTGAGCTATGAGAAGGGAACATACGGCCCTTACGCGAAGAATCTACGGCACGTGCTGAGCGTCATCGAGGGACACTTCATTACTGGCTATGGGGATGCCGAAGACGATCCGCAGCGGCCCATAGAGCTTCTCCCGGGCGTGTCCAAATCGGCCGCCGCCTTCATTGCATCGCACCCGGACACACAAGCTCGATTCGACAGGGTCACGAACCTGATTCACGGGTTCGAGACTCCATTCGGAATGGAGTTGCTGGCAACCGTACACTGGGTATGCGCTCGGGAAGGCGCGAAGTCCGGGGAGGAGGCTATCGAGTACACGTATTGCTGGAATGATCGCAAGAGGGGGTTCCGCCGGGAAGAGATCGCTCTGGCGCGGGAGGTTCTGGCGGCTCAAGGCTGGTTCGGCTGATCTCCGCGAAACGCATTCGGCACGTTTATTAAGGGACGCTGCTCCTATGGCAGCACGCGGAAGGGCACGTTGCTGGAAAGCGTGCCGTTGGGTGTGACTACCTGGACTTCTCCGCTGGTCGCGCCGACGGGCACGGCGGTGGCGATTTCGGCAGGCGAGATCACCTCGAACGCAGCCGCGGCGCCATTGAAGGTGACGCTGGTCGCGCCGGTTAAATCGGTTCCGAGAATCCTCACAGCTGTCCCTACTGTGGCCGAGGCGGGCAGCATTCTGACAAACGGAGCCAGACCTACCGAGAAGCTGAAGACCGTGCCGCACCCAAGACCCAAGGAGCCATCGCCCGTTCCACCGTACGCGGTTACGCCGTAGAGGTCGCCATTGGTGTCCTGGACAAGCGCGGATGGGTCTTCTCCGTCGGCGCAAGCGGGTTGAGCGCAGAAGGCGTAAAGCGTCGTCAGCGTCCCGCCCGGGGTGAGTTTGAAGAGTGTCCCGCAGGTGTTGGACGAGCAATTGGGGCCGCCGTAGAGAGTTGTCCCGTAGAGGTTCCCGTCGGTAGCCTGAATGAGGCTGTTTATAGGTTCTTCCCCGTCGGGGCACCCGCTTTGGGCGCAGAAGCTATAGAGCGTCGTCAGTGTACCTCCGGTAGTGATTTTGAAGATCGTGCCGTAACCATAGACACCGCCAGCCGAAGTTGTCCCGTAGAGTTCGCCGTTGGCCGCCTGAGTCAGTCCCGCCTCGGGATAGTTCCCGTCCAGGCAATCCGCTTCCGGTTGCGAGCAGAAGCTGTAGAGCGTCGTTAGGGCGCCCCCCGGAGTAATTCCGAAAACAGTCCCGCAGCCGTAGGGCGCGCAGTTGGCGCCTCCGAACTCGGTTGTCCCGTAGAAGTCCCCATTCGCGGCTTGGACCAGCCCTCCGCTGGGCGAGGTACCGTCCGCGCATCCGTATTCCGGGCAGAAGCCGTGTAGCGTAGTCGGCACGCCGCCCGGAGTGATTTCGAAGAGCGTGCCACAGCCGATAACAAGGGGACAGTAGGGTGCACGGCGCCCGCCTATATGGGTCGCCCCACAAAAGTTCCCATTGGTGGCCTGTACCAGTCCCTCTGGCTCCCAGGCGAGGTAGGGGAAGTCATATATCGTCGTCAGCGCGCCACTCAGCGTCATTTCGAAGACTGAGCCATAACCGTTATCGCCATCGGCCGTTGTGCCGTAGAGTTCTCCATTGGCCGCCTGAATCAGGGGCGCCGATCCGGCGTTGCCATTTGGGCACATGGCACCGCCCTCGGGGCAGAAACTATATAGTGTCGTGAGCGCGCCACCCAGGTTCATCGCGAAAATTGTTCCAACAAAAACTGTGCCAGTGTTGGTGGCGCCGCCACCCTGCGTCGTCCCGTACAAACTGCCGTCGATGGCCTGGACCAGTGCCGCGGTAGGGGACGCGCAGTCCGCGTTATCGAACCTGTGCAGCGTTGTCAGGGTCTGCGCGTCGGATGCAGCCGCTATCACTGCGCTCAGCAAAAGGACAGCGGCCGCTTTCTTCCGCCAGTCCAGTTTGCCTAAGACATTAACGATTTGTTTCATCGATGCGCTCCTTTTTCTGTGCGAGTCTTCATTCGGCCCACGCACACTTGCATACGCCTATGATTCTATGGCAGCACGCGGAAGGGCACGTTGCTGGAAAGCGTGCCGTTGGGTGTGACCGCCTGGATTTCTCCGCTGCTCGCGCCGGCGGGCACGGTGGCGACGATTTCAGTATGCGAAACGACTTCGAACGCAGCCGCGGTGCCGTTGAAGGTGACGCTGGTCGCGCCGGTCAGGTCGGTTCCGAGAATCTTGATCTGGGCGCCCACGGTGGCGGACACGGGTAGCATAGCGACGAACGGGCGCAGGCCGGCCGACAATCTGAAGACAGTGCCAGCAAGGAGGGCCGTCCCGGCGGACGTGGTCCCGTAAAAATCCCCATTGGTCGCCTGGAGAAGCCCGGCGACCGGAAAGGCGCCGTCCATGCACCCGCTTTGAGAACAAAATTCGTAGAGTGTGGTCAACGTGCCATTTGGCGTGACTTTGAAGATCGTGCCCGCCTCAGGGCCGCCTCCGTAAAGGGTTGTTCCGTAGAGGTTTCCATCGGTGACCTGTAAAACCCCCGAGGGGCTAGAGCCATTCGCGCAGGAATCACAGAAGGCGTATATTGTCGTCACGTCGCCATTCGGCGTCATTTTGAGGATCGATCCGGGAAATGCGAGGCCCAGATCGACCAAACCGATCGTAGTCCCATAGAAGTCTCCATTGGGGGCCTGGACCAGTGGCCAAGCTGGGCCGACGCCGTCGGCACACGCGTCTTGAGCGCAGAAGCTGTGCAGCGTAGTTAGAACGCCGCTCGGGGTGATCTTGAAGGCCGTGCCACAGCCGATTGAAACGATGACCCTTCCGCAGCCACCGCTGCCGACCGCCGTGCCTCCGTAGTTCGTGGTCCCGTACAGATCTCCGTTGACAGCCTGGACCAGCCCTCCGTAGGGGAGTTCGCCGTCCGTGCAATCGCTTTGCGAGCAGAAGCTGTAAAGCGTCGTCAGGGTGCCGCTCGGCGTGATCTTGAAGACTGTGCCGCCGCGTTCCCCGTTGGCGCCGCCGTGAAGGGTTGTCCCATAGAAGTCGCCATCGCTGGCCTGGATAAGATCCGCGTAGGGATTGGTGCCGTCATCGCATCCGAAGTGGGAGCAGAATCTGTGTCGTCAGCGCACCGCTCAGGTTAATTCTGAATACGGTGCCACCCCCACCATACACGTAGGTGCTATCTCCCCCAATCGATGTCGTCCCGTACAGGTTACCATCCGTAGCCTGGATGAGCCCGAAGGGCTGTTCTCCGTCCGTGCATCCGCTCTGAGAGCAGAAGTTGTAGAGCGTTGTGAATGCGCCGTCGGGCGTGATTCTGAAGACCGTGCCGCCGCCGTTGGCGCCGCCACCGGTGGTTGTCCCGTAGAGGTCTCCATTAGTGGCCTGGACCAGCGGACCTTCGGTTGGGCCGCCGCAACCGGTTTGGGCGCAAGAAAACGTGTAAAGCGTCGTCAAAGTCTGCGCAGGTAAGGCAATCGTGGTCATGGCGCTGAGGACAAGGACAGCGTACGTCCTCATTCGCCAATTTGTTTCATCGATGCATCCACAGCACATGCGGAAATACTACACCAATCCAAGAAAGAAAGCACTCCTTTTCTCTCTAAATGGGTACCACGGACTTGGGAACAGGTACCATCCGGACAAAACACCACTATTCAGCCGGGCGGCCGCAAGCTCCGAAACGCGTACCGGAAGGCATTCTCCGCGATGCCTCGCAACTCCGCTTCGGAGAACCCGAATCGGTGCGCCGCCAACTCATATTCGCCCGATAGCGTCGTGGCGAAGATGGCGGGATCGTCGGTGTTGAGCGTGATGGGCACCCCGGCATCGAACAGCCGCCGCACCGGATGCGCGTCCAGCGATGCCACCGCCCCGGTGGCCACGTTGCTGGTGATGCACAGCTCCAGCGGAATCCCGCGATCGCGCAAATGCCGCAGCAACGCCGCATCTTCCACGGCCCGGATGCCGTGCCCGATACGCTCCGCGCCGATATCCAGCGCCGCCCACACCGATTCCGGCCCAACGGTCTCGCCTGCATGCGCCGTCAGCCGCAGCCCCGCGCCTTTCGCAAAGCGGTACACTTCGCCGAACCAAGCGGCCGGCCCGCGCTCCTCGTCGCCGCCGATGCCGAACGCCACTACGCCATCGTTCACCCGCTCGGCCGCCAGTTCTGCCACGCGCATGGCATGCGCGACGCCGAAGTGGCGGACCGCGTCGAGAATCCAATGGACTTCGATGGTGGACTCCGCTGCCGCCTGGCGCACCGCCGCATAGACCGGCGCAAACTCCTGCTGCTTCCACAGCACCACGCCGGCCGATAGCGTGATTTCGGCATACTGCACGTTCTCGGCAGCCAGGCGCCGCATCAAGGCCCGCGCGATGTGCGCGTAGTCTTCCGGCGTGCGGAGCCGCTCGACTACGGCTTTGTATGCCTGAATGAATCCTTGAAAATCGTGAATGCGATACATGGCGCGTATGGCATCCGGGGTGAGGGCGGGGTCCAGCTCCTGCATGGTTTCCGGCTCGACGGAGCCTTCCAGGTGCAGATGCAACTCCGCCTTTGGCCAGGCGCGATAGGGGGTCACTTGCTCCATTAAGGACAGGTTCGCATAAGATGTGTCGGCACGAGTGCCGACACGGCACGTTGAGAACGTGCGCCACAAGGGTTGAAATGGATTATCGTTAGCGAATGGAAAACAATACGTCGCGCCGCGCGTTCCTGGGTTCGACTTTGGCCGGGATCGCTCTGCCCCACGTGCACGCGGCGGAAGATAATACGATTCGGCTTGCGCTGGTGGGATGCGGCGGACGCGGCACGGGCGCAACCGAAAACGCGCTGGGCATTAAGAACGGACCCATCAAGCTGGTGGCCATGGCCGACGTCTTCCCGCAAAAGCTGAGCGACAGCCATGGAAAGCTGCGCGGCCATTTCGCTTCTCAGATGGACGTGCCCATGGATCGCCAGTTCATCGGCTTCGACGGCTACCGCAAGGCCATGGACTGCCTGAAGCCGGGCGATGTGGCCATCCTGGCGACACCGCCGGCGTTCCGCTGGGTGCATTTCCGCTATGCCATCGACAAGGGCCTGAACGTATTCATGGAGAAGCCGGTCTCCGTAGATGGCCCGACTACGCGGCGCATGATCGCGCTGGGCGAAGAGGCTGGGCGCAAGAACCTGAAGGTCGGCGTCGGTTTGATGATCCGGCACTGCCGGGCGCGGCAGGAACTGCTCAATCGCGTGCGCGACGGGCAGATCGGAGACATCGTGGCGATGCGCGGCTACCGCATGGGAGGGAGCGGCGGCACTGCGCCGGTCAAGCCGGAGGGCACGTCCGAACTGATGTACCAGATCCGCTTGTTCCACTCGTTCTTGTGGGCCAGCGGCGGCGTCTTCAGCGATTACTACATCCACCAGATCGATGAGCTCTCGTGGATGAAGGGCGCGTGGCCGGTGGAGGCGATGGCACTGGGCGGGCGCCAGTACCGCGGCGATTCGGTGGACCAGAACTTCGACGTCTACGCGGTACAGTACACCTATCCGGACGGCACGCGCCTGTTCTTCGATGGCCGCAACATGCCCGGGGTACACAACGAGTTTGCCAGCTACCTGCATGGGTCGAAGGGCTCGGCCGTAGTTTCGACCAACGCGCACACGCCGGGGCGCACGCGCATTTATAGCGGGCAGAACATCCCGCGCTGGCAGAGCGGGCAGAAGGAACCGGCGCCCGAGAATTTAGTGTGGGCGTTTCCGCAGCCGGAGCGCTCGCCGTACGACTGGGAGTGGGACGACCTGATCGCAGCCATTCGCGACGACAAGCCGTACAACGAAGTCAAGCGCGGGGCCGAGGCCAGCATGGTCGCGTCGATGGGGCGCTTCGCGGCGCACACTGGGCAGTTGGTGACGTTTGACCAGATGATGAATCACGATCATGAGTTCGCGCCTGATGTGGATAAGTTGACGATGGATGGGCCTGCGCCGTTGCGCGCAGGGGCGGATGGGAAGTATCCGGTGCCGGAGCCGGGGGTGAAGACGACGCGGGAATACTAGGAATTGGAAGTCACACCAGTTGCGCTAACCGAGACTTTCCCTTACTCTGAAAGCAGTGAGCACCAGGAGCAGCAAGCCATGACGATTCATCTGACGTCCGAACAAGAGCGCCGGGTTCAGGCTGTCATTAGCCGCGGCGACTACGAGTCCGTTGAACAAGTCGTAGATGCGGCTTTGGCGGCCGTCGAACAGCGTAGCGTGCCAGGCTTTGCGGGCACGCAGGAAGAATTGGAAACCTTACTTGCCGAAGGGCTGGCATCGAAGGAACTTTCCGAACACGAATTTTGGCGTTCGGTGAACACCCAAACCGACGCCCTGCTTGCCGAGTTTAAAACCGGCCCGCGTTCGTGAAAGCTTCGTACCGGCAAGCGGCCAAAGACGACGTGGTGCGCCAGTTCCGCTATTATCTCGTCACACTGAGCGTTCCAGAAGTCGCCATACGCTTCCGAAGCGCCGTCCAGAGCACCGTTCAATCATTGCTCCAGCGTCGTTTTGTGGGTCCACACTATCGTTTGAGCAACCCGCGTCTTCAAGATCTGCGCTCCTGGCCTGTTGCGGGATTGAAGCCATCCGGATTTACTACCTCGTGGCTGAAGACGCCATCCACGTCATTCGGATTCTGCACGGCAAGCGCGATGTTAAGCGCATCCTCGAAGGTGAGCAGGGTCTCTGAGGAATAAGACCGCGACGGCCACCGCAGGCTCGCCACTAGGTGCGGCGGGTGATCCCCTGTCGGGCGTTGGTGCCCAGCGAGTCCTGATGGCGGTTCAGGCATTTCACAAAAAGGCGCTCTCTGCTCTTCCAGTCCTCATATTGCCTCGCCTTATTGATGATTTCTTTGCTATCCATGCATCGATCATCAACGAGCCTTCTCATGCTTCCGTCGCTCCAAATCTCGGGGCGACCAATCGTCAGACCTTTTTCGCTTAGAAATTGTGATGCCCAATTTTCCTCATGCCAAACGCCCTGCGGTGCTGTGTGTGCCATAAAGAATAACCTCAAATTCCAGTCCTTGCCTTGACGATACCACTTTCGCCGCCAACCCGGCGTGGCACGGCGACAGGCGTTGGCTTTCTGCTTGGTTAACATCAGATAACATTGAGCTACCCTCTAGCTTGCCGACGTATAGGTGCAGCGCTAACCTGAAGATTGCCGAACACGATGTCACGTCCGATCATCCGGCGGCTGAAGCCGGGGGAGGAGGAATTACTCCGCAAGCGCGAGGAGTTGGCCGCCATTCGCGCAA
>Ga0302325_10012227_pt1 | contig 18438 bp, 16 predicted proteins | sample Palsa_T0_2_FD_201948 | JGI IMG/M metagenome (GOLD analysis project Ga0302325, IMG submission 201948) | Peat permafrost microbial communities from Stordalen Mire near Abisko, Sweden - Palsa_T0_2 | ecosystem: Environmental > Terrestrial > Soil > Palsa > Peat permafrost | place: Sweden: Abisko...
TGGACCGACGCCAGGCGCTAGCCGCTGAGGTCGAGGAGGCAGATGGAGCGCAACTCTTGACAGAGACGCGCGGGTTCGACACGACGCTGGACACCGAACGACGGGTCGCGCGGCTTCGTGTGGTGCTCGAGGAACTCTCGCCTAAGTGTTGCGCGGCAGTGATTCTGCAGTACCGCCATGAGCTGAGTTATGAGCAAATCGGCGAGCGCTTGGAGGTATCACCGCGCATGGTAAAGAAATATCTCACCCAGGCATTGAACCACTGCCGCCGCCGCATGGCGCGCCTGAGGTGAATCGATGACACCGAGCGATGAGCAGATTCGAATGGCGATTGCCGACCAAGCGAGCGAATGGTTTGTGGAGAACCGCGGCGGAGCGCTTGATCGTGAGGCACGATCCCGCTTCATGGCTTGGCTGCAGACCTCCCCGGTGCATGTAGGGGAGTATCTGGCGATTGTCGGACTCGTGCGCGACCTGGAAACAGCAGTGAACACCACTGAAATCCCGCTTGAACCCCTGCTCGCGCGTGCGCGCGCCGAAGCGGACCCCGTGGCCACGCTGAATGCAACAATGCCGGTTCAAATGTCGATCACTACGCGGCGCCGCGGTGCGCGCCGCTGGTCGCTTGCCGCGGCTGCAGCTCTGGCGATCGTCGCACTCGCCGCCCTCTGGTTGACGCGCGACGGCGAGCGCTTTGGATTGCCGAAGACCTACATGACCGCGCATGGCGAGCAAAGCGAGCGGGTGCTCCCCGACGGCTCGGTGTTGCATCTGAATACCGATTCTGAAGTCAGCGTGCGTTACTTGCGCCGCGAACGCGTGCTCGATCTACGCCGCGGCGAGGCGTTCGTCCAAGTGGCGCATGAGGGCGAGAGGGATTTTCGGGTCGCGGCGGGTAATGCACAGATTCGTGCCGTCGGCACACAGTTCGACGTCTACCGAAAATCTGAGTCGGTACGGATCACGGTCGTAGAGGGCACAGTCGCCGTCTATACCGGGCCGCCACAACGTCCGCCGAGTGCATTGTCTGTTGGCGCTGGCTACCAAGTCGAGGTGCGAGGCCAGGCGGGTGTGCCGCGGCCGGTGGACGCTCGCGCAGCGGTCGCCTGGCTCAAGAGACAAATCGCATTTGAGGATGAGCCGCTGTCGGAGGTCGCTGCCGAGTTCAACCGCTATGGCGGCGTTGTACTTGAAATCGACGACGATGCGATCCGTACCCTCCGAATCAGCGGAGTTTTCGACGCTTATGATACCGACTCGTTTGCAGCCTTTCTCGAAACGCTGCACGGTGTCGTGGTACAAAAGACGCCGACACGGATCCGAGTGCGCAGCGTCACCGCCGCCAACCGGGAGCGGCAGGCCGCTGTGCGTTAGCATCGTGAGGGACTCAGCGGCCGGGGTCGTCGATGAAACGAAGGAGCGATAGCGACCGCATGACGCGCAACATTGCGCCTGCGGCTCGATGGATCGGGTGCTGCCTACTCGGGATAACCTTTGGACTTTCGAGCGGCACAGCGAAATCCGATCCTTCGTTGTCCGCCGCCATCGCGCCGCAGCCCTTGACAGCGGCTCTTGCCGATTTTGCTCGTCAGACCGGGCTGCAACTGGTGTATGTTACTCAAATCGTAGCGGGGCGCGCATCAAAAGGCGCGCTGGCCGGCCTGTCAGCGAATGCCGCGCTGACACAACTGCTCGACGGCACCGGACTACGCTTTGAATTCTTGAATGCTCGAACGGTGCACATCTTTGAGCCCGCCGCACTCGCGCCCGCCTCGCAGTTTTCAGAAACCAACCTACCGAAGACACGCACGGAGGCGCCGACGCGTCGGCTCGACGCGCTCGAGGAGGTCATCGTCACAGCGACACGTCGTGAAGAGCGTGCCGGCGACGTACCGATCAGCATGCAGGTTTGGTCACAGGAGGCGATCACGGCATGGGGCGCCAAGAACACGGCGGATATTGCCGCCCTGACGCCTGGCGTGCAGTTCGACTACTACCCGGAACGACCCTTTCAGACCAATATCGCCATGCGCGGTCTGAACGGCCGGGACGGCTCGGCGATCGGAATCTATATCGACGATGTACCGATCCCCGCGCCAAGCGCCTGGGGTGCTAGCATTTGGCGATCCTTCCCGCTGCTGTTTGACCTGGATCGTGTCGAGGTACTGCGCGGTCCACAAGGAACGCTATTTGGACAAGGCGCCATGGGCGGGGCCGTTCGGTTCATCACTCAACAACCTGATTTGACCGAGTCTTCCGGCGTGGCGTCCGCGGAGGTGGCCGAAACAGAGCGTGGGGGAATGAGTTACGAGTCAGGGGCCGCACTGGGTGGACCGCTCGTCCCAGGCAGTGTCGGCGCCCGTGTTACAGCTTGGCGCCGAGCGGACGGCGGCTTCATCGATCGCGTCGACCCCTTCACGGGCGCCACGATTGACGCGAACGCGAATCGGTCGGTCAGCGAAGTTTTTCGCGGTGCCTTGCTCTTCGCGCCCAGCGATACTCTGCGCATCGCACCGTCGCTGACGTACCAGTCGGAGAGCGTGCACGATACCTCCTCCTTCTACACGTATCTGTCCGACCCGGGGGCGGGGATCCTGAAGAATGGCAAGTTGCTGCAGCAGCCGGGTGATGATGAGTTCGCGTTGGCGTCGCTCAAACTCACGGCGGCTTTCGCGTCGACGGAGCTCACCGCCCTCACCGCTTATTTTCATCGCACGACATCCGAGCTGGAGGATTTCACTAACATCGAGATTTGGAACAACCCAATGGGCCCGGAGTATCCGCTTGATTACGGCGACGCCATACCGATAGAACACAATCTGTCCGAGACCAGCTTTTCAGAGGAGGTGCGCCTGAGCTCCGCCGTTTCGAACTCGCGCCTTACCTGGTTGGCGGGCGCTTTCTATTCCTACGAGCATCATCGTGAAACCGACGATACCGTGGCCCGTGATCCAACCGTGGGTGCGATAGTGGACGGCAACAATGGTGTCGGCGGCCGCGAAACTCAGCTAGCGGCTTTCGGGCAGGTCGCGTTGAAGTTTGCGCAACAGTACACGGCGACGGCGGGATTACGCGTGGCGCACTACGAACACGACGGCAACTTCGAGGCCAGCGGCCCTTCGAATGCCGGTGTGCCCACAGCATTTGCAGCGGCAAGTCAGGACACTGCGGTAGCGCCGCGGTTCGGCCTAGAATACCGGCCGGATGGAGAGCAGCTCCTGTATGCATCGATCGCAAAGGGCTACCGACCCGGTGGCTTAAACGCACCCTTATCGTCTGCCTGCGGCGCACCCGAGGCTGGGCCTTACAGCTCGGACTCCTTGTGGAGCTATGAACTGGGCGCAAAAAGCCTGCTCTTCAGCGGACGCCTGCAGCTCGATACGAGCTTGTTCTACGCTCGCTGGCGCGATACTCAACTCTTTCTGGTCACGCCCACTCCGCAGGAGTGCGCGTACACAGCAAATGTGGGCGGGGCGATGAGTCGTGGATTTGAATTGCAAGCGCAGGCCTTGATGACGGAATACCTGAAAGCGGATCTCTCCATCGCCTACGAAGACGCCCGGTACACACAGACCGTTAGCGTCGGAAGTGTTCTCATCGTCGCCAGGGGCGACGTGATTGGGACGCTGCCGTTGGTGCCATCCCCGTGGGATGCCAGAGCCTCGATCGACTATGCCCGTCCGCTCGGAGGCGGACTTATCGGCTATGCGCGGGCAGACGAAGAAATTCACAGTCACAATCCGGGCCCGTTCTATTCCGACCATCCCGACGATGTTGCGTACGCGCCGGACCGGCTCGCCAATCCCGCCACGTACTTGCTCAATGTACGTATGGGCATCAAGTGGTCACGCGTCGATGTAGGAATCTATGTCAATAACCTCCTGGATTCGCAGCCGACACTCTTCCGCCGGAACAATTCCAGCGATGATACATTGATCTACGCCACGACTTTCCGTCCGCGCACCATAGGTCTCAGAGGATCAGTGCAGTTCTGACACGGCCGCAGGAGCTCGTGACGCAACACAACACAACAAAACCAGCCGACGACGACTGAACTAGAAGCCCTCCGCGGCGGGTGCTATCGTTGGACGGGCGGTCGTGCTCGACGCGCCGCCGGGGGTGCGAATGCTGAGCCGCGACGAAGAGTCCGCCACGCTAAAGCGCGTAAGCCTGCGCCTGCTCCCCTTGCTGTTCGGTCTGTATCTGATGGCATTCCTTGACCGGGTCAACGTCGGCATCGCCGCGCTGCAGATGAACGGCGACCTGAAGTTTAGCTCCGCGGTATTTGGTTTCGGCGCCGGAATCTTCTTCCTCAGCTACGCGCTCTGCGAAGTACCCAGCAATCTGATTCTCGCCCGCGTCGGCGCCCGCCGCTGGCTCGCGCGTATCGCGATCAGCTGGGGCCTGTTGGCGTGCGCTACGATGTTCGTGCGCACGCCGATTCAGTTCTACTCCGCGCGACTGTTGCTCGGCGTCGCCGAGGCGGGGCTCTACCCCGGCGTCATCTATTATCTGGGACGGTGGTTCCCAGACAATCACCGCGGGCGTGCGCTGTCGTTCTTTCTCGCCGCGGCGCCGTTCGCCGGCGTCGTCGGCGGCCCACTCGGCGGGGCGCTGCTCGGGCTTGGTGGAGTCCTCGGCCTCGCCGGTTGGCAGTGGGTCTTCCTGGTCGAGGGACTTCCGTCGGTGGTCCTTGGCGCGCTTGCACTTGTCTATCTCACGGAGCGTCCCACCGATGCCGGTTGGCTGTCGGCCGGGCAACGCGCGTGGCTCGCCGAGCGCATGGGGAATGAGCACCGGCGGAATGCCGCCGCGCAGATCTCGCCACTGCGTGCGCTCGGCAACCCGCGGGTCTGGCTGCTCGCCCTGCCGCAATTTGCGATTTACGCGCTCGGTCTGGCGTACGCCCTCTGGGCTCCGACCATCGTGCGCGAGTCGCTTCACACCAGTTATGCCCAAACAGGAATGGTCACGGGCGCCATCGCGCTAGTCGCCGCGGCTGCCTATCCGCTCGGCGGTATGCCTGTCAGATCGGTCGGGTGAGCGTTGCCGGACCGCGGCACTCGCTCTCCTGCTGGCCGCGGGGGGCTGCGTAGCCTTAGGGCTACTCGCGCATTCGCCGCTGCGCGTGCTCGCGCTCGTGCCGATCCCTCCAGCGGCCGCTTTCTTCCTGCCGTCGTTCTGGTGCTTGCCGACCCGCTTCCTCCATGGACCTTCGGCGGTCGCAGGTATCGCTCTTATCAACGCCGTGGGTTCGTGTGGCGGGTTTTTCGGACCTAGCATCATCGGCTTCTTCAGGACGCTCGGCGGCGGCGATGCGGCTGGCTTCTACGCGCTCGCCGGCCTCGGACTTCTGGGTACTGCCGTCTGCGGCGGGCTGCGCTTTACAAAAACCTTCCGCCCGGGCATTGAACTGCCGAGCGCCGTATAGCCACGAAGCCTGCTGCCCGCTGCGCCGCGTTCACCTCAGGCAGACGATGAGCAGGCGTCGAAGTACTAGCCGAGGCGCGCCGCGCGCAGTGCGGAGCGGCGCACTTTTCCATCGTCGCCGCGCAGCGGCTCGCTCACCAATTCAAAGGTCCTCGGCCGCTTGTAGGCGACCAGCCGCTGCGCCAAATGGTCTCGCAGCGCGTCGATGGAGATGGACTTTGCCTGAACGATCGCGTGAATGGTGTTGCCGTACTCCTCGTCCGGAAGACCTACGACGCAGGAGGACTGCACCTCGGGAAACTCATCGATCGCCGCCTCGACCTCGGCGGGATACACGTTCGCACCGCCGACGAGAATCATGTCGGCTTGCCGATCGCTGAGGAAGAGATAGCCCGCATCGTCAATGCAGCCCATATCGCCCAAGGATTCCCACGGTGCGCCGCCGTCGGCGGCACCCACGGCCTTCGCCTTCGCGCCGATATATTGATAGACAGGAGCGGCCTGTGCGCCGCGACGCATCCACACCTCACCGACCGTTCCTGGCTGAACGGGCTCGCCGTTAGAGTCTCGAATCATGATCTCACCCAGAATCGGGCGGCCCACCGATCCTGGCCTCTCCAGCCATTCTCGCCCGGTGATCAGTGTCAGAGCTTGGTTTTCGGTGCCTCCATAGAGTTCAAGGATCCGATCGGCGCCGAGCCAATCAATCCATGCGCGCTTGAGCCACTCCGCGCAGGGCGCAGCGAGGTGAAACACCGTTGCGAGAGCGCTCAAGTCGAACGACAGACGCACCTCCGGATCCAGACGCCAGATCCGATGCATCATGGTCGGCACCAGGTAAATCCAATTCACACGATGCGTGGCCGCGAGCTCGAGCGCCTGCCGCGCGTCGAAGCGCGGCATGATCACGACGTGATTGCCTCTCAATATCCCGACGGCCGCCGACGTGAAAGGCCCATTGTGGTAAAGCGGCCCGGTGATGAGTTGCGTTCCGTTCTCCGGCACGCCCGTCGCGCCCGCAAAACCCGACACCAGTTCGACAGTCGCCGGCGTCATCGAGAGAATTATTTTCGGCCTCCCCGTGCTTCCCCCTGATGCGGGGGCCTTGAACGACTTTGCAATCGCCACTGGCAGCGGATCGGCTGACCAACGCTCGAGCGGCTCGAAGTTACTCTTCTCAGTCACGAGCAACGAGGGAGCCGCAAGTTCCACGATCGCTTCCAGTTCCACCGGTGGAAGTCTTGCCGACAGGGGCTGGGGAATCGCACCGATTTTCCAAGCGGCGATCATCGCTTCGATGTAGGCAATGCTGTTCGGCAGCGCGATCGTGACGCACGTGTCCGGCTTGGCGCCGCGGGCTAGGAAAGCACGCGCCAGTTGATTGGTACGAGCTTCGAGTTGCTGGCGCGATAACGTGGCGTCCGCGCACGTGACCGCGGGCGCCGTTGGCGCCTCGCGCGCAAGGCTCTCCAGCTTGGGTCCAAATGCCGTTGACGATTCCATGGTCAACTCCCTTGCAATCCTAGCTTAAGCGAGAACCACCATATAGGGTATGGCAGTCTGGATGCTCAAGGGCCGATTCCGGCCCCATCGACGGGCCACCACATCGTCTTTCGAGGCTTGGCGTGCTATTTTTTCCCTTTATTGAGGTGACCGCATATGCAGTCGCAGTCTTAGCCTGCGTAATGCCCTTTTCTTGAGGTCACCCCTAAAGGGTACCCCATTGCACCGGATAGAAATTTCCTCTTTTAGGCCATTTCGAAGCAAATATGCGCATCCTCTATACTGAGAAGCCTGATCGTCGACGCGCCTTTATTGCGGACACGACGGCTTTGATACTGTTCTTTACCACGACAGGCGTTATCAACGAGCGGTTTATCGCGGGGATGAGCTGGGATCAAGTTCTCCATGCGCGACTGTTAGGCGCGGCTTTAATGGTTCCTGTTGGGCGTCCGTACGGCGTGTGGCGGGACTATGTCATGCGGCACGCGCAATCCACCAACCGGCTATCGCAGCTTCTTTGGGATAGCGTTGCGCTTGTGAGCTTCCAAGTCCCGATCTATGCCGCGATCATTGCGGTAAGTGGCGCTGCGGGGCGTGGTTTATGGCGCGGAGTTCTGGGAGCTACGGTCATGATGCTCGTCTTGGGGCGTCCATATGGCGCCTTTCTGATCGTTGTAAGGAGGCTGTTTGGCCTGCCTCCGGGCGGGTTGCGGCCGATGAGCCTTAACACCTAGTTTGGCGGCATTAATTGCACAGTTCTTCCGATCGGAGCATTTCAAGCAGGCGATCTGTCTCAACCGGCTTCGTGAAGTGGTGATTGAAGCCCGCTGCCAGCGATTGGGCCTTGTCCCGATCCTGGCCCCAACCTGTGACAGCGATGAGCGTCACGGCTCTCCCCAGAGAACCCTGACGGACTCGGCGGGCGACCTCGTAGCCGTTTAACCCCGGCATTCCGATATCCAAGAGGGCAACCTCCGGCTGGACGGCGGAAAAAGCGCTGAGCGCTTCTTGTCCATTGTGAACGACTGTTACCTCATGGCCGTCCATGCGCAGAAGCGCAGCGAGACTTTCTCCAGCGTCGCGGTTGTCGTCGGCAATGAGTACGCGTCGACTCACCGACGGTGCAGAGTTTGATTCAATCACTGGCTTCTGGCGTGGGACGCTGGCCTTTCGCAGCGGCAAGCGGACGATGAATTCGCTCCCGTGTCCAACGCCTGCGCTCCTCGCCTCGATCTCGCCCCCATGAAGCTCGACTAGTCCTTTGGTCAGCGATAGCCCGATTCCAAGCCCCCCTTCAGAATGATCCCGGCTCGATGCCACCTGCGAAAACATTTCGAATACGCTGGTGAGCGCATCGGCCGGAAGGCCGATTCCGTTGTCCACAACGCTGATCGAGACCATTTCACCGCTACATGAGGCGCGCAGCCGGAGTTCGCCTTCTGGATCCGTGTACTTCGCTGCGTTCGTCAGCAGGTTCGATAGAACCTGAGCCAGGCGCAAAGGGTCGGCAACAAAGCGCACGGGCTCTGAAGACAGTTCGACGCGGAAGTCGTGGCGTTTCGCGTCAATCATGGGACGCGCTGCCTCTACTGCGGCCTGAACGATTTCGGCGAGATCGACCATTTCAATGCGCAGTTGCAGCGTGCCGCGCGTGATGCGCGAAATGTCCAGCAGGTCTTCCAGCAGCAGCGACATGTGCTGCACCTGCCGGATGATCACATCGCTGCCCCATCGCTTTTGCGCCTCTGTGGCCGTCGGAGCCTTGAAGATGAGCGCAGCTTGACGGATAGGGGCGAGTGGATTGCGCAGCTCATGGGCAAGGGTCGCAAGGAATTCATCCTTGCGCCGATCGGCCTCGCGAAGCGCAGCCTCCGCGCGCTCGCGGATGGCGATCTCCTGGCGCAACACATCTTCCGCTCTCTTGCGCTGTGTGATGTCTCTGGCGATTTTGGAGGCACCGACAATTGATCCGTTCGCATCTTTGATGGGAGAAACCGTCAGGGACACGTTGATAAGGATGCCATCCTTTGTTTTGCGCACTGTCTCGTAGTGGTCGATGCGCTCGCCTCGCCTGAGCTTCTGAAGGATGACCGGCTCTTCGTCGAGGTGGGTCGGCGGAATCAATACCGTGATCGGTTTGCCGACAACCTCCTCAGCGGAATAACCGAATATCCGCTCGGCGGCCTGGTTCCATGTAGAGATTACACCGTCGAGAGTCTTGCTGATGATCGCGTCATCCGACGACTCGACTATGGCGGCGAGGTTGCTTTGAACCTTGTGGGCTTGCGCGCTGGCAACATCCAGCGCCTGCTCGGTCCTCTTGCGATCGGTGATGTCCTCAATCGTGCCGACGAATCGCTGGACCTGAGTGCTCGGGTCACTCAGCAGCGTCAGTGTCGTGCGGCCCCAAATCGTGGAACCATCCTTGTGGATATAGCGCTTCTCGAAGGCGGCGTGCGGAATCTGACCGGTGAGCAAGGCTTGAGAATGTGTCTGCGCGTTGGGCGGATCGTCGGGGTGGGTAACTTCGCGAAACGTCAGTCCCCGCAGTTCGTCAGAGGAGTACCCGAGGAGCTCGCAAAACCTGCTGTTCGCTTCCAGAAATTGACTATTCAAGTCCGCGACGACGATGCCGACCGCGGCTTGGTCGAAGGTCGCTCGCAGGCGGACTTGGCTGGCGCGTAAAGCTTCCTCAGCCCTACGGCGGTCACTCACGTCATGGAAAACCATCACGGCGCCCGCGATCTTTCCGTTCGTATCGCGAATTGGCGCCGCGCTGTCCTCAATCGGAATGACGCGGCCGCTCTTGTCGATCAGGGACGTGTGGTTGGCGAGGCCAACAACCTTTCCAGTCTGAAGGACTTTGCCGACTGGATTTTCGAGCGTCTGCTGCGTGTATTCATTGACGATCCGAAAGACCCGCTCCAGCGGCTCGCCCGTGGCCTGTGTGGAACTCCATCCCGTCATCGATTCGGCGACAGGGTTCAGATAGGTGATCTTGGCGTTGATGTCCGTCGTGATGACCGCATCCCCGATGCTCGCCAGAGTGACTTCGAACCATTCACGCTGTTGTTGCAGTTCCTCGGTCTTTTGCTCCAGAGCTTCCTTCGCGCTGAGAAGCTCCCGCTCCGCGCGTAGGCGCGCAATGCGGATGCTTTCGGCATTCTTCAGGGCTGCAGCGCCTAGTCGCTCCTCTTCCTGATCATCCGAATCCATCAGCGTATGCCCAAGGTCTCGGCTGCCAGGGCGGTGCCTACGACGCGCGCGCGGATCTTGGCGAACGCTGTCTCACGGGTGGTGGATGTGTCGTCACAAAACGGAGAGAACCCACAGTCGTCGGTTGTTCCTAACTGCTCGACAGGAATGTATTCGGCGGCCTCGAGAACGCGATCGCGAACTTCTTCGGGCGTTTCGATGTGAGGATTGATTGGCGCGACAACGCCTACGAAGACCTTCTGATCGGGCCGTAGGCAGCGCTTGATCATCTTGAGCACACTCGACCGGTCCTTCTCTCCGGCAAGTGCCACATATAGATTACCTACGTTCAGCTGAAACAGGCTCGGAAGCAGTTCCGCGTAATCGACATCTGCGCTGTGCGTTGAATCACGATCTCCTCCCGGACAGGTATGCACGCCGATGCGTTCTCGATCCGCGGCGGAAAATCGGGACAGTGCGAGATTGTTCAAATCGATGAAGGTGCTGAGGAGATTGCCGGACGGATCGACCTTGAGGGCAAATCGTCCCTCGGTGAAGTCGATCTGCACCTTGTGTGCGCCCTTTTGCAAACAGCGGCGCACTTCGGTCTCGTGCTCGCGCAACAAGTCGTCAATGAACTGCTCACGCGGATAGCCGGAAATCCTTTCAGGCGGATACATCAGACTCAGCGCCGAGGGTGAAATAACTGCTTGCTTCAGCGGAACGTGCGCGTATCGAAGCGCGAGATCAAGATACTGATCCGCATAGCGCTTGTAACGAAATGGCTCGGCGGTCAGACGCAGCATGCGCCGTGTATGGCCAGCGGCGAACGGAATTTTAAATCCATCCGGGCTCGTGTTCTTCAGTCCATGGACACTGTACGTCCAGAAATTGTGATACTTCCGCTGCTCGCCATCCGTGATTACAGGTGAGCCGGTGGCCTCGAATTGCTCGATCGTATCCCGCGTTGCCTCTTCGTAGAGGCCGTCGAGACTGGGATCTGTGCCGTCGCCGCATGCATTGACCGCTTCAATGAGGGATAGCGGACGAGGGATGCTTCCAATTGGCTCAGTCGAAATGTTCATCGCCTCCCCTCCGGCGTCTCAACGATTTTTCTTAGTGGAATCATCATCCTAGCCCGCTATGTCGCCTGTGGGAATTCCCGACTGCGCAGGCCCATTAACCGCTATCCGCAAACGCTGCACAATCACATTTGACAGAACATCCGCTCTTCACCGCGGCCACTGACGTGATGTGCCGCCCACGGATCGTACAAGATCAATGCCCGGCAGAGGCCGGGCTCTGAATATTGCGCACCATCTTCAAGACCATCGTGCGTGGAAGAAACGGTACCATACGGACTGTTCGGCGGTTGCCCTTGCCGGTAATCACAATTCTTTGATTCTTGAGGAATCCCGCATAGCCCGCCTGCGCCACGGGCATGGAGGGCATTACTTCAGCAGTCTGGCCAAATCGGGTTGCCCCCGTTCCCGCCCGCTCGCGAAATTTGCTCCTGGTGGCGCCGGGGCACAGGCAGCTCACGTGCAGGCCGGTTCCGCGTGATTCTTCCCAAAGCGCTTCGGAGAATGACAGCACGAACGCCTTGGATGCATAGTAAACTGCCATCAGGGGCCCCGGAACAAAGGCGGCCATCGATGCCACGTTCAAAACGCCGCCTCGCTGTCGCGCCAGCATGTTCGGCCAGTATATGTGCGTCAACTCCACCAGCGCTCGGACATTAAGGTCAATCATTCCGAGTTGCGTCGCGCTGTCAGAGCCCGAAAAGGCGCCGGCCTTTCCGAAGCCAGCATTATTGACGAGCACATCGACGTCGAGTCCTGCTGCCTTGACGGCCTCCGCAAGCCGTGTGCCGCCTCCTTTCTGCTGCAAATCGACCGGGAGCACCGCTGCCTTCACTCCGAAACTCGCGGACAGCCGACCGGCTACATCGCGAAGCGCGCCCTCGCTGCGCGCGGCGAGAATGAGGTCATAGCCGTCCCTCGCAAAACATTCCGCCAGATCGACGCCGATCCCCATCGACGCGCCCGTCACGAGGGCTGTTTGCCCTGCACCTGCTTTTCCCATTGCCACTCCCCAGTCGTTCCGAAGGTTCCGCTGCCGAGGTCAGTTTGGCTGCTTAGCGCCGCCGTGTCGAATAGGCGTCGGGTGGAGTTTTTCGATGAAGACGCGTACCGTCATCCGCCGACGTGCGGCGGCGCAGAGATTCACGAGGCGTGCAATGGCGAGTGCGGAGATTCATCTCGGCGGATGCCTGTGTAAAGGGGTGCGCTATCAGATAACCGGACCGCTTCGCGCCATCATTGCCTGCCACTGTGAGCAATGCCGTCGCAGCAGCGGTCACTTTGCGGCGATGACCAGTGCCCCGCGGGCCAACGTCGCATTTACGGCGTCGCAAACCTTGAAGTGGTTTCGTTCGTCCGAAACCGCCGAGCGCGGATTCTGCGAAAGATGCGGAAGTAACTTATTCTGGCACCCCATCGGCAGCGATTCGATGAGCATTACGGCCGGCACGCTCGACGTGCCGTCCGGCCTTTCCATCGAGAAGCACATTTTTGTCGGCAATAAATCCGACTACTATCAACTACACGACGGCCTGCCAAAGCTTGACCGGTGGTAGTTTCAGGCCCGCGCCGGGCCCCAGTTGAAACGAAACACCGGACCGTTCCACTTGTCGTTCTCGAGGTCGAGTTCCAGGACATCTGTAGCATGAGCGGTGCCGCAGATTGCTTTGCGCCAGAATTCGCGTGCGCGAACATTCTTACGCGCCACCGCCACCTCCCACGAACCCGGATGCTGAGAGAAAACCGCTCTTGCGGCAAGGCGTCCGACTCCGTGTCCGCGATGCTTTCTGAGCACGAAAAACTCGCCGACGTTGCGGTCGACCGGCTCGCCCGAGTGCGCCCGATCGTTGATCAGGACGAATCCGGCGAGAATGCCATCGCTTACAATGAATCCGGCCGACCATCGCGGCCTCGTCCAGTATTCGTCCAGCGGATATGCGGCAAACCTTCCGTCTGGAAGCAGATCACCCTTCGATGTACCGGCCCAGAATTCAGAAAAATCGTGGGTGTACAGCTGTATCAAATTCTGAATAATCGGCATTTGCGCTCGCAATGCCTGTGTCACCGTTACTATCATCGCTCGGTTACTGTCATTACCCATCTACCAGAAGTTCGGTGTAGGAATTCACCGACGGCCGTTGATGTATTGCCGCCCTTTTACTCGAGATGCCCTGCTGCGCATACTATCCGCATCCGGCATGAGGGACCCGCGCCGTATGCCAGACGAGCGCCAAGGGTGCACAGCATGAAGCTTCTAATTTGTTTGCTTATCGCCTGCTGCTTGGCAAGCTGTGTGGGCGCCGGAACCACTGACACCGGTGAGGCCCCGGGCCCAACCGCGGCAGGCCCCGCCTTGTGCAATGACGGCACCCCTCCGCCGTGTACAATACGAGATTAATCATTGGATTAGTGATACTTATTAAAGTTTATTATACGATGAACACGTCCCTGTATTTCAATTGACCGGCACGAAGATCGCCCTACCCTTCGCCGTTTTCTTAACGATCCCGACCGAAGAACCGACCGCGAGATCAATCGATCCATTGTGGGTGTAGGATTCGGAGCTCGCGCCGGTACTCATTGATAGGCCTTGATCGTCTGAGAAGTCCTCGAGCAGGACGCCGTTTGCGCCCAATGTAGCCGCCCTCGTCTTGAAGTTGTCGATCATTTTTGCGATAGCCCGTTCACCGCCGGACCTGAGGCTCTTGCGCGACGCGCCAAGGATGGCAATTTCCTCGAAACTGACGGGCGCGTGCGTATAAACCCTTACCTGGTCCGGCGAAATCGGCGCCCTCGGTGTGCCGGTGACCACTTGCGACGAATTTGCGCACGCCGCCAGCGCAACGGTCAGCGAGCCCGCAATCATCCAGCGATTTACTCTCGGCGTCATTCTCGCGCGGTCCGACGCCAATCGTGCCGGACTACTTGGGCGGTGGAGGCGGAGCCGGAGCCGACGATGGCGCAGCAGCGGGCGCTACATCACCTTTGGTCGTGCGTTTCGTGAATCGCCAGCCATCCTTGGTCTTGATCAGGCTATCGGTGTAGGTCGCGGTTGCAACAATGCTGGGCGGCTTGGTGCTGTAATCGACCAGCATCAAATAAACACTGGCATTCGCTGCCTTTGAATCTCCGGTAATTTGCAGATTATTGTTCCAGTGTTTGCGTGTCGCGCCGCCCATTTTCTCGCGCCACGCCTTGATGAAGTTGACCAACGCATCGTGCCCGCTCATCGAATTAAAGACACCGTCAGGCGTGAATGTGGCGGCCCAGCCTTCGGCGTCACCGGTATCGATTGCGATATTGTATCGGGCGTAAAGCTGTTGAATCTCGAAATTATCCTGCGCAGTCAAGGGTGCTGCCCACGCTGTACTGACGAACATGGCACCGGCGGCCGCCGCGGCGAGGTAAATCTTCATGCTTTCCACCTTACTCGATGTAGATTGATGTTCACTTTTTGGGGTCAACCAGAGCTTGATAAGTCAGCGCTCGCGTCATGTTTTCGACATCCGGTCCGCCCATGCCAGCCCGGCGCTGAATGATTCCGATGAAGATCACATCGTTCGTGGGATCGATCCAGAACCACGTACCGGCGATGCCGTCCCATAGAAATGTCCCTTTGCCCGCCGTGCTGCCGAGCTTGAGCGGATCTTCCAGAATCGCAAAGTCGTAGCCGAAGCCCAAACCCGGCTGCATGCGATACAAGCCGATGCCGAATTTATTGGCGTTCTTCACATCGTCCGATAAATGATTGGTACGCATGAGTTCGATCGTGCTCGGCGCCACCAGACGTACCCCGTTCAATTCACCGCCGTTTAACACCATTTGCGCGAAGCGCAGATAGTCGCCCGCAGTCGAGTACAGTCCGCCCCCGCCGGAGGGCAACGCGGGAGGCTTGGAGATATCCGGATCGCGCGGCATGGCGGTGAGGCCGGCGGTGCCGCCCTGGTAGATGGTCGCCACCCGGCCGAGCTTATCCTCAGGCACGTAAAAGGCCGTATCCTTCATGCCGAGCGGCGTGAAAATTCGCTCCCGCAGAAAATCGGGGAAGGACTTGCCGGAAAGTTTCTCGACCAGGTATCCCTGAATGTCGACCGACACGCTGTACACCCACTGCTCCCCGGGCTGATAGAGCAGCGGCAACTTCGACACCCGGTCGATGAAGTCCTTCAGCGATGGCGCACTGAGCAACTGCGCCTCTTGGTACATTTTGTCCACCGGCGTGGCGCCGAACACGCCATAGGTGAAGCCGGCGCTGTGAGACATCAATTCGCCCATGGTCGGCGCGTGGCCGGGCTTGTCGAGAGTCGGCTTGCCATCCGCATCGACGCCGGAAAATACCATCAGATCGCGAAATTCCGGGATGTAGCGCGAGATCGGATCGCTGGGTTTCCACTTTCCTTCCTCGTACAGCATCATCATGGCGATGCCCGTGATCGGCTTCGTCATGGAATAGATCCGCACGATGGAATCCTTTTGCATCGGCTTCTGGCTGGCGAGATCGGAGTAGCCGTACGCTTTTTCCTCCACGATCTTGCCGTGGCGCGCGAGCACCGTGACCATGCCGGCGAGCTGTTTGCCGTCGACGATCGATTTCATCCCCTCGTCAAGTCTCTGCAGCCGCTCGCTCGAGAACCCCGCCAGCTCCGGCTTTGTTTCTGCGATTTCGACTGACGCGGACGCCGTGCGCGGCGGTTTAGCGGCTTGCGCGCCGGCCGCGCCAGCCATGGCGAGCAATACCAACGGCATGGCTGCGCTGAAATGTCGAGAATGCATTGGTCCCCCCGCTTTTATTCGGCGTCGACGGCCGACGGCGCCGCGTGCTAGGTATCGATGATGCCACGAGGCTTGTTCGAGGGATAGGAGCAAACCCGTAGAGGCAGCTTTCGCCAGAACTCGCACATTCGTCTAGAATGGCGCGAAAGAGCTGTAGTTCGAGTCTTTCGGACCGCTTTCACCACGGACACTGCTTCCATGACCCCCGTAAAGACTGCGTCGCGAAGAATGACCGGAGCGTGAGTGGATCAGACCACCGCAACTGACAAGTCATCGCTTCTTAACCAGTTGCGCATCGATCGCAGCGAGCCGCCTCCCTCGCAAGGGGGATACGGCAAGTGGTGGGCGACTGGAATTGCAGTCATCATCGTCGCGGCACTCGGCATCTGGTACCTGCTGCGCCCGACCGGCGTGCCCGTGACCACGGCCGTGGCCCAACCTGCAACCAACGGCGGAGCAGCATCGATTGGCGGCGCGTCGCTGCTCGATGCGTCGGGCTACATCGTCGCGCGCCGTCGCGCCACCGTCTCGGCTAAAGTGACCGGCAAAGTCGTCGATGTGCGGCTCGAGGAAGGCCAGCGCGTCGAAGCGGGTGAGATCATCGCGCGGCTGGACGATTCGAACTGGCGCGCGGCATTGGCACAAAGCAACGCGCAGGTGCAACAGGCGGAGGTCAGTCTGGAGTCTGCGCGCACTGCCTTCGATGATGCGAAGCCGATTTTCGAGCGCAGCGAGAAAGAAAAGGCCTCTGCGGTGATCAGTGCACAAAGTTTCGATCAGGCGCATGCTCAATTCAACGTCGCCAGGAGCAACCTTCTGATTGCACAAAGCGCCCTCGAAGCTGCCCGCACGGGCGTTGCCGTCGCCCAGCGCAATCTCGATGACACGGTGATTCGCGCGCCGTTCGCCGGCGTCGTCACCGAGAAAACGGCGCAGCCCGGCGAGATGGTGTCGCCGGTATCCGCGGGCGGCGGTTTCACTCGCACCGGCATCGGCACCATCGTCGATATGGATTCGCTCGAGGTGGAAGTCGACGTGAGTGAAAATTTCATCAATCGCGTCCGTCCGCAACAGCCGGTTGTCATCAAACTCAACGCGTATCCCGACTGGGACATTCCAGGATCGGTAATTGCAATGATTCCGACGGCGGATCGTGCCAAAGCGACCGTGAAAGTGCGCATCGCCATCAAACAAAAAGATCCGCGCATCATTCCCGAGATGGGCGCGCGAGTGTCGTTTCTCAGTGAGGCAGAATCCCAAGAACCCGGCGCGGGAAAAGCGCCGGCCGCGCCGGGTGTGATCATTCCCGCCGAGTCGGTGGCCACCTCCGGCGACACCAGCATTGTCTATGTCGTTCATGACTCGACCGTGGAGCGTCGCGCGGTACGTCTCGGCGCCAAAACCCCGGCGGGCCAGGTCATCATTGCCGGCCTCTCGGCCGGCAATGTCGTCGCGCTGGGCGATCTGGCTCAACTGCGCGACGGCGCTCGAATTCGCATCCAGAAGGCTAATTGATCGGCGGATTCGTCGATTATTCAACGGAGTACTCATGAGCACTTTGGTTTCCTTAACGAATGTGGTGAAGCGCTACAAGCGCGGCAAGCAATCGGTGGAGGTCCTGCATGGCGTGAACCTCGCCATCGAACAGGGGGAGTTTCTTGCGCTCATGGGCCCGTCGGGCTCCGGCAAGACCACGCTACTGAATCTGATAGCGGGTCTCGACCAGCCGACGGAGGGTGAGGTCACGGTGGCCGGCGAGCGCATCGATCAACTGTCCGGAGGCAAGCTGGCGAAATGGCGCGCCCGCCATATCGGCTTTGTCTTTCAATTCTACAATCTGTTGCCGGTGCTGACCGCGGCGCGCAATGTCGAAGTGCCTCTGTTGCTCACCAACCTTTCATCCTCTCAGCGTAAACAAAATGTCCGCGCGGTGCTCGAGCTCGTCGGACTCGCCGATCGCGCCACCCACAAGCCGAGCGAGTTGTCCGGCGGCCAGCAACAGCGCGTGTCGATTGCCCGCGCCCTGGTGGCCGACCCCACACTCCTGGTTTGCGACGAACCCACGGGAGATCTGGATCGCGAAAACGCCGAGGAAATACTCAAACTGCTGCAGATGCTCAACCGCGATCAGGGAAAGACCATCATCATGGTGACCCACGATCCGCTCGCGGCCGATCATGCATCGCGCACGCTGCACGTCGACAAGGGCCGTCTCGTCGACTCGGTGCGCAGCGCCGCGTGAAATACCTGATGCTGATCTGGGCGGGTTTATGGCGCAAGAAAACCCGCACCATCCTGACCATGCTCTCGATCGTCGTCGCATTCCTGCTGTTTGGTCTTCTGCAGGGAATCAATCAGAGCATCAAGGCGGGACTCGGCGACAGCAGCAACAATCGCCTTTGGACAACCAGCCGCATGAGTGCCATCAATTCCATGCCGATCAGTCTGATGGATC
>Ga0302325_10012228_pt1 | contig 18437 bp, 13 predicted proteins | sample Palsa_T0_2_FD_201948 | JGI IMG/M metagenome (GOLD analysis project Ga0302325, IMG submission 201948) | Peat permafrost microbial communities from Stordalen Mire near Abisko, Sweden - Palsa_T0_2 | ecosystem: Environmental > Terrestrial > Soil > Palsa > Peat permafrost | place: Sweden: Abisko...
GAGGCATGCCAGGGCGACGGGCTGAAGCGCATCGAAATGAACTTCCTGCCGGATGTGTACGTAACCTGCGACGTGTGCCGCGGGCGGAGGTACAATCACGAGACATTGCAGGTGAAATATAAAGGCCGCTCCATCGCCGACCTGTTGGACTGCACGGTGGAGGAGGCGCTGCCGCTGATGGAGAATCTTCCGCACATCCGGCCAAAGTTGCAAACGTTGAACGACGTGGGGCTGGGGTATATTCATTTGGGACAGTCGTCCACTACGCTTTCCGGCGGCGAGGCGCAGCGCATCAAGCTGGCCAAGGAGCTGAGCAAGCGGCAGACCGGACGCACGTTTTATGTGCTGGACGAGCCGACTACCGGATTGCATTTCGACGATGTGCGTAAGCTGCTGGATGTGCTGCAAAGGCTGGTGGACCTGGGGAATACCGTGGTGGTGATCGAGCATAATCTGGACGTGATGAAGACGGCGGATTGGATTATCGATCTGGGACCGGATGGCGGCGAATATGGCGGGCGGTTGGTGGCGGCGGGGACGCCGGAGCAGGTGGCGCGGTCGAAGAAGAGTTATACGGCGGAGGCGCTGCGGAAGGTGATATGAGACGCGGAGACACGGAGACGCGGGGACGCGGAGACGCGGAGAGCGCGAGCCGGTACGCCGTGCAGCCTATCGATTTCTCCGGCTTGAAAACCGTGCCGTTGCGTGCGCGCGGGGGCAAGGTGCGCGTCGCGGATTTTGCCGTAGTTCATCGGAAGGGCGCGGGCGTGGCTGCGTGGCTGGACTCGCTGCCGCATATACTGGCGGGGGATTCGTTGCGGGCCGTGGTTGCGGCGCTGGCGGCGGCGCGCGCGCGTGGGCGAGCCATCGTCTGGGGATTGGGCGGGCACGTGATCAAGTGCGGGCTTGCGCCCGTACTGATCGATTTAATGCAGCGCGGATACGCCACCGCGTTCGCCATGAATGGCGCGGCGGCGATTCACGATTTCGAGATCGCCCTGGCAGGCCACACCAGCGAGGATGTGGAAGCCGTCCTGCCGGATGGGCGCTTCGGCGCGGCCGAGGAAACCGGGCGGGAGATGAACGCGGCCATTGCGGCGGGCGATCGCGATGCGCTGGGCATGGGCGAAGCACTGGGGCGCTGTCTCGAAGACATTGCCGCGCCCGAATTTGCGCCCGCTAGCCTGGTGCTGCAGGCTTGGCGCGCGGCCGTGCCTGTCACGGTGCATGTGGCCATCGGGACGGACACGCCGCACATGCATCCGTCGGCGGACGCGGCGGCCATCGGCAGCAGCACACATCGCGATTTCCGGTTGTTGTGCTCGCTGTTGGCGGGACTCGACGATGGCGGAGTGTATCTGAATGTGGGGTCCGCGGTGTTGTTGCCCGAGGCCTTCTTGAAGGCGGTTTCCGCGGTGCGCAATCTGGGTCATCCGTTAGCGGGTTTCACGACGGTGAATCTGGACTTCGTGCAGCATTACCGTCCGAAGCTGAACGTGGTGGAGCGGCCGCACGCGCAGTCGGGCGGGGCAGGGTACGCGCTGACCGGACATCACGAGATCCTGGTGCCGCTGCTGGCTGCCTGCCTGATCGAGAAGGAGCTATGAGCCTGAGGCCAAATACTCTTCCTGTAACCGAGCATCTGCATAAGTTGTGGGGCGCCCCGCCTGAAATGCGGCCGGCGCCCTCGTGGGGCTCGCGCGAACGAAAGAGCGGGTCCAGGGGGACCCGCGCAGACCAGGGGGTCTGCCCCACGAATTCCAAAGCATGTGGCATTCAGCTATGAGTCCGGAACCGTTGTTGCCGGAGTGGGCGCCACCGCCGGACATTGCCCCGTCGGCGCCGGAGAGTTATCCGTTCTGGGGCTATTTGGATTTGCTGGGCTTCGTCCTGATTGCGTTGCTGGGATCGCTGGCAGTGTCGTTGCTGGGGGCCGCGTTGATTGACGCAACGCATGTCAAGCGGGCGTTTGTAATATTCCCGACGCAGGTTCTGCTCTACGCCTTCCTGCTGGGCGCGCTGGCTTTCATATTTCGGCGTTACTACAACCAGCCATTCTGGCAGTCGCTGCGCTGGACGCCAGCGGGGCTTAGCACTCAGCTTGTGGTCACGTGCGGCGTGCTGGCGGCGTTCGCCGTGATGGTGGCCAGCATATTGCTGCGGACTCCGGACATCGACAGCCCGATGAAGGAGCTGCTCTCGGACCCGGCGTCCGTGGTGATGATCGCGATCATTGGCACAACGCTGGCGCCGGTGTGCGAGGAAATCGTGTTTCGCGGGTTTCTGCAACCGCTGCTGGTGCGATCGCTGGGCGTTGCGCCGGGCGTTCTGCTGGCGGCGGCGGCCTTCGGCCTGCTGCATTTGCAGGAGTACGGCTACTCCTGGCGGCACGCTCTGCTGATTTCGGCGGCTGGCGCGGGGTTCGGATGGATGCGCCAGCGTACCGGATCGACCAAGGCGGCGGCGGTGATGCATGCGGCTTACAACTTAGTGTTCTTTCTGCTGCTGGCAGTGCAGCAGGGGGCCATGCACGGGCGGTGGGTGGAACATGGGAGATAGCAGAATTGCACTAGTAACCGGCGCGGGCAGCGGCATCGGGCGCGCCGTGAGCTTGGCGCTGCTGGGCGCGGGATACTCAGTCGTGCTGGCCGGGCGGCGCGGCGCGGAGTTGGAGCGGACGGCGGCCATGGCTGCGCCGGGTGGCGGCCAGATGCTCGCTGTGCCGGCCGACGTGGGCGATCCCAATGCGGTACGGACGCTGTTCGCCAGGGCGAAGGAAGCTTTCGGACGGCTGGACGTGTTGTTCAACAACGCGGGCATCGGCGCGCCCGGCATCCCGATGGAAGATTTGAGCTACGAGCAATGGACCGCGGTGGTGAGCGTCAATCTCACCGGCGCGTTCCTGTGCGCGCAGGAAGCCATCAAGATCATGAAGGCGCAGACGCCGCGGGGCGGCCGGATCATCAATAATGGCTCGATTTCCGCGCATGCGCCGCGGCCTAACTCCGCGCCATATACGGCGACGAAGCACGCTATCACTGGGCTGACTAAGTGCATTTCGCTCGATGGACGCAAGTACGACATCGCCTGCGGACAGATCGACATCGGCAACGCCGCTACGGAGATGACGGCGCGCATGGCGGCGGGCGTGCCGCAAGCGGACGGGTCCAGGAAGCCGGAGCCGGTGATGGATGTGCGGCATGTGGCGGACGCTGTTTTGTATATGGCAAGCCTGCCATTGGATGCCAATGTTCAGTTTATGACTGTGATGGCTACTCAGATGCCGCTGGTGGGGCGCGGGTGACCCTCGGCTTGGACTTGGGCTACCGCGATCGCTTCTACATCCCGCGCGCGGCCGATGGCGGTGAGAGTGTTTATCTCTGTGGCCATTCGCTCGGGTTGCAACCGAAGACAGTGCGCGCTTACATTGCGCAGGAGTTGAGAGACTGGGAACTGCTGGGCGTGGACGGCCATTTTCGCGCGCGGCATCCGTGGGTCGAGTACAACAAGCTGCTGACAGAACAGACCGCGCGGCTGGTGGGCGCTCAACCCTTGGAAGTGGTCACCATGAACTCGCTCACGGTGAATCTGCATCTGATGATGGTTTCGTTCTACCGGCCGACAGCCCGGCGGCATCGGATCGTAGTCGAGGAGAACGCGTTTCCTTCGGACCAGTATGCGGTCAAGTCGCAAATCGGGTTTCATGGCTTCGATCCCGCGGAGTCACTGGTAACGGTGGCAGGAGAGGAAGAACTGGAGGACCTTCTCGACCGGGAAGGCGAGTCAGTCGCGCTGGTTTTGACGGGTGGCATCAATTACTCCTCCGGCCGGGCGTTCGATCTGGCGCGTATGGCTTGGGCCGGCCATGCCAAGGGCTGCGTGGTGGGATTTGACCTGGCGCACGCCGCCGGGAACCTGGTTCTGCAGCTACACGAATGGGACGCCGACTTCGCCGTGTGGTGTACTTACAAGTATCTGAACGGCGGACCCGGAAGTGTCGGGGGTTGCTTCGTGCATGAACGGCACGCGCGCGATTTTGGTTTGCAGCGGTTTGCGGGCTGGTGGGGCCATGAGTTGGAGACCCGCTTTCGCATGGGTCCCGATTTTCACGCTATGGCCGGCGCAGAGGGTTGGCAGGTGAGCAATCCGCCCGTGGTTGCGTTGGCAGTGCTGCGGGCGTCCATGGACATGTTTGACGAGGCCGGCATGGAACGGCTGCGGGCCAAGAGCGTGGAGTTGACTGGCTATTTGGAATCGTTGCTGGACCGGCATGCCGGTCGCGGGTTTTCGATCGCTACGCCGCGCGATCCGCAGCGCCGCGGCGCGCAGCTTTCCATCCGCGTGTCCGGGTCGGTGCGCGCCGTGTGGGAACGCCTGGCTGCCGCGGGCGTGGTCTGCGACTGGCGGGAGCCGGACATCCTGCGGGTGGCGCCCGCGCCGTTCTATAACACGTTCGAGGATATCGACCGGTTTGTGGATTGCTTTGTAGGGTTCCTGTAGGCGCGAGCCCAGCAGCGGGACGCGGGCGTCCCGCGCGGTCCAGGGGAACCGCCCCACCCTCAGCGTTGCTCTGGCGTAAGGACAAGCACCCTTTCCGCCACGGACTCCACCTTTGAGCGGGAATAGAAGATCGGAAAATATTTTCCCCGCGCCCACAGCTCGTAGAGATCCCTGTAATGCGGATCGTTGACGTCGCCCGACTGACCCGGGCTATTCAGCCCGACTGAGTTATCCCAATTCTCGGTATCGACGACGATCTTGAAGGATCCACCCGCAGTCTGGTTGTCGGCGCCGCCGGTGGCCGTGATAGTGAAACCGTCGCCGCCGCGCGGAGAATTTCCGACGTCGAAGCGGTCTTGCATATCGGGCCTTACGGCGTCCGTCATGGGACTGCGAATGCGCGCGTAGTGATATGCGCCCAGCTTCCATTTCTCCATGCCCGGGCCGAAGCGCTTCGAGAGTTCCGCGGCGGCTTCCTCCAGGCTCTTGACGAGCAGCGCGTTGCGGCCCGCGATGGGGTCCGCGCCGAAGCGCCCGTCGGGAGCGTACATCCAACTCACGATTCTGGACATCGGCGGCATTCCGAGGAGATCTTGGACGGGCTTCGGCACCACCGCGTCGCGCACATTGGTTTCCAGCCGCCGCTGCCACATTTCATAGATGCCGGCTTCCACCGAATCTTTGTCGAGCACGAAGTTCCAGTGGAGCAGACGCGCGGCGGCCTGCCGCGCTGGCGAATCCGGCATCTCGATATCGCGCAATAGCGGCACCAGGCTGCGCGCGGGAATCGAGAGATCGTTATTCTGAAGCTGCACCATATCGGCAACGGAAAACTTGCGGCCCGAGCTCAGTGACTCGGCAACGCTCTGCGCGCGGAACGGGTCGGCCCATATATAATGCAGAGCGTCTTTATAGGGCCAGCCGGGCGGAATCTGGTATTCGTTGGACGTGTTGTAGAAACGTTTTTCAGGGTTGAGCACGTGCGGCAGCGCCGTGATCGGCAAAAAGCCATCCCATTCGTAACGGCCGTCGCCGGGTACGGGAACCAGGCCGCTCCAGTTAGGGCGCTGTGGCGCGATGCCGACTGCCTGGTAACCGATGTTGCCGTCGCGATCCGCCCAGATCATATTTTCGGCGGGCATGCGGCTGTAGCTGCACGCATCCAGGAATTCCTGCCAGCTATGCGATTGATTCATGCGCAGGCTCGCCAGATACGGCGCGCCGCCGGTTTCACGCCATGCCGCGCGCACGGCGTAGGCTTTGTGATGGGGCTGGTCCTCGAAAACCACCGGGCCGTGCCGGGTGTATTTCAGCTCGATCGATACGGGAGCTTCGCCTTTGACCGCAATCGATTCGCGGATGACGTTCATGGACTCCCATGCGCCCGAGTATTTGTATTGGGACGGATTCGCGGGGTTGGTGTCGTAGACATAGAGATCTTCGCTGTCGGCGCCGAAGATTGTGAGCCCCCAAGCTCCGACTTCGTTGTGACCGATCGAAACGCCGGGCAGGGCCGGCTCGCCGCCGCCGATCACATCCCAGCCGGGCGCTACGAGATGGACCCAGTAGCGCAGGGAGGGCGCCGACTGTAGGCGATGCGGGTCGTTCATCAGCAGCGGATATCCGCTCATGGTGAGTTTTCCGCCGACTACCCAATTATTACTGCCGATATCTTCGGGGCGGCTGTTGTCGATCCCAGTACGCAGTTGGGCGGTAGTTTTCGGATTGCGGTATTCGGGTAATAGGTCATCGGGAGTGAATTTCAGGGGCGTGCGGAAGGCGCGATAGATATCGAGGATGTTTGTCGAAAGCAGCGACGTGTCGATGGCCGGATCGATTTCAAGATTCGGGCCGGCGGGTTGAAAGTACTCAATGTCCTTGACCTTTTCGATGCCAATTGCTTTGATGGCCAAGGCCATGTTCAATTCCTGCTCGACGTTTGCGGCGAGGCCGTTAAAACGCGACACGACGACGGCGGGCGTCCACTTGCCGGGCTTGATGCCGAGCATCTTGAATTCCGGGGTGAGCAGCGCGGGGTTTAGTTCCGTCTCCGCGATGTAAGCGTCGATGCCATTGACAAAAGCCTCGACGATGGCCGCGCCGTGCGGGTGGTACCAGTCGAGCTCACGGGTCAGGTCGCCGCGGAACATGAACAGGCGATTGCCGATGTCTCGTTGCAACTCGTGCTTACCGAGGATTTCCGCCATGGTGCCGGTGGCCTGCCGTCTCCACATCTCCAACTGGAACAATCGATCGCGCGCGACGTTATAGCCCTGCGCGAAGAATAGATCGGCTTCGGTTTTGGCGTAAATGTGCGCGATGCCCCAGTGGTCCTTGACGATTTCGACGGGCTGGGCGAGACCTGGCGCGAGGAGCGTCTCGGCGGGCGGCGTGGCGGCGGGCGCGGCGAGCGGTAAGACGGCGATTAGGAGGCAGGTAAGGTTCATGGATTTCCCTTTGGTGAACTGTAGCATGCCGATGTGAGTCACTTGTGCCCGGTTGGGCCGAACGAGCGGAGGGATAGGATTTGGCCGCCGATAAACGCCGATGGACGCAGATAAGAAATCTGTGACGATAGAGACACTACGGCCTTGGAGGACGTGTCTTTTCTTGAAATGGGAAGACCGTCACCGCCCGGCTCCCTCCGCAACGAAGGGAAGCCGTGCGGGGTAATCCGAAGCAGATAGGAGGCCGCAGTCTCCGGGGCGAACCCCGAACTTGCTGTGTCGCCTCTTTTCTGAGACTCTGGCAGGAACCGGTTCCTACTGCTACCGTCCAGACGATCTCAATGGAGTCGTCGGCAAGCCTTGAAGGGGCTCCGGTAAGCCAGTATCAATCTCTCAATCGGGGCGGCCGATTTTTTGAGGCCGGCCGCTGACGATGAAACGCGGCGCCCTTTCTGATTTAACGATGACATGGGCCTGTGTGGGAGGTGGCGGGCAAGGGCTGGAACTTGTTGAATTCATGGGGTAGATATTTTTTGAAATGTGTCATCGAGGCGGCGCCGGTGAATGCAGCCGCGTTTATGGGGAGTAATCCGTACCAAGGGCCGTCGTGCGTTCGGACGCAAGGCTTTGAATTTCAGAGTTGGTACAGCAAGCGGCCCCGGTGCTGTTCAAGATCGAGCCCGACCCTGGGTTGGCCATATGATTCAGGTTCGTTAGAATTTGGATAGGAGCGTCCAGGAGCATAGCCCTCCGTGGCTACTGGCGCGGCTGAAATTCCGGCGCTCCGAGCTGCCGCAGCGCCAGCCCGACTTGGCGTCGGCGGAAACGGCTTATCCGCTGCGCCGAACTTGCCCGAAAGGGCGTTCGGCTTGTGTTTAGGAACCGAACTGCTCGGGATTCAAACTGACCCGCCACCGCGCACTCAAGTTTCGGCCGGCGCGTAGGCTCTCGGTCGTGACATGCGTCCATGAGTGGGGACGCGGCACGCAGAGTGCGTGCGCCACATTACTTGGATAGCTCGATGCCTTCGCCGATTTTCGCCACGCCGGGTATCGTGACTGGCGTGTGCCCGCGGATGGGTGACTCACCAAACAGCGCCTGGACCGCCGCGGTTTCCGATGGCGGTACGGTGCTGAAGGTCAGCAGAAATGCGGCGGCTTTGGGAAAGCTGCGCACCAGGTACGGATTGCCCAGCGCGATCAGGGCGACTGGTTTACCGGTCGCAAACAGCGCGTCGAGCATGCGCGGGAAATCGCCTCCCAGCGCCACGTCGCCACGGTAGGCCGCTACCGAGGCGAAGGCCGCGACGGCCACGCTGTCGCATGCCGCCGTTTTGGCGATCTTTTCGAGGGCCCCATCCAGCGAGGCGGGGGGCAGGGAAGCATCCAGTTGAATTATCGTGGCGTTCTTTTCGCGGCGGCGCACTTCTTGGGCGAATTCGAATCCTTCGTTCGAATAGTGACTTTCCGCCAGCGTCAGGAAACAGGTCTTGGCCGGCACGCGCAACGGGATCATCGAGCCTTCGTTCTTGACTAGCGTGACGGCGCGGTTGGCTATGTCCTGCGCGCGCTCTTGATCTTCGGGCATGTCGATCTGGTCGCCGATGGCTTCCAGATCCACGGTGGCGCGGCGATCCAGCCCCACGCGCTCCTTGGCAGCCAACAGGCGCGCGACACTTTCATCGATACGCGCGCGGGTGACACGTCCGCTCTGCACCGCGGCCAGAACCGCTTTGACGGCCGCCTCAGGATCGGGCGGCATCACCAGCGCGTCTGCGCCGGCCTCGAGCGCCAGCACCGCGGCCTCGCCGCTTGAGTAGCCCTGCGCGATGCCGCCCATTTCGAGCGCGTCGGTGACGACGATGCCCTTGAATCCCATTTCGCCGCGCAGCATGCCGGTGAGGATGGCGGGCGACAGCGTGGCGGGAACGTCGGCGGGGGCCAGCGCGGGCACGGCGATGTGCGCGGTCATGATGGCATCCACGCCTGCTTGGATGGCGGCGCGGAAGGGGGGCAGCTCGACATCGTCAAGATGCTCGCGGGTGGCGTTGATAACGGCCAGGTTCATGTGGGTGTCGACGGCGGTATCGCCGTGACCGGGGAAATGCTTGGCGGTGGTGAGCACGCGATAGCGGGGGTCGGCGCGGGCGCCCTCGATGAACGCGGCGACCAGCGCCGATACTTGCTTGGGGTCCTCGCCATAGGAGCGGATGTTGATGATGGGATTATCGGGGTTGTTGTTGACGTCGGCCACGGGAAAGAAGAGCCAGTGGACGCCGATGGCGCGGGCCTCGCGGGCGGTAACCTGGCCCTCGAAACGCGCCAGCGCCGGGTCGCCGGCCGCGCCGAAGGCCATGGCTTGCGGAAACACGGTGGTGCCGTCGACGCGCATGGATGCGCCGCGCTCGAAGTCACCGGCCACCAGCAGCGGCACGCGCGACAACTTCTGCATGCGGTTGAGGAAGGCGGCCAGCGCGTAGGGTTGCGCCTTCTGCGTGAGGCGGCCATTGCTCCAGTTGACCAGCACCATGCCGCCCACGCGCGTCTCGCCGATCAGCCTCATGAATTGCCGGTATTCGCGCGACTTGGTGTTGGGCGCCGCGCCGTGGAAGGGGATGAAGATCAATTGCGCGACTTTCTCACGCAGGGTGAGGGCCTTCATCCAGCGGCGCACGAAGGCCGACTGCCGGGCGGGCTTGGGCGACGGCGATTTGCGCGTGGTGGCGGCGGGCAGGGCTAGCGCCAGGGCGAGTGTGATGGCGACACCGCGCGAAAGGAACACAACTCCAGTGTGGCAGAAGCCGCACTAGGTCAGCGAGGCGGGCCGGCTGAAAGCCGGCTGCGGGCAGAAATGCCCGCCCTCCAATCTAGTTTGCCGGCAGAATCAGGCCTGCAGGGCTCATTGCGCCTCCTAGCCCCATGCGGATCTCGGGGTTGGCCGGAAGCTGAACGGGCAGTTGCACGTTGACTTGGTAAAGGCCCGCAAAGCCGGGCGCCACGCCGGCATAGAGGATCGCGCTGGGGTCCAGGGCGGCGCCGTTGATCCACACGCCGAAGAGATTCAGTTGGCTGAGCCATTGCGCGGTGGACGGCAGAACGCCGTCTTCGAGTTCGGGATTGGTGTTTCCTAAACCGGTGGCCCACAACGTGACGATGTCGCCGGCGGCGGCTGGGGAGCCGGTGGAGACCAGAGATCCATCGGGGTGGGTGGCGATGGCCGTGCCGGTTGGATACTGGAACATGGCTGGCGCCGCGCTTTGCAGGGTGACGGTGACGATGGGGCCGCTGGTGCCCTGGCGCGCCACCCAGAACTGGAAGTTGCCGGGCAGCAGGGCGCTGGGGACCAGCAAATTGATTTGCGTGGGAGATACGTAATAGAGGTAGGCGGGCCAGCCTTCGAAGTAGACCTCTACGTTCCCCAAGCTGGTGGGCATGACGCCTCCGGCGAGATCGCCGGCTTGCAAGGCGACGGTATCCCAGGAGAGATTCGTGCCGAAGATGGAGACGATGGTATTGGGAGCCAGGGTGGGGCCGAAACTGGCGCCGTTCACGATCCCGGCGGCGGTGTAAGTGGGTGCGTTGGCCTGCTGGGCGCTGAGGCAGGCGGCCAGGGCTAGGGCGGCTAATATAGATTTCACGATAAAGAGTAGTGCTGCTGGGGCGGGGGAATATCAGAGTTTCTTGGGCCTCCAGAGATTGCCTGCATGTGGGGCACCGTCGAAAACCGCTGGACGGCGGGCAATCTTGCCGCAGCCGCCTTTTTTGGGGCGGCCGAGCCGGCTGAAAGCCGTCCCCAGAGGGGGCCCCAGGGCAGGATTGCCCGCCCTCCAAGGGCAGTTTTCGACGGTGCCCCACAAGACAGTTACTTATTAATTATGGGCCGATGCGGCGCGTGAAGATCTGCAGCGGCCCCCAGTAATAGGGCAGCCGGCCGCTCGATCCCGAGTGCAGCAGGGCGAGCTTGGCGGAGCGCAGCGCGCGCGCCGGACTGTGCCCGCCCGCCATCCCGGCATATAGCCCGCGCATGATCTCCACGGAGCGGGTGTCGTCGACGTCCCACAGGCTGGCGATCACGTTTTGCGCGCCAGCCTGCAGGAAGGCCCAAGCAAAACCCATGAGGCCTTCGCCGGAATAAGCTTTCGATCCGGCGCTGGTACACGCGGAAATGGTGACCAGATCCGCGCTGAGCGGCACGTCCGCTACATCCCGCGCGTACAGTTTGAAGTTCTCACCCTGGTGCGAGAGGATAATGGCGGAGTTCAGCGGGCTCTCCCGATTAGCGGTGGCGTGCGTCGCGAAGTCGATATCGGTGAACTGCGCCGGGGATGCTTTGGCATAGGCTTCGGGAATCGCGCCCGCGCCGGTGAAGACCGTCCGGTTGGCCGCCGGGAACCGCTCCTCGACCGCCGCGATCTCCCTTTTGACGTTTGGCAGAGGGGCGAACTCCGGGCCGGTCAGCACGGGATCGCCTATGAGCAGCAGTTTCGGCGTGCGGGCCGGCTGGCGGCCCTCATCCCGCAGCACGCGCAACGAGGGGGCCGTGGCGATGGTCACGTCTTCGATCCAGTAGTGCGGCTGCGGGTCGGGCGCCACCAGCGTCTCGAAGGCAAGCTGGTGCAGCGCGCCATCGGGCACCACGATCACGTTCGATCCCGGAGGAATCAGTTTACGCACGGGACCCAGTACGGCCTGGTATAAGGCGGATGCAGCGGCATCGTTGCGCGCCAGCGGGTCGCCGCCTTGCGTGACGATGGCGGTGTACGTCTTCACCAGCCCGGCGATTTCTTTCTCGGGCGGCAAGTCGAGCCGAGAAAGGCGGCCGGCCCCGATCACCCACACCGAGCACCGTAGCGGCGCCGGCGCCAGCCAATAGGAGAGGATCACCGTGTGAGACGCTTGGGCCGCGGAGAGCAGCCTGCCGATCCGGAAGTTCGGTGAAATTGCCGCCCGATGCTCCAGCCGTTGATTGAGAACCCGCGCGCGAGACGACTCCGCCACTTCGAGAGCTTTTTCCGTCTGTCCCCGGTCGATCAGGAAATCGACGTAATCCTGAAAGAAGCCGATCAGAGTGTTCGGCGCCAGAAATGTCGTTTTCCAGTCGTCGCTCTTCAGTTTGTCCCACTCGCGGTCGATGGTGTCGATGGCATTGCGATATTGAACTTCTGCCAGCATCGGATTACCAGTCTGCCGATAGACGGCCGCCAGTTCGCCGTATGCCTGCCATAAAACGTCCGGCGCGTTTGCCCGCGGCGCCCGCTCGATCACCGCCTGGAAGCCGTGCCTTGCCCGCTCGTACTGGCGCGCCTTCAGGTCGATTGCGGCTGCCGTGTATTCCGAATAGACTAACGACCACTCGTAACCGAGGCGCCGTTTAATGAGAAGCGCCTGGTCGTTATAAGACTGCGCGGCGGACAGGTCGTCCTTATCGAGCGAAATTTGCGCCAAGTTGGTGAACGCGATGGCCAGCCATGAGTCACTGCCGACCTCCCGCGCCAGTTTGGCTGCGCGCTGCTGGTAGCTCGCCGCCCGATCCATGTCGCCGCGCCTCATGTAGATGGCCCCTAGGCCTCCCAGCCAGCGCTGCTGAAAGTCTCTAGCGCCTATTTGGGCCGACAGAGCTTCGGCGCGGCTGAAGAGATCCTGGGCACGGTCAATGTCGCCCAGCATCAAATTGCACCAACCCAAGTTGCCGAGGGATGCCGCCAGCATGGATTTAGCGCCATACTGCCTGGCGCCCTCTTCCGCTGCATCCAGAAATGGGATGGCTTCGTCGAACCGCGAAGCCTTGGCCATGTGGTAGCCAAGGTTCAATCGCGCCCAGGCCAGCAAGTACGGATCATGCTCGTACTCGGCACCGGCGAGAGCCGCGCGAAGGTATGATTCGCCCTCGCTGGATCCCGCGGCGAGATCCCCCATGCGCAGGCGGATCGTACAGACGAGAGATCTATCCCCGGAAGCCAGCGCGCTCCGGAGAGCCTCGTGCATGAGGTTCAGGCGGTCGCTAAGCGCCAAATTGCTCGCGACTCTCGCGCGGCCCAGCATCAGCCGGGCCTGCAGGCTGGCGTCGGATGGGCTCCCGGCCGATTGCAGGATGGCGCCAGCGTCCTTCGCTTGACCCAGATAGATCAGGTCTTCTGCGCCCACCAGCCGGAACTTCCAACCCCAGTCGCCCTGCGGCCAACGCCGCAGACCTTCGCGCGCCATGAGCAGCGACTGGTTGAAGTCCCCTTTGCGGAATGCGGATTGGGCCCTCAAGTAGCCTGCGGCGGCAGCGCGATCACGGCTAATACATGCGGCAAGGGAAAAAAACTCCAACGCCACGGCGAAAAGGATTAGCCGCCGGTGCCATTGACTTGGCCGCCGCCCGTACCCGATCCGCCCGTCTGCGGGCTGCCCATGGCCAACCGTAGCATGTAAATCTGATGAATCGGATGCCAGTCGTCGCTGGGTAGGAGTGTCCATTCGCCGATGAAGATCCTACCAAAATTCTTCACGTATTTGAAGCGCGACGGACTATCCGTGATGGCTTTCCGGATTTCGGCTTCCGCAGCGGGGTCCGGATCGTCGCCGCGCAGGTAGGCTTCACAGCGGTCGGTGGAATAGCGGAACGGCGCGGGCAACAGGTCGGGGATGGGCTGGCCTTTGGCCGCGAGGTTCACGATGCCGCAGCCATACGGCACCACCCGCACGCGCTTGGCGTGGGCCTTGCCGTTATCGAACCACTGCCGCCGGTAGACGCTGACGAAGCCCAACGTGATCCGGTCGGCGGTGAGGGCGTCCCCCTCCAGACTCAGTTTATGGAGCGTCGCGCGGACCTCGGTGCGGAAAAAGCCGTCCTTGTCTTCCGGGTGGGCAATGACCTCGGAAGTGCAGCCGGCGTGAGACAACAGATTCGGAATCTCGAAAGGACCCTGCTGCGCGTTGTAGTGGCCGGCCTTCTTGTCCGGTACGCCGCACCGGGCATGGCCGTCAATCTTGTGCGGACCAGGCTCCCAAATGTCGGCTTCGAACCCGACCGCCTGACCGTGGTACAGGAACTCCTTCATTGGCATGGGCTATCTCCTTTTCAACGTAAAGTGCGGAATCTCGACCATGAAACGATTTCGCCGTCCGGGCCGCGGACCACTAGAGTGTGGATGCCCTCGGGCAAACTCCGGACGGGCACCTGGAAGTAGGCATCGCTGCCGGCCGGCGCTTTCGCGGAACCCGACAGCTCACGCTGGCCGGCGGCATTTCGAATCTCGTAAGGATAAGACTGGCTTGCCCCATTGGGAGTAGGGAAACTCACCAGGTAAAGAGCGTCTCCGGCTGGGATGGCATGCACATCCGCAGCGCTCTTGGTGGGACCCGGCGCAAAATAGGGCTGCGTAAATCCCGGCGCCGCAGGATCGTGCGTGGCGGTCAGCAGGACACATCCCAACCCGGCCGCCAACACGAAATTAGCCGCAACCGAAAACGTCAGGACAGGGCGCAGGCGAAGCCGGTCCCGCCATGTCTCCCAGAAGCCTGCTCTGGGCGCCGCCCATTGCGCCCGCGAGACGGCCCGCACATTTGCAGTGAAGGTCAGCTCAAAACGGACGTCATCGGCGCACTGCCGGCAATCGAAGAAATGCTCTTCAAAGGCGTCTCTCTCCGCGGGCGAAAGCTCGTGTGCCACGTAACGCTCGGCGGCGTGAGAGCGAGTTGCTTCGTCGTGCTCCATTCATCCCTTCATATAGATTGTGAATTTAAGAGCCTAATCGTTACAGAACCATGATAAATCAAGGCAGGAGTCGGGAGTCGGGACCTGTCAAGCCATTTAACAACATGACCGAAATGGCGGTTGGGTCATTCAAGAATCCGGTCGAGCGCCCGACATCTCGCGACGTATTTTCAATAAGTTGGAGCGGGTTTTCGACTATGCGCGGGCCCTCCAGGACCCGCTTGAGTCGTAGGGCAGGCAGTTTCGACTGCCTTCCCGACCGGAGTTCTTCTGTTACGGGAGGCTGTGCTAGCTTGGAGAGTTGTCCTCGGCAGTAATCACAACCGGAATCGGACCATCGCTGCTGGCGGCCCTCATCGGCATAGCGGGGGTGTTTCTCGGGCTTTGGCTGACCACCGCCGGGCGCCGCACGCGCATGGTGGTTCCGTTCAGCGCGGGCGTGCTGCTGGGCGTGGTGTTTTTCGGTCTTTTGCCGGAACTGGTGGAGGAGATCGGCTGGCTGGTGACTGGAATTTTCTTCGCCGGCGGCTACGGCCTGCTCTATTGGATCGGCCGGCACGCGCCGGTGTGCCCATCGTGCGCGCACGATCACGACCACCAGTCCTGCGGCGCGGTACTGCACGGATTCGCCGCGCCGATGATCGGCGCCAGCATGCTGCACAGCTTCTTCGATGGCTGGTCGATCGCCACGGCGCAATTAGCGTCGCACCACGGCATCCGCTTGGCCGTGGCTCTGGCGGTGGCCTTGCACAAGATTCCGGAGGGCATCGCGCTGGGGGCTATCGTGCGCGCGTCGGTTTCGTCGCGGTCCACCGCTCTGTTTTGGAGCGTTTTGGTGGAGGCCATCACGGTGCCGGGCGGCATTCTGGGACTGGCGATCGCCCCGCAACTGGGCACCGCCTGGATTACCTATCCGTTGGCGCTGGCGGCCGGATGGCTGTTCTATTTGGGCGCGCACGCAGTGCATGAAGAGTGGAAACGGCGCGGTCCGGTGCCCGCGTTTATGACCGCGCTGACCGGCGCGGCGGGCGCGGCGGCGTTACAGCAGGGCGTGCAGGCGTGGTTCCGATGACGTGCAATCGACGAAGACCGTAACTTTATACGATGGGAAAGGGATATTGAAATGGGGAGCATAGGCGCCGCGGAACTATTGTTCGTGTTGATTGGTTCAGCATTGTTCTTGGCCAGTTTCGTATTTTGGATTTGGACGATTGTGGATTGCGCCACTAAGGAGCCCACCGCTGGAAAAGATAAGATCGTCTGGATTCTTATCATTTTGTTCACGTACGTTCTCGGCGCGTTAATCTACTACTTCGCAAGGCGCCGTCCGCGCCGGTTGGCGGAATGGAAGAGACGTTCGCTGGTTCGGCCGGCGCCTTGATGCGATAGCCGCCATCACCGCCCACCTCGCACAAGTGCGTCTGCTACGATAAGAATTCCCTCCGCTATGTCCCTGCGCTTCTACAACACGCTCACGCAGCAAACCGCCGAATTCGCCCCGCAGCGCGACAACACCGTGCGCATGTACACGTGCGGCCCCACCGTCTACGATTACGCGCACATCGGCAACTTCCGCACGTTCACCTTCATGGACATCCTGCGGCGGTGGCTGCGCGCCAGCGGCTTCGGGATCGACCACGTCATGAACATCACGGATGTGGACGACAAGATCATCCGCAACGCAGTGGCGCGCAACCAATCGCTCGATGAGTATACCGCGCATTACAAACAAGCCTTTCGCGACGATTGCGCGCTACTGCGGCTGGAGACGCCCGAGCACGTGGCGCCAGCCACCGCACACATTCACGAAATGGCAGAGGCTATCGAGCGCCTGGCGGCGGGCGGCCACACCTACTCCAGCGACGGATCGATCTACTTCCGCATTTCGACTTTTCCGGAATACGGCAAGTTGTCGCACAACGATTTCAGCGGTATCCGCGCGGGCGAGCGCGCCGATGTCGACGAGTACGAAAAAGCGGATGCGCGCGATTTCGCATTGTGGAAGGCTCCCAAAGAAGGCGAAGTTTTCTGGGACGAGAAAATCGGCCGCGGCCGGCCCGGCTGGCACATCGAATGCTCCGTGATGGCCATTCAGTATCTGGGCGAGACGCTGGATATTCACGCCGGCGGCGTGGACCTGATCTTCCCGCATCATGAAAACGAAATCGCGCAGTCGGAATCCCTCACTGGAAAGCCTTTCGCGCGATTCTGGCTGCACGCCGAGTTTTTAATGGTGGAAGGCCAGAAGATGTCGAAGTCGCTGGGGAATTACTTTACGCTGCGCGACATACTGGGCCGCGGATACGCGCCCGAAGCGGTGCGCTATCTGCTGGCCTCGGTGCCTTACCGCAAGACGCTCAACTTTACGTTCGATGGGCTGCAATCCGCCAAGACGGCCGTCGAGCGGCTGCGCAATTTCAAGTTTCGCCTGGAAACCGGCGCGTTCGCCGAGGGCGCGAGCCCGGCGCTCGCGGATCGCACTGCGGCCGCGCAGGCGCAATTTGCCGCCGCGATGGACGACGATCTGAATACCGCCGAAGCGCTGGCGGCCATGTTCGAGTATGTGAGAGAGGTCAACACCGCCATGGATGCGGGCGAAATGCGGGCGGAAAACCGCGCGCCCGCGCTGGAGTTCCTGGCGCGATTCGATTCCGTATTCGCCGTGTTGCAGCCGACGGCCGAAAGCGGGCAAGTGAGCGACGCGGAAGTGGAGGCGCAGATTCAGGCGCGCAAGGATGCCAAGAAGGCGCGCAATTTCGCGCTTTCCGATCGAATCCGCCAGCAGTTGTTGGAACAGGGCATCGTCCTGGAAGATACTAAGTCCGGGACGCGCTGGAAGAGGAAGTCGTCGTGAAGATACAAACCAAAGCGGTGCATGCGGGCGACCGTAAGAAGGCCGGCGCGCACGTGCCCACCGCTACTCCGATTTATACCGCCTCCAGTTACTTCTACGAAAGCATGGAGGAGTTGGATCGTGTCTTCGGGCAGGAAGATCCGGGTTACTGTTACGCGCGCTACGACAATCCGACCAACGCCGCGCTGGAAGAGCAGGCCGCCGCACTTGAAAACGGTCACGGCGCGCTGGCTTGCAGCTCTGGCATGGCGGCCATCCACATGGCGTTGCTGGCGGCGCTGGCTGACCGGCGCAAGTCCGTGCTGGCCGCCAATGCGTTGTATGGCGCCACAGTCAGCCTGCTCATGAACCTGATGGAAGCATCCGGGGTGAACGTGCGCTTTGCGGATGTTTGGGATCCGGACGCTTTCCGCAAGGCGATGGAAGAATCCAAACCCGGCTGCGTGCTGGTGGAGACGATTTCGAATCCGTTGCTGCGCGTGGCGCCCCTCGACCGCATCGCGGAAATCGCGCGCGCGGCTGGCGCGGCGTTGATAGTGGATAATACTTTCGCCACGCCTGTAATGTTGCGGCCGCTGGAGCTAGGCGCGAATTTCGCCGTACATAGCGCCACCAAGTACCTGGCCGGACACGGCGATGTGATGGGCGGAATCGTGGTCACCGATGCGGCCCATTACGAGGGCTTACGGGCGCTGTCGCGCGCCGTCGGTCCGGTGCTGGGTCCTTTCGAAAGCTATCTGACGATGCGCGGCATCAAGACACTGCCGTTGCGTATGGAGCGGCAATGCGCGAATGCCTGCCAGGTGGCTTCGTGGCTGGCATCGCACCCCGCTATCGACCGCGTATATTTTCCGGCGGACCCCGCGCATCCCGACGCGGCCGATATCCGCCGCCTGCTGCCGCCCGGATTATACGGCGCCATAGTCAGCTTCGAG